>Ga0209415_10003895_pt1 | contig 27593 bp, 28 predicted proteins | sample PeaSoiSIISIP2007_FD_187696 | JGI IMG/M metagenome (GOLD analysis project Ga0209415, IMG submission 187696) | Peat soil microbial communities from Weissenstadt, Germany - SII-SIP-2007 (SPAdes) (version 2) | ecosystem: Environmental > Terrestrial > Soil > Wetlands > Peat | place: Germany... | reverse complement strand
CCGGCCGGCCCTGCCCGCGCTCTGCGACGTCCCCTCTCAACTACAGGATCAGGTCGACGTGATCCCAGACGGCGCCGGAGCTGCCTACGCTCAGCTCTGCCTCGCGTACCACAGCGCCAGGGACGAGCGCCGCCGTCGTGCAGGTGGTGGCTTCGCCTTCCTCATCGCCTTCGGAGCCATCACCTTCTCGGTCCTCGCCCGAGCCCATCATGCGGGCATCACGCCCGGCTGAGGGGCCAGAGCCCGACGAAGGGGAGCCGCCTTCGCCGCCGTGGTCGCCTTCCTCACCGCCGCCGTCGTCGGAGCCAGGCGTGCCGGGAGTGCGGCAGTGGAGCTCGGTCTCTTCGGTCACCTTGCCGCTGACCGTCGAGCCGTCTTTGAGCGTGATCACGAGCACGCCTTCGGTGAACGACTTGACCGTGCCCGCTGTTTCTTCCGTGGGAGCCGGCGGGGTCGTGGTCGTACGGGGCGCGCCTGCGGACCCCCCCGCGGAGCCCTGCGTGGTCGCGCCGGTGGTCGCCGGCGCGGGTACGGGGGCGCCGAACTGCAGCAGCTTGGCGGCGGATGAGCGGTGACGGTGCTTGGCGTGGTGGGCGCGATGGCGCGAGCGACCGTGATGGGCCGCCGTGGCCGCGCTGGGCGCGATCAGGGCGAGCGCGCTTGACGCGAGCGCCATCAGCAAGATCCGTCTCATCGATGCAACCTCCTCGTTGCCGGGTGGGGACCGGCGATGGTGGGGAACGTCACTAAGACAGCCATCGGCGGAAAAGATCACGCGGCCGGCGCGCCGCTAGGACGAACGTCCAGCGCCGCATAGGATGCGCCCATGGGCTCCGCCGCCCCGCCCTCGCCCGAGCAGCCCCTGCAGGGGGGCTGCCTGTGCGGCGCGGTGCGGTTTGAGATCACCGCCCCGTTCGCATCCGCCGGCTACTGCCACTGCACCCACTGCCAGCGGCGCACGGGCACCGGCTCATCGGCCAACGGCCGCGTTCCCCGGGAGGGCTTTCGGCTGCTGGCAGGCGCCGAGCAGCTGCGTTCGTTCAAGCCGCCCGAGGGCGTCCCCAAGCTGTTCTGCGCGACCTGCGGCTCGGCGCTCTTCAGCGGCGATCCGCAGTCCGACAGCGAGGTCGCCGTGCGGCTCGGCACGCTCGACCGCGATCCCGCGATCCGCCCGCAGTACCGCCAGTTCGTGGCCGCGGCCGCGAGCTGGGAGCCGGTCCCCGAGGACGGCCTGCAGCGCTACCGGCGGTCGCGCGCGCAGGGCTGAGCCGCGCGCTCTCCACCCGTGGGTTGAGGTGAGGATCAACCCGAGGTCCAACCCGTGGGCCGATGTGCTCGGCGCGCGCACAGGGCAAGCTGCGCAGCATGAATACCACTGGCTACATCATCAACGCAGCACTGCTCCTGTTCGTCGTGCGTCAGATCGTCGGGCGCAAGCTCGACGCGAGGACGTTCCTGTTCCCGGTCGCCGCGATCGCGGTAGCGGCAGCCGAGTTCCTGCACTCGATCCCGACCGCCGGCAACGACCTCGTTCTCCTCGGTATATGCGTCGCCCTAGGGGCGACGTTCGGCGGGCTGTGTGCGCTCGCCACGAGGATCTACCACGACCGCCGCGGCGACCTGATCGCGCGTGCCGGCTTGCTTGCGGCCTCGCTGTGGATCGCGGGCGTAGGCGCGAGGCTAGCCTTCGCCTTCGCCGTCGAACACGGCGCCGGCGCATCGGTCAGGCAGTTCAGCATCGAACACCACGTCACCGGCTCGGCGGCCTGGGTCGCCGCCCTGATCCTGATGGCCTTCGCGGAGGTCCTCACGCGGACCGGAGTGCTCTACCTGAAGTCCCGACGCGCCTCGGCGGCCTATCGTCTGCAGTCATGGCAGCGGATCGGCTCTTCGACGAGCACGGCGCGCGCCTAGCCGAGGCACGGGCGCGCGCGGAGCACCGCCACGAGCGCCAGCGCGCCTCGCTGCGCCCGCTCGGCTGGATCGTGCTGGCGGCGGTGCTGATCCCCGCGCTCCAAACCCACCCGGGCCCCTCGCTCTCCAGCGCGGGGCTCGGAGTGACGCTGGCGCTCGCGGCGTATGTGGCGGGGCTCGCGGTCGCGCTGTCCGGAGCGTGGGAGCGCTGGGGCCTCGCGGCCCAGGCGCTTACGGTGTCGGCGATCGGCGCGGCGGGGGTGGCCCTCGCCGCGCTGCAGCCCAAAGGCGCCGTCGGGCTGGCGGCGAGCGTGGCGGTGTGGATGGCGATGGTGCGCCTCCCACTCGCGCTCGGCCTGTCGATCGCAGCGGCGGTCATCCTCGGCGTCGACCTGGCGATCGCCCTCAACGGCGGATCGGGTGCGTCGGTGCTCGCCTCGACGCTGCTGTGCCTGGTGCTCGGTGTGACCGCCCAGCTGATGCGCAGCTCGCGCGAGAACCAGGACCGCAGCGAGCTGCTGCTCGCAGAGCTCGAGCAGGCGCGCGACGAACAGGCGCACAGCGCGGCGGTGGCCGAGCGGGCGCGCATCGCGGGTGAGCTGCACGACGTGCTCGCGCACACGCTGTCGGGGCTCACGATCCAGCTGGAGGGCGCCCGCCTGCTCGCCGAGCGGGACAGCGCAGATCCGGAGCTGCGCGGTGCGATCGCGCGCTCGGGAGAGCTGGCGAGGGAGGGGCTGAGCGAAGCCAGGGGTGCGGTGAGCGCCATGCGCGGCGGGGGAGCGCCCACGATCGAGGAGCTCGACGCGCTCGTCGAGCGCTTCCGCCGCGACCTTCACGTCGACGCCGCCTTGCACGTGGAGGGCTGCGCCTGCCCGCTCTCGCCCGAGGCCAGCCTCGCCCTCTACCGGGGCGCGCAGGAGGCGCTCACGAACGTCGCGCGCTACGCCAGGAGCTCCACCACGACGATCACCCTGTCCTACTCCCCCGACCGCGCCGTGCTCGCGGTCCGGGACCGCGGCTCCAAGACGCCCGTCGGCGCGAGCGCCGAGGGACCGCTGGCCGGCGTCGGGGGCGGCAACGGCCTGGCCGGCATGAGCGCGCGGGTGGCGCGCGTCGGCGGGGTCATGCGCGCGGGCCCGACCGGCGACGGGTTCCTCGTCGAACTCCAGGTCCCAGCCGAGGGTGGCGCGTGAGCGAGCCCCCTGCGCAGCCCGTGCGCGTCGTGATCGCCGACGACCAGCGCGTCGTGCGTGACGGCCTCTGCACGCTCGTGGGGCTGATCGAGGGGATCGAGGTCGTGGGCAGCGCGGCCGACGGAGAGCAGGCCGTGGAGCTCGCACGCTCGCAGCGGCCCGACGTGATCCTGATGGACCTGCGCATGCCGATCCTGGACGGCGCGACGGCGACCGCCGTCATACGCAAGGAGCTGCCCGAGACCGAGGTGGTCGTGCTCACGACCTACGCCGACGACGCCTCGATGTTCCCGGCGCTGCAGGCGGGCGCCCGCGGCTATCTCACGAAGGACGCGGGGGCCGAGGAGATCGCGCTCGCGATCAGGGCTGTGCACGCCGGTCAGACGCACCTCGATCCGGCGGTCCAGGCGCGGCTGATCGACCTCACGACGGCGACGGCCGCGGGCCCTGGAGCGGACGTCGGTCTGCTCGCCGGCGCTGCTTCCTCGCGGCCGCCACCCGGGGAGCTGCCGGACGGGCTGACGGCACGCGAGGGGGAGGTGCTCACGCTGATCGCCGCGGGACGCTCCAACGCGGAGATCGCAGCGGCGCTCGTGCTCAGCCACGCGACGGTCAAGACGCACGTCAACCGCATCTTCGCCAAGACCGGCGCGCGCGACCGCGCGCAGGCGGTGCGCTACGCCTACAGGGCCGGCCTGGCCGAGCCGGACTAGTGTCCTAGGCGACTTGCCCGACGCGCACGCGCAGCCGCGTCGCGCCCGCATCAAGCCGCGCCGCCGCCTCGCGCAGCCAGCTCAACGAGCGCGGCCCCCCGCAGCGCTCACGCCAGCCCCGCAGCCCACGCTCCAGCTGCTCGGGGTCATCCAGCACCGCGAGCACCTCCACCGCCGGCCCCGGCTGCTCGGAGGGCCCCAGCCGCGCCAGGTAGAGCTCGCCGGTGTCGCACACCCACGCCGCCCGGTGAAGCGGCCCACGCTCCTCCTCGCGCCACCACAGCCCAACATCGAGCTCACGCGAGCGGATGCGGCGGGGGTCGCCCCGGTAGAAGCCGGCCAGGGACCGGTAGCTCTGACGCCGGGACGCTCGGAAGTCGGCTCTCATGGCGGACACCTCGCTTTGTGGGGAAGGTTGCCCGGCAAGCGTGCGCCCCCGGCCTTAACGCCGGGTTACCGCACCGTAAGTATTTCTGTGCAGCCGTCTGCCCAGATGGTCACCGGCCCATCGACGGGCCGGTGACACCGGGATCTCCAGAGGCTCTCAGGGGTTGAGGCGCTTCTTCAGCGCGCTCGCCGCTGAGAATTTCGCAGCCTTGGAGGCAGCGATCTGGATCGTCTGGCCGGTCGAGGGGTTGCGCCCCTGCCGCGCCGCCCGGTGGCTGACGCTGAACTTGCCGAAGCCGGCAAGCGCGACCTCACCCCCAGCGGCCAGCTCGTCTGAGACCGCGTCGATCGCCGCGTCCACCGCCTGCCGGGCCTGGCCCGTGCCGATTCCGGTGCGCTGCGCGACCTTCTCGGCTAGCTCGTTCTTGGTCATGCCACTCCCTTCTCGAGTGTCGTTGCTGGCAGCAGGCTAACCGCTGGTAAGGACGGTCAGACGCGCAAACGGGGGCCGACCCCGCCTTCAAGCCCCTAATTTCCGGGGAACTTCGCGGGTGCGACGGGCCTCAGGGAGCCCTCCACGGGCCTCTGAGCGGCATTTGCGGCGCTCCTGGCGGCCAGCGGGCCCATCGCCAGGGTGGCCCAGACGACGGCTATCCAGGCACAGCAGGCAAGCCCAACGTGCACCCACACGAGCTCCGTGGGCAGGTGCGTCTCGTACTGGTCGAGCCCGACCGCGCCCTGCACGGCGAGCAGCACGCACAGGATCGTCAGCGGCCGCTGGACGGCCGCCGGGGCGCCGCGCCTGCGCGCGAGCCACCACAGCGCAACGGAGGCCAGGCCGAAGGCGAGCGCGATCTCGCCGTGGCGGTGGATCACGAAGTCCATCGTGGCGCGACCGTCGAAGCTCAGGCGGTTGATCTTCTGGCCCGGCGAGCCGCCCGCGTGGGGGCCCGCGGCGGTCGCGGCGGTGCCCGCGAAGATCGTCAGCGCGCCCAGCGCCACGAGCGCGCGGGAGAGGACCACGAGCAAGCGATCGCCGGCGACCTCGGCGGGCTCGACGCGCGGCTCCCGCCCATCCCCGGCGGGCTCATGCGTGGCCCGCCAGACGAGCAGCACGGCGGCGAGCAGGATCAGCATCGACAGCGCGAAGTGGCCCATCACCCAGCCGTAGTCGAGCGCGCCCTTGACGGTGAAGCCGCCGAGCACCGCCTGGGCCACCACCCCGAGCGGCAGCAGCGCCCCGAGCCACATCAGGTCGCGGCGGTAGGGCCGGCGCCGCAGCGCGCCCAGCCAGGCAAAGCCGGCGGCGAGCACCACCGGCACGCTGATCAGGCGGTTTGAGAACTCGATGATCGCGTGGCTGTTCAGCGGCGGGTACAGGCTGCCGTAGCACTTCGGCCAGGTCGGACAGCCCAGGCCCGAGCCGGTCAGCCTGACGGCCGCGCCGGTGAGCACGATCAGCGTCAGCGCGACCAGCGCGGCGTAGGCGATCTTCACGTACTGCGCAGGGGTGACCGTGTAGTCGTTGGTGCGCTCGCGCAGGTGCTGCAGGCGGGTGGCCATCGCCCTTAAGGATGCCACCGAAACGGCAGCTCATCGGCGACCTCGCTGAGGCGGGGCGCGGCCGCGTCACGCTCTGAGACGATCAGCTCGGACGTCGGCAGCGGCCAGCGGATGCCCACGTCGGGGTCGTTGAAGGCGATGCCGCGTTCGACCTCCGGGTCGTAGTAGCCGGTCTGCTTGTAGACCACGTCGGCGACCTCGCTGAGCACGCAGAAGCCATGGGCGAAGCCAACCGGCACGTAGAGCTCGCGCAGCGACACGTCGTCGAGCTCGACGGCCTCCCACTGCCCGTAGGTCGGCGAGCCGACGCGCAGGTCCACGGCCACGTCGAGGATGCACCCCCGTGCGCAGCGCACGAGCTTGCCCACGCCCGCCCCGATCTGGAAGTGCATGCCCCTCACCACGCCGCGGCCCGAGCGCGAGTGGTTGTCCTGGAGGAACGCCGCAGCATCCGGGATACCGAACTCGGCATGCCACTCCTGGCGGTAGGTCTCCGCGAAGAAGCCCCGCTCGTCGCCGTTGACCGTCGGTTCGATCACGACCAGGCCGGGCAGTCGGACCGAGAGGGCGCGCACGGCGGCGGAGGTTACCGAGTTCTATATTCGCCTCGCCCATGCGGGACGCGCCGATCAACCCAACGAGCGCGCCGGCGGCCGACGGCCGCTGGTCGCCGGGACCGCCGCGACCCCGCTTGCAGCCCGGGGAGGTGCACCTCTGGCGCGCCGACCTGGACGCCGTTGCGCGGGAGCTCGGCTCCCTGCTGGACGAGCGCGAGCGCGAACGCGCGGCGCGTATCCTGGGCACGCGGCAGCGGCGCCGGTGGACCGCGGGGCGGGGATTGCTGCGGACGCTGCTCGGCGCGTACCTGGACACCGAGCCGGCCGCGCTGCACCTGGCCGCCGGCGCGCGCGGCAAGCCGTTGCTGCGCGGTCGGGCCGAGCTCCCGTTCAACCTCTCCCACTCGGGCGCGAGCGCCCTGTACGCGTTCTCGGCCTGCGGGCCGGTGGGGGTGGACGTGGAGCTGGCAGGTCGCGCGCGCGAGGTCGCGAGCCTCGCCGGGCGGGCCTTCGGCGACGCCGCGGCGCGGCGCCTGTCCGAGCTCGGCCGGCGCGCGCGAGAGCGCGAGTTCCTGGCCGCCTGGACCCGCCACGAGGCCGCCCTGAAGTGCGTCGGGGAGGGGCTCGGCGGTGCTCCGGCGGCCGGCCCGGGACACGCTCCCGGCGTCCTGACGCTCGACCTCGGCCCGCGCGCGGCGGGCGCGCTCGCGACGCTCGCGCAGCCGACCGCGGTGCGCCGCTGGGAGTGGCCCTCGCACGAGGCGCCCGCGAGGAGTCCCGACGGGAGGGCCGCGGTCGGGCCGCGGCGCTAGAAGATCTTGATCGTGACGGTCTGGGTGAACGTCTGACCGTTTACGCTCGCCACGAAGCTGGTGGCCACGCCATGGTGACTGCGGATCAGCGACATCAGCGCCTGGCTCACACGGATCGCCAGGTGGCTGGTGTGGTTGCCGGGAACGCTGAAGCTCGCCCCGCCGACATTGGCGGCGCTGGACCCGCCGCCCTGCAGAAGGAGGCTGGCGGTGCCGTTGCAGCCGCTCGCCGGGCGACAGTAGACGGCCACGTGGACGATGCGCGCACGGTTGACACCGTCGGTCTGGGGGCTGACTCGGAACGGCGCGAGCGTCGGCGGTGCGTCTCGGTGGCCGCCCGGGCACACGTAGCGCGCGTCCGGCCCGGTGCCGAGCTGCACCTGCAACATCAGCTCCTCGTTGGAGTTGAAGGCGAATCCGTCCATGTTGGTGGTGTCCAGCGCCGACAGCAGCGCGCCGTTGGCGGTGCCGTTGCCCCGGATGAAGGAGTCGGAGCTCGAGCCGGGCACCGCGCCGAGCACCTTGTAGGGGACACCCGCACGGTAGGCGCCTTCGACGAAGCCACCCTCGTCGTTGAGCGCCACGAAGTCGCCGCGCCGCACGCACAGGTTGATGGGTTCGTAGGTGCTGACCGTGGAGCCGCTGGCGCCCTCTCCGCAGACGGGGATGTCGAAGGCCTGCGAGGTGAGGTCCACGCGCGCGCCTCCGTTGCGCACTGGCGTGAGGGTCTGGAAGTGGATCTGGGTCAACGGCGGCGGGCCGCCCGGGGCGCGCTGCGCGCAGCCCTCCAGGCTGACCTTCAGCGCCTGACCAGACGCGGGCATGGCCGCTTCGCCGGAGGCGATCGAGGTGTTCCACAACGCGGTGTCGGCGCCGAAGTGAGCGGTGTGGACGATCCCCGTGGGGAATTCGGGCGTCGGCGGCACGGCCGTGTTCATGCCGTGGTAGTTGAGGTTGTCGACCGTGTTGAGCGTCGCGGAAACCGACAGGGGGCTGCCGACGGTGGTGATCGCGGCGGGGCTGGAGGCGGGGGCGAGGAGGCACACGGCGGCGGCCACCGACAGGGAAGCGGCGGCGGTGAGCGCCCTACGCGCTGCACTGAAGATCATGTGCTCTGCATCGGGCCCAGGTGCTTGATTCTTGATCGCCCATCCTGGCATTCGACGGATAATCGGCGACCCGCCGGCCTTCGGCGCCTTCGGGCGTTCAGCCGGTGGGACCGCGGCCGCCCTCGTCTGCCTTGGCGTGGAAGATGCTGTTTCGAAACACGAGGAAGTTGACGCTGACGACCACGACGACCGTCGCGAGGTAGACCGCCTCCGCCGATACTCCGAGCACGCTCGGAAGCACGGCGGTGGACGCCGCCGTGATCCCGTACTGGACCGCCGCGAGCGCGAGGTAGCGACCCGCCTGTGCGCGGAGCGGCAAGGCGAACTCCTCGTGGTGGATCCAGACGAAGGTCCGCTGCAAGGTGAAGTGCGTCAGCAGCCCGACGCAGAAGCCGATCGCGAGCGCTAGCTGGAAGGGCAGGCCGACGACTTCGGCGAGCACGGTGGTCGTGGCGAGGTAGACCAGCGCCACGGTGCCGCCCGCCATCGCGAAGCGCACACCCTGTCCGAGTACACCCGACTGGGGTTCCCCAAGCCTGCGTGCCCTTTCGCGCACTCTCGCGGTCCGCGACGGCATATTTGTCCTGGCGTCGCCTGGCACCATCAACACGCTAGGCGGTCGTCGACGGCAGCGACCGCAGGAACGCGTCCGTCTCCCTGAGCCCGGTAGGTGTCCCGATCTCATAGAAGCGCTGACCTGCCTCGAAGCCGAAGAGCTCTCCGCGCTCGGCCAGACGCTTGTAGAGCTCGGCCAGATCGCTCTCGGAAGGGTCGACCCGGTCGATAGCGTCAGCCGTCAGTCCGCCCAGTCCGTAGTCGATCCAGTGCATCTCGGGTGACGGCGTACGCTTGTCGTATAGGGCGACCATTCCGTTCTCGAGCACCGCGTTGGAGGTGTCCCAGCGCCCTTCGTTGCGCAGTAGGGTCATAACGGCCGGGAGGCCGCTGTCGCGCCAGGCCCGGGCGACTGCCGCATAGTCGATCCGCAGGTAGGTGTCGCCGTAGAGCACGAGGAAGCGCTCGCCAAGAAGGGGCAGCGCGCGGCGGATGGCCCCGAGCGTCCCATCGAGGCTGGGCGCGTCGAAGCTGTACCTCACGCTCATGCCGAACCGTTCTGGGCCGATTCGACGCTTGATCTGCTCACCCAGATAGCCCACGCACACGACGACCTCGCGGCCGCCGTGGGCGGCCAGAAGACGCAGCTGATGGTGCAGGAACGGCTCGCCCGCGACCTCCAAAAGCGGCTTGGGTGTGTCGCGCACGCGCTCACCGAGGCGCGTTCCAAGGCCTCCCGCGAGGATGCAGACTGGGGGCAGAGCGTCACCCCCGTCCTGGCTGCTCACGCTCAGTCGCCCCACCCGTGACGAGACTCGACGATGTACTTAGGACGATCTCGCGACTCGTCATAGATACGGCCGACGTACTCGCCGATCACTCCTAGCGAGAGCAGCTGGATGCCGCTGAAGAAGGCCACCACGATCACGATCGTGGGATTGCCAACGGGGAAGTTGAGCCCGCCCAGCTTGAGCCCGAGATAGACGATCGCGAGCAGGAACGCGAGCATGGAGATTACGACACCCCCAATCGAGATGAGCTGGAGCGGGTAGCGGGAGAAGCCCACGATCCCATTTAGTCCGATCACCAGCGAACCCCAGAAGCGGTTGTACTTGCTGCTGCCCGCCGCCCGAGGGTCGCGGTCGTAGAGGACGCTCGCCTGGCGGAATCCGACCAGCCCGACCAGGCCTCTCAAGAACCCATGGCTCTCCTTCAGCGCCACGACGTTGTCCACCACGCGCCGGCTCATCAGGCGGAAGTCGCCTGTGTTCGGAGGGATCTCCACGTCGGCTATTCGTTTGATCACGCGGTAGCCGAGCGCGGCGACGATGCGCTTGGGGATGGTCTCGCCGGCGCGTGTACGCCTCTGTGCGTAGACGACGTCGTAGCCCTCTCGCCAGCGGCCCAGCAGCTCGGGGATCAACTCAGGAGGATCCTGCAGATCGCAATCGATGACAACCACCGCGTCGCCCGAGGAGGCGTCAAGGCCGGCGATCGTCGCCATCGGCTGCCCGAAGCGGCGGGAGAATCGCAGCATCTTCACGCGTGCATCCCGTTCGCACAGGCCCAGGATCAGCTCTTCGGTTCGGTCGCTGCAGGGGTCGACGCTGAAGATCAGCTCCCACTCGACGTTCTCGGGGTCCAGGACTCCGACCAGGCGCTCGTAGACGCGGGCGATGTTCTCCTGCTCGTTGTAGGCCGGGATGACAACGCTCAGAAGCGCCTCCGTGGAGTCCCGACCGTCGGGGTCGCCTGCCGGGTGTGCGGGGGCGCTCAAGAGGCCTCCCGGGGACTCGCGAGAACGGTCAGCCCGCGAATCCCGAACGGCAGCGTAATCCCGCGCGCCAGCAGCGCATCCTCGATCCGGCACGCCAGATGCCCGACTGCCGAGTCGTTTGTACTCGCGATATCGCGCCTGACTCGCTGCTCGAGCTCAACGCCGGCGAGATGCCCGTAGCGTCTTCGATTGCGCTGCTTGACCGCCCAGAACGCGGGATAGAGGGGCGCACCGAGGAAGATGTCCTCGCACACGGCGAATCCCGCCTCGCGAGCCTTGCTCGCGAGCTCGCCTCTGGCGTAGCGACGCTCATGGCCGAGAAACCGGTCGTAGTAGTCGTAGTTGTCCGGGCCCACCGGCACGACCACGACCGCACGTGCGCCTGGGCGCAGGATCCGACACATCTCCGCAAGCGCCTGCCGGTCCTCGGGCACGTGCTCGAGCAGGTTGGCGCTCACAAGCGCATCGGCGCTAGCGTCTGGCAGGGGAAGCGCACACGCGTCGGCCTGCAGCAGCGTCGCCTGCGGTACGTTCTCGTGGGCCTTGCGCAACCCGCCGGCCACGAGGTCCACGCCGATAAGGCTCGCCGCCGGGAGCATCCGCCGAAGGTCTTCGAGGAGAAACCCGGTGGAGCATCCGACGTCGACTACGGTCGGGCTCGGAGGCAGCGGACCGAGCCTCGCGAGCATCGCGCGTCGCGTCCACACGTCGATGAAGTGCGTCCTGCTGCTCTCCTCGTGCAGCTCCTCGAGGTCCTCGGACCAGTTGACCTCCTCAGCCGGTGATACGTGGCTGACGAACGGCTCGCTCACGCCCGCGCCTGCTGCCCGATCGCCGAGAAGAACACGTCATCGATGCGCCTCAGCGTCGCGAGGTCCGGCTCTTCGGCAAGCTTCCGACGGAAGTCTGGATCGCGCCATGGATCCCACTGGGCCGAGATCAGCCTGCCGGTGAACGGCGCCTCGGGGTCGCCCTCGAGCAAGAGGCACGCCAGCTCGGCCGCCTCGCTTGGCGGTACGCCTCCCCGCTCGAGCTGCTGGCGGGTTCGCCCGAAGTAGTCCTCGCCCGCTAGCTCGGGTCCGGCCGCCAGCGTTGCGTGATGGATCTCGGTGGCGACGAAGCCTGGGGCGATGCAGTTGACCCGCACGCCGTCGGGTTTGAGCTCGGCAGCGATGTTCTCCGTGAGGCGGACCACCGCCGCCTTCGAGGCAGCGTAGGCGTCGAACCGGGGCAACGGTGCGGTGGCTCCGCCTCCCCCGAACGTCACGACCGCGCCGCCTCGGGCGCGCAAGGCAGGCAGGCAGGCGTCGATCCCGAGCAGCGTGCCGAGAACGTTCACGTCCATCGTGCGACGGAACTCTCCCGCCCCATAGCTCCCGATCGGACCGACTGGGGCCAGGAGCGCGGCCGCGCACACGAGCCCGTCGACTTCGTCGAGCTGCGCGCCGAGCTGCCTCCATGACTGCTCGTCGGCGACATCGAGCGCGAAGCACTCGTGCCCGTCACCGGAGAGCTCCGCGCACGCCAGCTCGAGCTTCTCCTTGCCCCGCGCGATGAGCGTCAGGCGCCATCCCCGCTCTGCGAGCGCACCGGCGACCGCCCGTCCGATGCCCTTGGAGCCGCCGGTCACGACCGCTCGCCGCGGGCTCAACTGACGACCGCCTGACGCATCAGTGCGTATGGACCGCGAGCATACGCGGCCTCGATCAGTTGCCACGCGTAGCGGGCATCGCCCAGATCGCCGTTGAGCAGGCGCTCATCGCCCTCGTCCATCGCCGCGGCGAAGCTCGCCCACTCCTGCTCCCAGGAGCGGTCATCGTCGGGGAAGGCGACCTCCTCAACTTCCGGGGGACCCAGCTCGGGGCCCATGCGGTAGAGGGTCAGCCGCTGGGGCCCGTAGGAGCGCACGAGACCATCCACCTGGATCTTTGCGGTGCGGCAGTAGATCTCCAGCGAGAACAGGTTCTTCCACTCCGTCCAGCTGACGTGGAGCATCGCCCAAGGCTGGGTACGCGACTGCACCTCGCCCAGGATGAGGGCGGCGTTGTCCTCGACCGCGGTGTCCCAGAAATGAGTGCGCAGCAGCGCAGAGTGGAGCGGAAGCGGTCCGGCCAGCCAATGGCTCAGGTCGAGTAGGTGCATGCCTTGATCGATCAGCTCGCCGCCGCCCGAGCGCGCCGGATCGGCGCGCCACTCGCGCTCGTAGCCGGGACGCCCGCCGTGTCCGTAGCGCGCGCGCAGATGCATCAGCTCTCCATGGCGACCCGAGTGGACCTCCTCGGCGGCCCTGGCGATGCCGGGATGGAAACGATGGTTGAAGCCCACCTTTACGAGCCGCCCGCTGGCGCTCTGACACTCGATCAGGCGCTCGACCTGGGCCGCAGACACACCGCCCGGCTTCTCCAGGAGGACGTGCGCTCCGGCCTGCAGCGCCTGCTCGGCGAGCCCGGCGAGCTGATCGTGAACGGTCGCCACGACCACCACCTCCGGAGCAAGATCGAGCAGCTCATCCATGCTCGCGCAGGCCCGGCTGTCCTGGCGATCGGCCAGCGCGCGGGCCGCCTGCTCGCTGACGTCGTAGCAAGCGATCAGCTCGTCTTCTTGCGCAAGCGCAGCGGCACGCTTGGACCCGATCAGGCCGCAGCCGACGATCGCCACCCGCCTGCCGCTCACGCGTACTCGCTTGCGTAGGCGCCGTCGAACTCGAAGTCGAACCCGAGCTCCGACGCCCCCGCCGCCGCCATCGCCTGCCTCGTGTCCTCCGGTCGCGGAGCGTAGACGAGCAAGAACCCGCCTCCTCCGGCGCCCACGAGCTTCCCGCCGATCACGCCGCTGCGGCGGGCGAGCATGTATAGCCGATCGATGCACTCGTTGGCCATGCCCGGGGAGCGACGACGCTTGTGCTCCCAGTGCTCGTGCATCAGTTCCGCATAGCCCTCCATGTCCCCACGGCGGAGGAGCTCGCAGCTCTCACGCCCGATCTCCTTAGTGCGGTGGAGGTTCTCGAGCATCTCATTGTCGCCCGCCTTGGATCGCTCGTCCTGGTCGGTGAGCACCTGCGAGGCCGAGCGCGCCTCGCCGGTGTAGAACAGCAGCATCTGGTCGCGCAACTGCCTCAGGACACCTGGACCGAGCTCCAGCGGCTCGACCTCGACGTTGCCGTCGGGATCGAATGTGTACGCGCATATCCCGCCGTGCGCTGCGACGTAAGGATCCTGCTTTCCGACGGGCTCCCCGAGCACGTCTATCTCGATCTCGCACGCAGCCTCAGCCAGCGCGCCCGGCGTGATCGAAGTTCGGCGAGCATGGGCGAGGCCCTTGAGCAGGCAGACGGTGTAGGCGCCGGAGGAGCCCATGCCCGTTCCCGCCGGCACGTCGGCGACCGAGGCGATCTCCAACGGGTTACCGCGCCAATGGCGAAGCAGCGTCTCGCGCAGGATCGGATGGCGGATCTGGGCGATCTCGTCGACCTCCTCCATCTCGGAGTACTTCATCCGATAGCGCCGCTGGAAGACCGTGTGGGTGAGCATGTAGACGTACTTGTCGATCGCGCCCGAGACAAGAAAGCCACCGTGCTCGCGGTAGTAGGATGGGAGGTCGGTCCCGCCTCCCCCGAGCGATATGCGCAACGGCGCGCGGCTGAAGATCACACTCATTCGGACCCCTCCTCACTCATCGCAGGGCGCCCTCGCCGACCTGCTCGCACCAGGCGTATTCGCTCTGCTCGAGCCAGCTCACGGTGTGCTGCAGGGCTTTGCGGATCGTAAGGCGCGGCGCCCAGCCCAGGGCACGGATGCGGCTCGTGTCGAGGTGGATCAACGGGCTGTCGCCGACCCAGCCGCGCCGGCCACCCGTGTGCTCGATCTGTGGCGCGAGACCCATCTGCTCGATGATGGCCGCCACCGAATCATCGACGATGATCGTCTCGTCCGTGCCGAGGTTGTACACCTGCGCGCCTGCTTCGCTCTGGTGGGTCTCGCACGCGAGCAAGATCGCGTCGAGACAGTCCTGAACGTAGAGATAGGACTTCTCCTGGCGCCCGTCGCCAAGCACGCGCAGCCGCGTCGGGTCGCGCTTGAGCGCGCAGAAGAAGTCGTACACGTGGCCGTGCGTGTAGCGCTCGCCGAGGATCGAGACGAAGCGGAAGATCACGCCGGTGAAGCCATAGCCTGCGGCATAGGCCGCGATCAGCCCCTCGCCGGCGAGCTTGGAGGCGCCGTAGAGCGATGTCTGGAGCGGGAAGGGCGCATCCTCGGGGGTGGGGAAGACCGCGGGCTCGCCGTAGACCGAGCCGGTCGAGGAGAAGCCGATCTGCGTAACCCCGGCAGCGCGCATCGCCTCCAGGACCTTCGAGGTGGCGATCGTGTTCTGCTCGAGGTCGCGGGCAGGGTGCTCGAGGCCGCGCCGCACGTCCGCGTTGGCCTGCAGGTGGAACACCCAGTCACAGCCCTCGAACGCCCGCGCTAGCGTCGATCCGTCGAGCACGTCGCCCTCCACCAGGCTCACGCCGGGTCGCTGCAGGGCCCCGGCGAGGAACTCGCGGCGGCCCGTACGGAAGTCGTCCACCACGACCACCTCCACCCCCCGGGCAGCCAGCCGATCTGCGAGGTTGCTGCCGATGAAACCGCCCCCGCCGGTGATGCACGCGCGCCTCATCGAGCGGCCTCGCGCGCGCAAACGGACGATGAGGCTGTGCGCCCTGGCCAGGTGACGGTCATGTCTACAGCGTGAAGCCCGCGGCTACGGCGTCGCCGTGGAACATCCTGACGGTCTCCAGCGAGAACTGCTCGAGGTTCTTGCCGAGGCAGTCCAGCTTCTTGAGCAGGTCGTGTGTCACGGTGATGATGTGGCAGCCCACCTGGTCGGCCTGCACGAGGTTGAGGATCTCCCGCGGCGAGGCCCAGATCAGCTCAGCACGCGGGGCCTCCAACATGATCTGCACCGAGCGGGACATGATCGGCACCGGATCGATGCCCGCGTCGGCGATCCGCCCGGCGAACACCGAAATGTAGGAGGGCGCGCCGTCCTTGACCGCGGCCGTGATCAGCTCGACCTGTGCGGTCGTAAAGAGCGCGGTCACGTTGACCTTCACGCCGTCCTCAGAGAGCTCCCGGACGAGCGGCGCCATCGACTGCCCGTCCGTGGTGGTCACCGGGATCTTTACGTAGACGTTCTCGCCCCAGGAGGCGATGATGCGGGCCTGGCGGCGCATCTCCTCGGCGTCGTCGGCGAAGACCTCAAAGGAGATCGGGTGCCGGGTGATCCGCTCGAGCAGGCGCTTGGCGAACTCGGCGTAGTCGGTCAAGCCCGCCTTCCACATGAGCGTCGGGTTAGTCGTGAAGCCCGCGATCCGCGGATCGGCCGCAAGCGCGAGGATTCCGTCGAGGTCTGCTCCGTCGGCGAATATGCGTGTGGAGATCTGTTCGAGCACTTTCGCGCACCATACCGCGCGCTTCCGGGTGGCCAGAACCGCGCTTCCTCATCACCGATGCTAACGCGGGCGATGGTCGAGAAGTTGTGCGACCGCCCTGCCGATGTCCGCCGCGACTACATCCGGCGTCGTCGCGCCACGTCGCTTGTGGGCGCTCGGCGGATACTCGATAAGCGCCGTGCGGCATCCGGCCGCCACCCCCGCGCCGACATCGGCGTCAGTGTCGCCGAGCATCCACGAGGAGCCCGGATCGAGTCCCAACTCGGCCGCGGCTTCGAGCAACATGCCCGGGGCGGGCTTGCGGCAACCGCAGGGACGCGCTAGCTCTTCGACCACGCCTTCGGGATGGTGGGGACAGAGTCGCGAAGATGCTATCTGGACCCCCTGCTCGGCAAGCAGCTTGAGCACGCGCTCGTGGATCTCGAGCAACTGGTCGAGCGTCGCCTTGCCCTTGGCCGCAGCGGGTTGATTGGTCACGCAGACAAGCTGGTAGCCAGCGGCCGCGAGCTCCCTCGCGGCCGCAGCGGCACCGGCGATCAAGCGCACCTGCGCGACGTGCAGCGGCGACTCGGCCAGCCCCGAGTCGGGGTCTGGCGCACCCTCGTTGAGGGTGCCATCGCGGTCGACGAAGACAGCCCGCCGTGGAGAGCCCAGCTTGACGCCGTCCACGGCGCTCAGGGCAAGCGGGCCGCGCTCGGGTGACCCCGACCAGTCGGCGCTCACGAGCTGCCGCGCGCGGCCAGCGACTCCCAGTGGCCCCGTTTGACGGCCAGCGCGGGGTGGGAGACGAGCGCGTGCCATACGACCGCCTGAAATGACTCGACCAACGGGGTGCGCAGCTCGGCTGGCGGCTCGATCAAGATCGCCACCTCGGCGAGCTCGGCAAGCGTGCCGCCTGGGGCTCCGACGATCCCATAGATGGAGGCTCCCGCGTCGTGCGCAGCTTCCATCGCGCCCACGAGGTTGGTCGAGACGTTGTGCTCCCGCGAGCCACCGCCGACCGAGAACACGAGCAGCGCGTCGCGCGGACCGAGCCGCGAGACCTCCAACCACGCGCTGAACGAGGTCTCCCAGCCGTCGTCGTTGATGCGTGCCGTCAACTCGGACACGTTGTCGGTGGGCGCGTAGCTCTCGATGCCGCAGAGCTTGCGGAAATCGTTGACGGCGTGCGAAGCGTGACCGGCGCCCCCGCCCACTCCCAGGATGAACAGGCGGCCGCTACGGTCGCGCACGGCGGCGAGGCCCTGGGCCATCGCATCCACCGCCGCGGCGTCGACCGCCTGCGCGAGGCCCGCCGCGGCCGCCATGTAGCGGGCACTGTGGTCGCCGGTGTTCACGGAAAGGAGCCTAACGGGAGCCTTCCGGGGACCCCGCCGCGCCCTCTCGGCGCACACTGAGGTCGCGCGCGCGTGCGAAAGCCGGCTCCGCCAGCTCACGAAATCCGAATAGATCGGCCGCGCGCGCATCCAGCAGCGCGGCCCTGGGATCGCTCCAGCTCCCGTCAATCATCTCGCGCGTGCAGTAGTAGGCGTGTCCCCAGGTCAGCTGGCCCGCGCCAACCTGGAACTCGACGGGCTCGCTGTCGAAGAACATGCGATCGACTCGCTCGACAGGGACGCCCTGCTGCGACCTGCTGGTGTAGTGCACCAGGTGGCCCAGCCGCCAGAGAACGAAGCCCCGATCGCGCAGAAACGCATCCAGCTCGCCAAACAGGGGCTGACCCTCGTATATGGGGTTGAACGTGACCTCCGCCTCGATCAGGCGCACGGTGCCAAGCAGAGCAGAGGCGCCACGCAGCACCGCCAGCTCGGCGCCCTGAACGTCGAGCTTGATCGCGTCAAGCGCGGTCACGCCAGCGCTCTCCGCCCAGCCATTGAGCGTGTGGATGGTTACCGACCCGATCCCAGCCGGAGCGATCACATGCAGCTCGGGAAACGTCGCGAGCGCGTGCGCGTCGGGCGGGAACAGGGAGCTGCACGCAGGATCAGCTGTGTAGTGCAACGGCGCGGCGCCTTCGCGTTCTCCAAGGGCCAAGGGCACGTAGGTTACGTTGGCCGCAGCTTGGGCCTGTAGGCGGGCGCACTCTGCGGGATCGGCATCGAAGGCATAGACTCGTAAGTCTTCGAGCGACGCCGACCAGCGCTCCGGAAGGCCCCATCGGCATCCGATGTCAACAACGACCAGCGGCCGCGATCCGCTGCCGGCAGATGCACGCTGGGATTCCACGGGGGATCACTGTAGCTTGGGCAAAGATGGCGCAGACGCCGCTCACGAATAGGGATCCCGACGGGCCCTCAATCGTCGCTTGCCGTGCCAGCGACGCGGCCGGCGCCGGAGAAACGATCGCTCACGTAGCCAACTGCGCGGCCCGCACCCATCCGGGCGCCGACCTGGTGTTGTTGCTCGAGGACTTCGAGCCGCCAGGCGGGTGGCTCGAGCGCCTGAGTTCCTGCGCTGCAGCCGAGTCGACGACAGCGACCGTCACCGCGCTGCCCGGCGGAGCCCTCGAGGGCGAGGACCAGCGGGATGAGCTCGCAGACGCTGAGCCGGTCGCCCTGCCAGGCGAAGCCCATGCTCCACGCGTGGACCTCGTCTGTGGCCCCTGTGTCTATGTGACGCGAGCGGCCTTTCGTCTGCTCGATGGATTCGACGAATCCCTACCCACCAGCGCCTCGGTCGTTGCGGACTTCGGCATGCGTGCCCGAGGCATAGGGCTCGCGAACGTCGTGACCGACGATCTGCTGCTGCCGCCTCGCGGCGAGGCATGCCTGGACGCCGATGATCACACCGAGCTCTTGCGCCGGCACCCTGCGCTCTGCGCAGCGATTCAACAGCCTCCGTCGGCTGCGGTTGAGCGCAGCCTCGCCGTCGCGCGTGCGGCGCTGCGAAAGCTCAGTGTGACGGTCGACGCGCGATCGCTCGGTCCAAACGCGGGAGGCACTCAGGTCTACGCGCTCGAGCTGATAAGGGCCCTCGCTCGCACCCGCGAGGTACGGACACGGGTGCTCGTGGGGCCGCACCAAGGGCTCGTCAAGCAACTGGACACGATGGCGCTGGATGACACTTCAGTCATCACCTACGAACAGGCACTGGGCAAGGTCGAGCCGACCGACATCGTCCATCGACCCCAACAGGTCTTCACTGTCGACGATCTCGACCTGCTGCGACCGCTAGGGCACAGATTGGTGATCACGCATATGGACCTGATCGCCTACCACAACCCGACCTACTTCGCCGAGCTCGAGCACTGGCGGCGCCACGTGCGCGCTACCCGGATCGCTCTTGCTGCCGCCGACCAAGTCCTGTTCTTCTCCTCGCACGCCCTTCGGGACGCCGAACGCGAGGCCCTCATCAACCCTCAGCACGCGAGTATCGTTCCGATCGGCGTCGACCCGGACGGATCTGAGGACCCCGAGATTACTCGGCCAGAGCCTCTCGCAAATCGCGACGAGCCGTTCATGCTCTGCCTGGGGTCAGACTACGCGCACAAGAACCGTCCCTTCGCCCTCGAGCTGACGGCCGAGCTGCGACGAGCGCACGCCTGGTCCGGAGTGCTCGTGTTCGCCGGAAGCCACGTCGAGCATGGCTCCTCGGCCTTAGGCGAGCTCCGCGTGCTGGAGCGCCGGCCCGAGCTCGAGGGTGCGGTCATCGACCTCGGGCCAATCTCCGATTCGGAGCGCCGCTGGCTCATGGCGCACACGCGGGCGCTCGTGTACCCGTCCGTCCTAGAGGGCTTTGGGCTTGTGCCGTTCGAGGCCGCGATCGCTGGGGTGCCGTGCCTGTTCGCGAGCCAGAGCTCGCTCGCCGAGTTGCTCCCCGCCGAGCTCGCGACGCTAAGCGGATGGGATATCGAGCAGGCAGGAGCTCGCGCCAACGAGCTGCTGGTGGACGAATCAGCCCGTGAACGACACGTCGAGGCGGCACGCCGTGTAGCGAGCGAATTTCGCTGGCAATCGTGTGGCCAACAAACGGTCGCGGCCTATCGCCGGGCGATCAACTCGACGGCGCGCGAGTCGGCCCGGGTGGCGTGGGAGGCACTGTCGCGAGAGGCCGAAATCGTGCGCTTGGATCAGGCCGTCTCCGACATGAGTCAGGAGCACGGCGCACTGCTCGAGGACATCGGGGCGGACGGCCTCGCACTTGTGGGCCCGCACGGGCTGCTTTCGCCTGCAGACAGGCGCGCCCTACTCGCGCTCGCCGCCCGTCCTGCACTCGGCCGGCCGCTGTTCGCGGCCGGCCGTGTCGGCTACCGCCTGGCGCATCGCGGGAAGGGACCGGGATGATGCCCGAGGTCGGGGCACGTCGTTAGTGTCTGGCTCCGTGACGGCCTGGCAGCGCCTTCTTCGCCCCTTGACCGCGCCCGTGCGGCGGCTGCTGGACGGCAGGTTTGCCGACGTCAACCGTCGCGTCGGCGACGTAGGTAGGTCGGTCGAGCAGCAGACGACCGCGGTCGAGAAGCTGACCCGCGACATCGCCGCTCACAACACGACCCAGAACGAGGCGTTGAGCTACACCGCGGTGGGGCTCCGCAGGATGGAAGAAGGGCTCGCGGCACACGAGGAGGCCGTCTTGGCGCGCCAGGAGCAGATCTTGAGCGAGCTCCAACATCTGGACAAGCGGGCGTATGTTCAACGGCTGGACCGGGTGAGCGAAGGCCCGCTCAACGAGCTCGACGGTGCGCTGGCAGCCGCGATCAACGTCGCCAACGGCCATAGGGGTTTTGCCGCCCAGGCAGGCCTGTGGTTCAACCCTCCGGTGACCGTGGAGTTGAGCGAGGGGCGGGCGGCGATCTCGGACGTAAACGAGCGCATCGTGGAGCTGCCGTTCGCGCTCGCCCAACTTGGCCGCCTGAGTCCCCCCGCCAGGATCCTCGACGTGGGTGGCGCAGAGAGCACGTTCGCGCTGTCGGCCGCGTCACTCGGATACCAGGTGACGGTCGTGGATCCCCAAGGAGCGCCGTACGCTCATCCCAATCTCACCAGCTTCGCGGACAGGCTCGAGGAGTGGAAGTCGCAGGAGGGCGAACGCTTCGCCGCCGCCTTCATGATCTCGGCAATCGAGCACTTCGGCCTAGGCGCATACGGCGAGCAGGCCGGCGCCGAGGGGGCGGACCTGGAGGCTCTCAAGCTGGTGCGAGAGCTGCTCGACCCTGACGGCCTGCTTGTGCTCACCACCCCGTACGGGAGCGCATCGATCGACGGCTTCGAGCGGGTCTATGACGATCCTGCGCTCGATCGGTTGCTCGACGGATGGAGGATCCTCGAGCGCCGCACGATCATGCGCAGCGATCGCTGCACCTGGCTGCCCGGCAGCGAGGGATTGGGGGGGACCGCGATGCTTACGGCCACCCCCTCGCCGGCGTCGTGAGCCTCCCGGCGCGGTCGGTCTGCCTCGACCTGCAAGGAGCGCAGAACAGCGCGCATCTCGACCGGGGAATACCGCGTTTCATCACGGAGCACGCGCGAGCGCTCGTCGAGTGCGACCCGGCCGTGCTGAGCGCGGTGCTGGTTAGCCCGCAGCGACCGCTGACGGGCAACGTCAACTGGCTGCTCGGCAGCGGGCTGTTGGGATGGGCCACGGGAGACCGCCGGCCGACGCGACAGCCGAGGCGTCCGTCGGCGATCTACCACATCATGTCCCCGTTCGAGCTCGAACGACCGTTGGACGAGCTCTGGCCTCAATGGGCGAGGAGCGCGGCGGTGCAGACCGTCGTCACGCTCTATGACCTGATCCCGCTCGTTTTCGACGAGCACTACCTGCGGGATCCCGTCATGCGCGAGCGCTACATGGTGCGCACGCGCATGGTGCGCGAGGCCGATCGGGTGCTCGCGATATCGCGCACGACCGGCGAGGACGCGGTCGAGCGCCTCCAGGTGGATCCCCGCCGCGTCACTGTTATCGACGCGGGCGCCACGAGCACGTTCGCGGAGATGTACCAGACGCGAGCACAGGCCGAGCGCGTGCTCGCGTCTCGCCTGAGAGAGCTGCGACCGGGCTTTCTCCTTTACGTGGCCGGCTTCGAGTTCCGCAAGAACCTCGAGCGCCTGATCACCGCGTACGGCCTCCTTCCGGAGGCGCTTCGAGCCTCACACCAGCTCGTGATCGCGTGTCGCCTGCTGCCGAGCGAGGCCGAGCTGATGCGAGAATGGGCCGATCGCGCCGGCGTCGGACCAGAGCAGCTGGTCCTCACCGGATACGTCACCGACGCCGAGCTCGGGGCGCTCTATCACGTATGCAAGCTGTTCGTCTTCGCGTCCTTCTACGAGGGCTCGGGGCTGCCGATCCTCGAGGCGATGTCCTGCGGCGCCCCGGTGATCGCCAGCCGGACCGCCACCGGCCCCGAGATCCTGGGTGGTCTCGAGGGAACATTCGATCCGATGGACCCCGCTTCGATCGCGAGCTGCATTGAAGAGACGCTCGGCTCGACGGAGGTGCTTGGGCGATTGGCCGAGCGCTCAAGGCAGCGGGCCCGGCACTTCACCTGGGAGCACGTGGCCAGGCGCACGATTGAGGGCTATGAAGAGACCCTGGCGCGGCGGCGCACTCCTCACCGGCACCGGCTTGCGCTGGTGACACCGTGGCCTCCAGAACGCTCGGGCATAGCCGACTACAGCTATCGCCTCGCGCGCGAGCTCGGCCGAAAGGTCGACGTGGATGTGGTGGTGGGAGATCCACTGCCCAGTTACGCCGTGCCCCTTGAGCAGGGAGTGACACTGATCGAGGCCGCGTCCTTCTCCTCGGGTCACAGCGCGCGTCAACACGACCGCGTCCTGTATTGCATGGGCAACTCGAGCTTTCACCGCCACGTGTATGAACTGCTGCGCATGCGGCCCGGGGCCGTCGTCGCCCACGACGTGCGCCTGACCGGCTTCTATGGATGGTTCGCAGGAGTCGAGCGGCCGGACGATCCGACGGGACGGCTGCGTGAACGGGTCGAGGCGCTCTACGGTCCACGGATCCCCGAGGCCGCTCTCGGGAGCGGGGCGCCGACACCCGAGCTTCAGTCGGCGCTGGGGATCTTCATGACGCGAGAGATCCAGCAGTACGCCGAGCAGTTGCTCGTCCATTCGCGCTTCGCCCTTGACGTGCTCGAGCTCGACCGCGGGGTCGCTGATCGCGACGTGCCGGTGTTCGTGGTTCCGTTTGGCATACCGGAGCCGATCGTCGAGCGAGAGCAGAACAGGACTGGGGGTCAAGATCCCCTGCTGGTCAGCATCGGCGTGGTGAGCGAGGTCAAGGGACTGGCGACCCTGATCGACGCCTTTGCGTTGCTGGCTGAGAGCCTCCAGCACGCCCGCCTCGTGATCGCCGGCCCCGGCGAGGAGGCCGAGTTGGAGCGTTGGCGAGCGTATGCGCGCGACCACGCGCCAGGCGCCGACGTCAAGGTGACCGGGCATCTCCCGCAAGCAACGCTCCGCGAGATGTTGGGCAGCGCCGATCTCGCCGTGCAGCTCCGCACGGTTTCCAACGGCGAGGCTTCGGCTGCGGTCGCCGACTGCCTCTCCGCGGGGCTGCCGACGATCGTAAACGCGCTCGGATGGGCGGCCGAGCTTCCGGACGATGTCGTCGAGCACGTACCCCCGGGAGCGGACGCGCGCCTGATCGCTGAGCGCATGCAGAGAGTCCTGAGCGACCGAGCCGGCCATCGCGCGCTCGAAGAGCGAGCCCTGGAGCACGCGGAGGACCACAGCTTCCGGCTCGTAGCACAGGCGTATCTCGAAGCACTGGAGCTCAGCTAGCTCAACCTACGCCTGGCATGCCCGGTACCCTCAGGCTGTGCGCGCGACCGCCTCCAAACCCTCTGAGCGGGCGTCGGACTACGCCCTAGTAGTTCAGAACGTCAGCAAGACATTCGAAAGACCAGAGGAGATCACGCATACGCTCAAGGAGCGCGTCCTGCATCCGTTTCGGCGCACCGGGCACGAGCGTTTCCAAGCGCTGAGGGACATATCGTTCGTGGTGCGCAAGGGCGAGTTCTTCGGGATAGTCGGCCGCAACGGCAGCGGCAAGAGCACGCTGCTGAAGTGCCTCGCCGGGATCTATGCGACCGACCGCGGGGCCATCTGGGTGGACGGCCGTCTGTCCACCTTCATCGAGCTCGGTGTCGGGTTCAACCCCGACCTGGCCGCGCTGGACAACGTCGTACTGAACGGGATCATGCTCGGCCTCTCGCCGAAGGAGGCGCGAGCTAGGTATGACCGGGTGATCGAGTTCGCCGAGCTGAAGGAGTTCGAGGAGCTGAAGCTCAAGAACTACTCCTCGGGCATGCATGTGCGGCTCGCCTTCTCCGTGGCAATCCAGGTCGAAGCCGACATCCTGCTGATCGACGAGGTGCTTGCTGTGGGCGACGCCGCCTTCCAGCAAAAGTGCTTCGACGTCTTCAATGAGATGCGCGACGCCGGCCGCACGATCGTGTTCGTAACCCATGACATGAGTGCCGTCAACCGCTTCTGCCACCGTGCCTTGCTTTTGGAGCGCGGTCACGCGGTCATGCTCGGCGAGCCCGACAAGGTCGCCGACCGTTATCTGGCGGTGAACTTCGACCACTCGGCCGCGATCGAAGCGGAGCTAGCCGCCGCGAGCGTAGGGCTGGAGGAGGCTACCGCCGAGACCGAAGTCCGCAGCTTCGGCGACGGCAAGGCGCGGATCGTCGAGGTGTGGCTGGAGGACGACGACGGCAACCGCGTCAACTCCGTCGCGCGCGAGCAGGTAGCCTCGGTGAGGGCACTCGTCGAGTTCAACGACGACGTCGCCGACCCGGTCGTGGAGCTCGCCGTGGAGAACGGAGAGCACGTGCCAATCATCGTTGCGTCCACGTCCGAACGAACCGAGCACACGGGTCGATTCAGGCAGGGGGACCGCGCGATCTTCCTGTTCAACTTCGGCAACCTGATGGCGCCGGGCCGCTACTTCCCGCGCGTGACGATTACGCATCGCGGGGGTGGCCTCGCGGTGATCGACCGCTACCAGCGTGAGTTCTCGTTCATCTCGATCAACGCTCGCAACACGGGCGGCGTGATCGACATCCCCGTGCACACTGACAACTGGCTGCTCGACGCTTCTTCCCACGTCGGAGAGGCAGTCCGGTGACGGTCGAATCACCCGGACGGACGCTTCGTCCGCTGTCCGAGCAGGAGGTGCTCGCGAGCCTTCAGCCGGTGCAGGGGGTTGGCGAGCCGATTCGCGGCCCGCGAGCACTCACCGACGACTGGCGACGATTCTGGCACCTCACCTTCACGGTCGCCCGCAACGAGTTCAAGCTGCGCTTCTTCGGCTCGATCCTCGGCTACGTCTGGCAGCTGATGCGGCCGCTGCTCCTCTTCGGAGTGCTGCTGTTCGTCTTCAGCCACGTCGCGAAGGTCGGCGGCACAGCACCTCACTACGCGGTCGCCCTGCTGGCCGGGATCGTTCTGTTCACGTTCTTCGGCGAAGCGACCGGCGGCTCGATCCGCAGTGTTGTCGATCGCGAGAACCTTGTACGTAAGATTCAGTTCCCGCGGCTCGTGATCCCTCTTGCCGTCGTGCTGCTGGCCAGCTTCAACCTCTGCCTCAATCTCGTCGTCGTGCTGATCTTCGCTCTCGCCGAGGGCGTGCGTCCGATGGCCTCATGGGTGGAGGCGCCATTGATCATCGGCATGCTCCTGGTGTATTGCACCGGTCTTGCGATGCTGCTGTCAGCACTGTTCGTCCAGTTGCGGGACATCCAGCCGATTTGGGAGGTCTTCACGCAAATCCTCTTCTACGCCTCGGGGATATTGATTCCCGTCGAGTTGATGAAAGCACGGATGAGTCCAGAGCTCTTTCATCTGTTCATGCTCAACCCGCTCGCGGTCATCGTCGAGCAGTTTCGCCACGCGATGATCGATCACAGCGCGCTGTCGGCCGGCCAGGCGCTCGGAGGCTGGTGGCAGCTGCTCGAGCCGCTCGGGATCGTCGCGGCGATCTTTGTGATTGGTTTCTGGGTGTTCAACCGCTCGGCGCCGCTGATCGCCGAGAACCTGTAGCTCACACAGGCGCCTACGCGTGTTTCTGACGGTCGTCATCCTGCTCCTCCTTGCGGCTGCCTGCTGGCTCGTGGGACGCGCTGTGCTCCTGGTCAGCGCGATCGAGGAGCGGACGTGGCTCGGGCCTGCCTGCGGCTTCGCGCTCCTGATGTGTCTGAGCGCCGGGGTGATTCACCTCCCGGGACGCGCCATGACGGCGCTTGTCGCCGATCTCATGCTCGTTGCCGCATCAGTGTTCCTGACGCGACGCCACGGGTTGCGGACGGTCCCCTCCGGCGCAGGGGTGGTCGCCGGCGCCGGGGCGCTTGTGACGGCTCTGATGTCCATCCCGTTTGTGGTCAACGGGCGGTTCGGCCTGATCGGTCAGTCGGTAGGGGACGACCTCGGCTCCCACTACGCGACGGTGGCCTCATTGCAGCAGGGGTTTACGTTGCCCTATCCCGCCCGCTCGAGCGGATACCCGATCGGGATCCATTCGCTGGTCGCGGCCGTCTCCACGTGCATCGGCGATATCAACCAGATGTTCACCGCGGTAATAATCCTGATCCCCGTACTCACGGCCTGGATCGCGGTTGGCGTCCTGCGCGAGCAGCCGCCGATACGGCGGCTTTTTGCAGCGACGCTCGTCGGCCTCCCCTATCTGACAGCCGCTTTCTACGCCCAGAACGCCTTCAAGGAGATGGGCGACGGTCTGTTCGTGGTGGCTATCGCGGCGGTGTTGATGCAGGTTACGAACTCGCGCTCGCCGAGGTCCGCCATCGCGCTTGGGGTGCTCACGGCGGGAGCGGTGCAGATCACCGGATTCCCCGCGATCGCCTGGGCGGCCGGCGGCGTGGCGGTATGGGCGGTGCTGGTGAGCGCCGCTGACCGTCGTTTCCCCGACGCTCCACAGCTCAAAGCGGCAATCCAGCGGCTCGGTTGGGCGACCGCAGGGCTCGCGATCCCGCTTCTCCCCTCTCTCGGTCGGATTGTCAGCTTCAATCCGGTCGAAGCCGCGAGCGCGGGCAACCCGAACTTCCTTGGCTACTACTTCCACAACATCTCGGCGTTCGAGGCGCTGGGCATATGGCCGATCGGCGACTTTCGGTACTTCCCGACGATCGCCAACACTTTCTACATCGGCATCCTCTGCGGCGGAGTCGCGCTGATCTTCCTACTGTGCCTCGGCTGGTGGCTCGGCTCGCGAGAGAGGCTTGCGTTGCCCGCGGTCCTGATCTCGGCCGCACTCATCTATGCGTATGCGCGTCACACCCAGGGCCCGTACGTGAACGCAAAGCCGCTTGCCGCGATGGCCCCGCTCATCATGCTCACGATGCTCGTGCCTCTGATGAGCCGCGCCCGCATGCACTCGCTGCTGACGCTCGACGGCGCGGCGTCACGGGCGGTGCTGCTGGGCTTCGTGGTATTCGCCGGCTACTGCACGCTCGACGTGCTGAACGACGCGCGCGTCGGGCCACTCGAACACGCCCAGGACCTGATGCGGCTGCGACCGCTCGTCAAAGGCCGCTTGACGCTGTTCCTTCCCGAAGACCACTACGTGAACTGGGAGCTCGCGGGCGCCAAGCTTTCCTACCC
>Ga0209415_10003894_pt1 | contig 27599 bp, 18 predicted proteins | sample PeaSoiSIISIP2007_FD_187696 | JGI IMG/M metagenome (GOLD analysis project Ga0209415, IMG submission 187696) | Peat soil microbial communities from Weissenstadt, Germany - SII-SIP-2007 (SPAdes) (version 2) | ecosystem: Environmental > Terrestrial > Soil > Wetlands > Peat | place: Germany... | reverse complement strand
AGAGGAAAGCTCGAGAACGGCGAGGTGTGCGAGATCCCCGGCGTCGGTCCCGTGCCTCTGGCCACGGCGAGAAACGCCATCGGCGACGCCGTGCTGAAGGTGATCGTGACCGACGGGGTGGACGTGAAGGCGGTGGCCAACATGAAACGGGCCATCCCCGCCCGGCTTCGACGGGCGCTCGAGGAGCGCGACGAGACGTGTGTGGTGCCCGGCTGCGACGTGGCCAAGGGGCTCGAGAACGACCACTACCAGATCGATTTCATCAGAGACGGCCCCACCGAGATGTGGAATTTGTGCCGTCTGTGCCGCTGGCACCACTACCTAAAGACGCATTGCGGCTACGCCATCACCGGAGGTCCCGGGGAGTGGGAGTGGAACGGACCGGCCTCGGAGATGAACCCGGTGCTCACCGCCTGACCTCGACGAGAGTTCGTGCGGGACACAATGAGGTCGCTCTTGCCTTCTTCGCGGGCACCGTTGATAGAACCATCCAAAGGCGAAGACCGGTCGGCAGGGGTAGGATTGAGCCTGGGTGGGGGGTCGCCGTGCGAGCGACTGGCCGGCAAGAAGGCGGCGCTGACATGGCGGTCCGCAGGCCATCAAGGAAGCGGATCCTCCTGATCGTATTGGCGGCTGTTTCCGGCTGGGTAGTGCCAATTTCTGTGGCTGGTGCCGCCCCGCCGACGCGACAACTGCCGAGTGCCGCCGCCGACCCGATGGCCACCATGTGGGGTCCGGTCAGCGGGTTCGGCAATGCGGTCGCCGTCTCGGGTGACACCGCCGTCGTCGGGGACAACAGCGTCAACAACACCGCCGGAGCTGCCTACATCTTCACCAAGGGAAGCTCGGGATGGCCGACGACGCCGACCGTGACGTTGCGCGACCCACGTGCTCATCGGAACGGAGGATTCGGATCAGCCGTCGCCGTGTCGGGCAACACCGTCATCGTCGGTCGAGGTCGTGCCGCCTACATCTATGTCGAAGGTGCGAATGGCTGGTCGACCCATCCGACCGTCCGACTGACCGATCCGCGGCATGGCAAATCCTGCTTTGGAGCCTGCTCGGTTGGCGTTTCGGGCTCCACGGCGGTGATCGGCGCCCCGTACGGTCGAACCGGCGCCGCTTACATCTACACCGAAGGTCCATCGGGATGGCCGGCGACGCCGACGGTGGCGATGGCTCCTCCGGACACCGCGGACAATTCCCAGAACTACGGATTCGGATGGCGCGTGGCGGTGTCCGACTCGGAGGTGATCCCACCGCCACGCTCCCCGACCCCGCCGGTGCGGTCCAAGACGCTTTCGGCTCCTCCCTGGCGATCTCGGGTGCGAGCATTTTCGTCGGTGATGCAGACGCCGATTCAGAAGACGGGTCTGCCTATGAGTACTCCGCCACCGGCTCCGTCTGGCCCACGACGCCGAGTGTCACCTTGTCGGATCCGAACGCACGACGCGGCGACTTCTTCGGCGGGGCGTTGGCGGTGTCGGACTCGACCGCCATCGTGAGCGCCATTGGCGCCTTGGGATTCGGACTCGCCTACCTCTACGGGACGTGATCGTCCGTCGCCGGCCGCCGACGCCGCCGGCGGCCGGTCATGGGGCACCGTTCCTGCATCCCCACCGATGAGGAGTGTCGCCCAAAGGTGACGACGTAGTTCCACGCGCGCCGGCGGGAGCGATCACGGTGTTCGGTCCATCGTGAGGAGGTGATTCCCCCTTCCTCACTGCGCTCTTGATGTGCCGGCGACGGTCAGGCGTTACTGAACGGTGACGCTCCGACGGTGGCGCCGGCCAGGGCCGGTTCGGCCGTCTCCACCGGACGGGGCAGCGGGAAGTGGCAGGCGACGAAGTGGTCGGGACCGAGGGCCCGCATCTCGGGCTCCTCGGACGTGCACTTGTCTTGGGCATAGGGGCAGCGGGTGCGGAAGCGGCAGCCCGACGGGGGATCGGTGGGTGAGGGAAGCTCACCCGACAAGGGAGCCGTGCCGTCCGACGTCGCCGAGGGATCGGGCTCGGGGATGGATGCGAGCAGGGCGGCGGTGTAGGGATGGGCCGGATGCCGGTAGAGGGTGTCGGGCGGGGCGACCTCACAGAGCTTGCCGAGGTACATGACGGCCACCCTGTCACTGACGTTCTTCACGACGGCGAGGTCGTGGGCGATGAAGACCATGGTGAGCCCGCGCTGGCGTTTCAGGTCGTCGAGAAGGTTGAGGATCTGGGCCTGGACCGAGACGTCGAGGGCGGAGACGGGCTCGTCGCAGATGAGGAGGGTCGGTTCCAGCATGAGGGCCCGGGCGATGGAGATCCGCTGGCACTGGCCTCCGGAGAATTCGATCGGCCGCCGACCGGCGGCGTCGGCGGCATTGATCCCGACCGATTCGAGGGTCTGCCGGGCCTTCGCCCGGCGCTCGTCGGTGGTGCCGATGCCCCAGATGGCGAGCGGCTCCATGACGGAGTCGAGGACACGGCGACGCGGATTGAGCGACGAAATCGGGTCCTGGAAGACCATCTGGACCTTCGTCCGGGCCTGCCGCAGCTCGCGCTGGTTGAGCGCGGTCAGCTCCGTGCCGGCGAAGCGGACGGAACCGGCATCGGGCGGGTGGACGAGGGCGACGGCCCGACCGGTCGTCGACTTGCCGCACCCCGACTCACCCACGAGGCCGAGCGTCTCGCCCGCGGCCACGTCGAAACTGACATCGGAGACGGCCCGGACGCGGTGCTGGCCCTTGCCGAATTCGACGACCAGATGCTCGACGCGCAGCAGCAGGTCCTCGCCCCGGAGTTGCGCCGTCCCGCTCCCGGCCATCTAGTTCTCGCCCCCGGGCGTCTCGCCGACTGTCCCCGCCGCGCCGGTCGGAATCGAGCCGCTCGCCACCGAGATCGACCCGTTCGGGACCACACCGGTGAAGGCCAACGCGGCGGGGACACCGGCGGCGACGTTGCGGGCCAGCGCGTCGTCGCCCTCGGGGGAACCGACCGGGAACCAGCAGCTGAAGAGGTGACCGGCGCCGGCGGTGCGCGGCGGCGGATCCTCGGTGCGGCAGCGGTCCTGGGCATAGGGGCAACGGGGGGCGAAGGGGCAGCCGTCGGGCAGCGCGGCGAGGTCGGGCGGCCGACCGGGGATGGCCCGGAGGCGGGTGTGGCTGGGATCGGCCAGGCGGGGGATCGAACGGAGCAGCGCCTCGGTGTAGGGCATCCGGGTGTGGGAGAAGAGGTCCTTCGTCGGGGCCTGTTCCACGATGCGGCCGGCGTACATGACGGCGATGTCGTCGGCCCGGTTGGCGACGACGCCGAGGTCGTGGGTGACGAGGATCATGCCCATAGAGCGCTCACGCTGCAGGGTGGCGAGCAGGTCGAGGATCTGGGCCTGCAGGGTAACGTCGAGGCCGGTGGTCGGTTCGTCGGCCAGGACCAGCTTCGGTCCACAGGCGAGCGCGATGGCGATCATGACGCGCTGGCGCATGCCGCCGGAGAGCTCGTGGGGATAGTTCCGCATCCGCCGTTCGGGGGCGGGGATGCCGACCGAGGTGAGCAGGGCGATGGCCGTGTCGTGGGCGGCCCGGCGGTCAAGGCCGAGCCGGATCCGCAGCGACTCGGTCAGCTGCCGGTCGACGCGGACCACCGGGTTGAGCGCCGTCATGGGGTCCTGGAAGATGACCGACATCTGCGTGCCCCAGACGTCGCGGAGCTGGTGCGGCGTGAGGTTGGTCAGGTCGTGGCCGGCGAAGCGGACCGAGCCCGAGCGTTCCAGATTCGTGTTCGGCAGCAGCCCCATGATCGACCGGGTGAGGACGGTCTTGCCCGAACCGGACTCGCCCACGACGCCGAGCGTCTTGCCCCGGTCCAAGGTGAACGAGACGCCGTCGTTGGCCTTCACCACCCCCCGGGAGGTGTGGAAGAAGGTCCGGAGGTCCTGGACGTCGAGCAGCGGCTCCTCGAGCTCGGAGGCGTCGGGGAAGACGAGGTGCGCCGCCCGGTGCCGGAGATTCACGGCGTCCCTTCCACGGACTCGCGCCGGCCGGGCCTGATCACAGGTTGCCGGCCCGGACGTCGAAGCGGGTGCGGAGGCGGTCGGCCATGAGGTTGAGGGCGGTGAGGAGGATGAAGATGTAGAGCGACGGCCACAGCGCGATGAAGGCGTTCAACTGCAGGTTGTTGTTCTGGACACCCTCGTTGATGATGTTGCCGAGCGACGCCGTGGGCAGCGAGATGGAGAGGCCCAGGAAGGCCAGGGAGCCTTCCAGGATGATGGCGACGGCCACGCCGATGAGGGCGAAGGAGACGGCCGCCGGGATGACGTTCGGCAGCAGCTCCCGGAAGATGATCCGCCTGGTGGTGGCGCCCATGGTGCGCGCCGCGACGACGAATTCCCGGGTGGCGAAGGACAGGGTGGTGGCGCGGATCACCCGGAAGAGGCTCGGCGCGCCGGCGACGGCGAAGATGATGGTCAGCTTGAGCAGGGTCCGGGGGGTCCAGAAGGCCTCGATGACGAGGATGGCGAGCAAGGCCGGGAAGGCGAGGACGACGAGCGAGCCGGCGTTCAGGATGGAGTCGACCCATCCGCCGCGGTAGCCGGCCAGCAGACCGAAGAAGCCGCCGACGAGCAGGGCCAGGCCGACCGAGGCGAAGCCGATGATCAGAGAGACGCGCGAGCCGAAGATGATCCGGGCGAGCAGGTCCCGACCGAGGTCGTCGGTGCCGAGCAGGTGGTGGACGGAGGGGCCGATGTTGACGGCGGTGTAGTCCTGGAAGTTGGGGTTCTTGAGCGGCAGCAGCGAGGCGAAGATGGCCAGCAGGATCATGAAGGCGACCCAGCCGAAGGACAGCCAGAAGACGAGCCCGAGGCCCGACCGGGACGCCGACAGCACCGTCTTCGGCTCGGCCACACCCTTGGCCGTTTCGAATTCCCGCACCCGTTCGAGCGCACCGCTATTCGTGCCGAGATTAACCACGGCGGACCCTCGGATCGAGGAAGGTGAAAAGGACGTCCACGCCGAAGTTGATCACGACATAGGCGACGGCGGCGACGAGTGCCATCCCCTGCACGACGAGATAGTCACGCGAATTGATGGCCTGGATGAGCTGGAAGCCGATGCCGGGGAGCTGGAAGAGGATCTCGACGACGAAGGCACCGGTGAAGAGCGAGCCGATGGAGAGCCCGGCGCCGGCCAGCAGGGCGAACGACGACGGCCGCAGCGCATGGCGCAACAGGATGTACGGCGTCGAGAGACCCTTGGCCCGGGCCATCGTGATGAAGTCCTCTTGCAGGGTGGCGATCATGTCGGCCCGCAGCAGCCTGTAGTAGATGGCCACGGAGCCGACGGCGAGGGAGATTGATGGCAGAAGGACCGACTTGAGGTTTGATCCGAGACCCTGGCCGATCGGATTGAAGCCGGTGGCGGGGAAGATGTGGATCTTGACGGCCACGAGCAGGACGAGGATGACGGCCACGACGAAGGTGGGCACGGCCAGCATGGCGTAGGTCGAGGTGGTGGCGATCCGGTCGAAGATGCGGTTGGGCCGCAGCGCCGCGATGAGCGCCAGCGGGATGGAGACGATGAAGGCCAGGATCTGGGAGACGATGATCAGCTCCAGGTCGATCGGGAAGGCCACGCCGATGGCGTTCGAGACCGTCTGGTGGGTCAGGAACGAGATGCCCAGGTTGCCGTGGAAGACGTTCGAGATCCAGGTCCAGTACTGAAGGGGCAGCGACTTGTTCAGACCGAGCTGTTTGAGTAGTTCGACGCGCGCCTGGGCGGTGTCGTTGGGACCGAGGATGGAGATGGTCGGGTCGCCCGGCAGCAGGTGGACGAGCAGGAAGGCGACGATCGAGATGAAGAAGATGATGAAGACGAGCTGGACGACCCGGGCGCCGATGTAGCGGGACATGCCCGGGCCGCCCTCAGGCCTTCATCCAGATCTGGGCGGGCCGGAAGACCCCGCCGGCGAAACCCAGACCCTTCGTGCCGTCGGGAAGGATGGGGTTGGCGAAGTTCTGCACGGTCGTGTTGCCCGTGATCGACCACGGGGCCCGGGAGAACCAGAGATAGGGCAGGTCGACCGAGAGCCGCTTGTCCACCGTCTGGTAGGCCTCGATCCGGGCCGACTTGTCGGCCGAGGTCCGGCCCTTCTGCAGAGCCGCCTCGATCAGGGGGTCCTTGTTGCGGGCGAAGTTGAGGGCGATGGGCCCCGACGCCGTCGTCGAGCTGAGCCAGACGTAGTTGAGGTCGGGGTCGGGCGACGAGAATTGCTCGTCGGCGGCGGCGGTGAACTTGCCCTCGACGAGGTCGGAGATATAGGTGACCTGCTCGATCTGGTTCAGGTTGACCTTGAAGCCGGCCGCCTGCCACATGCTGCCGAGGGCCTGGATGATCTCGGCCTGCCGGGGATCGGTGATGTCGACGAGCGGGATGGTCAGCGATCCGCCGTGGTTCGGGGCGGCCTGCGCCACCAGTTGCTTGGCCCTGGCCAGGTTGTACTGGGGGTAGCCGTTGTCGGCGGCCCGGTAGATGGAGCCCTCGGGGAACAGCGAGGTGTTGGGGGTGACGACGCCCCGGCTGAAGAGCTTCACCACCTGCTCGACGTCGGTGGCGTAGGCGAGGGCCTGGCGCACCATGAGGTCACTGGTGGGCTCGATCGTCGTGTTGAGGCAGATGAAGTCCATGTCGGGCTGGCCGGCCGTCTGGGTGAGGTCGTTCACCTGCTGGAAGCCCGGGTCGGTGCGCAGGTCGGCGATGATCCCGGGGTCGTGCGACACCATCAGGTCGATCGTGCCGGACCGCAGCGACAGCTCCCGGGACTGGTCGGAGACGATCGGCTTGAAGGTGACCGTGTCGAGGTAGGGCAGACCCTTGTTCCAGTAGTCCGGGTTCCTCTCCACCGTGAAGTGGTCGTTCGGTTCCCACGAGACGATCTTGAAGGGGCCGGTGCCGACGGGGTTCTGGGACCCGCTGTTCGTGTTGTCGAGCTGGGAGAGGGCGATGACGTAGCCGACCTGGGTGGCCAGGTAGGCCGGGAACGCCACCAGGGGCTCGTCGCAGTTGTAGATGACAGTGAGATCCCCCGACGTGGTCACGCTGGAGATGGGTGTCACGGCTTGGCCGGTGAGGGCCGACGCCTTGATGGCCTTGAAGTTCTGCAGGACGACGTCGGCGGTGAGAGGGGAGCCGTCGTGGAAGACGACGTTCGGCCGCAGCGTGACCGTCCACACCGTGAGGTCGGCGTTGGGCATGACCGAGGCGGCCAGATGGGGCCGGACCGACGCGTCGGCGGCGATGGCGGTGAGGGTGTCGAAGACGGCGTTGGCGTAGGTGAGGCCGGTGGCGTCGAAGTGGCTCGAGGCGGGCAGGAAGCCGTCGATCTCCGAGCTGACGCCGATGGTGACGCTGCCGCCCCGGACAGGCGTCGCCGTGCTGACGCCGGGCGTGCCGGCCCGGGTGGTCGCCGTCGATGAGCCGGGGTTGCTCGAGCCTCCGCAGGCGGAGAGCAGCGCCGGGGCGCCGACGCCGGCCATGGCCAGGCCGGCGGCCGTGGTGGCACCGCGCGAGATGAACGTCCTCCGGTCGTAACGATCGGCGGAGTTGGCCACAGGACCCCCCTTGGGTTGTGCCCCTATGCCCTTGCGGGCCTGGTCTGCCGGCGCTCGGGCGCCGTACCCACGGGCATCGGGGCGGTCCCGCGTCCCGTAGGCGCCGCCATGGTAGACGTCTCGCCCGCGCCGAGTCGGGCAAGCTGCTCGATTCTGCGCTCGGCCCCTCGCTCTGCGGGGCCGAGTGGCCTCCGGTGCGACGGGGCGGCGTCGATACCATGCAGCGATGGACGAGGTGGAGCTGCCGGCCGCCGCCGCCGCCGCTCCCACCGAAGCCCCCCCGGCGCCGGCCCCCCGGTCGGGCCGTCGGCCGGCGGCGGCCTGGGCCCTGCGGGTGTCCGTCGTGCCCTGGACGGTGGCCCGGGTCGCGGTGGTGCTGGCCCTGGCCGTCGCCCACGAGCTGGTCACCCACCACCACCTGACGGGGGCGGCGGCGACGCGCGTGCACCAGGGCCTGCTCGGCTGGGACGCCGGTTGGTACCAGTCGATCGCCGGCCACGGCTACGGCGGGGCGGGCCACAGCTCGTTGCGGTTCTTCCCGCTCTTCCCCGTTCTCGCCCGGGCCCTCTCGGTGCTGCCGGGGATCAGCGTGGGAGCGGCCGTCGTCATCGTGGCCAACGTCAGCGCGCTGCTGGGGACGGCCGTTCTGGTGGGCTTGGCCCGGTTCGAGATCGGTGACGAGGCCCTGGCCCGGCGGGCCGGCTGGTTGATCAGCCTGGCCCCGGCCGCCTTCACCTTCGTGATGGGCTACGCCGAGGGCACGCTGCTGCTGCTGGCGGCGGGGACCTTGTTCGCCCTGCGGTCCCGGCACTGGGCCACCGCCGCGCTGCTCGGGCTGGCGGCGGGACTGACGCGGCCGCTCGGCGCGCTGCTGGTCGTGCCCGCCGCCGTGGAGGCGTGGCGGGACTGGCGGGGATCGGCGGGGATCGACGGCGGCGCCGGCGGCGGTGCCGGCCGGCGCGGCGGGCGGGCGGTCGCACTGCGGGGCGCGGCGGTGGTCGGGCCCGTGGCCGGGACGGCGGCGTTTCTCGGCTGGGTCGGTTGGCGCTACGGCGGCTGGCTGACGCCGCTGCGGCTGCAGCAGGAGGCGGGTCACCACGGCCGGCTGGTCGACCCGCTCGTCACGCTGGCCCACGACGGCTCCTATCTCGTCCACGGCCAGCACCTGGGGGAGGCGCTTCACCTGCCCTGGGTGCTCGTCGCCCTGGCGCTGCTGGTGGTGACCTTCCGGACCTGGCCCGCCTCGTACGGCTGGTTCGCCGCCGCCGTGCTGGTGGTGGCGCTGAGCGGCAGCAATCTCGACTCCTTCGAGCGCTACGCATTGTCCGGCTTCCCCCTGGTGCTGGCCGGGGCCCGGTTGACGGCGAGCAGGCGGGTCGAGCAGCTGGTGCTCGTCGCGTCCGGCTCGATCATGTTCGGCTACGCCCTCCTGGCCTTCGCCAATCGCTACGTCCCCTGACCGGGGCGGTAATCTCGGCCGGGCCGGGCCCGATCGAGCGCACCAGGAGGAACGTGCAGCGCTGGAGGCGCGCCTAGTGGCGCGACGGATAGTGGTGTCCGGCGAGCTCCGCCGGGTGCTGCCGCTCGTGGCCGCCGGTGCCGCCGCCGGCGTGAGCAGCCTGCTGACCACGGTCCTCGTGGCCCGCTTGCTGACCAGTCGTGGCTACGGGGCCTTCATCGTGCTGCTCGGCATGTTCCTCGTCCTCTCGATGCCGGGGTCGGCGCTGCTCGTGGCCGTCGTCCGGCGGATCACCACCTGGGAGAGCGAAGGCCGGGGGGACGGCGTCCATGCGTGGGTCGTCCGGGTCCACCGGGTCGGGACGGCCGCCGTCGTCGTGCTGGCGGTCGCCATCTTCCTCGTCCGGGCCCCCCTGATCAGCGCGCTCTCCCTGCCCGGCCCCGGCGGTGTCGTGGAGATCCTCACCGCCGCGGGCATCTGGGTGCTCGTCTCGATCGACCGCGGCCTGCTGCAGGCCCGGCAGGACTACCGGAATCTCTCGATCAACCTGGTCGTCGAAGCGGTCACCCGGACGACGTTCACCATCGGCTTCGCCGCCGAGTGGGGGGTCACCGGGGCCGCTCTCGGCGTGCTCGTCGGAGAGCTGATCACCGCCGTCCACGCCCGCGTGACGGCCATGCGGGCGCTCGAGCGGCGTCCGCCGCTGCCCGTCGAGAATGCCATCACCGACAGCGGCGACGGCATCTCGGCCCACACGGGGCGTCATCTGGCCGCCGACATGGTGACGGCGCTGATCAGCCTGGCGCTGCTGGCCGTGCTGCAGAACGCCGACGTCATCGTCCTCGGCAGCCGGGCGCCGCATCACTCCGGTTCGTACGCGGCGATCTCCGTGCCCTCGAAGGCGCTCGTCTACGCCGCGCTCGTCTTCGTCAATTACCTGTTGCCCGAATCGGCCATCCGCTGGAACCAGGGATCACATGCGTTGCGGCAACTGGGCCACACGCTGATGGTTCTGGTGCTGCCCGCCGCGCTGCTGCTGGGTCTGTCGACGATCGTGCCGAGGACCCTGCTCGACGTCGTCTTCGGCTCGAAGTTGGCGGCGGCCGCGCCCGCCTTCGCCACCCTCGTCCTGGCCATGGTCTTCCTCTGCGTGACCGTCGTCCTCACCGTCTATCTGCTCGGCGTCGGCTGGCGCTGGGTGGTTCTGCTGCTGGCGGTCGGCACGGGGGCTCTTATCCTCTTCACCTTCCGCGCCGGCGGCCAGTTCCTGGCCACGGCCCGCGCCGACCTCGCCGTCCAGGCCGCCCTGGCCCTTCTCACCACGGTCGCCTTCGCCGAGGTCCACCGCCGTGCCGGCCATCGCTGGTTCTGGGCCGAAGATCCCGAGCCGCGGGCCGCCGCCGTTCCGGCCGGACGGGCTCCGGCATCGGGACCGGCGACAGGCCCGGCCGGACCGGCCCGGGTGCCGTCGGTCGAAGGCCAGGCGTCCTGAGCGAGATACCGTGGACCGGGCTGACCCGGGAGCATGGACCGTGACGGACGACGAACCGAGGCGAGTGACCATCACCGGGGCCGTGCCCTCCGGTGTGCGTGCTCCCGCCGCTCCGGGGTCCGCCACTCCTGGTTCCGCCGGTTCCGGTTCCGCCGGTCCCGGTTCCGCCGGTTCCGGCGGCGTTCCGGGGACCTCGGACCGTGAGACCGACACCGACCCGGGGGGACCCGCCGTGGCGACGAGAATCCGGCTCGATGCCGCCGTCACGGCCGCCGGGAAGGTGGGGCTGAACCGGATCCACCTGCTGGCGTGGCGCGATCTGGACGACCCCGAAGCGGGCGGCTCGGAGCTGCACGCGCACAAGATCGCCGCTCTCTGGGCCGGCGCCGGCATCGACGTGACGATGCGGACGTCGTCGGCCGAGGGCCATGCGCCGTTCACCCGGCGCGACAGCTACCGGGTGGTCCGGAAGTCAGGGCGCTACGGCGTCTTCCCCCGCAGCGCCCTCAGCGGCTTCGTCGGCCGGCGGGGCCGGCCCGACGGTCTGGTCGAGATCTGGAACGGCATGCCCTTCTTCTCACCGGTCTGGGAGCGCTGCCCGAAGATCGTCTTCCTCCACCACGTCCACGCCGAGATGTGGCAGATGGTCATGTCGCGTCGGCTCGCGCCGGTCGGCGCGTTCGTCGAGCGCCGTCTGGCCCCGCCCTTCTACCGACACAGCCGGATCGTCACCCTCTCGTCGTCGTCGCGCGACGAGATCGTCTCCATGCTCGGTCTGCCCCGCGAGAACATCAGCGTCGTGCCGCCCGGCGTCGATCCCCGATTTTGTCCGGGATCGCAGCGGGACGGCGAACCGTCGGTGATGGCAGTGGGCCGACTGGTGCCGGTGAAGCGATTCGATCTGCTGATCGACGAGCTCGTCTCCGTTCGGCGGAACCTTCCCGGCCTCAGGGCCCGGATCGTGGGCGAAGGATACGAACGGCCTGCCCTCGAGGAGAGGATCCGGGCGGCCGGCGCGGCCGAATGGATCGAGCTGGCCGGCCGGATGTCGGATGACGAGCTTCGTGACGCCTACCGGCGAGCCTGGGTCTTGGTCTCCATGTCCCAGCGAGAAGGCTGGGGGATGACGATCACCGAGGCGGCGGCCTGCGGGACCCCGGCAGTCGTCACCCGGATCGCCGGCCACTCCGATGCCGTCGAGCACGGCGTGACCGGCATCCTCGTTGACCGGCCCGACGAGTTCGCTCCCGCCCTCGAGACGGTCCTGCGCGACGAGAACCTCCGCAGGCGACTCGGGGCGGCGGCCCAGGAGCATGCCGGCCGACTGACATGGGAGGCCACCGCCGCGGGCACCCTCGAAGCCCTCGTCGCCGAAGCGGAAGCCGACGCCGAGGCGAGAAGCCGACCGCTTCGCGGGTAGTCGCTCAGAAGCTGATCGGCTCAGAAGCTGATCGGCTCAGAAGCTGATCGGCCCGCAGGGCGGACTGGGGACTCCCGGGGTGATGGCCTCGGAAGCGCAGGCGCGGCTGGGACGGTGGATTCGCGCCAGAAAGGCACCGGCCTCAGATCTCGGAAGGACCACGAAGGGCTCGGCGTTGGTGATGCTCAGCCGGGCCGTCTCCGTGCGGCCCGAATGCGGCAGGAACTCACCGAGGTGCATCCCGGTCCCGGGATGGCCCTCGGACTGGCCCAGGCCGTCGTCGGATGCGAAGAACAAGCTCTTCCCGTCGGGGGACCAGGCCATCGTCGACCATGCCGACACGCTGCGTCGGGCGACGGTGAATCTGCCCGTCCGCATGTCGAGGACGTCGAGAGAACCTTTCTGATCCGACGCTTCCAGGCCCGGCCGGGTCGTGATGACGGCCACATAACGTCCGTCGGGGCTGATCCGCAGGGCCTGGGTCGTGAAGTACTGGCCGGCCTGCGGAGAGGAGAAGACCCGGTCCGACCCCTCGGCGCGGTGGACGCCGTTGGCGACGCCGGCGACGTTCGTGACATGAAGGAGGTCGCAATTTCCCTCGCACCAGGCGAGGGTGTCGGCCGCCTCATCGCCGATGTCGCCCGCCTGCTGCCCGAGCCGGCGGCTGAAACGCCGATCGGCCGCGTCCCACAGGGCGATACCGGAGGCCGTTTCGAAAGCCAAGCCACCGGGGATCCCGTCGACGGGCAGACCGTCCGACGGTGGGGGACCGAGTTCGGTGCGGACGGTCGTTCCCGTCGTGGTCACCTCGCGCAGAGTCGGCGTTCCCTCGCCGATCCGGCCGCCCGGGTAGTCAACCAACCAGACGGCGTTGGCCTCGGCGGCGGGGACGAAGGTGACGACGGGACCGAGAAGCCGTGACGCCCCCGTGGCGATCGAGGTGGCCCAGACGTCACCCCAACCGACAACGACGGCGTTGCCGGAGCGGACGATGTCCCAGCGTTGGTCCCCGGCGCGCTGGCCGGCGATCGGTTGGCGACCGGCAACGCGGTGGTCGAGGTCGAGACCGAGTCCGTCGGCGAAGACCAGCACGTCGCCGGTGGGCTGGGAAAAGAGACCGGCCGGCGGCCGCAGCTGCGTCCGGCCCTGCCCGGCCGGACCGCTCGGCTGGCGGCGGAGCACTCCCACCAGGAGCGCAGCCAGCAGGAGCGCAACGACAACGGTGATCCCGATGGCCGTCAACCGCCGACGATGCCGCCGCCGTGCCTCCTCGATTAGTGCCCGCCCCGCGAGCTCGGCGTCGCTCTCGGCCAGGCCCTTCTCTTCATCGAAATGACACTCTTCATCGAGGTGATTCCCCGCAGGAGGGGTTCCCGTGAAGACCATAGTGCTACTATAAACAGCACCATGCGTCGTGTCGAGGTGGACCTGAAAGAGCCGACCTATCTCTATGAACAGGTGGCGGGAGAGATCCGGCGGGCGATCGCCGACGGGGAATGTGGGCCGGGGGAGCGGCTCCCGCCGGCCCGCGATCTGGCCGCCGTGCTCGGAGTCAACGCCAATACGGTTCTCCGCGCCTTGCGGAGCCTTCGCGACGAAGGCCTTCTCGACTTCCGCCGGGGACGGGGTATCACCGTCTCGAGCAACGCGCCGCAGCGGTCGGCCGTCACGGCCATGGCCCGCGATCTCGTCCGGTTGGCTCGTCGTCACGGCTACAAGCGAGACGAGTTGCTCCGCATGATCGAGAGCTTGCCGTAGCGAGCCTCGGCGCAGGTTACGCCAGCGCTGTTTCCATCATCACTCTCCCGGCCGCCGCCACGCTCTTGATCGCGACGAGGACTTCATAGATCTGGGCGCACTCCGACGGCGTGAAGGCGGCGGGATCCAGACCGGCGATCAATCCCGACAACCGGCATACGTAGTCATTCAGACGTTGAAGGCTCTCGTCCGTCTTCTTCTCCATCTCCCTGAGCATTCCAGGGGGGTGTGTCGGCCAGGCCGGCCTCCTCGGACACAGGCTCCTCGGACACAGGCTCCTCAGCGGACGGTTCCTCGGCGGACGGTTCCTCGGACACGACTTCGTCGGACGCGGTCTCGTCGGACGCGGGGTCGGCACCAGACGGCTCTACGTCAGGTTCCAAGGTGGGCGGTTCGGCATCCGGGATCGCGTCCGTCGCACCAGCATCGGCAACGACAGCATCCGCAACGACAGCATCCGCAACGACAGCATCGGCAACGACAGCATCGGCAACGACAGCATCGGCAACAGCAGGATCGGCTACCGCAGCATCGGCGACTGGGAGATCGGAGGGAGGCGGAGGGACCCGCGTTCCACCGCGGGCGATCTCGATGATGGCGTCGACGGCCAAGAGGACAACGGCACCCCAGGCCAGTTCGCTGGCCGGTTCGAAATTGATAGGCCAGCCGCCGGCGGGGAAGTGGAAGAGCGACTGGTGCTTCACCGTGTAGTCGGCCGTCGCCGCCACCAATCCGATCGCAGCCAGCGACACCAGCCAGCGCAGGTGACGGACGAGCAGGATCAGGAGCACCGCGCCGGCGACCACGAGACCGATCTTGGGTTCACCGATCTTCGGCCGCGTCAGAACGGCGGCGGCGATCGTCCCGGCCACCACGGGAGCCACCACGTAGCCCCACCACCGCGGTCTCCGTCGCGGTGCGGAGAAGGGACTGCCCAGCTCGGGCGGGTCGTCTCTTTCCCAAGCCCGCACCCGGACCGTCCCCACGGATGCGCCCGATGCGCCCGATGCGCCCGATGTCACCGACGCTCCCGACGCTCCCGACGCGTCCGAGCCGGCCGAGCCGACCGACGCCATGGCGAGGGACGAACTCCGGCGGTGACGAATCAGCCGCCGCAGACGACGGAGACGAAGCAGCCCCGGCAGTCGCCGCCGCCAGCGATTGGGCAGCAGGGCCAGGAGAAGACAGAGAAGCGCGCCGACGGCCGAGATCAGGAGAGCCAGGTTCACCTGCCGCTGCGGCGTCCAGACCAGGTCCACATCGAAGGCACCGCCCTTCACGACGGCGCCGAGCGTGGCCGGATCCACCATCCAGCCGTTGCCGAACCCGTCGATCAGCATCGGCGGCCCCAGGCTCGCGCCCGCTCCGCCCGCTCCGCCCCCGCCCGCAGCGGCACCGGCAACCGTCGCCTGCCAACCCTTGTTCGAGCTCTCCCCGAGGGCGAGCCAGAACGGCCCCTCGCCCGCCGAGACGCCCGTCACGCGCAGCCGGAAGCTGGTGGCGCTCTGGCTGAGCACCTGCACGGTCGGCGCCGGGCCTGCCACCGGGGCGGGCAGCGCGACGCCGGGGGTCTCCAACTCGGCGCCGCCACCCGCGGCCGAGTCGAGCACGAGCTGGTCGATGTCGAATCCCGTCACGTGGCCGGCCGCGCTCTGGATGACGTGCGGCCCCGGGCCCAACGTGATGCCCCGGGCGGCCGACCCGCAGGCCTGCACCGTCAGCGTGTCCCCGTCCAGCGCCGCCGCCGTCGTTCCGGTGATCCGCACCGGCACCGCGTGGCCGTCGATCGTGAGCAGATCGGACCGGCAGGTCCCCGGCATCTCGGCCGGCGCCGGTGGTGTCTGGACGCCGTCGACCCCCGGCAGCCCGAGCTCGGCGATGCCGATGGGCAGGGTGATCGGGTTGTGGGAGTAGTAATTCCGCGTCGTCTCGTTGCGGACACCGGTGAAGGTGACCTGGATCTGCTGGCCCGTCAGCGCCGGGAAGGAGATCGGCACCGTCACGGTGGCGTCCTGTCGCCGGCCGTCGGTGATCGGCGGCAACGTCACGTTGTCCGAACCCCGTTCGGTCGAGATCGTCAGGCTGGTCGGCACCGAGTGGTGCCCGTCCGCCACCACCACCAGATTCAGGTGGTTGAAGGTCATCACCTTGGGCACGTGGACCTGGATCCACTCACCGACCTGGGGACCGAAGCCGGGAGACCACATCGTCGACGTGTTCCCGTCCAACGCCGCCGACGCCGTGTCGTGCAGGTCCCCCGGCAGCCGGCCCTCCGAATAGGCGACCACCCCGCTGCCCGTGCTGCCGGGCCGGCCCACCAGCGTGTCGATCGTCCCGTCGGGGATCAGCGTGTTCACCGTCGCCGTGCCCGACAGGCTGAAGGTCCGGGCCGTCGGCAGGGTGAACTCCCGTTCGAGCGTCGGCTCCAGGTCCGACCTCGGCGGGATCGGGGCCACCCGTTGCCGGGTCATCACGATGGCCAGCCGGTGCGCCTGCGAGTCCGCTCCCGCCGCCGTCAGAAGGTCCGACGGCATCGAGACCACTTCCTGCTCGAGGATTCCCCCCAGCTCCACTGCCGCCAACCCGACGGGGGAGGCGTTCTGGATGACCGTGGGCGAGGCCCCCTCCAGGTTGGTCCCCTCGATCGTGATCCGCAGCGTGGTGAAGGTCCGCGTCGGGAAGGTGATCGTCTGGCCGTCCGCCGTCCGCGAGCCCGGCCCCAGCGTGACGGGCAGCGGGGAGCCGCCGTCGAAGGTGAGCGAGACCTTGGTGATCCACTGGTTGTCCACCCCCGACAGCGGCTGCACCAGGGTCAGGTGGTCGGTCGTGAGCGGACCGTTCAGCACCACCTGCCACCACTGGCGCAGCGGCACCGTGAAGGCCCCCGTCTCCCAGGCCGTGTCCAGGCTGTCGTCGAGCGCCTGGCTGGGCCGGTCCTCGGGCAGGTAGTCGTCGACGTCGCCGTAGGAGGAGGCCGAGATCGACGCCACCCCCTGTAGTTGCACCGTCGTCTGGGCGTCGGCCGGGGCCGAGGGGAAGAGGTCGAGCGGCGCGTTGTTCGGGTCCGTCGGCTGCGGCTGCTGCGCCGTCAGCGTCTCGCCGGCGTTGCCCAGGATGGTGTTCCACCGGAAGGCCTGTTTGCGGTTGCTGTCGGTCAGCACGAGGGTCGAGTCGCCCGCCAGCGTCCGGCTCTCCGCCGCCGGGTGGCTGTCGAGGGTGCCGGCGTAGAGGATGGCCGCGTTCGTGTCCAGCAGGCCGGCCGAGGCGGCCTCGTCGAGGCCGACGCCGTCGCCGTCGACGACGAGCGCCCCCGTGCTCGACTCGGCCCGGACGAGGGGCCGGGGATCGGCCACCGCCATCACCTGGACGGGGGCGGGCCAGGGCTCGTCGGGCGAGGTGGCGAGGGCCTCCTCGTCGGTGATCGGGAACTGCGAGATGTTGGGCCGCGGCGCGCCGTAGCCGACGGGGGCGGACAGCCCCGGTGGCGTCGGTGTCAGCGCCGTTTCCATTTGCTGCGGCCGCGGCGAGTTGTACCGCTCGTAGGCCAGGTCGTTCTGCACGAGCACGTCGCCGGCACTCATCAACCGGGCCAGCGGCGCGATCGCGGCCGGCTCGACGATGCCGTTCTGCATCGGGTTGTCCAGCCCGTAGAGCAGGTCGTAGGAGGCGAGCGAGCCGAGCGCCTGCTGCTCCCGGGTGACGAAGGGCCTAGTCAGCAGGCCGGGCCAGACCGGGTCGATCACGTCGCCGTAGCGGTAGGCGGCGAAGTTCTCGCCCGGGATGGCGAGCACCCGCGTGCCCCGGTGCTCCTTGTTCAGCGCCGCCGCCGCCGTCGTCACGTAGCCGGGCAGGGGCGAGGGTTGGGTGAAGTGGTCGGCCACCGTCGAGCCGTTGAAGACGGGCGGGTCCGCCGCGATGATCACCCCCGCCGCGATCACGCAGGCGAGCACCCCGACGATCCGGCCCCGCCGCCACAGCGCCGTCACCCCGGCGCCGGTCAGCATGGCGAGCCCCAGGATCACCGTCGGCGTCGCCCGGTCCGTCGACCGCAGCGCCAGGCCCGCCTCGGTCCGGGTCATGAAGGTCTTCAGGGCCCGGCCGATGGCCGACGGGGAACTGTAGGGGTGGGCGCCCACGGCCAGCACCACGCCGATCAGCACGAGCAGGGCGAAGTAGGCCCGCGCCCGCCAGCGGACGATCATGGCGGCGGTGAAGGCGATCAGCGGGACGGCGAAGGAGAGCGCGATCAGCCAGAGCTGCTGGGTCAGCTGGATCGAGGTCGACACCCACTGGCCCAACTGGTCGCCGTCGTAGAAGTACCAGTAGCCGAGGCCCCGGATCACCTCCGAGGCGAGCGAGGTGGCCGCCACCGTCGGCACCGTCTCGGTGTACTTCAGGATGTTCAGCCCGTAGCCCCCCTCGACGGCCAGCGCCGCCACCCACCACAACGAGACCATCACCACCAGCAGCGCGATCCGCCAGGCGGCCGCCCAGGCGTCGCGCCAGCGGGCCTCTCGGCTGACGAGCACGGCGTAGGGCAGCCACAGCGCCGGGGCCAGCCCGGCGTAGATGGCCGAGCTGGCGTTGATCGAGGAGACGCTCAGCCAGATCAGGGCGAAGATGGCCGGGAAGCGCCACCCCCTGCTCCGCACCGACCGGGCTGCCATCGCGATCAGCCAGGGCAGTGCGGCATACGGCAACAAGATCACCGAGATCCGGCCGACGTACTGCAGGAAGTAGGGCGAGAGCATGAAGCCCAGCGCGGCGACGAGCCGGCCCGGGCCGTGCACGCCCATCGTCCGGCACAGCGCCAGCACGCCCGTGCCGGCCATGAAGAGGATCGCCCCCACCCACAGCCGCTCGCCCACCCACAGCGGGATGCCGAGGGCGTGGACCAGCCAGAAGAACGGCCCCATCGGCCAGAGGTAGCCGATCTGTTCGTGCGTGACCGTCCCCAGGCCGACCGTCGGGTCCCACATCGAGGCCGACTGCCGCATGAACGGCCCCGGGTCGAGGTAGAGGTAGCTCTTCGTGTCGGAGTCGACCACGCCGGGCTGGGCCAGCAGCTGCGGGATGAAGGCCAGCCCGGCCACCACCAGGTGCAGCGCCCAGGAATATCCGGATGACAGCCATGAGGATCCGGACGACAGCCGGCTCCCGGCCCAGCTCTGCAGCCGCCCGCTCTCGTCGGGTAGCGACTCCGACTCCGACTCCGGCGCCGACTCCGCCGCCCGGGCGGGCGTTTCCACGGTGAGGCTCATGGTCGCCGGTAGTGTACGCGTGGCCTCGGCCCGCACCGGGGCACGGAAAGATCACGGAAAGAGAGGACCCGGTGGCCAAACTGACGGGCGAGCGGCCCCTCGAAGGGATCACGCCGGACTCGCTGTTGGCGCTGCACGCGGCGGGCTACGCGGCCGTCCGGGAACGGCTGGGACCGGGCCGGATGCTCGACGTCGGCTGCGGCCAGGGTTTCGAATCGGCCCAGTTCGCCGGCCGCGACCGGAGTGTGATCGGCGTCGACTACTCCTTCGAGGCGGCCACCGAGGCCGCCCACCGCTACGGCCCCGGCCGCGGCGGCGCCCACGGCGACGGCGCCGGGGGCCTGCGGGTGGCCCAGTGCGACGCCCGGAAGCTCTCCCTGGGCGACGGCTGCTTCGACTGGGTCTGTTCCTCCCATCTGATCGAGCACTTCCCCGACGCCGAGGCCCATGTGGCCGAGCTGGCCCGGGTGCTCGGACCCGAGGGGAAGGCCTTCGTGATCACGCCGAACGCGCCGGCCGACTTCGAGAACCCCTTCCACATCCGGCTCTTCCGCCGCGACGAGCTCGTCGCGGTGCTGCAGCGTTGCTTCGACGACGTCTGGGTGGGTGGCATCGACGCCGCGCCGGCGGTGAAAGAGGACTTCCGGCTCCGCCGGGAGAAGGCGGCCAAGATCCTGAAGCTCGACGTCTTCGACCTCCGGCACAAGATTCCCCACTCCTGGTACGTCGGGGCCTACACTCGGGCCCTGCCCCTCGCCTACCGTTTCATGGCCCGTTCCGACACCGGCGGCGGCACCGGCATCACCGAGAAGGATTTCTTCGTCACCGAGGCCGTGGACGACACGACCCTCGTCCTCTTGGCCGTGGCGGGGAAGCCGCGGCCTCGCTGATGGGCGACGTGATGGCAGTCGCACTTGGCGCACTTGGCGCAGGATGCTCGCCGTCGGCCTGACGGGGGGGATGGGGTCGGGGAAGTCGACGGTGGCCGGCCTGCTGGTGGAGCGGGGCGCTGTGCTGATCGACGCCGACCGGATCGCCCGTGAGGTGGTCGCCCCCGGCGGGGCCGCCTTCGACGCCCTGGTCGAACGCTTCGGCCGCGTCATCGTGGCCGCCGACGGCAGTCTCGACCGCGCCGCGCTGGCCGCCGTGGCCTTCGTCGACGCCGACTCCATCGCGGCGCTGAACGCGATCACCCATCCGGCCATCTCCATCGTGATGCTCGAGCGGCGCGACGCCGAGATGCACACCGACCACGTCGTCGTGCTCGACATCCCCCTGCTGAAGCCCGTCCACCGGGAGCTGCTGGCCTTGGCCGCCGTGGTCGTCGTCGACACGCCCGTCGAGCTGGCCCTCGACCGGCTGGTCGGGCAGCGGGGCTTCAGCCGGCAGGACGCCGAGGCCCGGATGGCGGCCCAGCCCAGCCGGGAGGAGAGGCGGGAGGGCGCCGACTACGTGATCGACAACTCCTCCGACCTCGACCATCTCGTCGCCCAGGTCGACCGCGTCTGGGAGGAATTGCTGGCCCGCAGGGACTGAGCCACCCCGTCCCCAAGGGACGGAGCCACCCATCCCCGGAGGGACTGTCACACCCCCCGGAGGGACTGTCACACCCCCCCGGTACCATCGAGCCCGTGCCGCGTCTCGAAGTCGTCTCCCCCCTGCGCCCGGCGGGGGACCAGCCGACCGCCATCGCCTCGCTGGCCGAGGGGATCAACCGGGGCGACCGCTACCAGACCCTGCTGGGCATCACCGGCAGCGGGAAGACGGCCACGATGGCCTGGACGATCGAGGCCGTCCAGCGGCCCACCCTGATTATCGAGCCCAACAAGTCCCTGGCCGCCCAGCTCTCGGCCGAGATGCGGGAACTCTTCCCGAACAACCGGGTCGAGTACTTCGTCTCCTACTACGACTACTACCAGCCCGAGGCCTACCTGCCGACCTCGGACACCTTCATCGAGAAGGACTCGTCCATCAACGACGAGATCGACCGGCTCCGGCACGCCACCACCTCGAGCCTGCTGTTGCGGCGCGACGTCATCGTGGTGGCGTCGGTCTCGTGCATCTACGGCCTCGGTTCGCCCGACGAGTACCGGGACCGGATCCTGGTCCTCAAACCCGGTGACACCGTCGACCAGCGGGCGTTGCTGCGGAAGCTGGTCGACCTGCACTACGACCGGAACGACACCGTGCTCGCCCGGGGCCGCTTCCGGGTCCGGGGCGACACGATCGAATTGCACCCCGCCTACGAGCAGCAGGCCGTGCGGATCGAGCTCTTCGGCGACGAGGTGGAGCGGATCCGGCAGTTCGACGCCATGACCGGGGAGCTGGGCGAGGAGCTCGACGAGCTGGTGGTCTTCGCCGCCACCCACTACGTGGCGGGGGACGAGACGACGCGGCGGGCGGTGCAGTCGATCGAGGTGGAGCTGCGGGAGCGGCTGGCCGAGCTGCAGGGCCAGGACAAATTGCTGGAGGCGCAGAGGCTGCGGATGCGGACCGAGCACGACCTCGAGATGCTGGCCGAGGTCGGGGTGGTGAACGGCATCGAGAACTACAGCCGCCACCTCGACGGCCGGAAGGCGGGGGAGCCGCCCCACACGCTGCTCGACTTCTTCCCCGACGACTTCCTCTGCGTGATCGACGAGAGCCACGTGGCCGTGCCCCAGATCCACGGCCAGTACGAGGGGGACCGGTCGCGCAAGGCCACATTGGTGGAGCACGGCTTCCGGCTGCCGTCGGCCCTCGACAACCGGCCCCTCACCTTCGACGAGTTCTCCGACCGGGTCGGCCAGGTGATCTTCCTCTCGGCCACACCGGGGGCCTACGAGATCGGCGTCTCCACCCAGGTGGCCGAGCAGGTGATCAGGCCGACGGGACTGGTCGACCCCGAGGTGGTGATCGTGCCGACGACGGGACAGATCGACGACCTGCTCGAGCGGATCACCGCCACCGCCGCCCAGGACGGCCGCGTCCTCGTGACCACGCTGACCAAGAAGATGGCCGAGGACCTGACCGACTACCTGCTCGAGCTGGGCGTCCGGGTCCGCTATCTGCACTCCGACGTGGACACGATCACCCGGATCGAGCTGCTCCGCGACCTGCGGCTGGGGGAGTACGACGTGCTCGTCGGCATCAACCTGCTGCGGGAGGGCCTCGACCTGCCCGAGGTGAAGCTGGTGGCCATCCTCGACGCCGACAAGACGGGATTCCTGCGGTCGGCCTCGTCGCTCATCCAGACGATGGGCCGGGCGGCGCGCAACGTGGACGGCAACGTCGTGCTCTACGCCGACACGATCACCGACGCCATGCGGTCGGCCATCGGCGAGACCCAAAGGCGGCGTGCCCTGCAGCAGGCCTACAACTCAGAGCACGGCATCAACCCGACCACCGTCCGCAAGGCGGTGACCGACATCCTGGCCCGGCTCCGGCCGGCCGACGACTCCCGGACGAGGCGGGGCAACAGCCGGGACCAGGGGGGCCGGGCCGCCGCCGGGGGACGGGGCCGGAGGATGTCCGGCCACACCGGGGTGCCGGGCCGGGGCCTGCCGCCGCGGACGGGGGCGGCCCGGGGGGCGCGGCCGAACGCGTCGGGGGGATCGGGGGGATCGGGGGCCGACGACCTTCTGGGCGAATTGGCCGGCCTGCCGGCGGGCGAACTGGCGTCGCTCGTTCTGCGGTTGGAGAAGGAGATGCAGACGGCGGCCGAGGAGCTGCGCTACGAGGAGGCGGCGCTGCTGCGCGACGAGATCGCCGACCTCCGGCTGGCGCTGGCCGAGGAGGCCGAAGGCACGCCGATCCCCGCATCGATCCCGTGAAGTCCCGCATTCGTCGCCCGATGCCGCCGGTACGCTCCCGCTGATGGCCGATCGATTGGTGGTGCGGGGAGCGCGCGAGCACAACCTGCGCGACGTCTCCATCGAATTGCCGCGGGACCGGCTGATCGTCTTCACCGGTCTGTCGGGGTCGGGAAAGTCCTCGCTGGCCTTCGACACGATCTACGCCGAGGGCCAGCGGCGGTACGTGGAATCGCTGTCGTCGTACGCCCGGCAGTTCCTGGGGCAGATGGACAAGCCCGACGTCGACTTCATCGAGGGCCTGTCGCCCGCCATCTCCATCGACCAGAAATCGGCCAGCCGGAATCCGCGGTCGACGGTGGGGACGGTGACCGAGATCTACGACTACCTCCGGCTGCTCTACGCCCGGATCGGCCGGCCCCACTGCCCGACGTGCGGCCGGCCCCTGGTCCGGCAGACGCCGCAGCAGATCGTCGACCGCGTGCTCGACCTGCCCGAGGGGGCGCGCTTCGAGGTGCTGGCCCCGCTCGTCCGGGGCCGCAAGGGCGAGTACGAGGCGTTGCTCACCGACATGGCCAAGCAGGGTTTCGCCCGGGCCCGGGTGGACGGCGAGGTGGTCGAGCTGTCGGAGCGGTCGGGGGTGAACCTGGCCCGGTACGAGCAGCACACGATCGAGGTGATCGTCGACCGGTTGGTCCGGCGCGACGGCATCCGGCAGCGGCTGACGGAGTCGATGGAGACGGCATTGCGGTTGGCCGGCGGCATCGCCCAGATCGGGGTGATGGGAGAGGACGGCAGTGAGGAGATGCTGACCTTCTCCGAGCACCTGGCCTGCACCTACGACGACCTCTCCTTCGAGGAGCCCGAGCCGCGCAACTTCTCCTTCAACTCGCCCTACGGGGCCTGCCCCACCTGCGACGGTCTGGGGACGCAGTTCGAGGTGGACCCCGAGCTGGTGGTGCCCGATCCGACGAAGACGCTGGCGGGCGGGGCCGTCGTGCCCTGGGCCGGCGGTCGCAGCCGCTGGTTCGAGCGGATGCTCGAGGCGGTGGCGTCGGAACAGGGCTTCTCCACCAAGACGCGCTGGGACAAGCTGCGGAAGTCGGACATCAAGGTCATCCTCTACGGCACCGGGGCCAAGCAGGTGCAACTCAAGTACCGGAACCGCCAGGGCCGTCAGCGCTCCTTCGTCACCCACTACGAGGGCGTGATCCCGTGGCTGCAGCGACGGCACGCCGAATCCGACTCCGAGGGGATGCGGGAGTGGATCGAGACCTTCATGCGCGAGGTGCCCTGCGCGGCGTGCGGCGGGGCCCGGCTCAAGCCCGAGTCCCTGGCCGTGACCATCGGTGACCGGTCCATCCACGAGCTCTGCAGCCTGTCCATCACGGCCGCCACGGCCGAGGTCGATGCGCTCCAACTGACCGAACGCGAGCACCTGATCGCCGACCGGGTGCTGCGCGAGGTGCAGGCGCGGCTGCGGTTCCTGCTCGACGTCGGTCTCGACTATCTGTCGCTGACCCGGGGGACGGCCACCTTGTCGGGGGGCGAGGCCCAGCGGATCCGGTTGGCCAGCCAGATCGGCTCGGGACTGGTCGGTGTGCTCTACGTCCTCGACGAGCCCTCCATCGGCCTGCACCAGCGCGACAACAAGCGGCTGCTCGAGACGCTCGTCCGGCTGCGCGACCTGGGCAACACGGTGATCGTGGTGGAGCACGACGAGGAGACGATCCTGTCGGCCGACCACGTCGTCGACATCGGACCGGGGGCGGGCGAGCACGGCGGCGCCATCGTCTACAGCGGTGAGGTCCCCGGGCTCCTGCGGGCCGAGGACTCGATCACGGGCCGCTATCTGGTGGGGGAGCGGTCCATTCCCGTGCCGGCCCGGCGCCGATCGGGCTCGGGCGAGCAGATTGTCGTCCGCGGGGCCCGTGAGCACAACCTGCACGGCATCGACGTGGCCTTCCCCCTCGGCTGCCTGGTGGCCGTCACCGGGGTGTCGGGCTCGGGAAAGTCGACGTTGGTGAACGACATCCTGTTGGCCTCGCTGCTGACCCAGGTCCACCGGGCCCGGACCACGCCGGGACTGCACCGGACGATCGACGGGGTGAAGGCCGTCGACAAGGTGGTGGCCATCGACCAGTCGCCCATCGGCCGGACGCCGCGGTCGAACGCGGCGACCTACACCGGGCTCTTCGACCACGTCCGGAAGCTCTTCAGCCAGACCTCGGAGGCGAAGGTCCGCGGCTACCTGCCCGGTCGCTTCTCCTTCAACGTCCGCGGCGGCCGCTGCGAGGGGTGTGCCGGCGACGGCACGATCAAGATCGAGATGCACTTCCTGCCCGACGTCTACGTGCCCTGCGAGGTCTGCGGCGGGGCGCGCTACAACCGGGAGACCCTCGAGGTGATGTTCAAGGGCAAGACCATCGCCGACGTCCTCGACATGTCCTGCGAGGAGGCACTGGGATTCTTCGCCAACCAACCGACGATCGCCCGGCACCTGCAGACGCTGGTCGACGTCGGTCTGGGCTACATCCGTCTCGGCCAACCGGCCCCCACCCTGTCGGGGGGTGAGGCCCAGCGGGTGAAGCTCTCGTCCGAGCTGTCACGGCGTTCGACCGGGCACACCCTCTACGTCCTCGACGAGCCCACCACGGGGCTGCACTTTGAGGACGTCCGGAAGTTGCTCGAGGTGCTGTCGCGGCTGGTCGACCAGGGCAACACGGTGATCGTCATCGAGCACAACCTCGACGTCATCAAGACGGCCGACTGGATCGTCGACCTCGGACCCGAGGGGGGAGAGCGCGGCGGCTACGTCGTGGCCGAGGGCACCCCCGAGGAGGTGGCCGATGTCGCCGACAGCTACACGGGGGAGGTCCTGATCCCGGTGCTCGCCCGCGGCGGCCGGCCGGTCACGGGGCGGCCGGTCACGGGCCGGCGTCCGTCCCGGGCCCGCTCGGCGCGCACGGCCCGGACGAACGGGTCGGCGCCCCCCAGCCGTGTGCCCACCACCAAGGTGCCGCGGGCCAAGGTGTCCCCGGTGAAGGCGCCGTCGGCCAAGGTGCCACCGGCCAAGGTGCCCCGGGCGAAGGTGCCGGCCAAGGCCCTCAAGACGAGGAAGGTGTCGGCGGCGGCGAAGGTGGCGAAACGATCGAAGGCGACGACAGGACGATCAGGACGCGGCTGAGGAGTCTGTTGGCGTGACGGAGATCCCTCAGACGGTGGGAGCCGGAGCCAGAACCGTGTAGCTGCCGACGTAGGTCGGGCCACCGTGCGACAGCACGTCGGCGATGATCGTGGACGTCATGGGCGCACACGAGACTCCGAAGAACAGCGCACCGGCGGTCCCGGTGTCGGTGATCGGGACCGTGACGGGTGAACTCGCCGGCACCACGCCGGCGGCCGTCAGCCAGACCGCCCCACGGACGCAGCTGGAGGCCAGCTGGGCGTCGCTGATCACCACGGAGCCCTCGGCGTAGACGGGGTTCGTCTCGACGATGAAGTCGGCGTAGACGTCGGAGTCCCCGCTGGTGGACGTGTCACCGGTCTCCACCTCGGGGTCGGGGATGGCGAACGTGCCCGGGGGAGTGGCCACGTCCGGGTACACCACCAGATCGGTCAGGGCGGTGAGGAAGGGCGCCACCGTCATGCTGGCCTCGACGGTGTTGTCGCCGGGGGCGCACAGGTTGCCGTCGGGATTGACCACGAACACCGTGGCGTTGCCGTCGTCGTCGAGCACCGTCGTGATGTTGTTCGGGGAGGGGACGAGGGTGCCTGTCCGACCCGAGAGGAAGAGGATGGTGCCGCCGCAGGACGCCTGGTACTGGGAGGAAGAGATGTTGACCTCGTCCCCGGCGAACGACGGGCTGGCCTCGACCTGGATGACGCTACCGATGGCGCTCACGGTGATGGCCGGGCTGCCGGATCCGGTGCCGGTGGGCGTGCCGCTACCGCCGCCGCCCTTGTGGTGGTGGTGCTTGGCCGCTTTGGCGACGTGGGCCGACGCAACCGCCGATGTGCCGAGCAGGGGCATGCTGATCACGAGGCCGAGTGTCACCACCCGCAAGAGACCAAGACGACCAATTCTGCGATCTGTGCTCCGTGTCATGTGATGCCTGCTCTCCTCTTCAGGCGCCGCCGTGACTGACGGCTCCCCCCAGGGCTCTCTCTGGGACCCCTGGTTAGCCCACGTACGGTGATGATGACAGCAAGAGAAAGTGGTGACACCGCCACTTTTGGGGATATTTCCGGCCGGGCTCCGACATGATTGGCGGCCGGATAGTGAAAGGACCCCCACACGAGGCGCGGATTCCGGTCAGAAGCCACGCGAAGTGGGCTGTACGACGCAGAGGGCCTCTCGGCCGGCGACTACGGATAGTGCTCCAAGGGCCGAGCCGCCCGGGATCCGGAAGAGCGCCACCGCGGCGTGGTGGGGACGGTCGACTCAGTGGCAGATGGTGAGGGTTATGCCCGTGGCCGAGCCCGTCGCCGCGTTGGACATGCCGGCCTGGGAGGAACTGGCAACGGAGGCAATGGTTGTCCCCACCGGAATGTCGACCCCCGTGATCGATGCTCCGACGTCGACGGTCGTGAAGAGCGCAGTCGCCGACGTCACCGTCGAGTTTCCGGACAAGACCCCGTCGGTCACGTCACGACAAGGCGTCGAGCCGAAACTCAAGGGAACGAAGATCTTGTCGCCCCCGAGATCGCCGACGGCGAGGGCGCAGGTCACTCCGCTCGCATACTGAGCGGGGGTCGGGGGACAGGGGTAGTTCGCCGCATCGGTCGCGGCGTTGCCGCCCGAACTGTCCGTCCCCGTCGCCGGCGGCCC
>Ga0209415_10003893_pt1 | contig 27615 bp, 23 predicted proteins | sample PeaSoiSIISIP2007_FD_187696 | JGI IMG/M metagenome (GOLD analysis project Ga0209415, IMG submission 187696) | Peat soil microbial communities from Weissenstadt, Germany - SII-SIP-2007 (SPAdes) (version 2) | ecosystem: Environmental > Terrestrial > Soil > Wetlands > Peat | place: Germany... | reverse complement strand
TCCAGGACTCGACCAACGTGGAGCGCAAGGGCTACACTCCGAGCGAGCGCGCGGTGCGGCGCAAGTTTGAAGAAGTTTTCGCTCGCGCCGAACGGCGGCTGTTCATCTCGTGCTTCTCGTCGTCCATTCATCGCATCAAGCTGGCGGTGGACCTGGCGTTGGAAAACGGACGCAAGGTCGCATTCGCGGGACGATCGATGAACAGCTCGGCGGAAATTGCCGAGGATCTCGGTTACATCGAGATTCCCGAAGGGCTGCTGATTCATCCTGGCGAAGTGAAGAATTATCCGCCGGAGAAGGTTTGTGTGCTGATCAGCGGCACCCAGGGCGAGCCCATGTCGGCTTTGTCGCGCGCCGCGGTGGATAGCCATAAGCACGCCAAAATCGAGAAGGGCGACACCGTGATGCTGTCGTCACGCATCATTCCAGGGAATGAAAAAGCCATCTACCGGATGATCGACCATCTGTTCCGGCGCGAGGCGCATGTCATCTACGACGACGGATCTTCGCCGCCGGTGCACGTCAGCGGGCACGGCAGCCAGGAAGAGCTGAAGCTAATCATTAACCTGGTGAAGCCGAAATACTTTATTCCCATTCATGGCGAGTACCGCCAACTGAAGCTGCACGCCGAGCTGGCCGGCTCCATGCGTGGCTCGGTGGGAAATGTGATTCTGATCGAGAGCGGCGACATTCTCGAATTTGACGAGTTGGGCGCGCGCAAGGCGGGCCGGGTGAATGTGGGCCGGGTGTGCATCGATTCGGGCTCGCGCACGGACGTTGTGGAAGATTTAATAATTAAAGACCGCCGCCACTTGAGCGAAGACGGCATCGTTCTGCCCATCATCGCCATCAACAAACTCACCGGGCGGGTGGAAACTTCTCCCGAAATCGTGACTCGCGGATTTGCTCCCGGCGAAGATGGCTTCATGGACGGCGCCCGCCAGATCGTGATGGAAACTCTGGAGCTCTCCAGCGATGAAGAAAAAGCGGACTACGGTGTGATTAAAGAGAAGATCAGGGCGGATTTGAAGCGCTACATTTCCAAGCAGACGCAGAAGCGGCCACTGATTATGCCGGTGATTTTGGAGATTTGAGAGACAGACCAGCCACGGATTTTCGCGGATTGCACGGATCAAGAACGAGACAACTACCATTTCGTTTGTTGACTCGCGACGGAGTGCACTCCACCAAATGATGGAGATGGACCTATCGTCACCCTGAACGACATCCGCGAAGCCCAAGCCCGCCTGCGCGGCATCGCCGTGCACACTCCGCTCATCGAGTCGCACATCCACCAAGCCGGCCATCCCGACACCCGCAAGCTTTACCTCAAGCCGGAGAACCTGCAGCCCATTGGAGCCTTTAAATTGCGCGGCGCTTACAACAAGATTGCCTTGCTCACGGAAGAAGAGCGCCGCCGCGGCGTGATTACCTACTCCAGCGGCAACCATGCGCAGGGAGTCGCATATGCGGCGCGGGCGTTGGGCGCGAAGGCGGTCATTGTGATGCCCCGAAATGCGCCGGTGGTGAAGCGCGAGGCAACCGCAGCTCTGGGTGCGGAGATCATACTGGTTGGACCCGGCAGCGCCGAGCGCCAAGCCAAGGCGGAACAAGTCGCGGCAGAACGGGGTTACGTCATCATTCCACCGTACAACGACGAAAAGATCATCGCCGGGCAAGGCACGATTGGGCTGGAAATTTTGCAAGACTTGCCCGACGTGGAGATGGTTTTGGTCCCCGTGGGTGGCGGTGGCATGATCAGCGGCATCTCTACGGCGATCAAGCTGACCAAGTCGGCAGTGAAGGTAATCGGCGTGGAACCGGAGTTGGCCGCCGACGCCCAAGCCAGCCTGCGAGCGGGAAGAATTGTGGAGTTCCCGGCGGACCAGGTCACGCAAACAGCGGCGGATGGATTGCGCACTCAAAGTATTGGCGCCATCAATTTCGAGCACATCCGGCAATACGTTGACGACATAGTGACGGTGAGCGAAGACGAAATCCGTGAGGCCACGATTCGCCTAGCGGCGAATCCCAAGACCGTGGCGGAACCCAGCGGGGCGGTCGCGGTGGCGGCATTTCTGTTTCATCGCAGGCAGTTGCCCGAGACTAAAATAAACGTCGCCGTAATCAGCGGGGGAAATATCGAGCCGCAAATGCTGGCTGAAATCCAGCGGGCTGGGTAAGCAGGGTATGCAAGGTACGAGAATGAAAACCAAAATTCTGGCGTTGCTGTTTGTGTGTCTGGCGGCGGCGACCGCCTTTGCCCAAGGGGAGCGCGGGACTGCCCTGCGCGAGACGATGCTCTACATTTCTCCCGACCCGACTTCGGCCAAGCTGTTGCGGGCGGATCGCGGCCACGAACTCATCATCCTGGAGACCAGCCGGGACTGGTTGCACGTGGAAGCGTTGCTCACCCAGCCCAAGAAAGATGAAGAGTTCGAGGATGACGACGAGGACGAGGGCAAAACCGTGACCGGATGGCTGTTGGGCAGGAACGTAGTTCGGTCATCCACGCCCAACGGCGACAAGATTGTTTTCGGGGAAGCGGTGGACTCCGAAGATGAAGCCAGCCGCTCCCATGGACGCCGCGGCGCGGCGCAGGACGCGATGCGCCTCTATTACCGGCTGGCCGATCTTTTTCCCACCTCTTCCCTGGCCGCCGAGGCTATGTACCGCTCGGCTGACATTCGCTGGCAACTGGAAAAGCCGGAAATCATGTCGAGGCCCTCTGCCAAGGAACAAGATTCCATCTTGCGCGGCCAAATGGAGGAGCGCTGGATGAAAGAGGTGATAAAAAAGTTCCCCGGCACCAAGTGGGCCGATTTGGCAGCTTTCCACCTGATTGACAACAAATTGTGCGGCGACTGGCAGGGTGCATCCAAGTGCCCGGTGAAGGAAGCGGCCATCTACGAGAAGTATGCCAGCGATCATCCCCAGTCGCCCGACACGCCGCAGGCACTCTATGACGCGGCGTGGCGCTGGTCGGCGCTCATCGAGATTTATAAGACCGAGGACCAGTCCAAAAAGTCAGATGAAGCCCAAGCCAAGGCAACCGCTCTGGCGCAACGCGTGGCCACGGAATTTCCGCAGACCGATTGGGGAGCGCGCGCTCTGCGCCTCCTGTATTTCCTGCAGCAAGGCATCCCCACCTACGGAAACAGCGAGGACTGAGCGCGCCCCGGAGCAGGGGACTTGCTCATTGGGTGACATGGGTGGTCCGAACCAAACCTGGTAGCGGCGCACTCCTCGATTTCTGTCATACTTTTGCGGTCACCTTGTGGAGGAAGCTTGCACGACTATCTGCTGTCGCTGGTGTTGGGGATGGTTGAAGGTCTGACCGAATTCTTGCCAGTCAGCTCCACCGCTCATCTGCGCATTTCCGAAGCGCTGCTGCGTATCAGTCTTACCAGCGGCTACTGGAAGATGTACACCATCGTCATTCAACTGGGCGCCATCCTTTGTTTGCCGGTGTATTTTAGGCACCGCATCTCCAAGTTTATGTCCACTTTTCCGCGGGGTGAAGGTGGCGACCGTACGGCGCTCACCCATCCCTTGGGCCTGACCGCAGTGGCATTCGTGGTGACGGCGATCCCGGCGTATCTCATGACCAAAATTATCGGCAAGCACCTGGAGAGCCTGATCATCATGGGCACGTCGCTGGTGGCAGGCGGAATCGTGATGTGGATTGTGGATGCCAGGAATGCGGGGTCGGAGGCGGCTGGTCCCAATGCTCCCGAGAACCGCATTCATACCTGGAAGATGGAGGCGATGAGCTTGGGCCAGGCCATCTGGATCGGCGCCTGCCAGATTCTGTCGGCGGTGTTTCCGGGGACCTCGCGGTCCATGTCTACGATTGCCGCCGGGCAATTGGCGGGAATGTCGCGGGCCTCGGCGTTGGAGTTTTCTTTTTTTCTCTCGATTCCGACTATGGTGGCGGCGACCTGCTACGACCTGCTCAAATCGCTGCGTGGCAAAGGTGACAATCCAATTGGGGTTTCGCAGATCGATCCGCACGGCTGGGTGGTTCTGGCGATTGGCTTTGTGGTTTCCTTTATTGTCGCGTATGGATCCGTCGTCTGGTTCATGGCATGGGTGCGCAAGCACGGATTTGTGCCGTTCGCGATCTATCGCCTGATCGTGGGGACCTTGGTGCTGGTGTTCGCTTCCCGGTTAGCTGGATAGTCAGCGTCCTAGAGACTAACTCGATACTGTCCGTTTTCCATCATTGTCTGCGGGTCGGCTTCTTGCAATAATCAAAAGGCTCTGGCGTGGTTCTGGCGCCACCGGGAGTGGTGCGGCCGTGGTGCCGATTGCGCCCATGAAATATATTTCCGGGATTTTCGCTCCGACCAACAACCGCCGGCTCAATGAGCTGATCGGGTTCCTGTTGGGCGTCTCCGCGCTCCTTCTTTTCCTTGCGCTGGCGTCATATTCCCCGCTCGATCCCTCGCTGAACAGCGCTTCCGTGCTCGCCGGCTCGCGGGAGGCGCGCAACTGGATCGGCATTATCGGCGCGCTGGTCTCGGATCTGATGCTGCAAGGCTTTGGTCTGGGAGCATTCCTGTTCCCTGTCTTTCTGGGTGCCCTGGGAACACGCTGGTTCCGCTCGAGTAGAGTCACCTCACCGACGGCGAAATTTCTGGGCGCTGTCTGGCTGATTGTGTTTGTTCCGGCGCTGCTGGCGCTCTTGCCTGGCCACATGCGCTGGATGCGTGTGATTCCCATCGAAGGCCTGTTCGGACGGATGGTCGGCGATGCGCTCATCCACTACTTCAACCTGGCCGGCGCCTATATCGTCTGCGCCAGCATTCTGGCCGTTGCGCTTTATCTTTCCACCGCCTTCTCTTTCTCGGCGCTGCAGCTTTGGGCATCGACCCGCTTCTCTTTCGCCATCGCACTCAGAGATCGCTACCAGGATTGGAAACACGAGCGGGCCAAGCGGAAGATGCAAAAGGAATTGGAAAAGCGCCGCGCTACCAAGCCAGTCCTGACCACACAACTGGTTCCAGCGCGGGATGCCGACGAACCGGCTCAGCCCTTCTTCCGCGCTTCGAGGCCGGATTCTGTCCGTACCGGAATTGAGCGGGTGATTGGAGTCGTAATGTCGCCGGAGGAAGAACCCTCCGAAAGCGCGCCTGACGTTGCTGTTCCCGAGGTAAACGAACGCGCCGACACCGGAGTCAAGGCAAAGACCACCCTTCCGCGCATTGCCGGAGGCTACAAACTGCCGCCCAGCAGCCTGCTCCATCGTCCCGATGAACAGCAAGCCATCGATGCCGAGGAACTGAAGCTCGTCGCCCAGGTTCTGGTGGCAAAATACGCTGAGTTTGAGGTGCACGGGCAGGTCACGCAGATCAATCCCGGCCCGGTGGTCACAACTTTCGAGTTCAAGCCGGAAGCGGGCATCAAGTACAGCCGCATCACCAATCTAACCGATGATCTGTGCCTCGCGCTGAAAGCAGAAAGCATCCTGATCGAGCGCATGGCGGGCAAGTCCACCGTGGGCATTCAAGTACCCAACCGTGAGCGCGAAATCATCTGGCTGCGCGAGAACATCGAGTCGCTGGAATTCATCGGCTCGAAATCGAAGCTCACTCTGGCCCTGGGCAAGGACATCAACGGCCGCATCGTCACTGCCGATCTCAACGGCATGCCGCATTTGCTGATTGCCGGCTCGACGGGTTCCGGCAAAAGCGTAGCCATCAACGCCATGATCATGTCGATTCTGTACAAGGCAACGCCGGACCAGGTTCGGCTGATCCTGGTCGATCCCAAGCGGCTGGAGTTGGGCAATTACGAAGGCGTGCCGCACTTGTTTACGCCCATCATCACCGAGCCTAAGCTTGCGGCCAATGCTTTGCGCAACGCGGTCCGCGAAATGGAGCGCCGGCTGAAGCTGCTGGCAGAGAAAGGCGTGCGCAACATTGACCAGTACAACAAGCTGTTCGATGACGATGGCACGCGCAGCCTGTTCGGCGAAGATTCCGACGATAAGCCGCTGCCCTACATCGTCATCATCATTGACGAATTGGCCGATCTGATGATGCTCGACTCTGGCAACGTGGAAGAATCGATTACCCGGCTGGCGCAGATGGCGCGCGCCGTCGGCATTCATCTAGTGCTGGCTACACAGCGGCCTTCGGTTGACGTCATCACCGGCCTCATCAAAGCCAACTTCCCGGCGCGCATTTCTTTCCGGGTCGCCACCAAGGTCGACTCGCGCACCATTCTCGACGCCAACGGCTCCGAAGCTTTGCTGGGGCGCGGCGACATGCTCTATCTGCCCTCGGGATCGGCGCGGGTGCATCGTCTGCACGCGCCGTTCGTCACCGAGAAGGAGATCGCGGCCGTGGTCGAGTTCTGGCGCTCGCAGGGCACCGCCGAGTACGAGCAAAAATTCCTGGAAGCTCCAAGAGAAAGAGAAGAGGGCGTGGACGGTGATGCCGGCGCGGCGGGCGAAGACGATGAAGGCGAACACGATCCGCTGTATCACGATGCGGTGAAGTTAGTGGTGGAGTTCGGCAAAGCCTCCACTTCCCTGCTGCAACGCCGCTTGCGGATCGGCTATGGCCGCGCCGCCCACCTGATTGATCTGATGGAACGCGACGGCATCGTCGGCGCCGCCGATGGTCCCAAGCCGCGCGAAGTTCTCAAACGTCCCAACTGGATTTCAGAAGTGGAAGAATCGTCGCGGTAGTGTTCCTGACGGAACATTCGCGGCCTTGCCCACCTTCGTTTTATGTGCTGGCACCATCATGACTTGAGGCTGCCAGCATAAAACACAAAGTGGGCCAGCCCCCAGCGGAGCTCAGCCACTGCCATTCCCACGTCTCGCAAAGACGGCGAGACATGGAGCACCCGGCCGGTCCTATAATATAAATGCCGCATTCTGAGAGCACATTCTTCCGCCTCAGAGTGCTTGTCTGCATCTCATCCAGCAGAGGAAAAGCGCATGAAAATCCCCCTCTTTTTCCTGACGGTTGTCGCTCTGGTCGCGGGCTGTTTCGCACAGGCGCCTGCGCCGGACCAGGGGTTAACCCAGATTGTCCCCGGCATCCTGATTCCGGCGGAGTTGTCCAAGTCGCTCGATGCCAAGAAAGCGCAGCCCGGCGACAAGTTCGAGGCTAAGACCACGATCGACATGCTTTCCCACGGCCAGATAGTGATTCCGCGAAACAGCAAAATCGAAGGCCATGTAACCAGCGCCAAGGCCCGTACCAAGGAGTCTCCAGATTCGGCGCTAGGCATCGCCTTCGACCGCATCCTCATTAAGGACGGACGAGAGCTGCCTATGCAAGCCGCCATCCAGGCGATTGCAACGCCGCTCATCATCAACAATGACGCGCCAGGGACCCCCGCCGCCATCGGCACGGCGCCTCCGGGCCCGCAATCGGGGAATGTGGGAGCTGCAGAGGCGCCAGGGACTGCACTGAGTTCTTCGCCCCAGATTCCCTCCATGGCCGCTCCGTCAACCGCCGCTCCAGCGCGCCCAGGCGGCGCGCTCACATCCGAGTCCCAGGGCGCGGTCGGCATGAAGGGGACCGTCCTCATCAGCAGCGCAAAAGAGGCCAACGTGATTACTTCGAGCAGCCACAATGTTCATCTAGACAGCGGGACGCAGTTGATGCTGCGGACCGAGTAACCGCCGCCTGTGTCCCCGCGGGTGGCCGGCATCTCCGCCCGCGAGATACGCTATTTACCTGGGAAAATGACGCCCGGTCAACACCAGGATAGCCAACCCCAGGAGGAGCAGCGCGGCGGCAAGGACGACCAGCGCCAGACGTTGGGATGGGGGAGGAGAAGTTGCTCTTAGTTGTGCTTTACTGTCAGGTCCGGCCTCGCTCAATGACGCGGTTAAGCCCGGCACCGCTGTTTTGTACGCGATCCAAAGTATCACTTGCGCCGCGACCAGGCTCAGCCAGAAAAGGCCAGCGATCCCTAATGCCAGCGTCAGCCGGTGCGCTCGGGGGGCCAAACCACCGTAGTCCTCCAGGATCAACCCGGGAACGATGACGACTGAACTTGTCAGCAGAGAAATCAGCGTAGTGGCAATCCGGTACATCTTGACAAACGCCCTGACTTTTTCTTCATCCGGCTTCGAATCGACGAAGTAACACTTCCCTTTGCGGCGAAAGGGAACAAAAACCAGCCGTCCGCTGCTCGGATCTCTGGCGAACTGAACTCCCACCAGGTAGTCCATTCTTCTGGAGAACCAAGAACTCATTGTTATTGCCCCTTTACTAGACTCCGGGAATTTCCTTTTGCTCCCGAAAACCGCCCCATTGTACGCTGGGTGTTGCATCCCGTTCGCGCTCCTTGCGAAAGGACGGGTAAGGAGAGCGACCTCTTCCGCCCCTGTTAAATTCACGAGGATATCCATGACAGTCCACACCGAATACTTGAAGTTTCACACGAAAAATCATCGCGAGTACATTCACATCACACCGCAAGTGGAGTCCATCGTCAGGAAAAGCGGAATCAAAGAAGGCATGGTATTGATTTCGGCCATGCACATCACTGCCGGGGTTTACGTCAACGACAACGAGAGTGGGTTGATCGAGGACATCGACCAGTGGCTGGAGAAACTAGCGCCGTTCCGGCAGGAATATAAACACCACGAAACCGGCGAGGATAACGGCGACTCGCACTTGAAAGCTCTGCTCATCCATCACGAGGTGATCGTTCCCATCACGGCGGGGAAACTCGATTTCGGGACCTGGCAGCGCATCTTTTATGCCGAATTTGATGGGCAGCGGGATAAGCGGGTGATTGTCAAAGTCATGGGCGAATAAAAACCGCGATTTGCACTCTTAGAACGGAATCCGTACCATCTTCCGGACCAACCACCAAGTCCCAAGTCGCTCCCGGAGGGGTTCAATGAGCGCTGACGAACTGCAGGAACTGCACGAACACGCCGAGCACGCCAAGCACGATCCCAGCATGGCGCCGGTGTCGCTGACCATGGCGGTGCTCGCCGTGGTGGTGGCTGCGGTCTCGCTGCTCGGGCATCGTGCTCACACCGAGGAAGTCATTCTGCAGAACAAGGTGAGCGATCACTGGGCCTTCTACCAGGCAAAAAGCATCCGCCGCCACACCGATGAGCTGTTTGCCGACATTACCTCTGTGGTGGCCTCGAAGGATGCCGAACAGGCCGGGAGACTTCACGACAAGTACCTGGCAGAGGCCGACCGATACCGCAATGAGCAGAAGGACCTCGACGCGGAAGCTCACAACCTGGAGCAGGAAACCGAACAGGAGCGAAGGCGCGCCGACCGCTACGATCTGGGCGAGGTGTTTCTGGAGATCGCCTTGGTGGTCACGTCGATTACCTTGCTCTCCGGCCGGCGGGCTTTCTGGCAGGCCGGTGTTGTTCTGGGCATCGTTGGTATCGTGGTCGCTTGCACAGGCCTATTAATGCGCTAAGCCTTACGGGAACGAGAAGTGCCGACCCATCGGCACTGCTGACCAGCAGACGGCACTTCCAGCACAACGTTCCCCATCTCAGGAATCGTCCTGATCTAAAACTAGCTAATTTTTCTGTCAATTGCGGATACTTCTTCATTCGAACCTTTCGGCCACTGACGTGCACGGCTCTAGCCACAACCGGGGAGCGAAGGCAGAGGTTTTGTCTTCGGGGATGGTGGCCATGCTTCACAAATGTGCAAATCCGGCTTGTTCGATCCGCTTCCGTAACCTGGGGCAGGGAAGGCTATTCCAAATCGAGTCGGAGTACACGGAAGCTCCCGCTTCAACCCGGAGGTCCCGCCTTTTGCGGCGAGTGGAGCGTTATTGGCTCTGCGATCAGTGTGCTTCCACTCTCACCCTAAGCTTCGACCAGAGCCATGGAGTGGTTACGGTTCCGCTCCCCGATACGGTACGGCAGAGAATTCTGACGACGGTGCATTTGCAGGAGCTGCCGTCCCCTTCCCATCCAGCGCGGGCAGCGCTGGGATCGCGGGGGTGAATGAGAGGCGTCACATGTACAAACTGAGAAGCCTGGCATGTACGATCTGTGGCGAACGCAAGTCCGGCAAGCTGCGCTGGTTCCTGATCAGCGAGGACCGCTGGCACGATAAGTTGAGGATTCTGCATTGGGATGACGACTTGGCGGCCCGGGAAGGCATGCATTGCGCCTGCACCGCGGCCCATCTGCAGGAGTTGGTCGTTCACTGGATGACCACCGGGAGCCTGGATCATCCCTTCGCCCAACTCCATTCACCGCCGGACGATAGTGGGTATCGCCGCCGGACGGGGTGGACTTCCCGGGAGGACTTTGGCGCGGGCGATCCGAAACCCATCGGCGAACTATCAGTCCACCGGGAGAGCATGCAGCGGGTGCTGAGCGAAAGCCCACAATCCCTGCAGACCATTCTGGATGCGCTGTTGAGTGCGCTGCAGCGGGAACCGGCTCGTCCCGAACCCAAGATTGATTGGGAGGATGAGGCGCTTCGCTCTGTCTCTTAGCAGGTCTGAAGCACCGCAAGGGTTTGGCTGGCCAGGTTGGGGCAGCCCGCTGAACGGTTAGCTCAGGCTCGGCCGGTTTTGCTCCAGGCCAGCCAGTCCTCGGTGACTGCCTTAGCCATCTCTTTGGCTGCAGTGGAAAGCCAGTTCGGTTTCAACGTCTTCAGATGCCGCTGGGCGGCTTTCACCCCGGCCGGGCTGCCCAGATGAACGTTCGCCGTTTCCCATCCCATGGCAGAGAGGAGCCGAAGTTCATCGCGATCCTTGGGCAGGACACTCAGTTCAATACGGGAGCAGTGTGGCGAAAGACGGCGGACGATCCATTGGCCGTCCAGCCGCACAAATGGATCTGGATCACGCACCGCCCGGTTGAGAATGGCTTGATACAGAATCCTTGCCGGATCCTTTTCTCCCCTGGCCCATTCGACGGCGGAAGGGACCAGCGCCTTGGCCTCGCGCGCGATTTTGGCGCCGTGGCATTCCGCGATCGCGACCACCCGAATGTGTCCCAGGCTCCCCAATCCAGCCACACGATTTACCAGCCGGCAGTCCAGTTTGCGCTCCGGCATCAGTCGCTGCAACGCTTCCCGAGCGCTGGCGGGAACCACTCCTGGGACAGCGGGTAGCTCGTCCATCCTCTTCCAGAAATGTACGGGATCCCGCAATTCGTTGGTGGCAATCTGCCGCAGCCAGGTATTTTCTTCTTCGAGCACGAACGGGCGCCCGCGTTCGCTCAACGACTTCTTGTAACCATCGAGGATGGCGGCGCAGGCGTCTTTGGCTCTTAGAGCCAGGTGGCCTTCGTCTTTCGCGAGCACAACACTGACCGCCAAGCGCACTAAGTCATTCGTATACGCGAGCGGAGTGGCTTCATCGAAGTCGTTGACTCCCCAGACCAGGCGGCCTTCGACGTCCCGCCAGGTGCCAAAGTTCTCCACATGCAGGTCACCCACGGCGAGCACTTCGGGCGCTTTGGCCAAGCCGGCACAGACTTCGGGCCAGACTTGCGCCCAGCGATAGAAGGTGGCCCGCAGAAAAGAGAACGGGCTTTCCGCCATGCGCCGGTGTTTGAGCCGCAAATCAGGTTGTACCAGCCTGGTTTGCCGCCCAAGCCATTTCTCGAATTGCGCGGTTGCTTTGGTGATGTTCATGTCCGGTTCGGCTGGTGACGATAGTGGAGATGCCCCAGGCGCGTCAATCGCCGTGTAGCGGCTGATTGACTCTTATGACAGCGTGTCAGCCCTGACACGCTGTTTATACCGGAACACAAAATTCGCACAGCCAGACTCCCGCAACTCATTCCCGATCATACACATACCTTTTGGCTGCAGGCCTGCCATTTCATCAGCTGCAGCGCACGGCGAGGTGGCGACGACTGCCTCGGGCGGCGGCCAGTAAGAAACGCAATGAATTTATAGGAGGCCTTATGCAACTCGTAATGACCGCAATCGCAGTGATCGCCGGAATGGCCTTTTCCCTGGCCATCGCACTGCTCGTGGAGGAACTGATTTTCGGCAAAGTTTTCCGCTTGTTTTTTGCCCAGCCGGCGGAAGCGCGAGTGAAATCCGGGCAGCGGCGCTAAGGCGCCAGCAAAGGAGAACGTATGTTGTTCCTGAAATATTTGCTGATGTGGGGCGGCATCGGGATGATTCTGGCGGCACTCGGAATCCTCTCCTACGATCTTTATCTCGAGCTGCAATATCGGCAGGCGCGGGCTGCGGCTGGGCCAGAGCCGCTGCCTCCGGCTCCTTCCGTTCGCTGGCAGAGCGCGCTGGCGCTGGCGCTGCTGGCATGGGGACCCATCCTCCTGGCGCTGGGGATTGTTGTGGTTCCCAGTGGCGCGGCTGGAGTTCGCATCAGCCAGACCAGCGGGACGCTGCCGGGCACGCTCTATCCCGGCGTGCATTTCGTGACTCCGCTGGTCGAAAACGTTGTGCTCTTCGACACTCGGGATCAGTTGTTCACCACGGGTGAACTGGAAGAGCCGGGCAAAACGGTGTCTAAGACTGAAGGGAGAGCCGAACCGCTGGAAGTGCAGGCTAAGGAAGGACTCACGCTTGGGCTGGCGATCACGGTGCGCTACCGGCTCGATCCGCGGCACCTGGATTACATCCAGAGCAATTTGCCGCAACCGGTGGAGAAGGAGATCGTGCCGGCGGTGGTGGCGAGCGCGTGGCGGGAGCTGGTCCCGAACTATACCGTCCGCGACGTGTTCGCGGCGAAGCGGGAAGAAGTCCGCAAGCGCGCGTCGGACGTCATCACGCAAAAGCTGGCGGCGGATGGAATCGTGGTGAAGGAAGTCATGCTGCGCGATATTCAGCTTCCTCCCGAATACGCCAAAGGCTTGGAGAGCCTGCTGCTGAAGGAGCAGGAGAACGATCAAATGGGCGTGGAAACCGACATCAAAGGAAAAGAAGTGAGGATTGCGGAACTGGAAGCCGAAGCCACGAAAGCTCGGCAGGTGAAGCAAGCGGAAGGAGAAGCGCAGGTGCGCGTGCTGCAGGCCAAGAGTGAGGCGGATGCCATGCAGTACACACTCCCTCTGAAGCAGAAGCAGATTGAGCAATCGAAGCTGGAAGCGGAGGCTCGCAAGGAGACCACGGTGAAGAACGCCGAGGCCATGGCGGAGGCCAAAGTAATCGACAGCAAGGCGGAGATGGAGCGCCGCAAGCTGCTGGCGGCAGCCGAGGCGGACCGCATTCGCGTGACGGCGGCGGCCGACTTCGAGCGCATGAAGGGCGAAGGCGCGGTGTTGAAGGAGAATCCTCTGCTGATTAACAAGATCGTGGCGGAGCGCTTGTCCGACAAGCTGCAAATCATGATGGTGCCGGCGGATGGAAAGTTTTTCTTCGCCAATGACGTGTTGCACAGCATGAGCATGGCGAACCACAGCAGCCAAGCGCAGGATGCGGAAGCGCCTCCGCAGAACTGAGTTACTCGTAGCGCCGGCATCCCTCCGGCTGTCCCGCAGCGCTGAGGGCGGGACGCCCTCAAGACAGCCGGCGGGGACGCCGGCGCTACGGAAGCCGATCGATGTCGCGAGGAGACTAATGAGGAGACTATGCCCGGCATTCGGCACAATGCGGTTGCAGTTTATAATGCGCGCATCGCCTTCCTCGGCATGCTGACCTTTTTGCTACGGCTTTTGCGCGCCGCCGGTTTCCTGTTCATCGCTGTCTTTTTGCTGCGTGCGCCCACAGCGTCGGCCACCGACTGGACCGCGCCGGAAGCGCAGTTGGCCAGCAAGATCGCAGCGGTGAGCGGTCCAGGCGCAGTGGCGTTGGACATCACGAACCGTTCATCTTTGGGCCGCTCCGACTTTGAAGACATCAGCCGCGGTCTGCGCAGCCAGCTTGCGGTCCTTGGCCTGCAATTCGTGTATGCCGACCAGGCCGCCGCCACGGTGCAAATTTCGCTTTCCGAAGACCTGCAAAACTACGTTTGGGTGGCGCAGATCCATCAGGGCGCCGGCGAATCCTCCGTGGTAATGATTTCCACGCCACGCTCGGGCGCCGCACTCGCGGGACAAGAGGCCGCCGCCGTGGTCATCCACAAGGCTCTGCTGTGGTCGCAGGCGGATCGCATTTTGGACGTGGCCGTTGTCGACGGCAATCCGACGCACATGGTGGTGCTCGATGCGAACCGGGTTGCAATATACCGACTGCAAGGAGACCGCTGGCAGCCGGAGCAATTTTTACCTCTCACCCACACCCGCACCTGGCCGCGCGATCTGCGAGGACGATTGGCGCTGCGCAAGGATCACTTGTTTGATGCGTATCTGCCGGGCGTTTTCTGCCGCAGCACGGCGAGCGCGCCGCTCGGGCTCAACTGCTATGAGAGCGACGATCCCTGGCCTGTCGGCACCGATCAGTTCGCGCTGAGCGCATTCTTTACTCCTTCCAGGAATTACTTCACTGGCGCGCTGGCGCCGGGTGTGGGCAAACAGACGACGGCGCCTGCGTTCTATTCGGCGGCGCCGCTTCCGCGCGAAAAGTACACACTGTGGATGTTTACCGCCGTGGATGGCCGGGTCCACCTGCTCGACGGCATCACAGATCAGATGGCGGGCAAACTCGGCTGGGGCAGCGATGTAGCCAGCGTACACACCAACTGCGGATCGGGATGGGACGTGCTCGCGACGGGCAATGGCGACGGTGCCAGCGATTCTCTGCGAGCCTACGACGTGCCCGATCGTGAACCGGTGGTGGCGAGCCAGCCCGTGCAATTTCGCGGTCCGATCACCGCCCTGTGGACGGAAGCAAACGGAAACGGCGCGATTGCGGTATCACGCAACGCAGAAACAGGAGACTATGAGGCGTTCCGGCTTAGCTTTACTTGTGGCCAATAGCCTGCTCTGGCTGGCGACGGCGCAGGCCGCCACGCGTCCGCGCTACGGGGGAACGCTGCGCGTGGCCATGGGCGCCGTGCCCTCGTCTCTCGATCCGGCAGACGCGGCACAATCGGGTTCGCTGGCCGGGCGCAATCTTTCTTCGCTCATCTTCGACACGCTGGTTGCTCTCGACGAACGCGGCCGGCCGCAACCGGCGCTGGCCATTTCGTGGCAGGCGGAGCCCGGCAATCAACGGTGGCAGTTCAAACTTCGCCGAGGCGTCACCTTTCAGGACGGAACCCCGCTCACCGCCGATTACGTTGCCGCCTCCTTGCGCGTGGCGAATCCCAGTTGGAAGATATCTCCCGCGGGAGATGCCGTCGTCACCGAACGCGATTCTCCGGCGCCGAATCTGCCGGCCGAGTTGGCGCTGGGGCGCAACGGCATCGCTAAGCGCGGCGGAACACAATTGCTGGGGACGGGCCCGTTTGCGATTCACCAACAGGTTGCGGGGAAAGAACTCACGCTCGCGGCCTACAACGACTATTGGGGGGGACGCCCTTTCGCGGACTCCATCGAAATCGCCATGGGCCAGGGATTTCGCGATCAAATGCTGAGCTTCGATCTGGGCAAGGCTGACTTGATCGAGGTCGCACCCGAGCAGGCGCATCGTGCCGCGACGGAAGGCCGCCGGGTGGAGAGTTCCCCACCCAGGGAACTCATGGCGCTGGTCTTCGCCCGCGAAAAGGCATCCCCGGACGAGGGACGTTTGCGCCAAGCTCTCGGGCTCAGCATCGATCGCGGCGCCCTCAGTAACGTTCTGCTGCAGGGTGGAGGCGAGCCTGCCGGCGGAGTGCTTCCTAATTGGATGACGGGCTACGCGTTTCTTTTTCCAACCAACGCCGATGTGCCAGGGGCGCGGCAGGCGCGAGGCGAAGTACGGCAAGCTTCGCCGTGGACCTTGTCCTATGACGCGAGTGACCCGGTGGCGCGCGTGGTGGCGGAAAGAATTGCCCTCAACGCCCACGATGCCGGTTTGCAGTTGCAGCTTACCAATTCATCCACTGCCGACCTCCGGCTGCTTCGCCTTCCCATCGCATCTCTCGATGCTGGCGTGGCGCTTACCGCGCTGGAAGCGGATCTCGGTTTGCCGCAATCCAAACTCAGCGGCCGTTCGCCTGAGGAACTGTATGCCGCAGAGAGTATGCTTCTGCAATCGCAGCGCATCATTTCCCTGCTTCATTTGCGAACCAGTTACGGCATGAATGCAACCGTGAGGAACTGGAGCGAGGCGCCGGACGGAGCGTGGCGCCTGGGCGATGTCTGGTTAGGCGCGGAGAAGCCATGAGTTTTCGCCGTAAACTGCTGGCCGTGTTCGCCCTCACCGTATTCCTCTCCGTCGCGGCGGTGACGGCGATTGTGTCTTCGGTCACGCGCCGGGCGTTTGAGCGGGCGGACGAAGACCGGGTTGCGGCGCTGGTAGCGCAATTCCACCGGGAGTTCAACCGCCGCGGTGAGGACGTGGTCCATCGCGTCCAGGCCATCGCCTCCGGGGACGAGGCCACTCGCATGGCGCTTGCCGTCAGCCACGGCTCTCCCGATTACGGCGCGTTTTTGAGCGTGGCGAAAAACATTGCAGCCGATCAGCAACTGGACTTTCTGGAATTCGTGGACAGCCAGGGCACAATCATTTCCTCCGCGCAGTGGCCGGCGAAGTTTGGCTACCCGGAGTCCTTTTTCCGCCCGGCCGCGCCCACGGACGCATTTCTCCGGCACGAGGATCTTCCTGACGGTGGGGCGCTGGGGCTCTCCGCCGTCCGCGAAGTGAACGTGGGCGACAAACCGCTCTACGTGATTGGAGGACGCCGCCTGGACAAAGATTTTCTCGCCGGGCTGGAGCTTCCCGCCGGAACCCGCGCCTTGCTTTATCAGAATCTGGGGAGCGGATTCTCTCCCCAACTTCTGATCGATCCCCTGGGAACGTCGCGGCCGCCGGACCCGCTGGCGCCGCTGATTCAGCAGGTACAGCAGCAGCGCCAGGAGGCCAGCGCGCTGGTCCATTGGTCGTCCGACGCGGTGGATGATGAGACGGTGCACGCCATCCCGCTCACTGGCCAGGACAATCAACTGCTGGGAATCCTGCTGGTGGGCACCTCGCGCCGGCCTTACATCGGATTGCAGCGGCATATCGGTTCGGCCGCGCTACTCGCCGGAGCCGCCGGAATTCTGCTGGCCATTGTATTCAGCGGATGGGCTGCGGGGCGCGTTACCCAGCCGGTGGAACAACTGGCAATCGCCGCCCGCGAAGTTGCGGCAGGCAACTGGAGCGCCCGAGTTCCGGTCACATCCTCCGACGAGCTGGGGCAACTGGCGGAGGCTTTCAACCGCATGACGGGGGAACTGATTGGACAGCGGGAGCGGCTGGTTCAAACCGAGCGCGTGGCGGCTTGGCGCGAATTGGCCCGGCGACTGGCGCATGAGCTGAAAAATCCGCTCTTCCCCTTGCAGTTGACCGTCGAAAATCTGGTGCGGGCGCGGCAGCAGAGCCCGGAGCAGTTTGAAGAAGTCTTCCGCGAGAGCTCTTCCACGCTGTTGGCGGAGATTGCTAACTTAAAGACCATCATCTCCCGTTTCAGCGAATTTTCCCGGATGCCGCAGCCGCAGTTTCAGCGCGTGGACTTGAATGAATTGGTGCGAAATGTGGCGCGGCTTTTTCAGGCGCAGCTGCACTCGCCCGATCATGTGCCCATTGAATGCAAAGTATTGCTCGACGAAGGTCTGGCCGTGATTGCCGCCGATCCGGAGTTGCTGCATCGGGCGCTCTCGAACCTGGTGTTGAACGCGATGGACGCCATGCCCCAGGGGGGGACGCTCACGCTGCGCACCCGCCAAAATGAGGAAGGCGAGCGCGCTGTGGTGGAAATCGCGGATACCGGCGCGGGGCTCACCTCCGAGGAATGCGAACGCCTTTTCACCCCCTACTACACCAGCAAGGCGCATGGCACAGGACTCGGTTTGGCGATCGTGCAATCAGTGGTGAGCGATCACCGGGGAAAGATCAGCGTGCGCAGCCAGCCCGGCGCGGGAACAACATTTGTGATCGAGCTGCCGCGGAACCCGGATAAACTGCCGGCAGCGGATTCGTCCGGCAGTATACCTACAGCAAAGTCTTGAGGAGCCATCGGTGCCGCACAAAGCCAGTCTGCTGATTGTGGACGACGAAGCCAACACCTTGGCCTCGCTCTCCCGCGCCTTCCGCCTCGAAGGTCACGAGGCCACGGTCTGCGACAATGCGGCCAAGGCGCTGGAGCTGGCCAAATCGCAGAATTTTGATCTCATCTTCTCCGACGTGGTGATGCCGGGGAAAGATGGTCTCTCTCTTCTGGAAGATCTCAAAGCCCAGGGAGTGGCGACGCCGGTCGTCATGATGTCGGGTCAGGCACACATTGAAATGGCGGTGCGCGCCACTCGGCTGGGAGCACTCGATTTTCTGGAGAAACCCATCTCCACCGAAAAGCTGCTGCTCACGGTAGAGAACGTGCTCAAGCTGCGCCGCCTGGAATCGGAGAATCTTCAGCTGCGGCAGCGGCTGGGCAAACACGAGATCATTTGGACGGGCGAGACCATGCGCAAGATCATGGCGCAGGTGGAGCGCGTAGCCGCCAGCGAGACTCGAGTCTGCATTCTGGGTGAAACCGGCACCGGCAAGGAACTCATTGCGCGTACTCTCCACGAACGCAGTCCACGCGCGTCCGGGCCGTTCGTCACCTTGAACTGCGCCGCGGTTCCGGCGGAGTTGATCGAATCAGAACTCTTCGGCCATGAAAAAGGGTCCTTCACCGGCGCCGCCGGCCGCCATCTGGGAAAGTTCGAGCAGGCACAGGGCGGCACCATTTTTCTTGATGAAATTGGCGACATGCCTCTGGCCATGCAAGCCAAGCTGCTGCGCGTGCTGGAAGAAGGGGAAGTGGAGCGCATCGGCGGAGACCGCCCCGTTTCCGTGGATGTGCGCGTGCTGGTGGCGACTCATCGCAGTCTGGAGACGCTGGTGCGCGAGGGGAAATTCCGTCAAGACCTGTTTCACCGGGTGTACGTGTTCCCGATGGTTCTGCCTCCGTTGCGCGAACGCCGCGAAGACATCCCCTCCATGATCGAACACTTCGCGCGCCAGGTCTGCGCCCAGAATGGTTGGAAGCCCATCCCTTTCACGGCGGGCGCCATCGAAGCGCTGCAGGCTTACTCTTGGCCGGGCAACGTCCGCGAACTGCGGAATGTGATTGAGCGCCTGCTGCTGCTGGCGACGGAAGGAGAAGTCGATCTGGCCACGGTGCGCTCTGCCCTGCCGCAAACCTCAGAAACACATGCGGCATTCCCGCCCGGCTCCGGTCCGCTGGCCGAGCGGGTGCAGAGTTTTGAGCGCGAAGTAATTCTCGCCGAGCTCAAGCGCAGCAATTACCACATCACGAATGCCGCCAAGGCGCTCGGCTTGGAGCGCAGTCACCTCTACAAGAAAGCCGAGCAGCTGGGAATTGACTTGCAGGCACTGCGCCAGGAACCGGGCAGCGCGGGATCACAGTGAACCATTTAGGATGCACTTCTTGCGTGGCGCGATCATTGCCCGGAGGCGTTCGCTCCCGCCTTTTGTAGCAAGCGCAAGGCGCGAGCGCGAGCCACGTTCATCACAGAGGCATCCTGGGCAATCTTCTGCAGAATCGGCGCCACTGCCTGCAACTCCACCAGGTCATTGTTCTTGGCCGATTCCTCCATCAGCCTCAGTTCTTCGTCCAGGGCGGGCTTTTGGTAATGCTGGTCGAACTGCAGGCGGCGCCCGAACTCCAGCGTGGTGGATAGGTTCTGAAAGAGCGCAGTGAGTTCCTGCACTGCGGGCACGGGAGAATAGTTGTAGGTGGCTTGCGCGCTGCGTTCGGCGTCTTTGTAGCTCAGCGTTTTTCTCCCCGTGGAAGCCAGATTACGCCGCTTGGAATCAATCTCCCCCGTAAAGTAGTGGGCGCGCTGCGCCAGATCAAAAATGTGGTCGCAGCCAGTCTTCGACATGTTGAATTCGTCATGAAATGGTTCCGTCTCGTCCGATTGCTCCGTGAGCTTGCCGTTGGATTCGTAGTCCGCAAGGCAGTCCGATTGGACCGAAACTTCAAAGTGCTCCGGATCGGAGCCGGGAAAATCGAAAGTGAGAGTGACCGTCGGAACCGCAGTCTTGGAAGTTTGTGCCAGAAGAGGCAAGCAGACACTCAGAGTCGCCAGCAGCATCCACACAATCTTTGGCCGATGATTCGAGAGGACCAACCGGTGCCTGAGCATACAACAGAAATTATGCCAAAAACCCGGGCGAAAGGGACAGCCTGGCGGGAGGATTCTCACGCCCCGATGCCGCGCTGGCGCTGCAGTGTCGCCCAGGTATGCAGATGGCAAATGGCGATGGCCAGCGCGTCGGCGGCATCGGCGGGCTGTGGAATCTCAGCCAGATTCAGCAACCGCTTGACCATGTGCTGGACCTGGTGCTTCTCTGCCCTGCCGTAGCCTACGACCGCCGACTTGATGGAGAGTGGCGCGTACTCGGCCACCACCAGTCCCGCCGAGGATGCCGCCAGCATGGCCACCCCGCGTACCTGGCCCAGCTTGAGCGCGGATTTCACATTCACCGCGTAGAAAATTTCTTCGATCGCCACCTGATCCGGCTGGTGCTCTTGAATGATGGACCCCAATCCCTCAAAAATACTGGCCAGACGCCGCGCCATCGGTTCGCGGGAAGAAAGCTTGATCGCGCCGCAACTCAGGCAGCACAGTTGGTTGTCCGGGCACAGCTCAACCACACCGTAACCGGTATATTCCGTGCCGCAGTCCACGCCCATAACCCGCATCGAGCAAAGTCTAACACTCCGCCGCTGGGCCATTGTTTACTTGTGCCTCGGAACGGTTCTCGATAGCGCTGTTCGAAACCGAGAAGCCCCCAGGCTACCGGCTTGGATCGAAGTCGATACCATACGCCGCTGTTTGACCGGTCAGGATTTCATCTATATTGTATAGATAATGTCAATATCAATGTCGGGTCGGGATTACCTCGGCGAATTCGAGCACATCATCGTCCTGGCACTGCTGCGCCTGGCTGATCGAGCCTATGGAGTCACGGTGCGGCAGGAGATCGAATTCCGCACCAGCCGTGAAGTGTCAATCGGCGCTGTCTATGCCACCCTTGATCGTCTGGAGAGAAAAGGGTACGTCAAGTCCCACCGCGGCGATCCCACGCCACAACGTGGCGGCCGTTCGAAGCGCTTCTTTCGTGTCACAGCTAAGGGAGTGACAGCTGTGAACCGCACACAGCACGCACTCCAAAGCATGACCGAAGGCCTCGACCTCATCCGGAGCTACTCATGACGTCCCAAGCATATTTCGTTCGGCCGCCGCGCATTGCCACCTGGCTCGTCAATCTATTCACCCCTGCCGAAGAAGCAGAATCGATCCTGGGGGACCTGCTTGAGGAATATTCCCACCTCGCGTCGAAATCAGGAGTCGCCTTCGCCCGACGCTGGTACTGGCGACAAGCTGTGAAGACCATCGCGCATCTCGGCGGCAACGGATTCCGTGGCGCTCCGTGGTCGACCGCCGCCGCCGTAATCGGAGGATTCGTACTGCATCGGTTCGTCTCTGGACTGCCCGACAAGATATTGTCGGCGCTTACAGACAAATACCTTGCGTTCTGGTCGACCCACTTCGCGGCTTACGTCTGGATGCTGAAGGGGATGCCGATTGAACACCTCATCGCGTCGCTGTTCGTTGGGTGTGTCGTCGCGCTGGCAGCCAAGGGAAGAGAGATGGTTGCCACGATGACGCTAGCTCTGGTCCTTTGCGCGCTGATTGGCGCTGCTTTGGTATGGGTGGCTATGCATCGGCCGCTGGATGTTGCGTGGGTGCTATGGTCATGCGCTGATCCGGTCGCGATCGTTGTTGGCGGAGCAATCGTCCGAATGCGTAGATCAGCCCCGACAACTCTGCTCGATCGGCCGATCGTTCACCCTTAGTGCGTCAATCGGGCCTTGGCCGATGGGACGGTCCACCTTTGAGGATCGTCTTTGTAGCACCTATCGGTCATTACGATTGCTTGGTTTGCGTTGGATTAGGAGTGATGCGCGGCCTCCTTCAAATTACTCCATGCGCAACGCCTGCATGGGGTTGAGTTTGGAGGCGCGCGTGGCGGGCAGCCAGGCGGCCAACAGCGCCACGGCGGAAAGAATGAGCGGCGCAGAGAGGAACGCCGCCGGATCCCAGGACTTGACGCCGAACAGGAAGCTGGCGATGAGGCGGGTAAGACCAAACGCCGCCGCCATGCCGAGGACTACACCAACGGTGGCCAGCCTCATGCCATGCCAGACCACCAGCTTGCGGATGGCGGACCGGTCCGCGCCCAAGGCCATGCGAATGCCCATCTCCTGAGTGCGCTGCTGCACGGAGTACGCCATGATGGCGTAAATGCCGATGGCGGCCAGAACTAGCGCCATGGCGCCGAAGATGGTGAGCAGCAGCATGTTGAAGCTCTGGTGCGCCGTGGAGCGCCCCATCACCTCCTCCATGGTGCGCACGCGCCCTACGGGAAAGCCTGCGCTGGCGAGGCGCAGTTGTTCGGTGACGGCGGCAATCACTTGATGAGGCTCCGGGCGGGTACGCACTACCCAAATCAGCGCAGAGGTATCGGCGTAAGCCCCGGCGTACCAGTCCACCACCTGCGCCGTGGGAACCATCACCATCGGGTCCGGAGGGCGGCCGAGACCATTGTTGTGTGTGTCACCCACCACTCCAATGATCGTGCGTGCAGGTTCGACAAGTTCCGCCCCCATACCGACGCCGATGACGATCTGTTGGTCTACAGCGTCTCCTTTGGGCCAATATTCCTTTTCCAGAGCCTGATTGATGAGTACCACGCCCTGCGCGGCGAGCGTATCGGTCTCTGTAAAGTCGCGCCCGCGCAGGATGGGAATTTTGAAGACGCTCAGGTAGCCCGGCGAAAAACTCATCCACCGGCTCCCCAGCGGGCCTTTGTCGTTCGGCTGCCCAACGATTTGAAACGGCAGACCGTCGTCGACTTGGTTGGGCAGCCAGACGGTAGAGGCTGAGACCGCCACACCGGGAATCCGATTCAGCCGCTCGCGGCCGTCCCGTGAGAGCTCGGCTATGCCCACCGTCTTATGGTAGCGCTCGCCGGTGAGCGACATTTCCAAAGTGAGAACGTTGCGCGAGTCAAAGCCGGGATCGACTCCCCGCAACGCAAGAAAGGTGCGGATCAGGAGCGCCGAGCCGATCAGCAGCACCAGCGCCAGTGAGACCTCACTGATGACTAGCAGCGAGCGCGTCTTGCCTTGACGGAACCCGGTGCCGGAGCGGTTGCTGCTCTCCTTCAGCGAAGTGTTTAGGTCGGTGCGCGAAGCGATGAAGGCGGGGACAAGGCCGAAGAGAATGCCGGTGGCGAGCGAGACCGCCAGAGTAAAGCCAAGTACCCGCCAGTCGATTCCCACGGCAGCGCCATTCTCGCCGATGCGGGGAAGGCCAGCGGGACTGACGGCCAGCAAGGTGCGCACGCCAGCAAACCCAAGAGCCAGGCCGAGAGTGCCGCCGGTCATGGAGAGCAGAACACTTTCCGTTAGCAGCTGGCGGATGATGCGGCCGCGGTTCGCACCGAGCGCGGCGCGGATAGCCAACTCGCGCCCGCGTCCCGTGGCGCGCACCAGCAGCAGATTCGCGACATTGGCGCAGGCGATCAGCAGTACCAGGCTGACCGCGCCCAGCATGACCAGCATCGATTTGCGCGCATCGCCTACGATCAAGTCGCGCAGCGGCTCAATGGCAAATCCAACCCCTTCTCCGGGAGTTCTTCTGGGGTAGAGGTGATAGTACTCCTCGGTCGCGAGTCTCATTTGCGCGTTGGCTTGTGCGATCGTGATGCCGGGCTTGAGCAGGGCGGCGGCCTGAAAGTATTCGTTCTTATTGTTGCTGAGTAGTTCGAACTGAAACGGCAGCCAGATGTCGGCATCCGGGTCAGAAAAAAAACGCTGCCCAATCACTCCGACGATGGTATAAGGCTCATTGCCCAGCGACAGCGATTTTCCGACGATGTCCGGATCCCCGCCAAACTTGCGTTGCCACAGGCCGTAGCTCAGCACCACCACCTTGCCGCCATGGGGTGAGTCTTCTTCCGGCGTGAAGGTGCGCCCCAGAATCGACTGCGCGCCGAACAGACGGAAGTAGCTCTCCGTAACGTGAATGCCATGGAGCTGCTCAGGCCGGTCGCCAGTGAAGTTGAAACCGGGACTGGTAAAGTCATAGGCTGCAACCTCCTTGAGTACGCTGGTCTGTTGCTGGTAGACATGAAACATAGGTATGGAAGCAAGATTGGAAGCAAGCATAGCGCTGCCATTGGATGTAGTTTGAATGAACTCGACCATGTGATCGGCGTCGGGGTAGCTGAGCGGCTTGAGCAGAACCGCGTTGACCACAGTAAAGATGGCGGTGTTGGCTCCAATGCCCAGCGCCAAGGCGGCCAAGGCGGCGATGGTGAAGCCGGGGTTCTTGAAGAACATTTGCAGCGAGTGCTGAATGTCATTCCAGAGATTGCCCACGCATCCACTCCATTTCCACGCGAAATTTTCCAGCCAGATTATAGGGTACGTAGGATCAATGAAGCCATGCGCCCTGCCTGCACGATATCAACTAAACGCCTTGAACCAGCCTTCTCACTCCCCCTAGCAACACCGCGGACGCCGCGCTTTGATTCCGGCCTGCTCGCGCAGAAACGCGGCATAGGAGCTGCGATCCGAACGAAGATGATGAGTTGCGAGAAAACGAGCATAGGCCGACTCGTCGAAAATCTCTCGCAAGATCGCAACCAGAACGGCAAATATCTGCTTCATCCGCGTCATCCTTGCTCCTCTGCGGCGAAACGTGACGGCACAAACGGCGACTCTTTCACGCCGACATCTTTGCGGCCGGAAAGCACGCCCAGCCACAGAAAGGCCGACTCCAGCAGGATCAGCGCGACCATCACCATCAAGGCGCCGGTTACCCCGGCATCCAGACGATCATTGAAGATCAGGCGCGCCACGCCCGGTGGCGGCGATGTTGCCGAAGCCAGCAGCCGCGCATGCGACAGAAATCCAATGCGCGGATTGGCATCGAATATCTTTTCCCAGGAGGCAGTGAACGTCACCGCAACCAGCCAGGTTAGCGGAACCAGCGTGACCGCCGCATAAGCCGTCTTACCCTTCTTAAAGATGATGGTCGTGGCCACGCATAGCGCCACGGTAGCCAATAGTTGATTGGCAATCCCAAACAGCGGCCACAGCGAATTGATTCCGCCCAGCGGATCTTTCACTCCCTGCCATAGAAAAGACCCCCAGGCGAAAACAATCAGGGCGCTGGTCGTCAAAATCGAGGGATACCAACCGGTGCGGCCGAGCGGCTTCCACACATGGCCCAGAGCATCCTGAATCATGAAGCGCCCCACGCGCGTGCCCGCGTCGAGCACGGTGAGAATAAAGAGTGCCTCAAACATGATGGCAAAGTGGTACCAAATCGCCATCACCGCCCCGCCCAGGCTGTGAGAGAAAATATGGGCCATGCCCACGGCGAACGCGGGTGCGCCGCCGGTACGGTTGAAGAGCGTCTGCTCGCCGACCGATTGGGCCAGCGCGTGCATCTCGACGGCAGTCACCGGAAATCCCCAGCCGCTGATGGTGGCGGCCGCCGCTTCGGGCGCCGCGCCCACGATGCCGGCCGGGCTGTTGATGGCGAAATAAGTTCCCGGCTGCAGCACGCAGGCGGCAATCATCGCCATGATGGCGACCATCGACTCCGCCATCATCGCGCCATAGCCCACCATGCGCGTTTCCCGCTCGCGGCGGATCAGCTTGGGGGTGGTGCCGCTTGAAATCAGCGCGTGGAACCCGCTGATGGCGCCGCAGGCGATGGTAATAAAGGCAAACGGGAATATTTTTCCGGCGAAGATGGGGCCGGTGCCATCGACGAAACGAGTCAGCGGCGGCATGTGCAGTGTGGGACGCAAGGCAACGATTCCAACCGCCAGCAGCGCAATCGTTCCCAGCTTCACGAAAGTGCTCAGGTAATCGCGAGGCGCGAGCAGCAGCCATACCGGCAACGCCGAAGCGGCAAATCCGTAAACCATGATCACGAGGGCCAGCGTCGTCGCCGTCAGCGTGAACCATCCCCCGACCAATGGGCTCTGCGAAACCCACTGCCCGCCCCAGATCGCCAGCAGCACCAGGATGAATCCCAGCAGCGAAGTCTCCAGCACCTTGCCCGGCCGCAGGCGGCGCAAATACAGCCCCATCAGCAATGCGATGGGGATGGTCATGGCGATGGTGAAGGCTCCCCAGGGGCTGGCCTTCAGCGCATTGACCACCACCAGCGCGCAGACCGCCAGCAGAATGACGATGATGCTGAGGATGGCGACATAGGCGACCACTCCGCCCACGCGGCCCACTTCTTCACGAGCCATTTCGGTGAGCGACTTGCCGTCGCGGCGAACCGAGAACAAGAGGATGACAAAATCCTGCACGCAGCCGCCGAGCACGGCTCCGGCCAGGATCCACAGCGTCCCAGGCAGATATCCAAATTGCGCCGCCAGGACGGGACCCACCAGGGGCCCGGGTCCGGCGATGGCGGCAAAATGATGGCCAAACACCACCCACTTGTTGGTGGGGACGAAGTCGCGTCCGTCCTCAAGCCGTTCCGCCGGGGTGGCGCGCTGGGCGTCCAGCGCGAGGACTTTCGCGGCGATGAACTTGCTGTAGAACCGGTAGCCGAGCGCATAGCTGCAAAAGGCCGCCACCACCAGCCATAGGGCATTGATCTGCTCGCCGCGATGCAGTGCGATGGTGGCCAGCGCGGCCGCTCCTAGACAGGCAATCGAGAGCCAGAGGATGACGCGCAGTGGTTTGGGCATGGGCAAGTATTGTGGCGAATCTTCGTGGCCGGCGCAATCTCCAATCGGGACGCCTCAGCCGGCCGCGGCCCTCAGGACGCTCGGCAAAACCGGTTCCGAGAATCGAAATTCCCAGCCTGCGAATTGGTTATTTTTAGTGATAGTCTTGTTCTTCCGCCGCCAGCGAGAGGCGTCCGAACTGTACCCGGAAAGGGTCGATCGGCTGGCTCACGGCGGAGTGGCAAGTTCATCCCAAGAGGAGCAACCGATGAGAATTGGCATGCTGACCGGCGGCGGAGATTGCCCGGGCCTGAACGCCGTCATCCGCGCCGTGGTGCGCAAGGGTTGTTTTCATTACCAGGACGAGTTCGTCGGATTTCTCGAGGGCTGGCGCGGCGTTATGGAAAACAACACCATGCCGCTCGACTTGGCCGCCGTGGCCGGCATCCTGCCCCGCGGAGGCACCATCCTGCGCACCTCGCGCACCAACCCGGCAAAGAAAGCCGATGGCATGGACAAATGCGAGGCTTCGCTCAAGCAAAACAACCTGGAGGTTCTGATTGCCATCGGCGGCGATGACACTCTGTCGGTAGCGCAGAAACTGCAGGAAAGAGGCATCAACGTGATCGGTGTGCCCAAGACGATTGACAACGACCTAGCGGGAACCGACTATACCTTCGGCTTCGACACCGCTGTCGGCATCGCTACCGAGGCCATCGATCGGGTTCACACCACCGCCGAGGCGCATAACCGGGTGATGGTAGTGGAAGTCATGGGCCGCGATGCGGGATGGATCGCCATTCACAGCGGCGTGGCCGGCGGCGCCGATGTGATCCTCATTCCCGAGCGTCCCTTCGATATCGACGCGGTCGCGGAG
>Ga0209415_10003892_pt1 | contig 27615 bp, 22 predicted proteins | sample PeaSoiSIISIP2007_FD_187696 | JGI IMG/M metagenome (GOLD analysis project Ga0209415, IMG submission 187696) | Peat soil microbial communities from Weissenstadt, Germany - SII-SIP-2007 (SPAdes) (version 2) | ecosystem: Environmental > Terrestrial > Soil > Wetlands > Peat | place: Germany... | reverse complement strand
CTTTCCTCACTCCCTGGCTGCCCTCCTCGCCACCTGGAGCTCCGCGCCTGTCCTTTGCACCATCTCCCCCACCCTTCGCGCCCTCTCTTGCGGCCCCCTTCGACGCACGTTACCATCCCCCCGCATGTCCGGCGCCGGACCACCGCAAGGCCCCCGCCAGCCTCCCGCCTCCACGCGGGGCTTCTGGGCGCTCATCTTCGCGCAGTACACCAGCGCGTTTAACGAAAACGCCCTCAAGTTCCTTGTGATGTATCTCCTGCTCGCCTCGGGACTCGCCGACGAGACGCGCGACAACCTCATCTCCGTCGTCTTGGTCGTCTTCGCCGCACCCTTCATTCTTTTCTCCATGACCGGCGGCTGGCTGGCCGACCGTTTCAGCAAGCGCAGCGTCACCATCGGCACCAAATGGATGGAAGCCGCGGTGATGGCTCTGGCCCTCACCGGCCTTGCGCTCGACATCCTTCCCCTCAAGATCGCCGCCGTCTTTCTGCTCAGCACGCAGGCCGCGCTCTTCTCCGCGACGAAGTACGGCTCCCTCCCCGAACTGCTGCCGGAGAGTCGCCTTTCCTGGGGCAACGGCGTGCTCGAACTCGCCACCTTTCTGGCCATCATCACCGGCACGATGGCCGCGGGAATCATGGCGGAACGCTTCCGCGGTCAGCACCACTGGTCCGGCCTGCTCCTGCTCGGTTTCACGTTCACCGGATTCCTGGCCAGTCTGGCCATGCCGCGCCTGCGCGCCGTAGACCCCGGAAAGCCCTATCGCCCGAATTTTGTCGCGGATGTCTGGCAGGAAGTCCGTCACATTCACCGCGACCGTGTGCTCTTTTTCGCCGTCCTCGGCAATACCTATTTCTTTTTCCTTGGCGCGCTGCTCCAGCCGCTCATCATCCTGTACGGTTCGGATGTTCTCCGCCTGCGTGAAACGCACAACAGCTACCTCCAGGCCGCCCTAGCCATCGGCATCGGCCTCGGAAGCCTCGCTGCCGGCTACGTCTCCATGAACAAAATCGAATACGGCCTGATTCCCTTGGGTGCCCTTGGGATGACCGTTTTCTCCGCGCTCCTCGCCCTGCCGGGAATGACTCCCCTCGCATTCGCCTCTCTCCTGGCGCTGCTGGGTTTCTTCGGCGGCTTCTATGTCGTGCCCATCAACGCTCTCATCCAGCACCGGCCCGAAGATAGCCGTCGCGGCGCGACCATCGCCACGTCCGGCGTGCTCTCCTGGGTCGGTATCCTGATCGCCGCCGGAGCGTACAAAATCCTGCTCGCCATGCTCCATCTCGAGCCGCGCCAGATCTTCCTGGTCGGCGCGGTGCTCACCATTTTGGCTGCCGGATACACCTGCTGGCTGCTGCCCGAGTCTCTACTTCGCCTACTGCTCTGGTTCGCAACCGTCACCGTGTATCGCCTCCGCGTGCGCGGCCGCGAGAATCTGCCCCAGCACGGCGGCGCCCTGCTCGTTTCCAACCACATGTCCTGGGTGGACGCATTGCTGCTCACCGCGGCGTCGGAACGTCCCATCCGCTTCCTCATGTTCAAGGGCATCTACGACCACCCGCTCGTGTATCCGTTCGCGCGTCTCGCCCGCGCCATCCCCATCTCCAGCCAGCTTCGCCCTCGCGACATGATTCGTTCCCTCCGCGAAGCCAGCGACGCCATCCGCGCGGGCGAGATCGTCTGCATCTTTGCCGAGGGGCAGATCACCCGCATTGGTCATCTCCTCCCCTTCCGCCGTGGTTTCGAACGCATCATGAAGGGCGTCGAGGCCCCTATCGTGCCCGTGGCTCTCGACGGCGTCTGGGGCAGCATCTTCAGTTTCGAGCGCGGGCGCTTCCTCTGGAAGATGCCGAAGAAGATTCCCTATCCCGTGGTCGTCAGTTTCGGCCCGCTCTTGCCGTCCACGGCGACCGCGCCCGACGTGCGCCAGGCTGTCGAAGAGCTGAGCGCGGAGTCCGCCACCGAACGCATGCGCTTGCTCCCGTCACTCGACCGCGAAATTGTCCACACCGCGCGCTGGCATCCCTTCCGCTTCGCCATGGCCGACGGCCAGCGTGGCAGCATCCGTTTCGACGCCGCGCTCATCGGCGCGATTCTGCTCGCGCGCCGCCTCCGGCGCGTCTGGCAGGGCCAGACCATGGTCGGCATCCTGCTCCCACCATCCGTGCCCGGTGCGTTGGTCAACCACGCCGCGCTGTTGCTCGGCAAAGTCCCCGTGCACCTCAACTACACCATGTCCAGCGAGGGTATCGCCTCCTGCGCGCGCCAGTGCGGGCTCGAAACCGTGCTCACCGCCCAGGCTTTTCTCGACAAATTGAAGTTGCAGATGCCCGCCCGCACCCTGCTGCTGGAGGAAGTCACCGCAGGCGCCGGCTTCGCGGAAAAATTGACCGCCGCCGCCATGGCCTGGCTGCTCCCCGCTCCCCTGCTCTTCCGCGCCCTCGGCCGCGCCGCTCCCTCGCGCCTGGAAGACACTGCTACGGTCATTTTTTCGAGCGGCAGCACGGGCGAACCGAAGGGCGTCGTCCTCTCCCACGGCAACATCGCCGCCAACATCGAACAGATCACCCAGGCCTTCCTGCTGAACTCCCGCGACCGCATTCTCGGCATTCTTCCCTTCTTCCATTCCTTCGGCTTCACCGTCGCCCTCATGCTTCCCGCCGTCGAAGGTCTCGGCGTCGTCTATCACATCAGTCCTCTCGACTCTCGCGCGATTGGCGCGCTGGTCGAGCAGTACCGCGTCACTTTTCTTCTTTCCACTCCCACATTTCTCCAGGCCTATATGCGCCGCTGCTCGCCGGAGCAATTCGGCAGCCTCGCCTATGTCCTCGTTGGGGCAGAGAAGTTACCCGAGCGCGTAGCTCTCGCATTTGAAGACATCTTCGGCCTGCGTCCCCTGGAAGGTTATGGCGCCACGGAATGCTCGCCCGCGGTGGCCGTGAATGCCCCCGACTTCCGCGCCCCGGGATTCCGCCAAGTTGGCGGAAAGCGCGGCCACATCGGCCATCCCCTGCCCGGGATCACCGTCCGCATCGTGGATCCCGACGCGCTCGAACGCGGCGAAATGGTTCTGGTCGCGACGGGTCAACCGGGAATGCTGCTCGTGCGCGGGCCCAACGTCATGCAGGGCTACCTGAACCGCCCGGAAAAGACCGCCGAAGCCCTCCGCGGCGGCTGGTACGTCACCGGCGACGTTGCCACGCGCGACGAGGACGGTTTTCTCACCATCACCGACCGCCTCAGCCGCTTCAGCAAAATCGGCGGCGAAATGGTCCCCCACGGCCGCATCGAGGAAAAACTCCACGAACTCGCCGGCTCGACCGAACAGGTGTTCGTCGTCGCCGCCGTGCCCGACGAGCGCAAAGGCGAGCGCCTGGTGGTCCTCCACACCCTCACGGAGGATCAACTGAAAAGTTGTCTGGAAAAACTTCCTTCGAGCGGCCTGCCCAATCTCTGGATTCCCCGCTCCGACATGTTCTTCCGCGTGGAAGCCCTTCCCTATCTCGGCACCGGCAAACTCGATCTCCGCCGCGCCCGCGAACTCGCCCTCGCCCACGCCAGCGCCTGAGGTAGCGTCGGCTTCCAGCCGGCATTTAGTCTTCTGATCGCCAACGCCGGTGGCACAGACTTCAGCCTGTGCTCCGGCTGGCGCAGCGACTCTTCGCCGCGCTCTCCGGCAATTCCGCCCTGCGCCTGCCTGGCTCTACGCGGCCCCCAGCGCCTTCGCCGCTCTCCCCACTGCCGCCTGCGGCAGGAAAATAACCGCCCCATACCGCCCGCTGCCGCCGCACACCGCCTGCAGTGCGCCCACGTTGATTTTCGCAGCGGCCAGCTTCGCCAGCAGATCGGCAATCGCGCCGGGCCGGTCGTCGCCCTGCACGAAAAACGCCGTCTGCTTCTTGCTCAACTTCAGCTTTGCGCCCTTCGCCGCGGCCACGAACGCCACGCCATTCTCCGGGATGATTTCGATCGTCGCCTTCTTCGCGCCGCGCGGGTAACCCCACAGGGCGATCAGATTGATTCCCGTGGCCTGCAGCGCCCCCAGCGCCCGCGCGCCCTCGCCCACCTTGTTCGCCACCGAAGCCGAATAATGCTCCACCTGCCGAACTGTCTCTGCCATAAATCCCTCCCCACGACGGAACAGAATCCGCTGATTCTACCCAATCCGGGCAACGGTGGTACAACGCCGGAGGACCGTGCCCCCGTCTGGCTCCCCAAGCTGTCATCTCATCAGGGTTTTTGGCTTGATGTGAGGTGTTAAGCCGTCCGCGCCAGCGCATCCACCAGCAGCCGCCGCAGCTTCGCGCGCTCTTCCAAATCAATCGCCACGATCTCGTAAGCGAACTTCGTCGCCCGCGTGTCGCGCACCAGCACGTGCGCCTTCAGCCCGCGCCATCCGGTCAGCAACTCCACGTCGGCCTCGCTGCCCGGAGGCAGCGCGAGCTGTTTGTCGCCTTCGCCCCAGCCTCCGCCCATGCTCATCTCGCGCATGTCGATCCGGTGCTCGCCCTGGCTCGTCGCGATCTTCGCTTCCAGCGGCTTCACCAGCTTGATCCGTTGATACGACCGCTGCCGCACTCCCGGCGAATCCACCGAAGGGTCGATCGGCGCCACCTGCAAGTCCTCCCGGGGGATGTCCGCCGAAGCCAGGAACGGTTGCAGCCAGCCCGGATCGATTTTCTGCAGCGACTGCGCCGCGGCCACGCGCATTTCCTTCGGATACTGCCACCGGAACGTCTGCCGCGCTTCCAGCACCTGCCGCAGCAGCGGACCGGCCTGCTGGGCCCGCAGCCGCCCCAGCGCCTCCATGGCCTTCACGCGCAGCAGCGGAGTATCCATCCGCGGGATCTCGCCCCCAGCCAGCCGTAAGAGGTAATTCACTGCGCCCTCATCTCCGCTCATCCCCACTTCATCCAGCGCCGTCGGAAATACCATCGGGTCGAGCACCTCGGCCAGGTCCAGAAGCACCCGGCCGCGCTCCGGCGTGCCCGAGCATGCCAGTTGCCTCACCGTGATGTCCTGGTAGTAGCGGTTCCATTCCCGCAGCCGCCGCGGCAGCAACTCCTCCACCGCGGGCAGATACAGCCGGCTCAGCATTCCCACCACGGACACGGCCTCGGCGGGCGCCGCTGTCTTCAGCTTTTCGCTCAGAAAGTTCACCACCTCGACGCCCAGGCCCGTGGCGATCTCCACCAGGCGCTCGCGCTCGCGCTTCCGCCCGCAGCGGATCATTCGCTGCGAGAGCTGCTCCGCGGCCAGGTGGGGCTGCCGCTTGGTGATTTCGAGCAGTCCCTCGGGCACGCGCGTGGCCCGCAACGCGCTGTCGATGAAGTCGGACAGGCGTTTCTCCATTCCCAACCGGCTGCGCAGATTCTGCGCAAAGGCCTTCTGCTCTCCTCCCGTGCGTTCCACCACGTTTAGGAGTTCCAGCGCGTCGCGCAGCGCCGTAAAGTTGTTCTGCTCCGCGGCCTGCCGCGACAGGCGCGTAAACGCCTCGCCCACTTCCCGTGCGATCTCCAGCGCCTTTTCTTCCAGCGACGATTGCAGCGCCTTCCCCGCCTGCTCGATGGCCTCGGTCAAAATATTGCTGTCCGACCGCCCGTACAGGTCCGTCAGTTCCAGGATGCCCTGCGCCGCGCGCGTCCGCCCGTCACGGTCGCTCGACCCCAGGCACGTCGCGTAATTCCGCAGGATGTTGTCGGCCAGCGATCCGTCTCCCCGGTCCAGCGATTGCTCCACAAACGACCGCACGTTTCTCGCCGGGATCGCCCACGCGTCGTCGGAGAGCAGCATCGTCCGTTTTCCCGTCTCCGGCAGCGAATTCCAGAACTGCCGGTCCAGCACCGCCGAGTAACTCTCCACTCCCATCCCTGCCTTGCGCATCTTCTCTTCGTGCGAGCCCAGGATTTTCCGCAGCGAATCGATCTCTTTCCCCAGCTTCGACAACATCTGCTTCACCGTATTGACCTTCGCGCCCCCCCGCTCGTACGCGTCCAGCGCGAACTGAATGGCCATGTTTTCCGCGAGCTGGATCATCATCGGCGTGTCCATGTTCTTCGCGGGGCCCGTCGCGCTCAGTTTCGCTAGCGCCTGCTGCAGCGTCAGTTTCGAGCCGCGCGGCGATTTTTCCAGCTCCTCGCGCACCGCGCGCACCTGTTCCGGTGAGCCGCTCCCGCTTCGCGGCACCGCTGCGCCCACCCGCGTCAGCATTTGGATCACGCTCAGCACGTCATCCTCGGTCGGCGCATAACTCGTGGCTACGCGCCCGCCGCCCCCGCCGCCCGTTCCGCTACCTCCGCCAATCCCGCCGCCTCCCGTTCCTCCTGTGCCGGTTCCTCCGCCACCCGTTCCACCTCCGCCCCCTGTCCCGCTCCCTCCCGTTCCTTGTCCGCCACCGATACCTCCACTGCCGCCCGTCCCGACACCGCCGGTTCCACCGTTGCCCGTCCCGACACCGCCGCTCGTGCCGCTCCCTCCAGTTCCTCCTCCGCCGATGCCGCTACCAACGCCCGTTCCGCCAACGCCCCCTGCTCCCGCAGACGTTGCTCCGCCGCCAGCAAGGCCTAAACCGCCGCCTCCTGCGCCAACCTCTCCGCCTCCGCCTCCTTCCCCGCCACCCGGGAAGCCGCCATACCCCATTCCAAAAGCTTCTTCTCCGGCCTGCGTACTGCTCTCCGCCGCGGCGATCATTTGCAGCAGGCGTCTCGGGTCTGCCAGCACGGACTTCAGGTCGCCCGCCAGCAGGCTTCCCGTCATTGCTTCATCGGAAGCCAGCACGCTCGCCACCACCGGATTTACGAATCCGCGCGTGTCCACGCCCGTCGCGACTCCCTGGCCTCCGCCGCTACCCTTCCCGCCTGCACTGCCGTCGGTGGCCCCTGAGGCGCCGTCCGAGGCCACGTAGTGGATTTCGTTTACTTTGATGGTGTGCCACGCGCTCTTCGACAGCGCTTCCTTCAGTTGTTCTCCGAGTTGGGGATTCTTCGCCCCGCTCGCCGTGAACGCCTGCGCGAAATTGCGCACGTCTTCCAGCCCTGCCTGGTGCGAAAAGAAGAGGCTGGACACCCCGCCCGCCGTCAGCATTTCGGCGAAGCCCTTTTCCACCGCCGACATGTCAATCGGCGCCCCGCCAACCAACAGCTTTCCGCCCAGCACTCCCAGGGTCAGCCCCCCGGTTCCGCTCATCGGAAGTGCCGTCCGCAGATCATTGAATGTGGTTGCGAGTTGCGCTGAAGTGCGCTTGTGGTCGAACCCGTACATCCGCGCGGACTTCACCAGAAGGTTTAGGCTGCGCAGAAACGCGCGGGCGGCGCTGACTTGGGCGTCTTCGGCCATGGCAGTGCGGAGGCTTCGGTGAGCGGGCCGCGGTCCCGCATTGCGGGATTCCGGCTGCGGGTCCCAAACCCGAGGCTTCGGGATTTGGAAGGGAATGCGCCGGGGGCGGGCGCCCGCCGATTCGGTCTCTTCTACTCGTGAGTCTATGCGCGTCCAGGGCCGCGCGATACCTTCCTCTGCGCACCCTGCGCTGAACTGGTTAAGCGCAACCGTACAGGACCGCAAACTGGCCCTCGGAACAGGCCCCACTGTCCCTTTCGCGCGCTCTCGTGGCGTTCCGGTCCCCCGCCCCTGCCGGGAATTCCCGCCGGCGGTGTTACACTACCGTCCTTCGCGCTACGGCCGGAACTCAACCATGCCGCGTCCCCGCCCAGTCACGCTTCTCGCCTTCCTGGTCTTCTTCCTGGCCGCTTCCAATCTGCTCACCGGCGTCCTCCTGATCGCCGGAAAAATCTCCTTCGACAAAATCGCCGGCCAGTTGCCCCAGTTGGGCGACATGCAGCAGGATTTCGAGCAGACCATGAAGGTGTTGATCGTTCTCTTCAGCATCCTGGGTCTGGCCGTGGCCACGGGCCTGCTGGGAATGAAAAACTGGGCCCGCGTCACCACCCGCGTCCTTTCCGTCCTCGGCTTGCTCGGAGCACTGATGCAGATGATCCAGGCCTTTGTCGCCCGCGACGCCGTGAGCTTCCTCATCTGCGCCATCGCGGGCGGCGCCTACTACTGGGCCTTCTACTATCTCGGCCAGGCCTCTGTCCGTTCCGCTTTCGCCCCGCCTCCGCCGCCTGGCTCCGCGCCGCAACCCCCCATCGACCCCGGCCCGGACTCGGGAGTGTAGCTCGGGGCGGGGAGCCCTGCGGCTCTCCAGCCGCTTGCTGCGTTGTCGTTCCGTTCGACTTCCTACTTGATGTACCGGTGCAAAATCTCCACCAGGTTCTCCGCCGCACGCGCTTCCCGCGAATCCGCCCGCGCATTCTTCGTCAGCACGTGAAACCGGATTTCCCCCTCGATGATCTCCACCAGCAGGCTGTTCACCGCCCCCCGGCACGCGGCGATCTGCTGCAACACCTCCGGACACTCTTTTTCATCCTCGATCGCCTTCCGGATGCTCTCGAGCTGGCCCTCGATCCGGTTCACCCGCACCAGCAGGCTCTTTTTCTCCTCGGATGTGTGCGCCACCGCAGTTCCTCCTTGACATACTATACCCAGTATAGTATCACGGTCCCGCTGTCACAGCCCGTTCATCTTTTCCGGGTCTAATCCTTTGCCGGACGACTCTTCTCATGAACGCCTCTCGCATCGCGCGCCTCCTGCTGCTCCTGTGTGCCGCTCTCAGCCTCGTTGCCGCGGCGCAGCAAGATCTGTGTGCGCAGGCCCCGGCCCAAACTGATCCCGTCCCTCCGCAGGTTATCCCCACCCCGGCCGCTTCCCCGCAGCAACCCGCGTCTGCTCCCGATCCCGCCCGGCCGCCCGCATCTGCGCCGCAGTCTCCGCAGAACGATTCCGCCACTCCGCCCTCCGCTGCCCCTGCCGCCGATTCTGCCGCCGATCCGCTCACCTTCTTCCCGCACACGGAATCCGCGCGCTGGTTCCTTGCTGGCCAGGCCAATGGTGTCTTCCAGTGGCATGGGCAATTCCCGGCGCAATATTCCGGCGTCCACAGCCTTCAGCCTCCAGCCCAGACCGCGAATTCCCGTGTCGAGACCCTGTTCGGCGGCTTCGCCATCACTCCGCATCTTGAGCTGCTCGTGGACGTGGAAGACGCCACCGGCCACGGCCTCAGCACCACTCTCGGCGTCGCCGGCTTTCCCGATCTCGACGCCGTCCGCGCCTCCGGCACCACCAGCGTGCCCTATTTTGCCCGCATGATGCTCCGCTGGATCATCCCGCTCAGCGCCGAAAGCGAGCCGGCCGACCGCAGCTTCCTGGGACTGGCCCGCAAGCTGCCCCGTCGGCGCCTGGAGATGCGCTTCGGCAAATTCGGCATCGTGGATTTTTTCGACGCGAACTCCGTTGGTTCCGATAGCCACTTGCAGTTCCTCGGCTGGGGCATCGACAATAACGCCGCCTACGACTACGCCGCTGACACGCACGGGTACACCTACGGCCTGCTCGTCGAGTATTACCAGCCGGGCCTTGTCCTGCGTTATGCGGAAGCGCTCGAACCCACCGTCGCCAACGGGAACACCATCAATTTCAATGTCACTGTGGCGCACTCGGAAGATTTTGAAGCGGAAATCCACCACCACCTGCTGCCGAAGCACGAAGGCATCGTCCGCCTGCTCACCTTCGTGAACCACGCGCACATGGGCCTCTACCGCCAGGCCATCAACGACTACCTCGCCGGACTCACCCCCGTTCCCGACATTATTGCCACCCGCCGCCAGGGCCGCATTAAATATGGCTTCGGCGCCAACCTCGATCAGGAGCTTCCCGCCGGATTTCGCGCCTACGCCCGCTTCGGTTGGAACAACGGCACCACGGAAAGCTGGGCCTACACGGAGGCGGATCAGGCTGTGACTTTCGGCGCCGACCACGACGGCGCCTTTTGGCATCGCCCGCACGACCGCGCCGGCCTCGCACTCGATGTTCTGGGAATTTCGAGCGACCACCGCCAGTACCTGGCGGACGGCGGCCTCGGATTTCTCCTGGGCGACGGCGCGCTCACCTATGGTCACGAACGCACCCTCGAGTTCTACTACACCACTCACATCTGGCGCGGCGCCTTCCTGGCCTTCGACATCCAGCGCATCACCAACCCCGGCTATAACCAGGTCCGCGGTCCCGTCGTAGTCCCCGCCGTCCGCCTCCATCTCGAGTTCTGACCCCGCGCACGGTAGGCTTCGCGTCCCCGCTCGTCACTCGCCACTGCCTTCGTCCGCCCTCGCTTTGTACTACAATTCCCCAATGGCCGTGAACGTGATTGTCGCGCTCTGGCGGGCCATCCGCGTGTTTCTGGACACTCTCTGGCGTGTCGCGCGCCAGCTCTTTCACGAGGCCGCGGGCACGGCGTTCCTGCTCCTTGCCGTGGGCGGGGCACTCTCCGCCTGGCGCTATTGGAAGTCGCGCCCGGCCCTCCCCCCGGTGGGTTCGGAGTTCTGGTCCGTGGGGCTGGCTCTCATGTTCACCCTGATGATGGCCGCTTTCTCGATCGCCTCCTTCCGTAGCGCGCGGCGCGTCCGCTGAGGCCGCCGGCGAGCAGAGACAGACAAGCGCAAAAATGACAAGCAAACCCACTGACGGCCCCGGAATCTCCCCTGAGCGCTCCAAAAAGCCGGAACGGCTGGAGAGCCGGGAGAAAAAAGTCGAGTTCCGCACGCTCTCCGGCCTGCCCGTCGAACGCCTCTACACGCACGACGAGGTCGCGCGCATCGATCCCGATGCCGACATCGGCTATCCCGGCAAATTCCCCTTCACCCGCGGCGTCTATCCCACCATGTACCGCGGCCGCCTGTGGACCATGCGCCAGTACGCGGGCTTCGGCACCGCCGCGGAGACGAACCGGCGATTCCGCTACCTGCTCGACCAGGGCCAGACGGGCCTTTCCGTCGCCTTCGACCTTCCCACCCAGATCGGCCTCGATAGCGACCACACCCTCGCCGTCGGAGAAGTCGGCCGCGTCGGCGTGGCCATTGATTCGCTCGAAGACATGCTCACCCTCTTCGACGGCATTCCGCTCGACCGCGTCTCCACCTCCATGACCATCAACGCCACGGCCGCAATGCTCCTGGCGCTCTACGTGGCCGTGGCCAAACACCAGGGCGCTGATGTAAAACGCCTCGCCGGCACCGTGCAGAACGACGTCCTCAAGGAATACATCGCCCGCGGCACCTACATCTTTCCCGTCAAGTCAGCCATGCGCATCGTCACGGACATGTTCGCCTGGTGCCGCACGGAAGTCCCCAACTGGAACGTCATTTCGATTTCCGGCTACCACATTCGCGAGGCCGGCTCGACGGCCGACCAGGAAGTGGCCTTCACGCTCGGCAACGCCATCGCCTACGTGCAGGCCGCCCTGGAAGCCGGTCTCCAGGTGGACGAATTCGCGCCGCAGCTTTCCTTTTTCTTCAACGCGCACAACGATCTGCTCGAGGAAGTGGCGAAATACCGCGCCGCCCGTCGCCTCTGGGCGCGCATCGTGCAGGATCGCTTCCACGCGCGCGACCCTCGCTCGCTGCTCCTGCGCTTTCACGCGCAGACGGCCGGCTCCGCGCTCACCGCGCAGCAGCCGGAAAACAATCTGGTGCGCGTGGCCCTGCAGGCGCTCGCCGCCGTGCTCGGCGGTTGCCAGTCGCTCCACTGCAACGCACTGGACGAGGCCCTCGCTCTGCCCACCGAGCAGACCGCGCTGCTCGCCCTGCGCACCCAGCAGATCCTGGCCCACGAAACCGGCGTGGCCAACACTATCGACCCGCTCGGCGGCTCCTACGCTATCGAAGCGCTCACCAGCGAGATCGAAAGCCGCGCCTCCGACTATCTCCGCCGCATCGACGCCATGGGGGGCATGCTCCGCGCCGTGGAACAGGGCTACGTCCAGGCCGAAATCCAGAAGGCAGCTTACGACTACCAGTTGACCGTCGAGCGCGGCGAGCAGACCGTCGTGGGCATGAATCAATTCCAAACCGAAAAGGAAGTGCCCATCCCCCTGCTGCGCATCGACCCGGAAATCGAGCGCGAGCAGGTGGAGCGTCTCCGCGCCCTCCGCGCGCGCCGCGACGCGGCGAAAACCACCGCGACACTAGCGGAAGTCGCGCGCCGCGCCCGCGGCGCGGAGAACCTGATGCCGGCCGTGCTCGCCGCAATCGAGGCCTGGGCCACGGTCGGGGAAATTGCGGACGCGCTCCGCCGCGTCTTTGGCGAGTATGAAGAATCCGTCGTCTGACCCGCTCGTAGGCGAGGTGCGCTGGCCAAAGCGTGTAGTCACCGCGGCGGACGCGGTCCGCTTCATTGATTCGGTCGGTTACTGCCTGCTGTTTCCCATCCAGGGTGTGCCGCTGCCTTCGCTCTATTTCGCCTGCGCCCGCCGCGAATGCACCGACTGGGATCGCTATTGTCTACGCATCTGGATATGGAAGGACGAATTCGGTCGGCGCCGGCGCGCCTTCTACACCAAGTATTTCAAGGGCCGAGGCACGTTTCTCTCCCTCAAGCTGTTGCCGAACTTTCTCGCCCTGGAGGACAGCGCCTATCGTGCGGACGATTTCGATCACGCCTATGCCGAGGGCCGCATCACCGCCGACGCGCGCGCCGCATGGGAAATGCTCGCCGCGCACGGCCCGCTCGCCACGCTCGAGTTGCGCCACGCCTGCAAAATGGACTCGAAGGCCGGAAACCGCCGCTTCAAGAAAGCCATGCTCCAGCTTTCGCGCCTCCTGATTGTTTTCCATTCGGGCGCCGAGCAGGAAACCGAGTCGTGGGCCTCCTCGCGGTTCGAGTTGACGGCGCGGGCATTTCCCGGGGCCATCGCTCGTGCGCGAGAAATCCCGGCGGCGGAGGCGCGGCGCGTGCTGGCAAAGAAATACATCGAGTGGCACCCGCAAGCGGAGGCGAAGACGATAGCGCGGCTTTTTGGATGGACGAAGTCAGAGACGCTGGCGGCGAGGGGCGATGCGAAGCGCGCCTAAACCGCGGCTCATTCTGGCATCCGCCTCCCCGCGCCGCGCGGAAATCCTTCGCGACGCGGGATTCGAATTCGAGGTGCGACCGAGCGCCGTGGACGAGAGCCTACGGCCGGGAGAAACCCCCACAGCGCACGTCGAGCGCCTGGCGCGAGAAAAGGCCCGCGCGGGAGCGAGCGGAATTTCCGGGCCTGCCGTGGTGATTGGAGCGGATACGGTGGTGGTTTCCGGCCGGGAAATCATGGGGAAGCCCGCCTCGCGCAAGGACGCGCGCCGCATGTTGCGCCTTCTCTCCGGGAAGACGCACAGAGTGCTCACCGGCGTGGCGGTCCTGCATCTCAGGCCGGGGCGGCGCCTCGCACGCGGCGGGAAGCACCGGAGGAGCGAGTTGCAGGCGGACGTGGAAGCGACCGACGTCACATTCGCGCCGCTTGGCAAATGGGAGATCGAAGCCTACGTGGCCAGCGGCGAGCCCGACGACAAAGCCGGGGCCTACGCCGTGCAGGGCCGTGGTGGGCGATTCGTCACCCGGATCGAGGGCTGCTACTTCAACGTGGTGGGGCTGCCGCTCCCGCGGCTCTACCACATGTTACTGGAAATCGGCTTTCAGGAAGGAGTCTCAAAACACAAACGGCGTCCCGAACTTCCAGGACGCCGCAAAAAGAATTGACCCGCGTGCCGCAGCCGCTCAGTGCGGTGTCTGCGCGGGCGGTGGCGGCGGCTGTTGTGGCTGCTGCTGTGGTGGAGGTTGCGGCGGCTGCTGGGTTCCGGACATGCCTTCCTTAAAGCTCCGGATTCCCTCGCCCAGGCCCTTCATGACTTCGGGGATCTTCTTCCCGCCAAACAGAAGCACCACGATGATCAGGATGATAAACAGATGCATGGGAGCGAACAGTTCCATACGCCATCCTTCGCGGGCCCGCCGGCCTCAGCACCCCAAACCGGCAGGCTCTCACTTCGGCAAGTATAGCACGCCAAGTGGCACAGGCTTCAGCCTGTGCGCCGATCTGAGGGCAGAAAGCCCTGACGATGCGCACCTGTCGCCCACGTCAAGCCAGCGGGCAGACTTCCCGCCGCGAAGTCGAGATGGATAACACGGCGATGGCATGGTCGCTGAGAGGGAGAAGAGGAATGGATCAACAACGGGCGCATCAAGAGAGCGTCTCCGGCCCGGACCGGGCAAGAAGTCGCACTCAGAATCCGATGGCGATTCAGAACTTGCGCGCTGCTCAGCCTCCCAAGTCGGTGAGTCCCCGGAATCACCCGGAGTGGCCCATTCGAAGCGCCGCATGCATCCAGGTGGATCCGAACACTGAGCATTTGTTCGAGGATCCGAACCGGGGGCTGCACGTGCAGCACACCTGCCTTCCGGGACCAGGGCCCGAACCCGGGTACCTCCACTCGTGCTCCGACCGCGATGGTCAGATCCTGATGCCAGGGGACCTTCCAGTTTGCCGTGCGCGTCTTGTCGAAGAGAATTCCCCGGACAGGCAGTGCGTCCTTACCGAGGGCCGTCTCGACGATGGTCATGATCCGGGCAGATTTGGCCAGGGCGGCGACCTCAGGCACGACGTCGAGCAGATTGCGGATGGCGTACGTGCCGCCCCGGCTCCTCACCGAATCAGGGGCCATGGCGCATTCCAAGGCTCGGATGGCTTCCCTGCTTTCATCCGCCGAGAGGACTCCATGCCGAACGACGAATCCATTTCTGGCCAGGTCGTCTATCCAATTCCCATCTGCTTCCGTCGACCTCGCGCCGCGCTGCCTCACAGGATGACCCTCTCATCGCCCACGCGCCGGGTGACGCGCTCGCGGTCCAGGTGCTCGAGCAGCGGGATTGCGTATTTCCGGGTGATGCCGGTGAGCTCCTTGAACGCAGGAACACTCATGCGGTCGCCATGCTGCTTTTTGTATCCAGCCAGAAGCTGGCGAACATTTTCGAGCGCGTTGCGATGAAAGACCAGGTCCACAGCCACGCGGACGAGCACCTGCTCGCGCAGCAGGATTTGCACGATTTTCTGCGCGCGCGCCGCCTCCACCGGCAGTTTTTCGAGAACCTCTTTGAGGGGCGGCACGGTGAGCCCCGCGCGCGCGAAGGCCTGCTCGATTTCGTCTTTGGCCCGCGCTTCCTCCGGGGCCAGCGAGATCTTGCGTCCGGCTCGTTTTACCGTGTCGCCGGCGAGCACGATCTTGCCGCCGGCAGCCAGCTCCCCCAGCGCCGCGCGGAACATGGCCGGGCCCGCCACCCGCGCCACGCGGATGCGCAGATCTTCCTTGGAGATTCCTTCCGCGAGCGGGTTCGCACCGTGGTAAGCCTCCACCTCGGCGCGCAGGCGCTCCACGAGTGCGGCATACGGCTGGGCTGCGGCGATCGTTCCCGCCTCGCCGCTTCCCCCGGGCAGGAGACGCGCTTTGCCGCCCCGCACCAGCGATTCCGCCGCGGCCTGCAACTCCGCTTTGTCCCAGCCGGTGCGGCGGAGCACCTGATCGAACGTCAGGCCGCGGGGCGAGTCCGCCAGCAGCGTCTCCACCACTGCGGGACGATCCCCGTGCTCGAGAAGATCCATTCGCAGCCGCAGGGCCGTAGCATCCCGCCTGCGGCGCGAGGGAAGCGTATCGAGCACCACGCCGCCTCCCATCGTGATCATGGGAGAATACTGCCGCAAAACGAAACGATCGCCGGGCAGAACAAAAATCGGCGCGGCCGTGCGCAGCTCGGCAAAGCGCGATTCCCCGGGACAGATCGCTTTCTCTTCCCCGCCAGGGTCCAGCACGCGGACCACCGCCACCGTTTCCGCGCTGCCCTGAAACAGATGCGCGCGGAAGCGCCGTCGCATGGCGCGGGCCGTGGCCAGCAGTTCGATTCTCGCCTGGAAACGCGTCGTGGGAGCGAAACGGCCCGGCGGCACGAGCGTCATGCCGCGCGCAACCGCGGCATGCTCCACGCCCGCCAGATTCACGGCAGTGCGCTGGCCGGCGATCGCGCGATCGATCTTTTTGCCTCCCGATTGGAGTCCGCGCACTCGCACGCGCAGGCCCGCCGGCAGGATTTCCGCCTCGTCCTCGGCGCGCAGCGAGCCGCTCACCAGCGTCCCGGTGACCACGGTACCGAATCCTTTGATCGCGAAGGAGCGGTCAATCGGCAGGCGGAACGCTCCTGCCGCATCCCGCGCCGGGCAGCTCTCCGCAGCTCGGACCAGCGCGTCCCTCAGCGCGTCCAGTCCCGCGCCGGTCCGCGCGCTCACCGGCACCACCGGCGCGCCTTCCAGAAAGCTCCCGCGCACCAGTTCTTCCGTCTCGAGCCGTGCGAGGCTCAGCGTATCCGCGTCGGCCAGGTCGCTCTTCGTCAGGGCCACTACGCCGCGCGGAATCCCCAGCAGCCGGCAGATGTCGAAATGCTCGCGCGTCTGCGGCATCACGGATTCGTCCGCGGCCACCACCAGCAGCACCAGGTCAATCCCGCCGACTCCGGCGAGCATGTTGCGCACGAATCGCTCGTGTCCCGGCACGTCCACGAACCCAAAGCGCACGCCGCCGAAATCGAGAAAAGCAAAACCCAGGTCAATCGTGATGCCGCGACGCTTTTCTTCTTCGAGACGGTCGGGATGAGTGCCTGTGAGCGCTTCCACGAGCGAGGATTTCCCGTGGTCGATGTGGCCCCCGGTGCCCACGATGACGTGGCGATGAGGCGCGGAGAAAGTGGAAGCCGCTTCGGACTGAGCAGCAGGAGAGGTCACGCAGGGAATGCTACTGCGCGGGGGAGCGGGGGGTCAATTTCGCTTGCGCAAGGCTTCCGCGATCTCGGCCGCGATGGCGCCAGCGGCCGCCACCGGGTCCGCTGCCTGTGTGATGGCCCGGCCGACGCCCAAATAATCGGCGCCATCGCGGATGGCAGACGCCGGCGTCCCCGTGCGCTTCTGATCGTGAAGTTCGCTGCCGGAAGGGCGGATGCCCTGGGGCACCAGGAGAAACTTGGGCCCGCACGACTTTCGAATGCTGCGCAACTCCTGCGCCGACGCGACAACGCCATCGATCCCGCAGTCGCGCGCCAGCTCCGCCAGGCTCAACGCTCGCGCATGCGGGGTGCCCTGGATTCCCACTTCGCGCATGGCGCGCTGGTCCATGCTTGTGAGTATCGTCACGGCCAGCAGTTTCGGCCGTGTGGCGCCGCGCGGCATCGCTTTCGCCGCGGCCTCCATCATGGTCCTGCCGCCCAGGGCGTGGACGTTCAGCAGTTCGACGCCGGGGTGGGCCACGGCGGCACGCACTGCGCCCACTACCGTGTTCGGGATGTCGTGGTATTTCAGATCCAGGAAGATCCTGGCGCCGAGGTCGGAGAGTTTCCGCAGGGCTTCCGGCCCTGCCGCGGTGAAGAGTTGCTTGCCCACCTTGAACATGCCCACGCTGCCGGCCAGCAACCGGGCCACACGGCAGGCGGCGTCAAGGTTGTCAAAATCCAGGGCGACGATTATTCGCCGTTTTGCTTCGAGGTCCAATGTCCGCGGGGCACTTCGAGAAGCTCAATCCGAACTCGAGCCACTCCGCTGTCGATTATACCGAGTTGGGTGGCTGCACGGAAGGACAGATCCAGCTCACGGCCGGGGAAGTAGGGTCCCCGGTCGTTGATGCGGACCACTCGGCTGCGCCCGGTACGCAGGGAGGTTACCCGGATGATGCTCCCCGCGGGAAGGTAGGCGTGGGCGGCGGTCATGGCGTTCATATCGTAAATCTCGCCAAACGCCGTTGCTTTGCCGTTGAACGACGCCCCGTACCAACTGGCCCTCCCTGTCCAAGTCAAAAGTGGCTTGGGGGGTAGGGAGATCTTGGCCAGAGCCGGTGCCTGGATGACCGGGGTGATCAGGAACATGAGAAGCAGCCAGCGGAGGCCTGCCCATATAAAAAAAATACGGGCACGAGGCCCGTTTGTTAGGTTTCTCATAAATCCCCAATATTGTACCCGGACGAAGGGGCAAAAGCAAGCCTCTTAGACCTCCAATTTTCCTCGTATCTCGCTGATTTTATGTATATTTAGCTCAAGACACCGCCGCTCCAAACTCTCCACTAGGTGCTCAGAAGCCCTCGGATCGACAAAATGGGCCGTTCCGACCTGAACCGCCGAGGCCCCGGCAAGCATATATTCCAGTATGTCGTCGCCAGTCTCGATCCCTCCGAGACCTAAGATGGGCAATTTCACGGCTTTGGACGCCTCGTGCACGAGCCGAAGAGTGATTGGTTTGATGGCGGGGCCAGAGAGACCACCAGTCAGACTCCCGATTCGAGACCGCCGGACTGATGCGTCCAAGCTCATGGCCGGATAGGTGTTCGCGATGGTCAGGGCGTCGGCTCCGGCATCTGCCGCGGAGCGCGCCATTGAGGCAATGTCCGAAACCAGCGGGGAGAGTTTTACCCACAGGGGGCGTTTAGAGACTGCGTGCCGGGCTGCTCCGATAACCTCCGCAGCCGTGACCGGGTCGCTCCCGAACTGCGCACCACCCTTCTTCACGTTGGGGCAGGAGATGTTCAGCTCGTAGGCGGCCAAACCATCCGCATCCTCTAGAATCCGCAGGACTTCGCAGTACTCTTGCACCGAGGCGCCGAACACGTTTGCCACCACGCAGGTACGGTAGGCCTTGAGTTTGGGGAGCTTATCGGTCACAAACGCCCGGACGCCAACGTTCTGCAATCCGACGGCGTTGAGCATTCCCGAAGGAGTTTCGCAGATCCGCGGGGCGGGGGCGCCGTCCATCGGTTCCAGGGACAGTCCCTTTACAACCAGTCCACCCAATCGATTCAGGTCTACCAAGTGGGAGAACTCAAGCCCGTAGCCGAAGGTGCCGCTCGAGGCAAGAATGGGATTCGCCAGGCGCAGCCCGGCGATCTCCACAGTCAAGTCGATTGGCATGGGTGAAGCCATTCTACACCGGAAACGCCGGGGAAGATTCCGGTCGCGAGGGCGCCAGCATCCAAACCCTCCCTTTGCCTCTAGGGAGCTGGAGCAGGTGCCGCGCGGCCTGCGGCGGCCGCGGCAGAGCGAAGAGTGAGAGCCTCTGTCAGAACGCGCCCGGTGGCCAACGCGGGTGCGTGGACATGGAGCATGGCGGCAAGAGTCACTGCCACATCCATCGGAGAGCAGCGCTGATAATACTCACCCGGCGCGAATGGCGTCCCCACCAGGATCAGGGGCACCTGAGAATCGTAGGTGAAGGGAGTGCCGTGCGTGGTTCCGCCCTTCTCGCCATCCGGCAGCGCAAAGGGAAGCGGCACGATGTCTATATCGGGGCGTCTGCCCGGAGAACCGCTGCGACTATAGGACTGGATAATCGAATCTGGCATGTGCGTGCCATAGCGGCTCACCGAGCCCCACACTCCCGGGACTCTTCGGGCGGCCTCTTCCGCGGCGCGCACCACCTCTTCGATGTGCAGATTTTTTTCGGTGAGGACTTTACGGTCGAAGTAGATTCCTTCCGAGGGCAGCAGCCAGTGCGCGCTGCCCCAGCGCTGGTTCAGGGCTGCCTCGATGGCGCTCCGCACCGCTTTCAAGTCCAGGCTGATTGCGTCGATTCGCACGACGTTGGGATCGCGGGCCTCCGCGAGCGTAGGCGCCACGCCGTGGTCGGCGGAGAGGGCCAGCCAGTACTTGCCTCGGCCGATTTTCGAGTCGAGTTGGTGGAGCAGGTCGGCCAGCACCGTGTCCGTCTCGTGGGTGATCTTCCGCACCTCCTGGCTGTACGGGCCGAAGGCGTGGCCGGCATAGTCGTTGGCGGAGAAACCGATGAACAGGAAATCGGTGGCCTCGCCGCGGCCGGCCTTCTCATTATCCACCAGAGCGAGCGCGAAATCGGCCACCAGGCGGTTGGCCGCCCCGCTTTGGCGGAAGAGCGCGACAGCGGCTTTGCGCGCCGCGGGATCCGCCGGGAGTTGCGGCGCGTGGCTGCGGTTGAACGTGGCCACCCAGTCGGGGAGAAGACTGCGGTAGTAGGTGCTGGTGACGAATCCGGTGCCGCTCGAGTCGAACCAGAAGGCTCCATTGGCGCCGTGGCCGGTGGAGAGAATGGCCGCACGGTCCTTCAGCGCCACCCCGAATACGCGCGACTTTCCAAACGTGGCCATACGCATTTCGTCCGAAAGCGTCGTCCCGATGAGATTGCGTGGCGAGACGGGCGTCTGTCCGGGCGTGCCGCCCACTACCTGGGAACTTTCATCGAGCAAGGCGTAAATCGTCTTGCCCTGCGAGGCGCTGAACCAGTCGTTGGCAGTGATGCCGTGCCGGTCGGGGGTCGTGCCGGTGGCCAGAGTGGCGTGGCCCGGGCCGGTTTCCGTGATGGCGTAGGGATAAAAGCATTCGCGGAAAACAGCTCCCTCTCGCATGAGCCGCACGAAGCCACCGTCGCCGAATTCGCTGCGATAGAGATCGAGGTAATCTGAACGGAACTGGTCAATCACCAGGACCACAACCAGGCGAGGCGACGGCACGGCGGATTGCGTGCTTCGTGCGGAGGCCGGCGGCGCCTTTTGCGCCCCGGCTGCGGCTGGAAATGTGAGTGCGAGAATGAATGCCACCAAAATTATGAAGAATCGCGATCCCGAGGCAAAATTGTGCGGGGCCGCGCCCCAAACCCGCCGGGCGGCAAAACGAAACTGCTCGCGCATGCACACCTCCGGAACATCCAGTCTAACAGACCCGACGGAGCCCGCGAACCGCGCTGGCCCCGCCATCTTGACACTCTTCGGAGCGGCCCCTAGTATGGTGTCACCATTCAGGACCCGTGCGAGGAGAATGCCAGCCCGCGAAAAGACGCAGTTGCTGAACGCGGCGCAGACCGGGCGCACCATCGAGCGCCTGGGGCATGAAATCGTTGAAAAAACTGGGGAGAAACATGGGATCGCGCTGATCGGGATCCGGCGGCGGGGTGTGCCCCTGGCGCAGCGGTTGGCGCGGACGATCCGCGCCGCGACGGGCGCCGAGGCCCCCATCGGCATCCTGGACATCACGCTCTACCGCGACGACCTGTCGCTGGTGACGGCGCATCCGGTGGTGCAGTCCACCGACATTCCGTTTTCGGTGGACGACCGCGACGTGATCCTGGTGGACGACGTGCTCTTCACCGGGCGCACCATTCGCGCGGCCATGAACGGCTTATTCGACCTGGGGCGCCCGCGACGCATCCTGCTCTGCGTGCTGGTGGACCGCGGCCACCGCGAGCTGCCCATCGAGGCCACCTACGTGGGCCGGCGCTTGGAGACGCGGCCGGAGGACGTGGTCGAAGTGCACCTGAAGGAAATCGACGGCGAGGACCGCGTGCTGCTGGAACGCGCTCCCTGAGGCGCCCGGAAAAAACGTGAGCTTCACCTTTCGCCACCTGCTCGGGACCGAAGCGCTGACGCGCGACGAAATCACTTTTCTTCTCGACCAGAGCCGCGCCTTCCAGGGAATCCAGAAGCAGCCGCTGAAGAAACTGGCCACGTTGCGCGGAAAAAGCGCGGTGCTCGCCTTCTTTGAAACGTCCACTCGCACGCGGATCAGCTTCGGCACCGCGGCCGCGCGGCTGGGCGCGGACACCATGAACCTCCAGGCGGAATCCTCCAGCACGCAGAAGGGGGAATCGCTGGTGGACACGGTGCGCACGCTCGAGGCCATGAAGCCCGACGTGATCGTGATCCGCCACGCGGCCTCCGGCGCGCCGCACTTTGTGGCCGAGCGTCTGGGCATTCCGGTGATCAACGCGGGCGACGGGGTGCACGAGCATCCCACGCAGGGCTTGCTCGATGCGCTGACGATCAGCGACCGACTGGGGCGGCTGGATGGCCTGGACGTGACCATCGTGGGCGACATCCGGCACAGCCGCGTGGCCCGGTCGAACATCCACGTGCTCTCCAAATTCGGCTGCCGCATCACGCTGTGCGGGCCGGCCATGTGGCTGCCGCCGGAGATCACGCAGATCGCCCCGAACATTCGCTTGGAGCCGCGGCTCGACCGAGCGCTGCCCGGCGCTCAGGTGGTGATGGTGCTGCGCGTGCAGACCGAGCGCCTGCAGGAGCCCGCGCTCCCCGCCGACGAGTACATCCGGCTGTATCAGATGACTCCGGAGCGCCTGGCGCTGGCGCGCCCGGATGCGCTGCTGATGCATCCCGGACCAATGATCCGCGGGCTGGAAATTGACCCGGCCGTGGCCGATTCGCCGCAGTCCTGCGTCCTCGAGCAGGTGACCAACGGCGTGGCCGTGCGCATGGCCGTGCTCTACCTGCTCACCGGCGGAGCGCCGAGCGGCGCCGCGGCAGGATGACGCGATGGGAGAACGAATGTTGCTGATTCACAACGGCCGTGTGCTGGACCCCTCGAAAAGCTTCGACGGGCCCGCCGACGTGCTGATCGAAGGCGAGCGCATCGCGCGCGTGGGGACGAAGATTGAAGCGCCGGGCGCGGAACGCCTGGACGCGTCGGGCCTGGTCGTAGCTCCCGGCTTTATCGACCTGCACTGCCACCTGCGCGAGCCGGGCAACGAGCCCGCGGAAACCATCGAGAGCGGCACGCGCGCCGCGGCAAGCGGAGGCTTCACGGCCGTCTGCTGCATGCCCAACACCCAGCCCGTGAACGACAACGCGTCTGTCACGCGCTTCATCCTGGATCGCGCCGCGGCCGGGGCCTGCGTGCGCGTTTGGCCTATCGGAGCGGCATCGAAGGGCAGCAAGGGCGAAGGACTGGCGGAAATTGCGGCCATGAAAGACGCCGGGATCGTGGCTGTGACGGACGACGGACGGCCCATCGCCACGGCCAAACTCCTGCGCCAGGTGATGGAGTACGCTCGTTCGCTCGATCTGCCGGTCATCGAACACAGCGAGGACGCGTCGCTCTTCGCCGGCGGGGTGATGCGCGAGGGGCCCACGTCGGTGCGGCTGGGATTGCGCGGAGTGCCGGCGGCGGCGGAATCGATCTGCGTGGCGCGCGACGTGCAGATATGCGCGCTCACTGGAGCCCGCCTGCACGTGGCTCATATGTCAGCCAAGGATTCGCTGGAGCTGGTGCGCCAGGCGAAGCGCCGGGGGCTTCCCGTGACTTGCGAAGTGACGCCGCACCATTTCACACTGACAGACGAGGACGTGGTGTACGACGCGCGCTACAAAATGAACCCGCCGCTGGTCTCGCGCGACGACCGCGAGGCGCTCCTGGCTGGACTGGCCGATGGCAGCGTGGACGCCATCGCCACCGACCACGCGCCGCACACGCAGGCATCGAAGGAAGTGGAGTTCGACCGCGCGCCTTTCGGCATCACCGGATTCGAAACCGCGCTGGGGCTGGCGCTCGAGGCGCTGGTGCACTCCGGGCGCGCGCCGCTCGCGCGCGTGGTGGAGCTGTTCACCTCCGGCCCGGCCCGCGTGCTGGGGAAAACGCGCACGATTGCCGAGGGCGAGCCCGCCGACCTGACTCTCTTCTCCACCGAACATCCCTGGACGTTCCGCGCCGCGGAATCCGCCAGCAAATCCCGCAACACGCCGTTCGACGGCCGCAGCTTCCGCGGCGCGCCGATGGCTACTGTCGTCGCCGGGCGAATCGTGTGGCAGCGTAAGTCCTGAGCAGCGAAACTCGAAATTCGAAAAACGATAGACAGGAGCCGTCGCGGCCGGTCGCGTTCAGAGTTCTGACCGAGTTTCGAATTTCGCCTCTATCTTTCGGACGGCGGGACCTGGACGGGATGCAGCTCTTCGGCGTGAACGCCGCGCGGCGTGGACTCGGCCTGCATGCGGAAGAATTGGTTAAGCGGGCCGGGGCCTTTTCCAATGGAGTAGGCGTGCTCCATGGCTTTCTGGACGTAGACCTTGGCGAGCAGCACCGCGTCGTGGAGATTTTTTCCCTGCGCGAGCTGTGCGGCGATCGCGGAAGAGAGCGTGCAGCCGGAGCCGTGCGTATTTTCCCCACGGACGCGCTCGCCTTCGAACTTCGCCAGCTCCGTGCCGTCGAAGAGCACGTCCACGGGCTTTTCCATGTGGCCGCCCTTCACCAGCGCGGCGCGGGCCCCGCGCTCCACCAGTAGACGCGCCGCGGCTTCCATTGCGGTGACGTCGCGAATCTCCATGCCCAGCAGGGCTTCCGCTTCCGGCACGTTGGGCGTAACCAGGGCCACGCGCTTGAGCAGTTCATCGCGGAGATACTTCACCCCCGCCGCGTCCATCAGCTCGACCCCGCCCGCCGAGGGCTCGATCACGGGATCGAGCACCACGTTGGGCAGAGTGAACCGCTCGATCATTTCCGCCACCACGGTGGCATTGGCGCGGTTGCCCAGCATGCCGATCTTGACGGCGGCCACGGCCGAGTCCTCGAGCAGCGTTTCGATTTGCGCGCGGAGCGTGGCGGATGGCGCGACGTGCACGGCTTTGACGCCCTGCGTGGATTGCACGGTGAGCGCGGTGACGGCGGCGATCCCGTAGCAATTGTGCGCGGCGATGGTCTTAAGGTCCGCGGCGGTGCCCGCGCCGCCGCAAGGATCGAACCCGGCGATCGTCAGGACGATCGGAGGAGCCGTGTGAAAATGATTGCTCACGCTGGTGCCCTCCGCGCAAGGCACCCCGCAGAAAGCGGGGCCGGCTGCGCTCCGGGTCCGGAGCGAGCCGGCAGATGGAATCTACGCACCGTGACCGAGGGAATGCAAGGGGAATCTTGTCTCCGCACGGGAGGCTGCCGGAAGCGGGAGAGGGACGCGCAACCTGACCGCATGAAGAAGGTCCCTCACCCGACCAACCGCGTCGGGATTCGGGAGGACGCACGAGGAACGCGTGTCAGGGGAACAGGCCGCGGACGAGCGTGGCGTCGGCCACGCGTCCCACGGCGAGAATGTACGCCGCCGTGCGCATGTGGACGTGGTACTTGCGCGAGATTTCCAGCACGTCCAGGAACGAGCGGTGCATCACTTCAGCGAGCTTGGCGTTCACTTCCTGCTCCGTCCAGGAATACGAATAGTGATTCTGCACCCACTCGAAGTAGCTGACGGTGACGCCGCCGGCATTGGCCAGGATGTCGGGCAACAGGAAGGCGCCCTTTCGCGCGAGCACCTCGTCGGCGCGCGGCGTGGCGGGGCCGTTGGCGGCCTCGGCCACGATTTTGGCCTGGATGTGCTCGGCGTTTTCCAGCGTGATGACGTTTTCGAGCGCCGCGGGGATCAGGATGTCGCATTTCAACGCCAGGAGATCCTCATTGGAAATGCGCGCGCCGCCGGGCATGCCCACCACCGAGCCGGTGCGTTCCTTGAAGCGGGCGGCCTTCAGCGGATCGAGGCCGCGGGGGTTGTGCACACCGCCGCGGGAATCGCTGAGCGCGATGATTCTGGCCTTCTTTTCGACCAACAGCTTGGCGGCGATTGAGCCGGCGTTGCCGAATCCCTGTATGGCCACGCTCGAGCCGCGCAGGTTGATCCTCTTTATTTTGCAGGCTTCTTCGATGGCAAACAGGCAGCCCCGCGCGGTGGCCTCCACGCGCCCCAGCGAGCCGCCGAGCGAGATGGGTTTTCCCGTCACCACGCCGAGCACGGTGTGGCCCGTGGTCATCGAGTAGGTATCCATCATCCAGGCCATCACCTGCGCGTCGGTGTAGACGTCGGGCGCTGGAATGTCGCAGTCGGGTCCGATGATGGGGAGAATCTCGCTGGTATAGCGGCGCGTGAGCCGCTCCAGTTCGCCCTTGCTCATGCGCTTGGGATCGCAGATCACGCCGCCCTTGCCCCCGCCGAAGGGGATGTTCACGGTGGCGGTCTTCCAGGTCATCCAGGCGGCCAGGGCTTTCACTTCATCGAGCGTGACGCTGGGATGGAAGCGCACGCCGCCCTTGGCCGGCCCCCGGGCGATGTTGTGCTGCACGCGGTAGCCGGTGAACACTTTCACCTGGCCGTTGTCCATCTTGACGGGGATGGAAACTTCCAGGATGCGTTTCGGTGTCCGCAGAATCTGGCGCAGTCCGGTGTCCAGCTTCAGATATTCCGCGGCGATATCGAACTGCATCTGCGAAATCCGATACGGGTTCAGGTCCTCGCGCGGTGGAGTGACGGCGGGAATGGGCCGCGGAATCGTCTTGGCCATTGTGGACATGGTTGGTCGTGCCTCCAGTTGTCCGTCAGTGCCGCCGCGCTACAGCCACCGCCGGTTCAATCTCTTGATTGTGCATCGCGCCTCGAGCCGCTCGGGGCGCTGCCCGGAACAGACAAAATAAATTGAAGAGGGCTCCGTCGCGAGCCGGGTCGAAGCCTCCCGCAGAGCCGACCGTGTGGATGCTGCTCCCCCGCGTCCCGCTTCGGGCTCGTCTCTCCCCCGTCCGGCACCCTTCAAGATGCGCTGGGGGGTTGGCCCGCAAGTGCCAGACTAGGGGCAATTTAGCGCCTGCCGGGAAAAAGAGTCAACGGGAAGGGCCAGCATATGCGCAAATCGTTTCCGTGAGAGTCACTAGAGGAGCCAGGGATGAGGTTGCCCCGGCCCATCCAATTTTCCAGTAACATTTGTATTTTCTTTTACTTACGAGATGCGCGGGCATGAAAGCGACGCCAACTTGTCCGGCAGCAGCCTTCATCCCCACTGCCGCTGGCCTGGCCTAAATCACCCGCGCTACGCGGGGAATGCGCCGAAGCGCCGCCACCGCACTCCAACTGAGCAACGCGGTGCCCAGGAAGGCCAAAACTCCCTTTGTCAGGCCAGAGAGCGGAGCGCGGAGCAACGCCAGTTGCAGCCAACTGACGAACGCATAGTGGATCAAATACATTCCGTAGGCGTTGTCGCGGAGGCTATCGAACACGCGCGTGCGCGCTCGTGCGAACCGCACGAACACGGCGAGGAGAAAGAGCGAGGAAGCAGCGCAGGAAAGCGCAAAGGTAAACCCGCCGATCGTTGTCCAAAACTGCAGCGAGCTTTTTGCGCTGATCGCCGCCAAGAAAACGATTACAGCCACCCCGAAAGCGACGAGCGAGCCAAGCATCCACAACGGCCAGCGCCGCGCCAGCTTGCCGTCCGGAGCCAGCAGGCCGCGCTCCATGCCGCAGGCGCCCACGCCGGCTCCCGCCAGGAAGTAGAAAAAGTAGTGCAGCAAACGGCTGGTTTGAAAAAAGAAGGGTCCGAAAGAGGTCCACGCAAAGGGATTGAAAATGAGCGCGAGGGGAATATAGACGGCGGCCGAAATGGCAACCATCAGCGCGAAGAAAACCGCCGGGCGGCGGGTCACTCCCGACAACCTGTGCCCCAGCACATCGCCCCATCGCGGCGCCAGCGCAAAGAGCGCGGCCGCCGTGCAATCGAACGCGAGCAGCAGCCAGATGAACCACGCGGGACCGGCCGGCCAATTTCCCAGGGCCAGCCACTCGCGCCAGAAGCCGGTGAAGCCCGCGGTGGCGCCCGCTTGCAGATAAGCGGGGTAGTACGCCAGCGGCGCGATGAAAGCCGCGGCCACGGCGAACGGCACGCCAAGCCGCAGCGTGCGGTCGCGCAGAAAATGCGCGCTGCCCTTGCGCTCCAGGCTCCGCCACAGGAACAACCCGGAGAGGAAAAACATCAGCGACATGAAAAACGTGTCGTTGTATCCCACGAACAGCCCGAACCCGCTCCAGCTCGCCTTGTCCACAATCGGAAATGCCTGCCACCACCGCGGCTGGGCCACCAGTGAAGCCTGCGAAGGCGGAGCGCCGGGGTAATA
>Ga0209415_10003891_pt1 | contig 27615 bp, 18 predicted proteins | sample PeaSoiSIISIP2007_FD_187696 | JGI IMG/M metagenome (GOLD analysis project Ga0209415, IMG submission 187696) | Peat soil microbial communities from Weissenstadt, Germany - SII-SIP-2007 (SPAdes) (version 2) | ecosystem: Environmental > Terrestrial > Soil > Wetlands > Peat | place: Germany... | reverse complement strand
GCGCGCGGCATCATGGTCAAAGCGGCCTCTCGGGAGGGCGTCACCGAGGAGGCGCCCGGCGCCTACAAGAACGTCGAGGAGGTCGTCCGCGTCGCCGAGGGCGCCGGCCTCACGCGGCGCGTCGCGCGCTTGGTCCCCATCGGGGTCGTCAAGGGGTAGGGGGCGCCGGCGTCCGGCGCCTCGAGACCACGACGAGCACGGCCACCACGAGGACGGCGAGCCCTACGCCGAGGAGCTCCAGGTAGAGCGTCGTCGGATCGGTCCTCGAGGGCGGCGTGATCACGGTGGCGTTCCCGCCGACGTGGATCGTGTAGAGGGTCGAGCCGTTGTAGTAGGCCCCATACGCGGAGAACCCGAACGGCGCCACGTCGTACGAGTAGTTTCCCGGTACGGTCGGGGCCGTCGTGTTCAGCTGCCCGTCCCAGCTGGCGTTGAGGTCCACCAAAGCGCCGAACCCGGTCCCGACGTCCGAGACCGAGAGCTGGGTCAGCCGCTCCGGGCACAACGGCAGCGACAGCTTCGTGCAGAGCGGGAGGGCCTGGAACGTCACGGAGTAGTTCGAACCGGGGGGGAGGAGCGCCGTCGGCGCCGTGGCGGTGATGACGACCGCCGTCACGTTGTAGACGACGATCAGCCAGTTCATCGTCACCGGGGTGCCGATCGCGTCCGTGACCGTCAGCGTGGCGGTGAAGTTCCCCGGGGACGTGTACGTGTGGTTCGTCGTGCCCCCGAGGGCCGAGGTCCCGTCGCCGAACGTCCAGGTGTAGGCGTACGGCGGACCGGCGCCGCCGGCCGCGACGGCGATGAAGTCGTCCGCGAACGGGACCACGCCGACGGTGAGTCCGGGACCCCCATGGACCGAGGGGAGCGTCCGAGCGACGCCCGAGACCGAGATCTCGTGGGAGTGGACGATCCGGTCCCCGAGGGGATCGGTGGCGGTGACGGTAAGGGTGTAGTTGGCGGGCGTGAGGTACTGGTAGCTGGCCGACGGACCGTACGATGGCGACCCGGTGCCGTACGACCAGGTCAGGTTCACGGACGGCATCCCGACGGCCGTCGCGACGCCGCTCAGGTCGAGCGGCGTGACGCCGCTCGTCGGGCCGACGGACTCCGTCAGCACCAGCGCGGTCCCGGGAAGTCCGACGGCGGGGGCGATCGGGATCACGGCCCGGACCGTGGTCCCGGCCGCGTCGGTCACGTTGAGATAGACGTCCAGGACGCACGTCGGAGCGTTCGGGCAGAATCCGTTCGCGTACGACTCGTGGGCCACGGGGCCGGTCGCCGACGCGTTGGGGCCCAGACCCCACTGGTACGCGTACGGCGCGGCACCCCCGGACGCGCTCGCCGTGAAGGTGAGGGGCGCCCCCGAGGGCGAGTTCGCACCAGGGAACACCGAGGCGGCGACGGCGAGCGCCGTCGGGGCGGACGCGGGCCGGACGTCGACGAGGAACACCCCGGTGGCGTTCCACCCCGCGGCGTCGGTCAGGCGGGCGTTGGCGACGTAGAAGCCGGGGGTGGCGTAGGTATGCGATACCCCGGCGCCGGTCGAGGCGTTCGTCGGGCCGTCGCCGAAGGTCCAGTTCGTCAGGGACGCGTTCACGTTGTCGCCGCCGGTCGCCGCGGCGGTGAAGTTGACAATGAGGACTCCGGTTCCGGCCGACGGCGCGGCCACGAACGCCGCGTCGATCGCCGGGAACAGGGTGACGTTCATAGAGACCTGCGTCGAGCCCGACTGGCTGTCGTTGACGAACGCGGTCACGGTGTGGTTGCCGGGGGTCGAAAAGATCCCGCAGCTGCACGCGTTGACGTACGGGTCGTCGGAGACGAGCCGGACCGAGTACGGCGGAAGGCCGCCCGACGCGGTGACGTGGAAGGCGATGTCGCCGGGGAGGTCCGCGAGCGTCCGGCTCGCCGAGATCGATGCCGAGACCGGCGAGGCCGGGTGGCACGAGGTCGACGTCCCCCCGCCGACGACGATCGGGACGCGCGGGGAGGCACCGCCCGACGGCGGGGCCCCGGCGTCCGACGCGACGACGACCGCGCAGTACGTCCCGTCGATCGGGTACGCATGGACGACCGAGGCGAGCCGGCTGTTCGAAAGGTACGTCCCGTCGCCGAAGGAGTAGGAGTACCGGTAGGGCCCGGTGCCGCCGACGACCGTCGAGTTGAGGGTCACCGGCGCGCCCGCCGACGGGGCCGTCGTCGACGCGTTGAGGGTCACGGCGAGCGATCCGCCGCCGACCACGATCGCGATCGGCGGCGACACCGAGGAGTTCCCGTCGGTCTGGAACGCGACGGAGCGGGCGAGATAGACGCCGTCGCTCCGGTACGTATGGGTCGCCGATCCGTTCGTGGACCAGGTGGCGTTGCCGTCGCCGAAGTCGACGTCGAACCCGTACAACGGCGCCGTCGCGTTGAAGGTGAGGGAGGAGAACGAGACCGTGAGCGGGACCGCGCCGGAGCGCGGGCTCGCGACGACCTCCGCGAACAGCGACGTCGGCGTCCCGACGCCGCCGCCCAGCGCCGGTAGCAGGGCGCTCGCGATCGGCGAGCCGATCCCGGTCACCGGGTCCCAGCCCTTGCCGGCCGCGTAGCCGTTGCTCCCGCTCTTGACGTCGTGGAAGTACTTCGCCGCGTTCGAGCTCCGGGCGGCCGCGTAGAGGCTCGGGGCGAGGAAGCCGAGCGGCGAGCCGTGGACCTGGTCGGCGATCGCCGCGAGCCCGGCCCAGACGGGGCACGAGACGCTCGTGCCCTCGACGCCGGTCTCGAAGCCGGAGATCACCACGGCGACGGGCGACCCGCCGACGATCGAGATGTCGGGGACGCCGCGGACGGTGCCCGAGGAAGGGAATCCGGGCGCGTCCTGCCAGGCCGGGCGGGGGAACGGGGAGTACCCGCCCCCGGACCCGCCCTGGTTCTGGCATCCGGGGGAGGACTTCCCGGTGTCGTTGCCGCTCCAACCGCGCTCGGTCGAGTACGTCGTGCCGGTCAGGCCGAGGTCGGTGGCGCCGACCCCCGTGACCGCCGGGTCCGAGGCCGGATAGCTCGTGGAGACGCCGTTCGTCCCGAACGCGGCCCCGCAGTCGCCGGACGCCGCGAAGACGCCGATCCCCTCGAGCGCGGCCGCGACCATGACGGGATGCAGGATCGTGTACGAACCGTCGCTCGACGCGTTGCAGGCGGACGGGCAGGCCCCGGCAAACGCGTTGTACTCGCCGACGTCGGGCTCGCCCCAGCTCAGCGAAATGACGTTCACCGCCTGGTGGGCCACGAGCCAGTCGACGGAGGAGTAGAGGCCGGCGGTCGGATCCGGCGCGAACGTCATGTCGAGGGTGGCCCCGGGGGCCATCGCCCGGGTCCACTCGAGGTCGAGCGCCTCCTCGGAGCCCCACCCGGTGTTGGTGTTGTTCAGGTTGTTCGACGTCGGGACGGGGTAGAGGTAATGGACCGAGCCCAGCGGGATCCCGAACGTCGACGTGAAGCCCTGGAGATCGCTCGCGAGCTGGGGCTGCGCCTCGGAGCCGTCGTAGACGTCCACGACGCCGATCGTGTAGCCGGTGCCGTTGTCGCCCGCGGTGAGGAGGCTCGAGACGTTGTAGGCGTCGTCGATCGCGCAGGGGGCGAACGGCGTCGAGCCCGAGCACGACGCCGCGGGCTTCGGGGAGGCGCCCGTCGCTCCGAGCGGGGGGAGGAGCGGGCGCATCCCCGCGTCGGACCCGAGACCGAGGACGCCGCTCCACGGGAGCGACGCCGGTAGGGAGGCCGCCGTCGGGTGCTCGAAGAACGTTCCAGAGGGCCCCGTGTACTCGTCGAACTCGGTGCCGAACGCCGCTCCCACCGAGCTCGCCGGACCGCTGACCGCGACCGCCCAGCGGTCGGGGCTCGTGGCGACGGTGAGCCCCCACTGGGCGAAGTACGCGACGGCGCGGCCGTAGTCGGCGTCGGATGGCCCGAAGTCGTTCGTGATCTGGGCGGCAGTGAGGTAGTGCCCGTACTCGGGGGAGCCAGGAGTCGTCGTGAGCGCGAGCTCGGCCTCCATCCCGGCGAGATCGCGGGGCGCGAGAGCGGCCACGACCTGGAGGCGCGTGTCGGAGGGCAGCGGTCCGAGTGAGCGGACGCCGGACCCGGGAACGTACGCCGGGGCCACCCGGACCATCCCCGACCGGGCACCGGCCGTCGCGGGCGGTACGGCGGGGCCTAAGGCGACGAGGGCCGTCGGCAGCCCGAGGAGCAGCACGATGCCGACCGCGATCGCGACCGTGAGCGCGCGACGTCGCGGCATCCGTCCGATCGGGAACCTGGCGGCCGGGGGCACGGGGGATTCAGGCGGCGACCTGTATTACCAATGTCGCCTTGAAAATCACGCCGCGGGAAGCGTCGACACCGGTCGCCGGGCCCGCCCCTCGGTAAGAGCCTATATGGGCGGCCCGGCTGGGACGCCCTCGAACCTAGTTGAGCGCTCTCGACGATTGGACGATCTTCCTCGTCCTGGTCCTCCTCTACGCCGTCGTGGTGTTCGTCCTCTATCGGGCCGGCCGCTTCGGCGCCGATCGGAGCCTCTCGCTGTTCGGCCCGGCCGTGATGATCAAGACGAAGCGCGGGCGGGGCGCCCTGGACCGGCTCGGCCGCTTCAAGACGTTCTGGACCGCCGCCGGGGACCTGGGGATCGTCCTCGCCGCGCTGGCGATGGTGACGATCGTCTTCGTCCTGATCCTCGACGCGATCGTCGTCTCGCAGATCCCCGCCAGCGCCGCGCCCACCCCCCAGGAGGCGCTGGGGATCCCGGGCATCAACCCGATCATCCCGATCGGCTACGGCCTGGTCGCCCTCATCATCGGGGTCGTCCTCCACGAGCTCGCCCACGGCGTGATGGCCCGGTCGCAGAACATCGGCGTGAAGACGCTCGGGATCCTCTGGCTCGTCATCCCGGTGGGCGCGTTCGTCGAGCAGGACGACGAGCAGATGCAGAAGGCCCCCAGGCGCCGCCGGGACCGCGTCGCGGCCGCCGGCGTGCTCGCCAACTTCGCCCTCGCGATCCTCTTCTTCGTCCTCCTCTCCGGCGTCGTGAGCACCGGCATCCAGCCGAACGCCAACGGCGTGGGGATCGCGGCGGTGCTGCCGGGCACCCCGGCGGCCAACGCGAGCCTCAGCGCCGGCGACATCATCGTCGCGATCAACGGGACCCCGACCGCGACGACCACGGCGCTGCTCAACGTCCTGGGGAACGCGTCGCCGAACGAGACGATCACGGTCACGTACTACAGCACGGGCCAGCACGCGCTCATCGTCACGCCGATCACGCTCACGTCGGAGGCGACGTACACCAAGAACGCCGCGGACCGGGACCACGGGTTCCTGGGGGTCCAGCTGCTCGCCCTCACGCCGGCGGAGCTCAAGACGACGCTGGCCGTGCCCGTCGAGTCGAGCTCGGGACCGCTCGTCGGCACGATCGAGTGGATCGCCCTCCCGCTCGTAGGTCTCCAGCCGATCTCGGGGACCGTCGCGTCCTGGTACCACGTCTCGGGCCCGTTCGCCTCGTGGGACCTCAACTCGTTCTGGATCCTCGCGAACCTGCTCTACTGGCTCGCGTGGATGAACCTCCTGCTCGGGATGTCGAACGCGCTCCCCCTCGTCCCGTTGGACGGCGGGCTCCTGTTCCGGGACTTCTCCGCCTCGATCGCCGCCCGGTTCCGCAAGGGTTGGGACGAGGCGCACCTGGAACGGTTCGCCGGTCAGGCGGCGCTGTTCTCCTCGCTCATGGTCGTCGCGCTCCTCCTATGGCAGTTCATCGGGCCGCGCCTCTAGACGAGCGGGAGCTGTTCGGGGAGTACCCGTTCCTCCCCGGCGCCGAGTCGCTCGTCGAGGAGCTCTCGCCGTCGCTCAAGGACGTCCTGACCGACCCGTCGTACGACCGCGCGCGCGAGCTCGGCCGGGTGCGCGTCCTCGCGGCGATCGACGACCCGACCGGCTCGAGCGCGTTGGAGGAGCTCGCCCGTGCGACGCGCGAGGAGCGGTTCCTCTCGTTCCTGTATGCGCGCCTGCTCCTCTCGGCGTCGCGGAGCCCGGCGCCGATCCGCCGGTGGGCCGTCGCCGAGGCGAAGCGGAGCTGGGCGCGGCTCGACAATGCCCCCACCCCCGAGCTCATCGAGGTCGCCCGCCGGATGGGGCACGAGTTCGACGCCGTCGGGACCGAGGTCGGGCTTCGGCTCACCGACTATCTCCACCTCGCCACCGCGATCCGGGAGGGGGACTTCCGCCTCATCCGCCAGGGGGTCGGGCACGGGAGCGTCGTCGTCGCGAGGCCGCGGGCGGCCCGCCTCCTCCAGGAGGGGATCCGGATCGGCCTCACGCCGCCGATCGCCCTGGCGCCGGACCTGCTCAAGCTCCTGAACGAACGCGAGGCCGAGTTCCTCCAGGAGGTCGAGCGCCGGGTCCCCGCGCCGACCTCCCGCCTCACCTCGGCGAAGGGGCCGATCCTCCCCGACAAGTTCCCGCCATGCATCAAGAAGATGCGGCGGATGCTCGAATCCGGCGAGAACCTGTCGCACGCCGGGCGGTTCGCCCTCGCGGCCTTCCTCCACCGCGTCGGCGCGGATCCCGAGACGATCGTCGACGCGTACCGGGGAGCGCCGGACTTCGACGAGTCGATCACCCGCTACCAGGTCGAGCACATCACGGGGCGCGACGACGGCCGTGGGTACACGCCGCCGGAGTGCGCCACGCTGCGGGCCCACGGCCTCTGCTTCCGCGACGGCGACCCGGCCGCGGCGACGGCCGAGGACCGGTCCCGCGACCCGAGGTGCTTCGACGAGACCCTCGCGCGTCCGATCCAGTACTACCTTCGCCGGGGCGGCTCGGTCACGGACCGTGGGCGCCCGGAGGGGGAGGCGCCGCCGCCGCCCCCGACGCCTCCGGCAGGGCCCGATACGCCGATCGGGCGCGGCCGATCGCCGTGATCTGGCCGGCGATGACGAAGTAGAGCAGCGCCACATCGATCACGGTGAACCCGATCGGGCCGAGGGTGAACCGCTCCCACGGGGCCGTCGGCGCCCACGGCCAGGGCAGCGACCAGTCGAACTCGAGGAAGGCCGCCAGCGAGAGGATGACGAGCCGGTCGGCCCGGGAGAGGAGACCCGCGTACATCCGGCCCAGCCCGACGGCCTGCGCCTGGGTGCCCATGTAGCTCGTGAGCAGGAGGCTCACGAGCGCGAGGAGCGCGAGGACCGGGTTCGCGAAGCCGCTCACCGCGATCCCGAGCAGGATCAGCACGTCGGCGTACCGGTCGAGGACGTGGTCCAGGAGGTCCCCGCGCCGGGAGGCGCGCCCGGTGGCCCGCGCGACCTCGCCGTCGAGGACGTCGAAGAGCCCCCCCAGGAAGATCAGGACCGCGACGCCGAGGAACAGGTACGGGGTGGTCCAGCGGACCAGGGCTGCGAGGAGCGCGGCGGCCGCGCAAAGGCCGAAGGCGAGCGAGCTCACGCGGTTGGGCGGCCACCCGTGGAACGGGCGCGCCAGGCGCGCCACGTACGGCTGGACCCGCGCGCGGTACTCCTCGAGGACCATGGGACGGCGCTACCGTCCTCGGCGCAAAAGATAGTCGGTGACCTGCGGGTCCGACAGCCAGTCGACCGAGCCGGCCCCCGGGCGGCGTCGCGTCCGGACGATCGTCCCGACGGCGCGGGCGACGGCGGCGACGGAGCGCTCCGTCGTGTCGACCTCCCAGACCCGCCGGCCGAGCGAGAGGGCCTCGACGAGGACGACGTCCGTGGCCTCCGCCTCCACGTTCGCCCGGCGGTCCGAAGCCGAACCGCGGCGGGCGCGGCCGAGGCGCCGGGCGAGCTCGACCGGCTGGCACCGGAGCACGATGGCGTCGCGGATGGGGAGGAGATGCGCGAGATGGCCGACGACGACCTGCGGGAGATCCGCCTCGGGCGTCACTCGCATCCGCCGGGCGAGCTTGGCGAGGTCGACCTCGACACCGCCCGGGATCCTGTGGCCGGCCCCGAGCCCCAGCGCGAGCGCCGAGACCTCGGCCGTCGCGAAGCGCCGGGGGAGCGCGGCCGCGACCGCGGATTTTCCCGTTCCGGGGGTGCCGGTCAGTGCGATCCGGTCGGTCCGATATGCTGGGTGGCCCGCGACGCGCTCCGGCACGTTTCTCTACCGAGGAGCTCGAGGAAATAGAGCAAAGGTGTTTAAAGACCCCTCGGTATGGCTCGCGAGTCCCGCCGTCGAGGGGGACCCGCCTTGGAGTGAACCACATGAATACCGCCCCTGTATTGTCGCACCGTCCCCGAACCGCCCCGCGCTCCGTCCGGGTGCTGTTCGCTGTCAGCGTCGCCTTCCTCATGGTCGCCTCCGTCGGGGCCTTCGTCGTCGGCGGCGCCCTCGCGGGCCCGCCCCCGACCCTCGCAGCGCCGCTCGGCTCGGCCGCGATCCTTCCCGGCGTCCAGACGGGCTCCCAGCTCCGCGCCGGGCCCATCACCACCAACCCCGGTACCCCCCTTCAGGCCCTCAACAACACCCACGATCTCGGTGCCGTCGCCCCGACCTACCCGATGATGTTCACCGTCGGCTTCCAGATGCGCAACTCGAACGTCCTGGCCGAGATGATCCAGGCGCAGTCGACCCCGAGCTCGCCGATGTTCCACCAATGGCTCTCCCTCGGCGAGGAGCGGACCCTCTTCGGTCCGGACCCGGTGGCGTACCAGGACACGATCAACTACTTCACGTCGCTCGGGTTCAAGGTCCAGACCGAGGGGCTCCTCTCCGTCTCGTTCTCGGGCACCGCGGGCCAGGTCGACGGCGCCTTCGGGACGCAGATCCACGACGTCTCCTACGGAACGACGGGCACGGCGGCCGCGATGAACGTCGAGCCGCTCTCGCTCCCCGCGGCGATCGCGAACTCGATCGCGTCGCTCAACGGGCTCGACCAGCGGACCCTCGCTCAACCGGCGAGCGTCTTCGACATGCAGGCCTGGCAGGACTTCGCCCAGTCGTCCGGCGGGTCCACCCCCGCCGGAACGGTGCCGCTCGCGGCGGTCGCGTCGGACGGCTCGCCGGTCGGGAACCTCAGCACGATCTTCAACGTCTCGAACCACGCGTTCTTCTGGATCTACTACTACTCGCACAGCCACAAGGCGTACCGCGAGGACCAGGTCATCACGCCCGGGTCGCTCAACTACCTCTACAACGCGTCGCAGCTCATCAACCAGGGGATCAACGGCGACTCGACGGGCTCTCCGATCAAGCTCGCGATCGTCATGGCCGGCGGCATCAACCCGACCGATCTCGAGGGGTACGGCTCCCTCGCCTGGAACAATCCCAAGCAGATCCTGAACCGCCTCACGGCGATGCCCGTCGACGGCTCGTTCACGACGAACGGGACCGTGACGTGGACCGACGGCGCGTCGTCGGAGATGGCGCTCGACATCGAGTTCTCGAGCACGATGGCCCCGGCAGCCCACATCATGCCCGTCTACGGGCCCTGCCTGTGCACGAACGTGCTCGACGACGACTACGCGCTCCTCGAGAGCCAGCCCAACTCGAACCTCCCGAACATCATCTCCAACTCCTGGGGCGAGTCGGAGGACGCGGCCGGCACGCTCTACGGGCCGAACTGGGTCAACGACCTCACCATGAACAACTACTTCATGCTCCTCGACGGCCGCGGCTCGACGATCATCGCGTCGTCGGGGGACGGCGGCGGGTTCGACACGGGCTCGGGGTACCTCTCCGGCAGCTTCCCGGCGACCGACCCGTACGTGCTGGGCGTCAACGGCCTTCGCCTCTCCGCGACGGACTCGACCGGCTCGGTGTTCCCGAGCTCCACCACCTACGGGCTCGTGAACATCTCGATCGGCGAGAACCCGCAGCAGGAGATCTTCTACAACTTCCCGGCCCACGTCGACCAGGCGACGAAGATCTCCGCGCAGACCTACTGGTACGTGCCGAACTCGAACCAGACGCTCAAGAACGCCCCCGCGTACGCGTCGGGCGGCTTCGACACGTCCTACTGGTGGAACCAGACGTGGATGGAGCACGGCTACACGGTCCCGAACCTCGGACGCTCGCTCGGCAGCGGCGTGGCCGCGGAGGCCGACTTCAACCAGTCGATCTACTTCGACGGCAGCATGCAGTTCTTCTGGGGCGGGACGAGCTTCGCCTGCCCGACGACCGCGGGCGAGCTCGCGCTCATCGAGGACTACCTCGCGCACAACGGCCACAACTCCTACCTCGGGGACGGGAACGGCTTCGTCTACGACGTCGCGAACGCCTACTACAACGGCAACCTCACGCTGAAGCCGTTCTACGACGTCGTGTCGATCGCGGGCGTCTCGTCGAACGGGACCAGCTACTGGGGCAACTTCGGCGTCGTGAACGGCTACGAGCTACCGACCGCCCAGAAGATGCCGTACACCGCCCAGGGCAACACGACGTTCGGCGACACCCTCCCCGGCTGGGACTTCCCGACGGGCTGGGGGTCGATGATCGTCGACAACTTCGCCTACGACCTCAACACGCTGGAATCGCTCCCCGCCCAGTTCATGACCACGAACGCGGCCGGGACGGCGTACGACGCCGGCGCGTGGGACTGGATGGTCCTCAACCACACGTACACGATCCACGTCAACGCGACATCAGCGCTCATACTGTCGACTCCGACGATCACTGCCGTCTTCCACGGGCTTGATGGCACCAACACGACCGTCAACATGCCCTACACCAACACGGCCCTCCCGAGCAGCGGTCTCGACTTTACGATGGACACGGGGGCAGCTCCGTTTTCGCAGCCCGGATTCGTCGTGCTCGAAATCGGCAACTCGACAGCTCGAACCCTCGGCTTCGCCTACGACTGGATCTCCTACCCTCCCGCGACCGGATCCCTCGTCGTCACCGTGACGCAGCCGTCGTCGAGCGTCATGCTGAGCGGCGTCCCCCAGTTCAACCCCTGGCCGTTCGGCTACTTCGCCCCGACGCTCGTCCAGCCGGACTGCTGCACCACGCAGAACTTCTTCACCGTCCACGTGACGCTCGGCGGGGCCCCCGTCTACGACGCGTACGTCACCGCCACGGTCCCGTCGCTCTCGGTGCTCGCATGGGAGGGGTCCCGCGTCCAGGCGGCGACCCAGTCCCAGGGCAACCCCCACGAGCTCTCGCCGACGATCCTCTCGGGCACCTACACCAACCTCAACGGGGACGCCGTCGTCTACACCTGGAACCTGGTGCAACCAACGCCCTACTTCGTGAACGCCACCTACGGCGGCGCGACGGGGGGCACGGTCTACAACCTGACCCCTGGTCTGAACATCAAGACCACCGACACCTTCGGCGGCAAGTACTCGCAGTTCAGCACCATCGCCTTCGTGCTGCAGGACCTCCGGCAGCCCGTGACCACGGCCAACGAGAACGCCTGGGCCCCGAACTACAGCAACCAGACGTCGTACTACAACCTCCTCTACACCTGGCAGGGCGAGGTCCTCCCGCTGAGCGTGAACGACTATGCCGGCAACACCGGCAACAGCGTCTCCGGCGTCAAGGTCTGGCTGGGCAACCTGGACCAGGGTGGGGCGAACAAGTTCTACAACTACGAGCCCTCGTTCGGGGTCGTCGGTGTCACGAACGTCTCCGGGACGTCGAACTACACGGGGAACGACGGGAACACCACGATCTTCATCCCCGACAACCAGTCCGCCAACAATTTCTTCTCCTACGGGAACGGCCAGACGGCGGGATTCGCCTACATCGCCGCGTCGATGCCGGGGCAGTACAACCGGACCTTCAGCTACACCGAGCCGTGCGTCCCCACCAACCCGAACAACCCGAAGCAGACCATCACCTGCCAGTACAACGACAGTCTGCAGCGGAACTACACCGCCGTGCCGATCCTCGTCGGGGAGAACCCGGTCAACGTGACCACCCAGACCTCGTCCGACGTCGCCCGGTCGTTCTTCGGCTCGGGATCGAACATCTCGATCAAGGCGAACGTGCTGCTGCCGTCGAACGACCCGTTCGTCACCGGATACGGCTACAACTGGCTCCCCGGTCTCGAGCACGTGGTCTCGGTGAACGCGTTCGTGGACTCGCAGTACGCCGGCGACTTCTCGCCGGACGCCTACTCCCAGTGGCAGAACTTCACGGTCCAGGGCAACCTCACGGGCAACTACGGCCCTGGGGTCCATGACCTCAAGATCGTGGCGGCCGACAGCCTGGGCCACATCTTTACGCGCGACACCACGTTCGTCGTCGGCGGGATCAACATCACCAACCTAGGCCTCCGGAACACTTACACGGTGCTGCCGTACATCCTCAACTGGACCTACATCATCCCGTCCGGCGAGATGAACAACCACTCGTTCTCCCAATCGCTCGACATCCGCTACGTGGCGAACGGCTGCGGCGGAACGACGGCGTGCCCGACGGTGGTCAACTACACGATCAAGATCCGCGACGGCGTGACGAGCTACAACCAGAGCCTCAACACGACCCTGCTCAACCACGACGGGTTCTACGCGGGAGCGAACGAGCTGCCGCCCGGCCAGTACCAGATCATCATCTGGCTCAACGCGAACCATTCCGGTTCGATCGCCTCCCAGGTGAACACCCAGTTCGTCTTCGACAGCGTCCAGGGGCAGATCAACGGTCCGGACGCGGGCGCCGTCGTGCCGTTGGGGAACGTCACGATCTCCTACGCCTACTCCGGTCAGTACATCGAGAACGCGACGCTCCTGGTCTTCCCGGCCGGCACGACGACCAACCCGGTCTTCCGGGCGGGCGCGTTCGTCCCGGGCTTGAGCGGGCTTCGGGGCGGCGCGGCGACGTGGACCGCGGTCGCCCCAGGGTCCTACGACATCGTTCTCGCGCTCGGTACGCCCTACGGGGCCCAGAACATCACCGAGGAGGTCACCGTCTCGACGCAGAGCGGCACGGCCTTCCTGAACCAGTCGACGAACTCCGGCATCCTCGGCGGCATGTCGGCGGCGTCGGCGGGGACGCTGATGGCCATCATCGCCGGCATCGTGGGACTTCTCGTCGGACTGTTCCTGGCTCCGGCGATCCGAGGCGGTCCGTCCCGATCGGCCGGCGCGACCCCCGCCCGGGCGGCCCCGCCGCCCTGGCAGGAGGACGTGAAGCCCTCCGGGAAGATCACGTGCTCCATCTGCCACGAGGAGTTCGACACGCCGTTCGCGGTCCACCAGCACCAGAAGATCGCGCACGGCATCGAAGAGTAGGCCCCAAGCGCGGCCCCTCGGCCAACCACTTCCCGGGCCTCCCGGACCCGGTTTTCCTATCGGAAATCCTCCCCGAGCGCTCGCGTGAGGTTCAAGAGCCGTATCGTGAGATTTAAGTATTGTAAGTCGTCACCATGACCATGCGCCCTGCGTTGGTAAAGAGATACGGGACTCTGGCGACGGTTGCGCTTCTGGTTCTTTCGGTGGCGGTGATGGGCATGGCGGGATCCGCCTCCCTCGCCCGCGCCTCCGGGACCTCCCACGGTCTTGCCACTCACGCGGCGGCAACGCCCCTCGCGGTCCACCCGGCCCCCGCGCGCCACGCCACGCCCGCCGTCGGGCCCGTGAGCGTCGCCGTCACGATCACGAACGCCCCCAAGACCTACATCGTGCTGCCCTACACCCTGTCGTGGGACGTAGCGGTCACGAACGGGAGCGTCTCTCCCAGCACCACTTGGATGTCGGTCACCGTCCTGGACATCAACAACGCGGGGACATGCGTGTCGGTCTACTTCGGCGTCGCCCCGTGCCCGACCGTCGTCAACCTGTCTGCGAATTCGTCGATCGCCACGGGCGTCACGAGCTATTCGCTGACCATCACCAACACCGGGATCACCTCCGCCAACTACAACGGCGGCGTCCTTCCCGCCGACCAGTTCCAGATCCTCGTATGGGTCACCGCGAACAACGGCGTCAGCAACCTCACCTTCGGTGGCCAGGAGCAGGCGTTCATCGTGCCGTTCCTCCCCTCCGGAGGCTTCGTTGCCCCGCTCGCGGGCGCGGCGCTCTCCACGGGGAACGTGACCCTCGGCGTCAACTACACGGGCAACTACATCAGCGGCGCGACGCTCACGATCTACCAGGGGACCGGCACCACCGGGAAGGTCGTCTACACCCAGGGCGTCTTCCAGCCCGGTACGGGTCCCAGGGTGGTCATTGCCACCGTCGCGTGGTTCGTCACCGTCGCGGGGAGCTACTTCGAACAGCTCAACATCACCGCCCCGTACGGGACCCTCCTGCTGAACCAGACGCTCACGGTCATCCCGTCGGGCCAGACGATCTACCAGAACTCCTCGTCGTACCAGAACACCTCGGCTCCCTGGGGCGGGACGTCGACGGGTGAGGTCGCGGCGCTGCTGCTCGTCGTGGGCCTGATCATCGGAATGATCGTCGCGCTGGCCCTCGGCCGGGCCATGTGGGGCACCCCGAAGACCACCCCGGCGCAGGCCTGGCAGTCGAAGCCGACGAACGAGTGCTCGGTGTGCCACCAGACGTTCGCGACCGACGCGGAGCTCAAGGAACACCAGAAGTCCGCCCACGGGATGTAACCCGTCGGACCTCCCTCGAGCGAACCCTTTCCTCCCCGCGGCGGGACCCCAAGCTCCCGCCGCGGTGATGATTCTCGAACGGACCTGAACGGGCCGAACGGCCCCCTGCCTACACGAATCGGAGGGTCGGGAAGCTCCGCCGCCATGCCAGGACGTCTCGGGCGAGGCGCTCCCGACCGATCCCGGTCCGATACAGCAGATCCGCCATCCGGGGCATCTCCGACGGGGTGAGCCCGAGGCGCGTCACCTCGGCCGTGCCGAGGCGGCCGATGAGGTCCGTGATGAGCCGTTGGCGCTCCCAGCGACGGGCGAGGGCCGCCGGACCCACCCCATGTCGCTCGCGGAGCGCGGCGCGGTCGATGAGGGCCTGGTGGGACCGCGTGAACCCCTCGGATCCCGCGAGGAACGGGATCCCGAGCTCGGTGAGCGACCGGGCGAGCGCCTGAGCGTTCGCGATGACGGTCCGGGCGTACTCCGGCCCGAACCTCTCGAGCTCGAGCAGGGTCTGGGCGAGGCCCGCGATCCGGTTCCAGTGGGCGTTGTCGAGGACGCGCCAGACCAGCGCCGGGTCGATCTGCCGGAACAGGTCCTCGCGGTCGGTCACAAGTAGGCCTCCCTGCGGGCCCGGGAACGACTTGTGCGTGCTGCCGTAGACGACGTCGGCCCCCTCGCGGAGCGGGTCCTGGAACTCGCCCCCCGCGACGAGGCCGAGGACGTGGGAGGCGTCGTAGAGGACGAGCGCCCCCACCGCGTGCGCCGCCTCGGCGACGGCCCGCAACGGGTACGGGAACAGGAAGAAGCTCTGGCCGAGCACCACGGCGTTGGGGCGCTCGCGCCGGATCTCCTCGAGCGCGGCGGTCTCGTTCAGCCGGTGCCCAGGGCCGTCCGCCGGCAGGGGGCGGACGGTGTAGCCGAGGAGCGCCGGGAGGTAGCCGGGCGCATAGCCGTCGTACCCGCCCTGGTCGGGAGGGATGGCGAGGATCTTGGAGCCCTTCGGCAGGAGCGGGGCGAGCGCCGAGAGCGCGGCGATGTGGCCCGACAGGGGCCGGACCGTCGCGAACCGTCCGTGGACCAGGCGGCCCGCGGCGGCGTTCGCCAGGGCCTCGATCTGGTCCGTGTAGCGGGTCCCGCCGTACGAGTTGTCGATCGGCTCCCCCTCGAACACCGTCGACATCGGGAGCGTGTAGCGCCCCGCCAGGTCGCTGCCGAGATAGCGACGGGCCGTCGGCGAAAGCGCGTTCTCGCTGGGGAGCAGGTTGAAGGTCTCGCGGCCCCGCCAGCGGTCGTGGGCCCGGACGAGCCGGGCGAGCCGCGCCTCCTCGCTACGGTCGGGGGTCGCCATCCGAGGGCGCCCGGGTGCGTTGGAGTCCCTGGTAGTCGTGCGCCATCTTCCGCGTCTCGCGATTGCCGCACCGCGGGCAGCTCAGCTCCTTGGGGCCCCGCTCGAGGAGCCCGTGGCAGACCTGGCAACGGGCCGAGACGACGCCGAGGGTCGCCGGGGCGGTCGTGAGCTTGATCGTGGGGTGGCTCTGGAGGACGCGGGCGAGGAGGATGTCGCCGGGCTGGAACGCCTCTCCCAGCGACTCGGTGTAGCCGTCCTTCGCCTTCGAGATGTGGACCGTCCCCTCGGGGGCGCCCGGGACGCCTCGGCGGCCCGTGGCGAGCGACAGGACCGTGCAGACGGCCATGGCGCTCTTGACCTCGTCGACGCGGGCGTAGACCAGGTCCTCCTCCTGGACGTGAGGGATCGCGTGGATCGCGTCGACGCGGACGGCCTTGTCGCGGGCGTCGATGTGCTTGCGGCCCATGAGGGCGGCGAAGATCTTGCCGTGGTCCTCGTAGGTACCGCGGCCGGGCACGTACTCCTCGGCCGTGCCGAGCAGGTCGCCGGGAAGGACCAGATTATCCGATCGGGGTTCCGTCATCTTCGAGGGCGCCCGGGGTGAGGATCCACAGGTCGACCGGCAGCTCCACCGACCGCTTCCGATGGTGCGGAAACGTCCGAGGGAATCGCCAGGGGACCGGTTGGATCGCTTCGACCCGTGCGCCGCGTGCGACCGCGCTGTCCGCTATAAAGGTTCGGGACGAGGCGAGCGAGAAGGCGTAGATCCGCCGGCGCGCCACCCGGTACGCCGCGTCCCAGAACGGCCGGTCGGCGTGGCGGCGCTGAGCGCCGAACGGCGGGTTCATGACGACCGTCTCGGCCGGAGCCGCGTAGCCGTCGACCGGCGCGGTCTCGAAGGTGCAGCTCACACTAAGGAGCGCCGCGTTCCGTCGGGCGACCGCGACGGCCCCCGCGTCGGCGTCGATGCCCACGACCGGTCGCGCGCCGAGGAGCGCCGCGCCGATCGCGAGGACGCCGGTGCCGCACCCTAGGTCGACGACCCGACGCCCGGCCAGATCGTCGCGACGGGCGGCCTCGAGGAGGAGAGTTCCCGCCGGCTCGGGGGGGGAGACGACCTGCTCGCTCTCCCGGCGCGGCGCCTCGTACGCCTCGAGCCGCGCGAGCGCCTGGACGAGCTCGGCGCGTCGGTAGGGTCGACCCACGGCCTCCGAGGCGGCGCGAGGACGGGGGCGCGCGACCATCGGAAACGCCGAAGCGGTGGAGGCTCTTACGGGCGACCGTCCCCAGCGGACGCCGGAGGTCGCGGTCGAGCACGCCGACCGCGGCCGAGATGCGGGGAGCCGGATTTGAACCGGCGAACGCCTACGCGACAGGATCTCTTGGGGCCGGGGCGGAGCTCCGCCGCGGGCCGTTTAAGTCCTGCGCCGTTTCCGGGCTTGGCTATCCCCGCGCCGGCTACCGGGCGGGAACGGGGGCGGGCGCCTCGCCCTGGGCGGGGCGCGCGGGCGCGCGCTTCATCGAGACCCGCTTCGGGAAGTACTTGAGGAGCACGACATCGCTGACCGCCGAGACCCACCGGTACGGCACGTTGATCGGCTTCGAGTCGTCGACTAACAGCGGGCTGGATTCGGCGATGAAGATCCCGTCGACCTTCGATCCCTCGACATCCACGACGACGTTGTCGACTTCTCCCAAGAGCCGTCCCTCGGGCGTGTAGACCTGACGACCTAGGAGTTCCGTGAGCTCGACCAGCATGGTGGGCTACCTACGCCTCGGACGCAGCGACCCCCTCTTATTCCTTTGCCCGAACGGGAACTGTTCACTAAGCGGGAGGTCTGACCGCCGACCGGGCGTCCGTTCAAAGTCGGGAGGTCGGACGACATGGTGCGGGAAGGCCCTGAAATCCCCCATTTCTTCCTCTGCCGATGGGGCTGGCGGTATCGCCGCTGGTACGAGCAGCCTATACCGCAGCGCTGACCTAGGAGGGGCAGGCCAATGCCGCACCCGATCTGGACCGTGCTTCCTGCCGCGGCCGCAGGGGTCGTTCTGGTCTTGGCCGTTCTGAGTTACGGTGGAGCAGCGGGGGCCGGCTCCAGCGCGTCGTCTGCAGCGAACACCTACCCCTGTAGCCATTCGGGCGGCGGTATTTGGGAGGAGACTTGGAACAATTCCTCCGGAACCGGTCCGACCCACGTATTCGTGCCGATGCCGGGGTATTGGTGGGCTGAGTACAACAACTCTACCGGGGCAGCTGCCTACCTCGGCTGGGGTTCGGTGGGGACGGGGATTCTGGACAGCACCCCCGGATGGACAACGGTCAACATGACGAATGACTCGACGGTGGCCGCGGCGATGGCGACGTACGCCTGCGCGAACACCAACTCGGCCCTGCCGTGGCACTACGATTTCGCGACTCAGACCTTCGTTCGCGACCAGTAACCCCCGAACGAGAAGACGCCTGCGCCTACGCCCCGTCGCTCTCCCCGGCGCCGGCCGCTTCCTGCCGGACCTGGGTCCGGTAGAGACGCAGCAGCTCCTCGCCGGTCGTTGCGTCGGTCGGCCCCTTGTCGTCCCGGTACCGACCGGTGAAGCGAGGGAACCGAAGCGCGAACCCGGTGCCGGGCCGCACCCGTCCGAACGCGGCCCGGTGGATCGGGCTCAACGTCAGCTCCGCCCCCCGGACCTCGAGGACGAGCCCCGGCCGCATCCACTGGTCCGGGACGAGCTCGGTCTGGACGCCCTCGGGACGCTCCTTCACCTCGAACGGTCGAAGCTTTTCCGGCAGCTCGGAGAGCCCGATGTCGTCGAACCCGCTCCCCACCTTGCAGAACGACTCGAACCGGTCGTGCTCCGGGTCGTAGGTCGCGAGCAGGAGGGCGCCGTAGCGGCCGGCGCGCCGGCCCCGGCCGTGGAATCCCCCGACGACGACCCCGTCGATCGAGTCGGCGAGACCGTGCGTGTACTCCCGCTTGTACTTGATCCACCAGAACCCGCGCGCCCCGGCCCGGTACGTGCTCTCCGCCGAGAGCGATTTCGCCATGACGCCCTCGCATCCCGCGGCGATGGATTCGTCGAAGAACGCCTGGGCGTCGTCGACCGAGTCGACGATCCTCTGGACGGCGAGACGGACCCGCTGGTCCGGCCGAACGAGCGCGCTCAGCCGCTCCCGGCGCTCGGGCAAGGGCTTGTCGATCTCGGGGCCGTCCGGGCTCAGGAGGACGTCGAAGAGGAACAGGACGACGGGGACCTCCTCCTGCATCCGTTCCAGGTCGTACTTCCGGCCCCGGCGTCGGGAGACCTCCTGGAACGGACGGATCTCGTCGGTGTTCGCATCGATCGGCACGCACTCGCCCTCCACGATCGCCGGGAGGCCGGCGAGCGCCTTCGGCAGCGCCGCCACGAGCTCGGGGAACTGCGCGCTGATGTCCTCGAGCCGCCGCGAGAAGAGCCGGGCGGGTCCGTGGGCCGGAACGTGCGCCTGGATCCGGAGGCCGTCGTACTTGTACTCCAGCGCCGCCCGCCCGTCCATCCGCTCGAGCACGTCGGCGAGGGTGGGCGACCGCTCCCCGAGCATGGCCCGGACGGGGCGGCCGACGGTCAGGTGGATCGAGTCGAGCCCCTCGAGCCCCGATCCGGCGAGCGCGTCGGCGACGAGGGCGAGGTCGCTGCAGACGTTGAACGCGGCCTCGATCTTCTGTCGGCCGGTCTTCGTGCCACCGGCGAACCGCTCCGCGAGCGCGTCCAGGAGCGTCATCTCCCGGACCCCGAGGCGCAGCCGCCCGAGGACGAACCGGACGAGGTACCGGGCCTCGACGGGCGAGCACCGCTCGAGGAGGGCGAGGAGGATCCCGATCTTGGCCTCCTGCGATCCCTCGCCCGACGCCCGGGAGATCCGCAGGAGATCGTCGTACACCTCGCGCACGTCGAGGGGACGGGAGGGGGCGGAGCGCGGGTTCTTGACCAGGAGCTCCTCCGCGGTCGTTCCGAGGTCGCCCGACGCCCGCAGGCTCAGGGCGATCGCCTCGTCTGAGGCGCCGGTCGCCTGGGCGACGGCGCGCCGGGCGAGCGAGTCGGCCATGCCGAGCTCGACCCCTTCGTACTCGGGCGCGAGAAGTCCCTGGGAAAGGTAGAGGAGGGGCCCAAGCTCCTCCCGCGACGTCGCCCGGAACAGGTCGGCGAGCAGCGTCCGCATCTCGAGGCGCTTCGTCGTCGCCTCGATGCGGCCGTACGCCGCGGCGAGCTCAGCGAACCGCACCGGCCGCTCCCTCGTCGACCGCCTGCCGAAGGTGGCGGAGGTTCTCGACGATCTCCCCGCCGACGAACACCGAGTTGCCGCAGACGAAGAACGAGGCGCCCTCGCGGGCGGCCGACGGGGCCGTAGCGACGGTGATGCCGCCGTCGACGGAGACGTCGGCGGAGGATCCGATCGCGTCGAGCGCCGCGCGGGCGGCCCGGATCTTCGGAAGGACCTCGGGCCGGAACGATTGACCGGAGAACCCCGGTTCGACGCTCATCACGAGGAGCTGCTCGACCTGGTCGGCGAGCGGCGCGAGCGCCTCGAACGGCGTCCCCGGTCGGATCGCCGCCCCCGCGCCGACCCCCAGGTCGTGGATCGTCCGGACGGTGGCGCGGGCCTCGTCGGACGCCTCGACGTGGAAGACCAAAGTGTTACCGCCCGCGTCGGCGAAGGCCCGGGCGTACTTGGCCGGCCGATCGATCATGAGGTGCACGTCGAGCGGGAGCTTTGTCCGGGCCCGGACGGAGCGCACGAGCGCGGGGCCGAAGGTGAGGTTCGGTACGAAGTGGCCGTCCATCACGTCGAGGTGGAGCGCCCCGGCCCCGCCCTCCTCGCACCGACGGATCGCCGACGCGAGATCGGCGAAATCGGCGCTCAGCAACGACGGGGCGAGGCGGAGCGTCGGCCCGCGTCCGCCCACGGCGGTCCGAGGCCGTAAGGGTATAAATATTACCTAGGGGGTCAAGGCGCCGGGTCTCCGGTGGGTACCGGAGCCCTCAGAGGAACTCGATATGGGAGCGGACAATACGGTGAGCGTCGGACGATGGGCCGGTAAGCGGGCCCTCTCGACCCCGACGGCGGCGGTCATCATGATCGTCGTCATCTTGGTCGTCGGAGGTCTCGGGTACGTGGGCCTGAATTCGAAGGGAAGCACGTCGACGACGGTCACATCGTGCACCCCTGCGACCAGCCCGGCGTGCGTGGCCGGTGCGGCGGGACATGACCTGACTCTGGCGGTACCTTTCAAGTCGGTCCAGCAGGGGTCCGTGGTGCCTTTCACCGCGTCGGCTCCCGCGGGCGACTCTGTAACGAGCTGGGTTTTCAATTTTGGTGACGGAACGAACGCGACCTCTGCCGCGCCCTCGGTCTCGCACGTCTACACGGTGGCGGGAGCGTACATTGCGTCGGTCACGGCCACTATCAAGAACGCGCCCCACGACAGCTACCGGGACCTGGTCCCCATCTCCGTCACGTCGAGCTACGGCTCGTCGAGCTCGGGGAACGTCCCGTCCGTCTCGGGCGCCATCACCACCAACAGCACCCCGGTAACGGGCGTGCCCGCCACGGCGATCCTCCAGGCCGGCGGCTCGGTGACCCTCGCGGGCACCTACACCTCGGCCCCGACGAACCCGGCGTTCTCCCTCGCACCCCCGACCCTGGTCGGGCCGTCCGGGATCACGCCGTCGTCCCCCGTCAATTCGAACACCTCGGCGCAGGCGACCTTCACCTTCGCGAACGCGGGAACGTACCAAGTTACGTTCGTCGGCTCCGCGACGGCGACCGGCCAGCCGATCGCCTACAAGAACTACACGTGGTCCGTCTTCGTGGCCCTTCTGGGCTTCCACGCGAGCGCGGGTAGCTCTTCGACCGCCACGAGCCCGCACTCGGGCAAGCTCATCGTCTATGAGCTGGCGCCGGGCGGCTCCTCGGGCGAGGACCCCGCGATCGACTACGAGACGCTCGGCTACGAGCCGATCGAGAACGTCTACCAGACGCTGCTCCAGTTCAACGGCAGCCAGACGGGCCCGACGTTCTCGAGCTACGTCCCGGTCATCGCCACCTGCGTGCCCGGCAGCGATGTCGGCGCGAACAGCTGCCAGAGCCAGTACGGGAACACCCTGATCTCGGGCTACAACTACACGTTCGTGGTCAGCTCGGCGCCGCAGTTCTACGACCCGGCGACGAAGGCCCACTGGGGCGTCTACCCGACGGACGTCGTCTTCTCGCTCCTGAGGACGATGGCGTTCGCGACGATCCCCTGCTCCGGCTGCAACAACGGCTGGATCGTGACGCAGGCCCTTCTGGGCGCCGGTAACGGTGCCTGGGACTCGATCCACGCGGTCTACAACAACACGCCCGCCATGATGTGGAACTCGATGACCATCAACGAGTCGGGCGTCTGCACGTCCGCCATGATGACCAACTCGCACGGCTGCGTGACGTTCCACGCGAACGGGAACAACCTCAACTGGCCGTACTTCCTGGAGCTGCTCGCCGACCCTCTCGGCTCCTCGATCGTCCCGGCCGGCTGGTTCAGCGCTCCCGCGCAGGGCGCGGGCATCCCGTACTGGACCGCGGGCAACGTCACCGGCTCGGGCGACCACCCGGTCCCCCTGCCCGGCACCTCGGGCTACGGCGTCGACCTGACGACCATCAACCCGATGGCCTGGGACGCGTACGAGACGGCGGGCTCCCAGCCCCCGTTCATCGGCGACACCCAGTGGGCGATGGCCGGCAGCGGCCCGTACTACCTGAACAACCTCGTGAAGACGGTCTCGTACGACCTGTCGGCGAACCCGGCCTACGCGTCCAACGCGTTGTGCACCTGGACGGGCTGCCAGCCCGCCGCGGGCGCCTATGCCTCGAGCGTCTCGGTCACGTGGGAGTCCACCCAGGTTCCGGGCGAGCAGGCGTACGCGGCCGGGGTCGCGGACTTCGCCTCGATCCCGCCGACGGACACCGCCTTTGAGCTTCAGTTGATTGCCCAGGGGAAGATCACCGCGACGACATTCCCGTCGATCTCGATCGACTTCTACCCGTACAACATGAACTTCAACCTGGCGGGGGCCTCGCACTATACGTCGAACCCGATCACGGTGCCGGCCGACTGGTTCAGCTACCTGGGGATGCGGCAGTTCTTCTCCGCCGCGTACCCGTACGCCACGATCCAGCAGTCGATCAACGTGGTCGGCGGAATCGAGCGCGCGTTCAACTACGGCGGCGCGATCCCGCAGTTCATGGCGAACTACTACCCGACGAACGTGAGCTTCCCCACGGGCAACCCCAGCACCGACACGTCGGTCGTGGGCGGGGCCGCCTGGTGGTGGTCGCAGATCACGACGCCGACGAGCCAGTTCTACGACCCTGAGGCTGCGGCGTGTTCGACCTCGTCGCCATGCCAGTTGCCGTTGTTCGGCGAGACCGGCGCCCCCGACCTCGACCAGCGCATCGCGCTGTGGGTCGCCGAGATCACGTCGTTGACCGGAGGGAAGGTCGTAGCGAACCCGCTCGACATCAACTTCGTCGACTCGGTGATCAACTCGCTCTACAGCGGACCGGGCGCGAACCCGATGCCGTTGTACCGCCTGGGCTGGGCGCCCGACTACCCGGACCCGACGGACTACGTGAACCCGCTGTACCGACCCGACAACACGTACACCCTCGGCGACGCGGTCTGGGAGCAACTCCAGCTGACGGCGTTCAACTCGGCCGGCTGCCACGCGGCGTCGGACTACACCTGGTGGTCCAACCAGGCTCAGACGCTCAGCGCGACGGGCGGCGGGGTCCCGAACAACTGCCAGGGAGCCGCCTTTACGGCGATGAACGACGCCCTCACCGCGGCCGCGGTCATGCCGGCTGGGCCCCAGCGCATACTCACGTATGCCGAGGCCGAGCAGATCGCGAACGCGCTGGCGCTGTACGTCTACTCGTTCCAGGCGAACGTGGTCGTGACGGCCTCGTCGTGGATCAACGTGACCACCTACAACTCGAACGTGACCAGCGGCGGTGGTGGCGACTCGACCTGGTACACCATCACGGGGAACGGCGTGACGTAAGGTCGGAACGTAGGTTCGATCGACCAACCCTTTCCCGGCCTCGGTGGCTCGCGCCACCGAGGCCCTGTGGTTTTTTCACCGACGAGTCGAACTGCTCGACGGACTGTTCCAGGGCGGGGCCAAGGACCAGGGCCGTTCGGCCGAGGTTCCGGCGCGCAGGGACGAGCTCGAGCCGTCCTTCGGGGAGGCCTAGGCGGCCCCCGCCCTATAGGAACTCTCGCGGGTCGGGACCGACCACGACGTCCCCGAAGGGGTCGCGGCCCTCCCGGGCCCGCCACGCCTCGGGGGTCCACCGGCCGTACCGGGCCGGTCGGAACCACGTGGCGTGGAACTCGCGCTTCAGGTACTCGCCCTCGGGGTCCGGTCGGTACCAGAGGAAGCGGTAGAGCAGGAACTCCACGTAGAACGCGCCGGCGAGGCTCAGCGCGAGCCCCAGGGCGTTCGGGGGCTCGGTCCAGAAGAGCAGGATCCAGCTGTCGACGATGAACAGGCCCAGGAGGATCCAGACCTTGGCGAGCTCGAAGTAGAGGAACTCGCGCCAGGAGGCGCCGGGTTCCTCGATCGCCTTCTTCCGGGTCTCCGGGTCGGGGCTCTGGACCCCGAAGGTCGCCTTGATCGCACCGCCCGACATCGGCGGGCGCCCCCTAGGAGGCGGGCGAGGAGGCGAGCGCCTGGGGCGAGGCCGCGCTCGCGAGGGCATCGGCCGAGCCGGTTCCGGAACCCGTGCCAGGGAAGAGGTGGCAGGCGACGAAATGATCGCCCTGGACCCGGATGAGCGGCGGCTCGACCTTCGAGCAGACCGGCATCACGGCCGGGCACCGGGTGTGGAAGCGGCAACCGGGGGGCGGCGCGGCGGGGCTCGGGACGTCGCCCTTGAGGAGGATGCGCTCGCGGTTGAGGCTCGGGTCGGGGATTGGGATCGCGGCGAGGAGCGCCTGGGTGTACGGGTGCATCGGCCGGTCGAAGAGCGTGTCGGTGGGCGCCCGCTCGACGACCTTGCCGAGGTACATCACGACGACGCGGTGGCTCAACGCCCGGACGACCGACAGGTGGTGGGAGATGAACAGGTAGGCAAGGTCCTGCTCCTTCTGGAGCTTCGTCAGGATGTTGAGGATCTGCGCCTGGACCGAGACGTCGAGGGCGCTCGTCGGCTCGTCCAGGACGATGAAGTCCGGGCGGAGCGCGAGGGCGCGCGCGATGCCGATCCGCTGGCGCTGGCCTCCCGAGAACTCGTGGGGGAACCGCCAGAGGTGGTCGGGATTGAGGCCCACGGCCTGCATCAGCTCGGCGACGCGCTGGTAGCGGGTCCTCGAGGTGCCCATGTGGTGGATCTCGAGGGGCTCGGCGACGATGTCCCGGACCAGCATCCTCGGCGAGAGGGACGAGAACGGGTCCTGGAAGACGATCTGGAGCTTGCCGCGGATCTGGCGGAGGCGCGGCCCGCGCATCCGGTAGATCGAGTACTTCGAGGCGAGGCCGTCCAGCTCCTGGAGGAGCTGGGGGCCGTTCGGCGGGAGCTTCGGGACGCCCCCGTTGTCGGGGAGGTTCATCGGCCCCAGCTGGTCGTAGATCGAGTCGAGCCGCTCCTCGACCTCGGGCGGGGGCCGGTAGAACGTGTGGCCGCTCGTCGGCTCGATCAGCCGGAGGAGGAGGCGGCCGACGGTCGTCTTCCCGCAGCCGGACTCGCCGACGAGCCCGACGGTCTCGCCCTTGTGGATGTCGAAGGAGACCCCGTCGACGGCGCGGACGTCCCCGATGTGGGAGCTGAACAATCCGCCGCGGATGGGGAAGTACTTGCGCAGGTTCCGTACGGAGAGAAGGACCTGGCCTCGATCGGATTCCATCCCGGGTCACCCACTCCTGTCTAGCCCTTCCAGACGGGCCCATTGTACAGGAAGCAGGCGACATGGTGGCCCTCGCCCTCGACGGTCATCGGCGGGCGGCTCTCCTTGCAGATGGGCATCGCATGAGGGCATCGGGGATGGAAGCGGCAGCCGGTCGGGGGATAAATGAGGTTGGGTACCGAGCCCGGGATCGACTCGAGCTTCTTGTCCGGCTGGTCCATCCGGGGGATCGACGAGAGGAGGCCCTGGCTGTACGGGTGCAGCGGGTGCTTGTAGAGGTCCCGGACGGGGGCGACCTCGACGATGTTCCCCGCGTACATGACGCACACGCGGTCCGCGACCTCGGCGATGACACCCAGGTCGTGGGTGATCAGCATGATCGCCGTGCCGATGCGGTTCTTCAGATCGCGCATCAGCTCCAGGATCTGGGCCTGGATCGTGACGTCGAGCGCCGTCGTCGGCTCGTCGGCGATGAGAAGCTCGGGCTCGGCGGAAAGCGCCATCGCGATCATCACGCGCTGAAGCATCCCGCCCGAGAGCTCGTGCGGGTAGCCCCGGGCGACCTGGACGGGGTTCGCGATCCGGACGCCCTCGAGGAGCTTGACCGTCCGCCAGAACGTCTCCTCGTTGAGGGGCCGTCGGACGTTGCGGCTGATCCCCCAGATGCTGAAGTAGAGCGTCCGGAGGGCCAGGGCCGTCGACCGGGCCGACACGCGGCTCCGGGCGACCCGCTGCTCCTTGCCGCGGCGCATCTCTTCGAGATAGATGGCCCGGAGCTCCCGGAGGTAGCCCAAGCGCTTGGACTCGCGGTGCAGGAACGATCGCTGGAGGCCGGAGAGCCGGGCCCGGTCCAGGGCCTTGCGGAGCTCCGGCACCTTGCTCTCGGGGTCCGACCAGTTCAGCCGGAAGATGTAGAACGCCTGCGTCGCCATCGATGGGAAGTTCGCAGCCTCGGCGAGCTTCTCGGTGGCGGCGGCGAGGATGTCGGAATTGTTCGCGCGGGCGGCCTTCACGACCTCCCGGATCGCCGGCTCGACGCCCGGGGCGCGGGGGGTGGCGTGGAGGATCGACTCGATGATGTCCTCGCCCCGGTGCAGGAGGAGGGCCTCCCCGACCTGGTCGGAGATCGCGAAGATCGGGTTGAGCGCGCTCTGCGGCTCCTGGAAGATCATTGAGATCCCCCCGCCGCGGACGGCGTTCATACGCTCCTGGGCCCGCTTGATGCGGTGGTAGTACCGTCGGACCTTGACCCGGTTCGTCTTCGGGATCGGCTTGAACTTCGCCTCCTTGTCGAGCCCCCAGAGAAGGTTGGCGCCCTTGTACAGGATCACCCCGTCCATGATCCGGCCGGGCGGGTCGGCGATGAGCTTGGTGATCGAGAACGCGGTGACGCTCTTGCCGCAGCCGGTCTCGCCGACGAGGCCGACCGTCTCGCCGCGACGAACGTTGAGCGAGACCCCGTCCAGCGCCTTGACGACGCCGTCGTAGGTGAAGAAGTAGGTCCGGAGGTTGCGGACGTCGAGGATCACGTTGCCGATCTCGCGCTCGTGCGCCGCCACGTCGGGCTGGACGGGGGCCTCGGCCGGGGCGGCTCCCACCGCGGGCCGGTCCGACGGGACCGGGAGCTCGGACGGGCGCGCGCTACTGGACGCCGTCGTGCCTCACCTCCGCAACCTCGGGTCGAGCGCGTCGCGGAGGCCGTCGGACATGAAGTTGACCGAGATCGCGAACAGGAAGATCACGAGCCCTGGGAAGAGGAGCTGCCACCAGGGGAAGCTGCACGGGATGTTCGAGGC
>Ga0209415_10003890_pt1 | contig 27616 bp, 30 predicted proteins | sample PeaSoiSIISIP2007_FD_187696 | JGI IMG/M metagenome (GOLD analysis project Ga0209415, IMG submission 187696) | Peat soil microbial communities from Weissenstadt, Germany - SII-SIP-2007 (SPAdes) (version 2) | ecosystem: Environmental > Terrestrial > Soil > Wetlands > Peat | place: Germany... | reverse complement strand
CCTCGATCATCGACACATGGCGAGACGGGTCACCCCTTCAGGGCAGGAAACGGACATGAGGTCTTGTCCCGGTGGGCCGGCCATCCACGACTTCACTTGCTGCACAAAGACAAGTCGTGGATGGCCCGCCTGCGCGGGCCATGACGTGGGTGTAGCGTCGGCGGGTCAATCCTTCTGATGCCTGGTATAAGGACGCACGATCTATCACCGGCTACTGATCACTGATCACTGATCACTGATCACTGACCTCACCCCACCTTGCTGATCGCCCATTTCACCTGCTGCGGGCCATCGGGACTGCCGGTGATCACCACCTGCTCGCTGCGCCGCGGCTCGGCGCCGCCGAGATAGATGCTGTCCTCGATGCTCATCCGGCCGCCATCGGCGCGCAACCGCCAGCCGGCGCCGGAGCGTAGCCGCAGCAGCACCGCGCCGCCCTGCTGGGGGCTGGCGGTGACGTCGGGGTGCAGGTGGAAGCGCAGGGCGAAGGGCTGCGGCGCGAACGCCTCCACCGCGTCCTCGCCGCGGACGTCGTCGCCGCTGCTGGCGATATAGAGGCTGCGATGATGGATCGCGCCGAACGCCCGCTTCCAGCCGTCGTGGCTGGCCTCCAGCCAATGCGCGCCGTCGGCCTCCTGGCGCTGCAGGTCGTGCACCGCGGGGCGATGGCCGAGGCCGCCCGGCTTCAGTTCGGCGGAATTGACGTCGGCGATCACCAGGGTGGAGTGCGCGGCGGTGGCGCGCGTGGCATCGCGCCAGGGCTCGCCGCCGGCCGGGAAGCCGCCGCAGTTCACCACCACCCGCTCGCGGCCGACCGACATCTCCATCGCCAGCGTGCCGGCGTGGGCGTAGCGGTCCAGCCCTGGCGGCGGCGGCGCGGCGCAATCGACGATCACCGTGGTGCGGCCCGCCTGGAGGCGATGGAAGCCGCCCTCGCTCAAGGCGATGGGCAGCTTGCCGCTGCGCCCCGACCGCGCCAGGACGAGGTCGATCAGCGGACCGGGCTCCTCCTTGGCGCCGTTGAACTGGGCCAGGCCGAGATCGCCGTGGCGGAAGAACCGCAGCACGGTGGCCATGCGCTCGATCGCGGTGCCGAGCGCGGCGGGCGGCTGCGCCTGGGCGGACTGCAGCAGGGCGCGGATGTCGATCAGGTCCTGCAGCGCCGCGAGGTGCGCCAGCGGGCTGCGCTCCGCGTGGCAGCCGTCGGGCAGCACTTGGCGGGTGAGCTCCGGCGGCAGGAAGCGCAGCACCCGGTTGAGGTAGGCCGACTGGTCCGGCAGTCCCGCGGCCACCGCGGTCAGGCCCTTCAGCGCGGTCAGGGCGCGGCCGTCGATCTCCTCGGTGGGCAGCGAGGCGGCCAGGCGGCGCGCATCGGCGACCAGCCGCGCCATCAGCTTCTGGCGGAACGCGTCGTCGGCGGTGGCGGCGAAGAACTCGTAATGGCCGAGCCAGGCGGCGATGCGTGCGCCGATCACGTCGGGGCGGTGCGCGATGGGGTCCGCTTGCGGCGTGGCGATCCACTCGCCGACCAGGGCGCGGGCGCGCAGCAGCGCCGCCGGGGAGCCGATCTCGCGCAGGTCGCGCAGCCAGGCGAAGCCGTGCGCCGCGGCGGTGAGGATGGGCGAGGCGGCGCCGACCGCCCAGTTGCCCGGCTGCAGCGGCGCGGTGGCGCCGCCCAGCTCCATCTCGCCGCGCAGCAGCCGCGCGCCGCGCACCGCATCGCCCGGCCAGACATCGCGCATCGGCTGGATCGGCGCGTCCGGCACGCGCGACATGCGCGGGCGCGGCAGGCGCGCCATCAGCCGACGCACGTCGCGCAGCCAGGCTCGCGGCGAACTGCCCGTCACGCGGCGCCTCCGGTCGGGCGTGGTGCGGCGGTCGGGGCGGCTTCCGCCGCATTCGGTGCGGTGATTGCGGGGGTCCCCGCCGCGCGCAATGCGGCGATTGCGACGGCATAGTCGGCGGCGGCGAATACCGCGGTGCCGGCGATCAGCGTGTCGGCGCCGGCCTGGACCGCGAGCCGCGCGGTGTCCGGGCCGATGCCACCGTCCACCGCCAGGGCAATCGGGTGATCCGCGGCGTCGATCATCCGCCGCAGCGTGGCGATCTTGGCGAGCTGGGAGGGCAGGAACGCCTGCCCGCCGAATCCGGGGTTGACGGTCATCACCAGCACGATGTCGGCCAGTTCGAGCAGCCAGGCAACGGCCTCGACCGGGGTGGCGGGATTCAGCACCACGCCGGCGCGTTTGCCGAGGGAGCGGATGACCTGCAGCGAGCGGTGCGGGTGCGGGCCGGCCTCGGGGTGCAGGAGGATGTGGTCGGCGCCGGCCTCGGCGAAGGCGGCGAGGTATGGGTCGACCGGGCTGATCATCAGGTGCACGTCGAATGGCATGCGCGTGTGCGGGCGCAGTGCCTGCAGCACCAGCGGGCCGAAGCTGAGGTTGGGGACGAAATGGCCGTCCATGATGTCCAGGTGCAGCCAGTCGGCGCCGGCCGCCTCGACCGCCTGCACCTCGTCCTTCAGCCGGGCGAAGTCGGCGGCCAGCAGGCTCGGGGCGATGGTCAGGCGGCGTTCTGGTGCAGGCGCCATGGGTGGTTCCTGGAGACGGGCGCCCCGGCGGGGGGCTGGAGCGTTGGCAGACTGATTGGAATCGATGACGCGATGCGGCCGGGCATTCTCCCCCATGGGCCGCGAGACAGGAAGGTCCGCCGTGGATGTTGCGATTGGGAGAGGGTTGAGGCGGCGTGGCGCGGACCGCTGGGTGGTGCATTGATTCGGCGTGGGGCTTTGCGTCGTGGTCGTTCCTGAAGCTGTCCGGGGTTGTTGTGTCCGGATGCGAATCGGGCGAGGGGGGCATTCTACGGTGAGTCGCGGTGGCCCTGCTTTCGATGCTGTTGTGCCGCCTGTGGCGTTGTGGGCAACCTCGCCCCGGAACCTGACAGCGCAACCAACGTTCGCGCGGTTGTCCACAACGCCACAGGCGTGTCGCTTACGGGGAGTGGGTCAGATTGAATGTCCCGCACCGACCCGTACCGGTGCTTCGCGCCGAACGCCCCGCACGGGCAAACCAATCGATAGCGAATGACCTCGCAAACCGATCCATGGTACCATCAGACGCAACTGGAGGCTTCCGATGAACCTCGCCTTGCCCGAGACGGACAGATACTACTCCCGCGCGGCGTTCAGGCGCTGGTGCGATGCCCAGCCGACCGGCCGCTACGAACGCGTGGACGGCCGGATCGTGGCCATGGCGCCCGAGCGCGGCGCGCATCTGCGGGTGAAGGGAGCGATCTTCAAGGCGCTGGACCGCGCGGTGACCGCCGCCGGGGTTCCCTGCCAGGCATTGCCCGATGGCGCGACGGTGGAAACCGGCGACAGCGACTACGAACCGGACGCGTTGGTGAATTGCGGCGAGCCAATGGCCGACGACGCGGTGTCGGCGCCGAACCCGGTGATCATCGTCGAAGTCCTTTCGCCGGGCACGACGGCGACGGACACCGGCGGCAAGCTGGCTGACTATTTCCGCGTGCCATCCGTCGCGCACTACCTCATCGTGCATCCGACCCGCCGAACGGTCACCCATCATCGCCGAACTGGCGACGGTATCGAGACGCGGATCATCGTGAACGGGCCGATCGCGATGGATCCGCCCGGGATCGTCATCACCGCGGAAGAAATCTACGGCGCTGGATAGGCCAATCGCATTTGGGACGGCACCCAGGCAAATGCCGTTCCCCTCTCACCCGAGGAGGTTGCGATGCCGGAACCCGAACGCATTGATCGGCACCGCGCGGCACTGATCGCCTACGACGTCTGCCGGCGCGCGCTGGCGCCGTCGGATCCCGCGCGGAGGGCTGTGGTGCGCCCCGTGCTCGATGCCTGGGTCCAGATGATCGCGGCCGCGCGGGCGGCTGGCGTGCCGGTGATCTACACCACGCCCGTCAGTCGCGCGGATGGCGCCGACGTCGTCATGCTGCCGACCGACCTTTCGGCGGAGACCGGCGTGCCGCCGCTCACCAACGCGGTCGAGGGCACGGCGGAGGCCGGCTTCCCCGACGAGATCGCGCCGCGGCCGGAGGATTACGTGTTCCTCAAGCACCGGCCGAGCGCCTTCTACGGGACGGACGTGGCCGAGTTGCTGCACATGCTGCGGCGCGACACCATCATCATTGGCGGTGGCGCCACCAATCGCGGCGTCGAGACGAGCGTGCGCGAGGCGTTCAATCTCGACCTTGCGGCCGTCGTGGTGCGCGAGTGCTGCTGGGGCAGCGACGCGGCCGCCCATGCCTACAGCCTGGACAAGGCGATGAAGATGTACGCGCGCGTCCGGCGCCTTGACGAGGTCGTGGCGATGCTGCGGGAATGAGGGGTCGCCAACGCCAACCATCTGGAGCTTCGCACATGTCCGACGCTGCCGAGTACACGCCGCCAAAAGTTTGGACCTGGAACAAGCCGAGCGGTGGGCGCTTCGAGAATATCAACCGCCCGATCGCAGGGGCGACGCACGAGAAGGAACTGCCGGTCGGCCGCCATCCGCTGCAGCTCTATTCGCTGGGCACGCCGAACGGCGTGAAGGTCACTGTGATGCTGGAGGAGTTGCTGGCACTCGGCCATAGCGGGGCGGAGTACGACGCCTGGCTGATCCGGATCGGCGAGGGCGATCAGTTCGGCAGCGGCTTCGTTGCGATCAACCCCAACTCGAAGATCCCGGCGTTGCTGGATCGCAGCGGTCCGACGCCCATCCGGGTGTTCGAGTCGGGCGCGATCCTGCTGTATCTTGCCGAGAAGTTCGGGGCGTTCCTGCCGACCGAGGCCAGCGTGCGCGCCGAATGCCTGTCGTGGCTGTTCTGGCAGATGGGCAGCACGCCGTACGTCGGCGGCGGGTTCGGCCATTTCTACGCCTATGCGCCGACGAAGATCGAATATGCCATCGATCGGTTCACCATGGAGACGAAGCGGCTGCTCGACGTGCTGGACAAGCGGCTGGCGGACAACGCGTATCTGGCGGGCGATGTGTACACGATCGCCGATATGGCGGCGTGGCCCTGGTATGGCGGGCTGGTGAAGTTCGGGCAGTACGGGGCGGCCGAGTTCCTGTCGGTGCATGAGTACAAGAACGTTGTGCGCTGGGCGGATGCGATCCACGCGCGGCCGGCGGTGCAGCGCGGGCGGATGGTCAACCGCTTGCAGGGCGAGCCCTCGGGCCAGTTGCGTGAGCGGCATGACGCCAGCGATTTTGAGACGAAGACGCAGGACAAGGCGGCGGCTGCGGAATGAGGGGGTGCCGCGATGGCGTTCTACCAGAAGGGCGACGTTCGCATCCGCTATGAGGAGACCGGCAGCGGGTTCCCGCTGCTTGTGACCCCCGGCGGCGGGCTGAATTCCCGCGTCAGCAACTGGCCGACCGCGGTGTTCAATGCCATGGAGGTGTTCAAGGACGATTTTCGCTGCATCACGATGGATCAGCGGAACGCGAACGGCGGGGAGTCCTCGGGGCCGATTGCCGTCGATGACCCTTGGGGCGCGTTCGCCGATGACCAGCTTGGGCTGATGGACCATCTGGACATCGAAAAATTCTTCTTCATGGGCTACTGCATCGGGGGCTGCTTTGCGCTGAAACTGATGGAGCGGGCGCCGGATCGCGTGGTGGCGGGCGTGCTGTGCCAGACCGTCGGGCATCGGCCGGAGAACCCGGACGTGATGTACAACTCGGGGCGGGATGTCTGGGCGCCGGAGTTCTTGGCCCGGCGGCCCGACGTGACGATGGCGACGATCGAGGCGTATCTGCACAATCTGTATCGCGCGCGGGCTGATTTTGTTTACAGCGTGTCGCGGGAGTTTGTGCTTGGGTGCCAGACGCCGATGCTGGTACTGCCGGACGATACGCCCGCGCATCCGTTGCAGGCGTCGGCGGATGTGGCGGCGTTGGCGCCGCGGGCGGAGGCGACGGTGTTTCCCTGGCGGGAGCCGCCGGAGCTGAAGGCCAAGACGATAGAGCAGGTGCGTGGGTTTCTGCGTGCGCATCTGCCGGTGACCTCAGCCGCCTGATCTGGATGGTGGGGAATTAGCGCAGTCCGGGGCAAACTGCGGGCGAGGGGAAGCGGGAGTTATCAACTTGTCTGCACACCATAATGATATATGATCCGACTACCACTGAGGTGGACCCCATCGGTTGGACAGGAATCGGGGCGACTTAAGAGAGCCCCTGTGCCAGCATGGCGATAGCGAGGGCGTTCAGGCTGACCCCCTCCTCGCGCGCCCGCTCCGCCAGACTGCGATGCAACGACTTTGGCGTGCGCAACACCCATTTGCCGCTATAGGCCTCGGTGGCGTCCATCGTCGGCGGAGGCACCGACCGGCCGGCCGCCAGCATCACCGCGATCCAGTCCCGCTTGGCCTCGGCGCCATTGGCGAGCGCTTCCTCGATCGTCTCCCCATCCGACATGCAGCCGGACAGGTCGGGGAATTCGATCAGGTAGCCGCCGCCTTCCTCCGCCGTCAGCGGACAGATGGTGAAGCGATAGTCAGTCTCGCTCATGGGCGCCTCGCACCACGTCCCCAATCTTGCCGTCTCCGCGCGCTCCGCGGTGAACCTGCCTTCACACCGCCGGCGTCAGCATCCACCCACCCGCGGTCGGCTCGCAGAACAGCGGCGTCGCATTCGGCGTGCGCACATTGACCTCCAACCCCATCGCCGAGCGCAGCGCGCGGAACATCGCCCCGTGCGCCACCACCAGCACGACCGGCGGCGGCGCCAGCGCCCGGTTCACCGCCGCGGCCGCGCGCACCCGCAGCGCGGCGAAGGTTTCCGCCCCCTCCGGCGTCCGGATACCCTCGACCCAGTCGGCGAACCAGTTGCTCATCTTCTGGCCCTCCTGCACGCCGAACGCGACCTCGCGCAGCCCGGCATCGGTCCGCACGGGCAGCGCCAGCACCTCGGCAACGATCTCCGCCGTGACCCGAGCGCGCCCCAACGGCGAGGCAACGATCGCGGCGATCCCCCGGTTGCGCAGCAGCGGCGCCGCCGCCCTCGCCTGCGCGAGGCCGACGGCGTTCAGCGGAATGTCCACGTTGCCTTGCGAGATCCCCTGGGCGTTCCAGTCGGTCTCGCCGTGCCGCAGGAACCAGAAGGCAACGCGGGTGATGGTCGCCGGCGACGCAACAGCAGGATCGAGATCCACCGTCAGGCCGCCAGCCCTTCCGCCTTCAGCGTCCGCTGCACCGCCGGGCGCGCCAGCGTGCGCTGGTAATGCGCGGCGCAATTGGGCGGCAGCGTCAGCTTCAGCGGATTGGCCGCCCAGAACTCCACGTAGAACACCGCCGCGTCCGCGATCGAGAACGCGCCGGCGATGTACTCCTTGCCGGCCAGCGCCTTATCCAGCAGCGCCAGCCCCTTCTCGAAGATCTCCTTGCCGCGCGCCTTCACCGCGTCCTCATCCGCCGTGTTCGGCGTATAGTTCGACGGGCGGAACAACCGCGAGGCGCCCTGCATGTGCATGGTGGAGACGACGTAGTCCAGCGCCTCCAGCGCGCGGGCCTGGCTTTCGATGTCCTCGGGCAGCAGGTGCGCGGCGGGATTGGTGCGCGCCAGCCAGTAGGCAATGGCCGGGAACTCGGTCAGCACCGAGCCGTCGTCGCGCTCCAGCGTCGGCACCTTGGACTTCGGATTGACCGCGGTGAAGCCGGGCTGGAACTGCTCGCCCTGGCGAAGATTGACCACCACGCCGTCATACGGCTTACCGATCTCCTCCAGCAGCACGTGGATGCCGAGCGAGCAGGCGCCGGGAGCATAGTAGAGTTTCATTGTCGGACCCTCCTTCGGATGCGCACCAGTCTAGCAGCTTCATCGCGCCGCGACACTGCGCCAGGCGCCGACCGCCGGGCGCGGCAGACCCAGCGTCTCGCGCAGCGTCGGCCCGGCGTAGTCCTGGTGGTAGATGCCGCGCCGTTGCAGTTCCGGCACGACCAGGCGGACGAAATCCTCATACGCACCGGGCACGTGCGAGGCGGCCACCACGAACCCGTCGCAGGCCCGCTCCATCAGCCATTGCTCCATCCCGTCCGCCACATCCTTCGGGCTGCCGATGAAGCGCACATGATCGTGAAAGGTGCCGCGGCCGGTCACCTCGATGAAATCGCGCACCGTCGGATTGGCTTTTCCGGTCGCCTTGGTGACGCGCTCGATCACCCCGTGCCCGCCCGTCAGGTCCGCCAGCTCCTCGCTGCTGAAACTGTCATCGAGGTCCTTCCTGGCAAAATCATAGTTCATCAGCTCCGACAGCAACGAGAGCTGGTCGGCCATCTTCGGCAGACTGTCGATCAGCGCCGCCTTGTCCTCGGCCTCGGCGCGGGTCTCGGCGACCACGTGGTACATGCCGGTGGCCACCTGCACGCTGTCGGGATCGCGGCCATGGCGGGCGATCTCGTCCTTGAACACGGCGTAGTCCGCCTTGCCCAGCGCCAGCGTGTGGTAGACCACGAACACCAGCTCCGCCCAGCGCGCCGCGAAGCGCCGGCCGCGCCCGCTCTGGCCGGCCTGGATGATCACCGGATGGCCCTGCGCGGAGCGCGGCACGGTGAACGGCCCGCGCGAGGCGAAGAACCGGCCATCGTGATCCAGCCGGTGTACCTTGGCCGGATCGGCGAACCGCCCGCCCGCCTTGTCGAGGATGATCGCGTCGTCCTCCCACGTATCCCAGTGGCCCATCACCACTTCCAGGAATTCGTCGGCGCGGTCGTAGCGCAGGTCGTGCGAGGGGTGCGTCAGGTGGCCCATGTTCAGCGCCTCGCCGTCGTTCAATGAGGTGACGACGTTCCACGCGGCGCGCCCGCCGGTCATCAGGTCGAGCGTGGCGAACACGCGGGCGACATGGAACGGCTCGTAGTAGGACGTGGAATAGGTGGAGCCGAGGCCGAGCCGTTCCGTCGCCATGCCCATCACGGTCAGGATGGTCACCGGGTCCATCTTCACGCAGCGGATGCCGTTGGCGACGGTATGCGCGTGGTCGCTGCCGTAACGGTCCGGCATCGCCAGGCGATCGTCGAAGAAGCCGAGATGGAATTTGCCGGCTTCCAGGGTGCGGGCGATGCGGCGGTAGTACTCGGCCGAGGTGAAGTCGGGCGCCGCCTCCGGATGGCGCCAGGAGCCGACGAAGTTCGTGCAGTTCTGCGCCTGCAGGAACGCGACGAGGGTCATCTGGCGCACGGTATCCTCCTTCGCCCGGCTGGTGGGCGTTGCGCGATGCTACCGGTCCGGCCGGGGCATTCAAGTCGGGCGGGATGGGGCGGTTAAATGTCGTTGTGCGGCGGCGGTCGCAGCGCCGCAGGCAAGGTTCACCACGAAGACACGCACGAAGACACGAAGGCCACGAAGCAGAAAATCGGTTGCGCTTCGCGCGAAGCGAATTGACTGCCTCCCTTCGTGTTCTTCGTGTTCTTCGTGTCTTCGTGTCTTCGTGGCGGATCTTGCTTATGGCAGATCCAACAACCACGGTGGTTCGCTCAGCCCCGTCACAGTCCTCAATCGAACAGCGAACTCACCGAACTCTCCTCGCTGATTCGCCGCATCGCCTCCGCCATCAGCGGGGCCACGCTGATCTGGCGGATGTTGTGTGCCAGCCGCACCGCCTCGGTCGCCAGGATCGAATCAGTGATCGTCATCGTCTCGATCGGCGAGGACGCGATGCGCGCCACCGCCCCGCCCGACAGCACCCCATGCGTTGTATACACACTGGCCGAGCGCGCGCCCGCCTTCACCAGCGCCTCGGCTGCGTTGCACAGCGTGCCGCCGGAATCCACCAGGTCGTCGACCAGGATGCAGTCGCGCCCCTGCACCTCGCCGATCACGTTCATCACCTCGGATTGCCCGGCCCGCTCGCGCCGCTTATCGATGATGGCCAGGTCGCGGTTCAGCCGCGTCGCGATCGCCCGCGCGCGCAGCACGCCGCCGACGTCCGGCGAAACGATGATGATGTCGCGGCCGTCGAACCGCTCGCGGATGTCGCGGGTGAACAGCGGCTCGGCGTAGAGATTGTCCACCGGGATGTCGAAAAAACCCTGAATCTGCGCCGCGTGCAGGTCCATGGTCAGCACGCGGTTGGCGCCCGCCTCGGTGATCAGGTTGGCCACCAGCTTGGCCGAGATCGGCGTGCGTGGCGCGGTCTTCCGGTCCTGCCTGGCGTAGCCGTAATACGGGATCACCGCGGTCACCCGCCGCGCCGAGGCCCGCCGCAGCGCATCCAGCGTGATCAGCAGCTCCATCAGGTTGTCGTTCGCCGGATAGGAGGTCGATTGCACCACGAACACGTCCTCGCCGCGGACGTTCTCGTGGATCTCCACGAACACCTCCATGTCGGCGAAGCGGCGGACGGCGGCGCGGGTGAGCGGCAAGTTGAGGGTCGCGGCGACCGCTTCGGCCAGCGGCCGGTTGCTGTTGCAGGCGACGATTTTCATCCGATGCGGCCCCCAGCGGTGCGGCGCCTTCCAGCCCCGGCGGCGCGGCGCCTTCTAGCAACATGGCAGAACCGTGACCAGTGGGCTTTGCTGGTCAATGGGATGCCGGCGAGCCGTGGGAAGGTGATCCGCCGGACGCTGCCGCCGCCGTCGGGGTGGCCGATTGCGCCGCCGCTTCACCCGCCCCTTGGTCCGCCGCCTGACCAGGCTTTTGCTCCTTCCCTTTTTCCCCCGGGGCCCGCCCACTCTGGCGCAGGATCACGTCGCGCACGCCGCCGGCGGCCTCCTGCGCCACCACGGCCGCGACGTCGCCCCAGTAGCCGTTCAACGAGCCGGCCGGAACGTTGTTGAGCTGCACCACGCGGCCGCGCTCGTCGCCGCCCGGGGTGGCGACGCTCCACTGGATCTCCACCCGCTCTTCTCCCCCGGCGATCGGCACCAGCCTGACCATGCCGCGCACGATGAAGTCGGCCCCCGCGGCGGTGTCCTGCACGACCGGGCCGAACTGGGAAAGCATCGTCCGCATCTGCCGGGTCAGTGCCAGGTTGCCGTCGCCGGGCGCGCCGGTGACCTCCACCACCTGCACCCGGGCCGGCCGGTTGTACAGGCTGTTCGGATCGGCGTGCTGCAGCGCCGCCTGAATATGCGTGAGCAGATCGGCAATCCCGGGCGCGGCCTCGGTCGCCGTGCGCGACAGGGTCGCCGGCGCCGCGGCCGCCCAGTCGGCGCTGGCCAACGGCTTGCCCTCCGACTTGCCCTGCTCCTGGCCCTTGGGATCGAGCACCGCGTAGACCGGCACCACCGTCGCGCCGCGCAGCCCGACAGTCACCGCAAGCCGCCAATCGCCGGGCTGGGCCGGTCCCTCGACCGCCGGCACCTCCTGGTTCTGCAGCGCGTCGGCCAACGCCTTCGCGAAGGTCTCGGCGGCCTGGTCGGGCAGCAGCGCCTGCGGCGGCACGGGAACCGCGAGCCGCGGCGTCGGCGGCTGCGCCAGGATCCGCGCCGCGGCGCCCGGATTGCCCAGGAACGGCTGCGGCAGGTCGCCGCACGCTGTCAGCAACAATGTTGGCAGCAACAATGTTGGCAGCAACAATGTTGGCAGCAGCAACGGTGGCAGCACCGCCGTTGGCAGCAGCGCCCGCGCCAGCAACCAAAGCAGATGAGCGAGCCGCGTGCCACGGCGCAGCCCCGTGCCAGTGCCCGGCCTCATGCCAGGGTAATGACGGAAATCTGGTGCCCGATCATCCCTCCCCCGGCCAGCGTGCGGCGGCGGTGGCTGAAGAACCGTGCCTCGTCGGTCAATGTGTCGAACGCCAGCACCTCGATCGCGCCCACGCCGGCGGCGGCGAGACGCGCGGCGCAATAGCCGGGCAGATCGAACTGCCAATGCAGGTCGCGGCGGCCGGGCGCAAAGAACCGCGCAGCCGCGGAATCGTGGCCCAGCACCATGCCGCGCAGATCAGCGCCGACCTCGTAGGAGGCCTGGCGGATGCAGGGGCCGATGGCGGCGGTGACGCGCCCGGGCGTAGCGCCGAGCGCGGTCATCGCGGCGAGCGTCGCCTCCAGCACCCCGGCAACCGCGCCGCGCCAGCCGGCATGCGCCGCGCCGACGATCCCGGCGTCGGGATCGGCCAGCAGCACCGGGGCGCAGTCGCCGGTCACGATGCCGAGCGCGACACCGCGCCGGTCGGTCACCATCGCGTCGGCGCGCGGCCCGTTGCCTGGCATCCACGGCTCGGTCACGTGGACCACGTCCGTGCCATGCACCTGGTGGAGCCCGACCAGGCCGGTCGGATCGGCGCCGATCGCCCGCGCGGCACGGGCACGATTCTCTAGCACGTTGTCGCGCTGATCCTTGCCCGACAGGCTGCAGTTGAGACTGGCGAACGGGCCGGTGGAGACGCCGCCGCGGCGGGTGAAGAACCCGTGCGGGGCCGGCAGCGTCGTGGCGCGCAGGAATTCGGCAATCACGGTCATGTTATGCCCTTCGGCGCCACCAGATAATCCGTCTATCGCAGGCCGGAGTGTCATAAAAGATGCGGCGGGTCGCGAATCTCGACACCACGGCGGCGGGGGTCGCGGGTTGGCAGCCGGGGCCGGTCGGCAGCCGAGGCGGGACCGGCAAGCGGAACACCGCGCCACAGGAGGGAAGCAGGCTGGACGAACGCGATACACCTCGGTCCGCGCCGACGTTCCAACGCTCCACGGCTCGGCTATGGGTCATCGGCGCCGCTCTGATCCTCGGCATGATCAGTGTCGCGAGCCTGGATATCCGCGCCCAGTACCAGACCGCGATCAATGACCAGCGCCACGCCCTGACGCAGCTTTCGCGGGTCCTGGCGGAGGACACCTCGCGCTATACCAGCGTGGTGGATCTGGTGCTGCGCGACGTGCGGTCGCGCATCGCCGAGCGGGACATCCTCACGCCGGAGCAGTTCCGCCACGATCTGGCCAGCGAGACGATCTACGACCTGCTGCGTACCCGGGTGCGCGACCTGCCGCAGGCCAGCGCGATCGGCCTGATCGACGCGACCGGCCGGATGGTGAACTTCTCCCGCGCCTGGCCGCCGCCCGCCCTCGATGCACATGATCGGGATTTCTTCCAGTATTTCGCGGCGCATGACGACCCTGCGCCATACCTCGGCGCGGTCGAGCGCGGCCGGATCAGCGATGTGCTGGTGCTTTTCGTCGCCCGCCGGATCGACGGGCCGCATGGCGAATTCCTTGGCGTGATCGTCGGCGTGCTCGACATTGCGGATCTGACCGGGCGCTACCAGGCGGTCCTGACGCAGGCCGGCGAGTCGATCACGCTGTTGCGGCGCGACGGCTTGGTCCTGGCGCGCTATCCCAACGGCGACGCGGCGGTCGGCCGGCGCCTGCCGCCGGAGTCCGCCTGGTACGCCGCGGTGGCGGCCGGCGGCGGCACCTTCTGGTCGCCGGGATATCTGGGTCCCGGCGGGCCGCTGCTCGTCGCGGCGAGCCCGGTGAGCGACTACGGGATGGTGGTCGATGTCACGATCGCGCAATCCGTGGCCCTTGCCGAGTGGCGGCACCGGGCCACCGTCACCGCGGCGGCCGTGCTGGCGGGCAGCATCGGCATCGCCTCGCTGTTCGGCGTGATCACCGCGCAGTTTCGTCGCCTGCAGCGCGCCGCGGAGGCACTGCGCGCCGGCGAACGGCGGCTGCGCGACTTCGCCGAGACCGCCTCCGACTGGTTCTGGGAGCAGGACGCCGATCTCCGCTTCACCTGGGTCTCGGCCGACTCGCCGATACGCCACCCCGAAGACCGGTCCTATCTCGGGCAGACCCGCTGGGAACGCGCCGGCGCCGATCCGACCGCTCCGCCCTGGGCAACGCACAAGGCGGACCTGGAGGCCAGGCGCCCGTTCCGCGACTTCCGCTACCATCGCCTCGGCAGGGACGGGCCGGTCCATCACGTCAGCATCAGCGGCAACCCGGTCTACGACGATGCAGGCCGGTTCATCGGCTATCGTGGCACCGGACGCGATGTCACCGCCCGGATGCAGGCCCAGGCGGAGCTGCGCGAGGCGAAAGATCAGGCCGAGGCGGCAAGCCGCGCGAAATCGGAGTTCCTCGCCACCATGACGCATGAGCTGCGCACGCCGCTGAACGTGATCATCGGCTTCTCCGAGCTGATACGGGATCAGCCGTCCGCTGGCGCCGGGGACCAGAATGTCGAGTATGCCAAGGAGATCAACGCCAGCGGCCGCCGTCTGCTTGGCGTCATCAACGATGTGCTGGACATGTCGCGGATCGAGGCGGGCCGCTACGACCTGGCCGACCAGTCGGTCGATCTGGCGGATATGCTGAGGTCGGGCTGCGCGGCGCTGACGCAGCACGCCGAGGAAGGCCAGGTGCGGCTGGTGTGCGACGTCGGGGAGCGCGGCCCGGTGGTGCGCGCGGACCAGCGCGCGGTGCGCCAGGTGGTGCTGAACGTGCTCGCCAATGCGGTAAAATTCACCCTGGCCGACGGCTCGGTCACCGCCAGCATCGAGGCGCCTGACGATGGCAGCCTGGCGGTCGTGGTCACCGACACCGGGATCGGCATGGACGAGGAGGTGGTGCGCCATCTGTTCGAGCCATTCCAGCAGGCCGACCGGTCGATCACCCGCCGCTTTGGCGGCACCGGCCTGGGCCTGGCAATCAGCCGGCGGCTGATGGACCTGCATGATGGCACACTGAAGGTCGACACCGCGCCAGGACGCGGCACCACCGTGCGCATCACCTTTCCGCGTGAGCGCGTTCTCGCGACGCCGGGTGGCCAGGATCACACCAGTCCCGTCGGTGACGGGCGGGGCGCATAATTCGATCATCCTCGAATTATCGTTGACAGCTTCCTGACCGCGCAGTAATTTCGACATTCATCGAACGGTTGGGTCGCAATGGACGCAAACCAGGCAGTCACCGCGCTGAGCGCCCTCGGGCAGGAGACGCGGCTTGCGCTGTTCCGTCTGTTGGTGCAACGCGGCCCCGACGGGCTGCCGGCCGGGGTCATCGCCGAGCGCCTGGGCGTCCCGCCCTCCTCGTTGACCTTCCACCTCCAGCACCTGCATCGGGCCGGCCTGGTGACGCAGCGCCGGCTGCACCGCCAGCTCATCTACGCCGCCGATTTCGCTGCGATGAACGGGCTGGTGCTCTACCTGACCGACAACTGCTGCGGCCGTGGCTCGGCCGCGCAGGTGTGCGGTCCCGCCGGCAACCCGGCGGGCGTCGCCTTGGCCGTGCCACGCGACACCGCGGCCTGATCGCTCGGCCAAATCGCCCGCCCTGAAGTCGCCCACGCCAAACTCACACCCCTCAATTCGCCCACCCCAAAGTCGCCCACCCCAAAGTCACCACCAAGGAGGACAACATGGACACCGAAGAGATCAAGGATCTGGTCCGCGCCCGTTACGGCGGCATCGCCGCCGCTGCCAGCGAGTCCTGCTGCGCGCCCGCGACTGCCTGCTGCGGCCCGGCACCGGCGGTCGACGCCCCGGCGGTCGACGCCAAGGCCAGCCGCATGGGCTACACCGCGGCGGAGCTGGCAGCGGTGCCGGAGGGCGCCAATCTCGGCCTCGGATGCGGCAACCCGCAGGCGATCGCCGCGCTGCGCCCAGGCGAGGTGCTGGTGGACCTGGGCAGCGGCGCCGGCTTCGACTGCCTGCTCGCCGCGCGCCAGGTCGGGCCCACGGGCCGGGTGATCGGCGTCGACATGACACATGAGATGCTGAGGAAGGCACGCGACAACGTCGCGCGCGTCGGGGCACGCAACGTCGAGTTCCGGCTGGGCGAGATCGAGCACCTGCCGGTCGCCGACAACACCGCCGACGTGATCATCTCCAACTGCGTGATCAACCTGGTGCCCGACAAGGCGCAGGTGTTCCGCGAGGCGTTCCGGGTGCTGAAGCCCGGCGGCAGGCTGGCGATCGCCGACGTAGTGAACATTGCGCCGCTGCCGCCCGAGCTGGCCGCGGACAAGGCGCTGCTGTGCGGCTGCGTCGCCGGCGCCGCGTCGCCCGCCGCGATCGAGGACTGGCTGAGCACGGCCGGCTTCGCCCGTATCAGCATCGCGGTGAAGCCGGAGAGCCGGGAGTACGTGGCAACCTGGGCCGCGGGACGGGGGATCGAGAACTACGTCTGCTCGGCGACGATCGAGGCGTTCAAGCCGGCGGCCTGACACGAAAATGACACGAGACGGCGGGGCACATTTCCACTAATATAGAAACATGGAAATAGACTCCGCCGTCGCCATCCTCGCCGCCCTGGCGCAGGAAAGCCGCCTGGCCGCGCTGCGGTTGCTGATCGAACGCGGGCCGGACGGGCTGCCGGCCGGGACGATCGCCGACCGCCTTGGCCTGCCGGCCTCCACCACCTCATTCCATCTCAGCGCGCTGGAGCGGGCCGGGCTGGTGCTGTCCACCCGCCAGGGTCGGCAGATGATCTACGCGGTGCGGTTCTTGGCGCTGCGCGGGCTGCTTGCCTTCCTGACCGAGTCGTGCTGTGCCGGCCGGCCGGAGCTGTGCGGCGACCTTGCGCGCCTGCTGCCACCGATCCCCGAGGAGAGCCCCGTCATGACCCCGGCCTTCAACGTGCTGTTCCTGTGTACGCGGAACTCGGCGCGCTCGATCATGGCCGAGGCGATCCTCGCGCGCGTCGGCGGCAGCCGCTTTCGTGCCTATTCCGCCGGATCGGCGCCGGCGGCGGAACCGATGCCGGAGGTGCTCGCCAAGCTGCGGGCGCTCGGTCACGACGCTTCGGCGCTGCATTGCAAGTCGTGGGACATTTTCGCCAGCCCCGACGCGCCGCGGGTGGATTTCGTCATCGCGCTCTGCGACACGCTGGACAACCAGGCCTGCCCGGACTTCGGCGACAAGGCGGTAACCGGCGCCTGGCCGATGCCCGATCCGGCAAAATTCACGGGCGGCGCGGCCGAACGCTCGACCATGCTGAACGAACTCTACGCCAGCTTGCGCCGCCGCATCGAGATTTTCGTCAGCCTGCCGTTCGCGACGCTGGACCGCATGGCACTGCACGCACGGCTGGACGAGATCGGTGAGGGACCGGTCGGCGCGCTGGCGCGCAGCGGCGGGGCCTGAGCGATGCGGATTGGCATAAACGGTATGGGACGGGTCGGCCGCCTCGCGCTGCGCGCCGCGTTCGGCGCCATCTATCGGCCCGCCGAGGACCCGCGCGCCGCCAACCGGCTCGACATCGCCCACGTGAACGAGGTGAAGGGCGGTGCGGCCACGACGGCGCATCTGCTGGAGTTCGACAGCCTGCACGGACGCTGGCGCGACGCGTTCGGCGTCGAGGACGACCGCGCCATCCGGATCGGCAACCGGCGGATCGGCTTCAGCGCCGCCGCCAGCCCGGGCGAGGTCGCCTGGGGCGATCTGGGCTGCGACATCGTGCTGGAATGCACCGGGAAGTTCCTCACGCCGGACAGGCTGGACGCCTATTTCGAGCGCGGCGTGCGACAGGTGATCGTTGCCGCGCCGGTCAAGGACAAGGCGGCGCTAAACGTCGTGGTCGGGGTGAACGACGCCAGCTACGACCCGGCGCGGCACCGCCTGCTGACCGCCGCTTCCTGCACCACCAACTGCCTGGCACCGGTGGTGAAGGTGGTACACGAATCGATCGGCATCCGGCACGGCCAGATCACCACGATCCACGACCCGACCAACACCAATGTCGTGGTCGACGCGCCGCACAAGGATCTGCGCCGCGCGCGCTCCGCGATGCTGTCCTTGCAGCCCACCACCACCGGCAGCGCCACCGCCATCGCGCTGATCTATCCCGAGCTGGCCGGGCGGCTGGACGGCCACGCAGTCCGCGCGCCGGTGCTGAACGCCTCGCTCACCGACTGCGTGTTCGAGCTGAACCGCCCGACCGACGCGGCGGAGGTCAACGCGCTGTTCCGCACCGCCGCCGCGGGAGAACTTGCCGGCATTCTGGGCTACGAGACGCGTCCGCTGGTCTCCGCCGACTACGTCAACGACAGCCGCAGCGCGATCGTCGATGCGCCGAGCACGCTGGTCACCGACGGCACGCTGCTCAAGGTTTATGCCTGGTACGACAACGAGGTCGGCTATGCCTGCCGCATGGTCGACCTGGCCAACATCGTCATCGCACGAGGTGCCTGATGTCCGCGGTACGCAATGACACCCGCAATGACAGCCGCAACGGCACCCGCAACTACGCCATCGTCACCAGCGCCTATTTCCTGTTCACCGTCACCGACGGCGCGCTCCGCATGCTGGTGCTGCTGCACTTCTACAGCCTCGGCTACACGCCGTTCATGCTGGCCTTCCTGTTCCTGCTGTATGAGACCGCCGGCATCTTCGCCAATCTCGGCGGCGGCTGGCTGGCGGTCCGCTTTGGCATCCCGCGCATGCTGGCCTCCGGCCTGATCCTGCAAATCGCCGGCCTCGGCATGCTGTCGGCGCTCGACCCGGCCTGGGGCGCGGCTGCCTCGGTCGCGTGGGTGGTGGCCGCGCAGGGCGTCGCCGGCGTGGCCAAGGACCTGACCAAGACCGCGTCGAAAAGCGCGATCAAGGCCACCTCGCAACAGGGCGCCGGACAGTTGTTCCGCTGGGTGGCGTGGTTCACCGGCTCGAAGAATGCCACCAAGGGCGCCGGCTTCTTCATCGGCGGCTTCCTGCTGCAGGTGGTGGGTTTTCGGCCGGCACTGTGGCTGATGGCGGCGATGCTCGCGTGCGTGCTGGCCGGGGTGGTGCTGTCGCTGCCGCGCACGCTAGGCAAGGCGAAGGCGTCGAAGAGTTTTGCCGAGTTGTTCGCCAAGACGCGCGCGATCAACCTGATGGCGGCGGCGCGCGTCTTCCTGTTCGGTGCGCGCGACGTGTGGTTCGTGGTCGGCCTGCCGGTGTTCCTGTACGGCTACGGCTGGCGGTACATGCAGGTCGCCGGGTTCGTCGCGGCCTGGACGATCGCCTATGGCGCGGTGCAGGCGATCGCGCCGACGATGGTCACCCGCAGTCACGACGGGCTGAGCCGCGAAGTTCCCGCCGCGAAACTTTGGGGCGCGATGCTGACGGCAATCCCGGCCGCCCTCGCGCTGCTGCTGACCGCGCCGGGCGTGCCCCGGCCCGACCTGGTCCTGGTCGTCGGCCTGCTGATCTTCGGCTTCGCGTTCGCGGTGATCTCCTCGTTGCATTCCTACCTGATCCTGGCCTACGCCGGATCGGAGAAGGCGGCCGAGGACGTCGGCTTCTATTACGCCGCCAACGCCGCGGGCCGGCTGACGGGCATCCTGCTGTCCGGCATCCTGACGCAGAGTGGTGGCATGCCCGCCTGTCTATGGGGCTCGGCCGCCATGCTCGCCATCTGCCTCGCGCTGACCTGGCTGCTGCCGGTGACCCGGCACGCCGTGCGCGCCGCCGCCTGACGCCCCACGGAGGACCGATGTCTCCAGAGACGCACCCGCCGCGCGCGCGGCTCGGCCTGTTCGAGCGCTTCCTGACCGTCTGGGTCGCGCTGTGCATCGCCGCGGGGGTCCTGCTCGGCACCTTCGTGCCGGCGCCGTTCCAGGCGCTCGGCGCCGCGACGGTGGCGCAGGTCAACCTGCCCGTTGCCATCCTGGTCTGGCTGATGATCGTGCCGATGCTGCTGAAAATCGATCCGGCCGCGCTGCGCGAGGTCGGCCGGCACTGGCGCGGCATCGCCACCACCGTGGGCGTGAACTGGCTGGTCAAGCCGTTCTCCATGGCGCTGCTGGGCTGGCTGTTCATCGGCCACCTGTTCCGCCCCTGGCTGCCGGCCGGGCAGATCGACAGCTACATCGCCGGGCTGATCCTGCTCGCCGCCGCGCCCTGCACCGCGATGGTGTTCGTCTGGTCGAACCTGGTCGACGGTGAGCCGCATTTCACCCTCAGCCAGGTGGCGCTGAACGATAGCATCATGGTGGTCGCCTTCGCGCCGATCGTCGGGCTGCTGCTGGGCCTGTCGTCGATCAGCGTGCCGTGGGACACGCTGCTGCTGTCGGTGCTGCTGTATATCGTCGTGCCGGTCATTGTCGCCCAGCTCTGGCGCCGCGCCTGCCTGGCCACGGGCGGGCCGCCGGCGCTGGAGCGCACGCTGCACCGCTTCGCCCCTGTCTCGCTCGCCGCCCTGCTGCTGACCCTGGTGCTGCTGTTCGGCCTGCAGGGGACAGAAATCGTGCGCCAGCCGCTGGTGATCCTGCTGCTCGCGGTGCCGATCACATTGCAGGTCTATTGCAACGCCGGCCTCGCCTATTGGCTCAACCGCCGGCTGGGGGTGGAATGGTGCGTTGCCGGTCCCTCGGCGCTGATCGGCGCGTCGAACTTCTTCGAACTCGCGGTGGCCACCGCGATCGTGTTGTTCGGCTTCCAGTCGGGTGCCGCGCTGGCGACCGTGGTCGGCGTGCTGGTGGAGGTGCCGGTCATGCTCTCCGTCGTCCGGGTCGTGCGATCGAGCCGCGGCTGGTACGAACGCGGCGCGGCCATGCGGCACGGGATGCTGGCCGATGACGCCGGACAGTAGCATGCCGCGGGCGCGCCCGGCCCGGGTGAGCGACGCCGCCGCCATCGCCGGCATCTACAACCAGGGCATCGAGGACCGCGTCGCCACCTTCGAGACCGAGCCGCGCTCGGCCGAACAGATCGCACATTGGTTCAACAGCGGCCGCCCGATCGTCGTCGCGGCGGACACGGACGGCACGGTGATCGCCTTCGCCGCCGCCTCGGCCTATCGCGACCGGCCCTGCTACGCCGGCATCGGCGAATTCTCGGTCTATGTGCGGCGCGACTGGCGGGGCCGCGGCGCCGGCCAGGTGGCGCTGGCCGCGCTGATCGCGGCCGCCGGCGCGGCGGGGCTGTGGAAGCTGGTCTCCCGCGTGTTCCCGGAGAACGCCGCGAGCCGCGCGCTGCTGCGCCGCATGGGCTTCCGCGAGGTCGGCGTTTACCAGCGCCACGGCCAGCTTGATGGCGTCTGGCGCGACTGCGTGATCGTCGAGCGCCTGCTGGAGCAGGGGGAGCCAGCCGCGTAGGCGCCAGGTCCGGGCAGGCAACAACGATGTGGCAACGTCAGCCGGTCGCCACGCGCGATCGCCCATTCGATAGCGTGACCAGCGACGTCCCGGCGACGAATGGGCTATAGGAGCCTGTCGCGGCGGAGCCGACGGCCACACCCATGCGCCGCGGACGCGCGGGACCGCTGCGTCCCAGGGAGGGAGCAACAATGGCAGAGCCAGTCTACAAGATCGTCGAGCTGGTCGGCACGTCCGACCAGAGCATCTCCAAGGCGATCGATCGCGCCATCGAAAAGGCCTCGACGACCGTGCGCCATCTCGGCTGGTTCGAGGTGGTGCAGATCCGCGGCAACATCGACCAGGGCAAGGTCCGCCAGTACCAGGTGACCGTGAAGGCCGGCTTTACCCTGGAAGACCGGTAGGGCCTCGGGCCGGCCCGACCGCGGCGCGGGTCAAGGCTGGCCTTTAGGCCACCGCCGGAGGCGGCGCGCAGCGGCCTTGACGCGCCCGAGCACCGTGGCACCACCCATGAGGCGTTGGACAAAGCCTGTGGTTATGGTATCATCACATGAGATGCTAAACGGAGACAGCGATTTCCGACGAACATACGCTCGACTTCCTGCTGGGGTTCGATGGTCGCATTCATCACCTCCAAGAGGGTTATTGGCTGAAATTCGAGGTCAGGCGGACGGAGCCGTCGCCAGAACGGCCGCACGGATTGCGCTATTCGTTCACGCTGCACGATCCGAATGGCAACCGGTTAGTCGGGTTCGACAATGCCCATCGGGTGCCGCCGCAAGGCTCTCGCTTTCAAAAGCCGAGCGCGGAGCACGATCACTGGCACCGTACGGGGGACGAAGAGGGGAGGCCCTACCCGGTTCACGACCGCCGACCAGTTGCTGGTGGATTTTGAGACGGAAGTTGATCGGGTACTCGCCGAGCTTGGGATCGACAGCACAGTGATCGGGACGAGCGACGTAACGGAAAGGAGATCACGATGAAGATACAGCCCATGAAGGACCTGATCGCCGAGATGCGCGCCGTTGCGCGCGGCGAGATTCCCGCTCCGGCCGACGCGGCTCTCCCGAGTGTGGAGTCCGCCGAAGCGTTGCTGCGCCTGCTTACGCCGGACAACCGCAGCTTGTTGCGCACGATCCGGGACGCCAAGCCGCAGTCGGTCGCCGAACTGGGGCGCCTTACGAACCGCGCCGAGCCGAACCTGCTACGGACACTTGGCAAACTGGAAGCTTTCGGCCTGCTGGAAATGCGGACAGTTGATCGTCGCCGCGTGCCAACAGTGATGGTGGATATGCTCCACGTCGAGATCGATCCTTATGCCATGGCCGACCGGATCGAGACTAGGCCGGCCCATGGATAAGGCTACGGCATTGCCGTCCGCTGAGGTGTTGCGGGCGAGGGCGATGCATTAAGCCGAACCCCATGAGCGACGCCGATACCACAATGAAAACCGCCAAGTTTGATTGGAGCCGGGCCGACGCCATGACGGACGAACAAGTCCACGCGGCGGCGATGAAAGACCGGGATGCGCGGCCGATGACGGACGCGGAATGGGACGCGGCTCCGAAGGTGCCGCGCGCGAAGACGCTGCGCCGGGCACTGGGTCTGACGCAGGAAGAATTCGCGGCGCGCTTTCAGATCCCGCTCGGCACGCTCCGCGATTGGGAACAGGGGAAGGCCGAACCCGATCAATCAGCGCGTGCCTATCTGCGAGCCATCGCCGGCGACGCCGAGGCGGTGCAGCGCGCGTTGCAAGCTGGCTCGCGTCCCCGCTGAGCGGATCGGAGGCGCAGGGCGGGTCAAAAGCGCCGCATTCTTCAAGCGGCGGGACACGACCGGTTTGGCGGGCAGCGCCCCCAAAGCAATGGAAGAGTCGGCGCGCTTCTTGGCGCGCTCCGCGTTCTACTCGAATCCCGGCAGCGTCGGGCCACCAGCCGAGGCCACCGCGAACGCCTTGAACAGGCGCCCCATCCGGGCCGGTTCCGCCAGCCGGCTCGCGGCATCCAGCAGCGCCGCGGCACGTCTCGGCGGCTGGCCGCGCGCCAGGGCGCCGGTGCGCTGGAACAGGCCGAGGCGGGTCAGGAACACGCCCTGCGGCAGCGGGCCGTGCACGGCGGCACCCACGGCGCCAGCGGCGGCAGCGAGCGCGGCGAAATCGACATGTGCGGTCAGGTCGGCCTCCCCGGCCGGGCCGAGCGGGCCGGCCGGCCGGCCGGCCCGCAACGCCTGCAGGCTGTCGCCGAAGTCGCTGACGGCGGGGCCGTAGTCGAGGAACAGGGCGGCACCCGGGTGGGCGAGGAAGCGCTGGGCTAACGTGGTGACGAAGGCTTCCGCGGGTTCATTCCGTTCGCGGATCGCGCCGTCGGGAATGGTGACAATGTCGACTCCCCCTCCCCTTGAGGGCTTGGGCCGCGAAGCGGACCAAGGTTGGGGGGAGGGGTTGGTGCCGGTGTCGCTCCGAGGGTTCGTGCCCCTGAACCCCTCCCCCCAACCTTGGTCCGCTTCGCGGCCCAAGCCCTCAAGGGGAGGGGGAGTAGATATTGCCACCTCCACGAACCGCCCGTCCTCGACAAACCGCTCCGTCCACGCATCCCCCCGCCGCACGAACTGGCGGATCGGCAGCGCATCGAGGAACTCGTTGCCCAGCAGGATCAGCGGCACCTCCGGCAGCGTGTCCAGCCCGTCATGCCACACCGCATCCGCCAGCACCCTCGCCTGCACCGCGCGCAGCCGCGGCGAGCTCTCGATCAGATGCAGCCGCAGCGCGGCGCGGAACGCCGGCATCGCCCGCCCGATCGCCCGCAGCGCGTCCGCCATCAGCGTGCCGCGGCCCGGCCCGGCCTCCACCAGCAGTACCGGGTCCGGCGCCCCCAGACCCTGCCACACCACCGCCGCCCACAGCCCGAGGAGCTCGCCGAACACCTGGCTGATCTCCGGCGCGGTGGTGAAGTCGGCGAACGGATCGTGCGTGGCGTAATACGCCGCGTTGGCCCGCGCCATGAACGCGTCCAGGCGTTCCATCAGCCCACGCGTTCCATCAGCGCACACCGGCCATCAGTGCAGGCCGGTCATCAGCACGCGCTGCATCAGCACGCGCCCGCCATCACCGCGCCCGGGTAATCAGCCAGGCGCCGGCGATCAGCATCGGGATGCTCAGCAACTGGCCCATCGTCGCGCCGAACGCGAGGAACCCGAGGAATGCATCCGGCTCGCGAAAGAACTCACCGATGATGCGGGCCACGCCATAGCCGACCAGGAACGCCCCGGTGAGCAGCCCGGCCCGCACGCGTAGCGCCTCCCACCGCGACAGCGTGAACATCACGATGAACAGCAGCAACCCCTCCAGCAGCGCCTGGTAGATCTGGCTGGGATGGCGGGGGATCGGCCCGCCGGTCGGAAAGATCATTGCCCACGGCAGCCAGTCGGGCGCTGGGCGTCCCCACAGCTCGCCGTTGATGAAGTTCGCGATGCGGCCCAGCCCCAGCCCGATCGGCGCGCACACCGCGATGCGGTCGGCGAACGCCAGCAGCCGGATGCCGTTGCGGCGACAAAACCAGGTGATGGCCACCGCCACGCCGATCGCCCCGCCATGGAAGCTCATGCCGCCCTGCCAGACCTCGAAGATCTGCGCCGGGTGCGCCAGGTAGACGCCGGGTTGGTAGAACAGCACGTAGCCCAGCCGCCCGCCCAGCACGACGCCGAGCGTCGCCCAGGTCAGGAAATCGTCCACCTGCAGCGGCGTCGCCACCACCGGCGGCAACTGCGCCAGCCGGCGCATCAGCCGCCAGCCCAGCACCAGCCCGAGGATGTAGGCGAGCGCATACCACCGGATGCCGAACGGCCCGATCTGCACGATGACCGGATTGAAGTTGGGGAACAGCAGGACGGGGATCACAGGAGCGGCATCACAAGATGGGGATCACAGGATGGAGATCACAGCAGGGGAGATCGCGGAAAAGCCGATCATCGGTAGGGATCGGCGTGGGTCAGGTAGTCCTGCACGTAGCGCCGCACGCCCTCCTCCAGCGGCGTGAACTGCCGGCCGTAGCCAGCAGCGCGCAGGTGGGCGATGTCGGCCTCGGTGAACGACTGGTACTGGCCGCGCAGCGCGTCCGGCATGTCGACGAACTCGATGCGCCGCTCCACCCCGGCCGCGTCGCACACCGCGTGCGCCAGGTCGCGATAGCTGCGCGCCCGCCCGGTGCCGACATTGAACAGCCCGTGGGCCGCCGGCGTGTCCAGCAGCCACAGCATCACGTCGACCACGTCGTCCACCCAGATGAAGTCGCGCCGCTGCGCCCCGTCCGCGATATCCGCCCGGTCCGAGCGAAACAGCCGTGGCGCCAGCCCGGCGCGGATCTCGTCGTGCTTGACCTTCACCACCGAGACCATGCCGCGCTTGTGATACTCGTTCGGCCCGAACACGTTGAAGAACTTCAGCCCCGCCCACTGCGGCGGCCGCGGCTGCCCGGCGGCCAGCATGCGCGCCACGCGCAGGTCGAACGCGTGCTTGGTCCAGCCATACAGATTGAGCGGGCGCAGCCGCTCGAGGTGGCCCACCGACCCGTTATCCTCGAACCCCAGCGACCCGTCGCCATAGGTGGCCGCCGACGAAGCATACACGAACGGCACCTGGTGCACCGCGCACCACTGCCACAGCCGCAGCGGCAGCTCGACATTGACCGCCCAGGCGCCGTCGCCGTCGGTCGCCGTCGTCTCGCTGATCGCCCCCAGATGGAACAGCATCGTCAGCTTCGGGCCGCCGGCCAGGAACGCCTCGAGCTGATCCGGCGGCAGCAGCCGCGCCGGCGGGTGCTTCGCCAGGTTGCGCCACTTGCCGTTCGACCGCAGCCGGTCCACCACGACCGTCTCGCAGCCGCGCGCGACCAGCGCCGCGTGCAGGTTGGACCCGATGAATCCGGCGCCGCCAGTGACCATGATCATGGCCGCGGGTTATACGTGCATCATCGACCCGGCGGCAAAAGGGGAACTGAAATGGCCGAGCGCCCACGCTTCTTCGACGATCTGGCCGGTGTCGCCGGCGGCGCACTGTCCGCCCTCGCCGGCATCCGCGAGGAGGTCGAGGCCATGGTCCGCGCCCGGCTGGACGAGGCTATCCGCCGCCTGGAGCTGGTCCGCCGCGACGAGCTCGACGCCCTGACCGAGCTGGCCGCCAACGCCCGCGCCGGCCAGGAGGCCGCCGAAGCCCGGATCGCCGCGCTGGAGGCCCGCATCGCCGCGCTGGAGGCCGAGGCGGCCGGTGTCCCCCGGGCCGAATTATCCACATGAACTTGCGATGGCGGATGAAATTAGCCGCCCAAGTGCCCTGAACGGCTCTTGCGGCGCGGCCTGACGCCTCGGTAGGCTACCATTCGTGGCGTCCTGGCCCCGAGTCCTACCAGATGTCGAGGCCGCCGGTCCCTGCCACGCCCGGCCTTCCTTGCGATGGGAGACCCCGCATGTCCGCCAGCCTGCACACCGCCGTTCCCAGCGCGGCCAATCCCCTCGACATCCTGGAACAGATCGTCACCGCCAACGATTGGGTGTTCGACCGCCGCACCGACGAGGAGATGGCCGCCGAGGCCCCCGGCCGCTGGTGCGACTACGGCCTGTATTTCAACTGGTCGCACGAGATCAGCGCCATGCACTTCACCTGCACCTTCGACCTGAAGGTGCCCGAGAAGCGCCGCGCCGCGCTGTACGAGCTGCTGGCCCTGGCCAACGAGCGGCTGTGGATCGGCCATTTCGGCATGGACAGCGACGACGGCATGCCGGTGTTCCGCCATTCGGTGCTGTTGCGCGGTGCGCCAGGCGCCTCGGCCGAGAGCCTGGAGGACATGGTCGACATCGCCATTACCGAGTGCGAGCGCTTCTTCCCAGCCTTCCAGTTCGTGCTGTGGGGTGGCAAGGCGCCGAACGACGCGCTGGCCGCTGCCATGCTCGAGTGCGTCGGCGAAGCGTAAACTTCTCCCCCTCCCCTTGAGGGCTTGGGCCGCGAAACGGACCAAGGCCGGGGGGAGGGGTTCGAGCGCACGGAACGTCGGCAAGACCCCGGCACCAACCCCCACCATGGCCGCACGCCCGGGGGCCATCCACAACATGCCTTCGCACGACCCGCCATCCAGCCCAACCCTTTCGCCACCGCCCTCCACGTCTCTCACACCGGAACCGCCTCCCGCAGGGCGCGCTCACGCATCCGCGCCTTCAACCCGCGCTCCGTGACCACGTCCACCGGGCGCTCCAGCAGGGCCTCCAGCTCGTACTGCAGCCCGCCCAGGTCCAGCAGCGACCGCCCGGCTTCGAGCTCGACCAGGAAATCCACGTCGCTCTGCACGTCTGCCTCGCCACGGGCGATCGAGCCAAACACGCGCACCTGCCGCGCCCCGTATTTCGCGGCAATCCTCAGGATGTCCTCCCGCTTTTCCCGCAGAAGCGTCGCGACGGACATTGCCCAACTCCTTCGGATCGACCGCTCAGCGTACCGCAGCAACCACCACCGTCGCGCTTCCCGGCCGCGGAGTGGCGAAGATCATGCTGTGGCGTTCCTCACGGTGCATAGGTCATTCCTCCCCTCAAGCCGCGAGGGCGGTGATGGAGGCCGCCGCGCGGGCCGCAACCTCGGCCAGCAGCCGCTT
>Ga0209415_10003889_pt1 | contig 27617 bp, 16 predicted proteins | sample PeaSoiSIISIP2007_FD_187696 | JGI IMG/M metagenome (GOLD analysis project Ga0209415, IMG submission 187696) | Peat soil microbial communities from Weissenstadt, Germany - SII-SIP-2007 (SPAdes) (version 2) | ecosystem: Environmental > Terrestrial > Soil > Wetlands > Peat | place: Germany... | reverse complement strand
GGGCAGCCGGTCTGGAACGGACCGGGATTCTACGTGATCGTCGAAACAGAAAAGCCGCTGCAGAGCGGGGGACCGGTGACGTTCGCTCCCGAAAAAGTCATGCGGGAAAACCAACCGGCGTACACTGTGGATTTTCCTAAGAACAGCGATCCAACCATCCTCGAAACCAAAATCCTAGGGACCTTCACGAGCGATTCCAAGATTGATTCCTATAAAGCCCAGCCCGCGCCGGAGTCGGTGTACATGGGCGGCGGACTGTTCAATGCGTGCGGGCAGGTGATGGGAATGAACATGCTGGTGAAAGAAGGGACCCAGTTCGCCGTGGTGAGCGATCACGCGTTCGCGGGAATCGAAAAGACCGGGATCCAAGCCAACGTGGCGGATTCGCCGTGCGGAGGCGAGCAGAGCAACAGCGGTCCGCCGCATCAAGGCAAAGCGAAGGAGAAGCAAAAGAGCGGCGATGGGGACGGAGACGAAGAATCGCCGGGTGGATGGCGGCTTCCCAAAGGCGGCGAATGGGTTGGCGTCGCGATTATCGCCCTGATTCTGGGCGCGGCGCTACGTCCAGCGACTCGGCAACAAGTGGCGCGGGCATTTACCACCCGACGTCAGCCGGTCCCTTATCCCCAGCCACTGCCGCAATTTTATGGGCAGGTGCCGACGCCGGTTCCCATCGTGCGCCCCAAGCGACCCGTGCTGCACGGCATCGCGGGGAAATACGCGGGAGCTTCGGTATCGCTTGAAGCCGGTCCCAGCGTGCTGGGACGGGATCAGTCGGTCTCAAACCTGGTGTTCCCACCGGAGTCCGACAGCGTTTCGAAACGGCATTGCACGGTGAGATGGGATGCGGGCCGAGGTGTGTTTGTGCTGGAAGATCTGGGGTCTACGAACGGGACATTTCTGGCGAATGGAGTGCGGCTGGCGCCGGGGCAGCCGCAGGATCTGCGTCCCGGAGACAAGTTCTACATCGGCGACCTGCGGAATCAGTTCGAGGTGCGGATGGAGGAGTGATCCTCGCCACTGCAAGCAAATTCCCGAAATGACGATGGAGTTCGAGAGTGCGTGGCTTTCTTCCCGCGGTGGGCGGGACGATAATGAAGATTCCTGCGGTTTTCTTATGAAGCAAGAATCCGGTTGCTGGGTTCTTTGCGATGGACTGGGCGGGCACCGCGGCGGAGAAGTCGCTTCACGGCTGGCGGTGGATGCCGCGCTTGCGTCCTTCGATGCGAATCCGCGCGTCGCGATGGATGCGCTGTGTTCGCATATCGAACGCGCGCACGCGGCCGTGCTCGAACGGCAGCGCGCGGAATCGGAATTGGCGGGAATGCGGACTACCGTCGTGATGTTGTTGGCATCGGCGCAAGCGGGCATGTGGGCACACGCCGGGGATTCGCGGCTGTATTGGTTTCGGGATGGAAAACTGCGGGAACAGACGCGCGACGACAGCGTTCCGCAGCGGCTGGCCGACGCGGGCGAGATTCGCGTGGACCAGATCCGGTTTCATGAAGATCGCGGGCGATTATTGCGCAGCCTGGGTGCACGGCCGGAGCCAGGGGCTTCGTACGCGACGATGCCGGAACCTCCCCAAGCCGGCGACACCTTTCTGCTAGCTTCCGACGGCTTCTGGGAGTGGATCAACGAATGCGAGATGGAGCAGGACCTGGCTGCTGCCGCGCGTCCCAAGGATTGGCTGGAACGCATGGAAACCCGCATTCAGGAACGGGTTTCGGGCGATCACGACAATTATTCCGCGATCGCGGTGGCCTGTGAGCAGAAAAATACCGAGTCGACGCCTAAGGAAATAGTATGAACCCGAACACGTTATGCGTCGGTTGCATGGAAAACGATTCGGGCGATGCCGTCTGTCCCAAGTGCGGCCGCCCGTTCGATCTGGCGGCTCAGAATTCCCTGCAAATGAAGCCGCGCACGATGCTGCGCGGCCAATATCTGATCGGCCGGGCGCTGGGGCATGGCGGATTCGGCATCACGTATCTGGCCTGGGACCTGGGTCTGGAAACGCGGCTGGCGATCAAGGAATACATGCCCAACGGCGTGGCCGGACGGGCGTCCGGCGCGACGCAGGTGATCGCCTATCCGGGGCAGACGCAACTGGAGTTCGAATACGGACTCGACCGGTTCCTGGAAGAGGCGCGCACGCTGAAGAAGTTCAGCAATCAAGCCATCGTTTCGGTGGACACGGTTTTCCGCGAGAACGGCACGGCCTACCTGGTGATGGAGTACCTGGACGGCTGGACCCTCGAGGAATACGCGAAAAGCCGCGGCGGGATGTTGCCGGTGGATACGGTGATGCGCGTGATGATGCCGGTTTTCGAGGCGCTGAGCGCGGTACATGCCGAGGGGATTCTGCATCGCGATATCAGTCCCGACAATATTTATCTGACGCGCTCCGGCAAGGTGAAGCTGATCGATTTCGGCGCGGCGCGCAACGCTCTGAGCCAGAAAAGCCGCAATCTCTCCATCATTTTGAAGGAAGGGTACGCGCCCGAAGAACAATATCGCGCCAGCGGCATTCAGGGTCCGTGGACGGATGTGTACGCGACCGCGGCTACGTTTTATCACGCTATTACCGGCCGCATCCCGCAGCCGGCTCTGGATCGTCAGGCCGAAGACAAGGTGCAGCGGCCCTCCGCCCTGGGAGTTCAGATCACAGCGCCCGCCGAAGCGGCGTTAATGAAAGCGCTGTCCATCAAGTCCGCGGATCGTTTTCAGTCGATGGAGGATTTCAGGGACGCGCTGTCCGGCGTCGAGGCGCCACCGCCGCCTCCTCCGCCGCCGCCCCCACCCCCGCCGCCCAAGCCGACGCGGCGCTGGCTGATTCCCGCGCTGCTGGGCGTGCTCGCGATCGCCGGCATCATCATCGCCCTGAATCTGCCTACGCCGATTCATAACGATGATCCAACTTCGACACCGACGCCGGTCGAGGTCTCGCCGACGCCAACGCCAACTCCAACGCCGGTTCCGACGCCCGAGGAGACTCCAACTCCGACGCCCCCGCCTCCCGAACCAACCGTAGAGCCGACGCCGACAGCGCGCCCCATTTTCACGCCGCCGACTCCCACGCCCCGTCCTACGCTTATACCGGCGCCGACTGCACCGCCGTGGGTCCCTACGCCGACTCCGCCTCAGGCTACTCCTCCGCCTCCGCAGCCGACCGCGCCGCCGGCGAACAGCACGGGATACGGGCAATTGATTCAGCAGGCTCAGCAGCTCGCAAAACAGAACAATTTTCCCGGGGAAATGCAGGTTCTGAACCAGGCCATTCAGATGGACCCCAACCAGTGGGTCGCCTATGATCTGCAAGCGCAGGTGTACCTGTACAACTTCAATAATTTTCAAATGGCGATGCAGCAGTTTCAGGCGTCCTTGCAACGCGGCGGCCTCGCGACGTTCCACGTCGCGCACGATCATGCCGGCAACTTCAACCAGACCTGCCACGGTTGGCTGAGCGTCTCAAAGCAAGGGGCGAAGTACGAGTCATGGGACTCCGTGCACACCTTCACGCTGCAACGCGCAGAGATCCGCGAGGCGCAAACGAACACGTTCGTGGCCAGAAATTTCTCGGCATTTCATATCCGCGCGGTGAGTGGGCAGAACTTCAATCTGGCTCCCATCGGCCAGTTCGCCGAAGCGCAGCGCGACTTCATTCTCAACATTCTCAGGTAATTCGATGAACCTCGAGACCATTTGCGTCGGCTGCATGGAAAACGACGGGGGCGAACCCATCTGCCCCAAGTGCGGTAGCCCCTTCGAGCTTCACGCGAAAAACAGCCTGCAACTGAAGCCCAGAACATTGCTGCGCGACCAATACCTGATCGGCCGCGCGCTGGGGCACGGCGGATTCGGGATCACGTATCTGGCGTGGGACAACGGCCTGGAAGCTCGCCTGGCGGTGAAGGAATACATGCCCAACGGCGTGGCCGGACGGGCGTCGGGCGACACCAAGGTGCTCGCGTATTCGGATCAGACCAAGCAGGAGTTCGAGTGGGGACTCGACCGGTTCCTCGAAGAGGCCCGCACGCTGAAGAAGTTCAACAGTCATCCCGGTATCGTTTCGGTGGATACGGTTTTCCGCGAGAACGGCACCGCATACCTGGTGATGGAGTTCCTGGACGGCTGGACGCTGGAGGAATTCCTCAGAAAGCGCGACGGCAAGGTGACGTTCGAGACTGCGCTGCGCCTGATGCTGCCGGTAATGGACGCGTTGAGCGTCGTGCACGCCGAGGGTATTCTGCATCGCGACATCAGTCCGGACAATATTTATCTGACCCGCACCGGCAAAGTGAAGCTGATCGATTTCGGCGCGGCGCGCAATGCGCTAAGCCAGAAAAGCCGCAATCTTTCCATCATTTTGAAGGAAGGCTACGCGCCGGAAGAGCAATATCGCGCCAGCGGCATTCAAGGTCCGTGGACGGATGTGTACGCCACCGCGGCGACGTTTTATCACGCCATCACGGGACAGATCCCGCAGCCGGCATTGGATCGCCAGGCGGGGGATCAGGTGCGGCGGCCGAGCGATCTGGGTACTCAAATCGATCCGAAAGCGGAATCGGCCCTCATGATGGCGCTTTCGGTGAAGGCGCAGGATCGCTTTCAATCCATGGAGGATTTCAAGGCGGCGCTGACGGGCCAGATGGATGTTCTGAATAAAACGCGCGTGATCGATCAGAACGATCCTCGCATTCAGGCAATGCGAGAGATCCCGCCGCCCCCTCCGATTCTTGAAAATATTCCGCCGCCTCCGCCCGCGCCGATTCCGATTCCTCCTCCACCGCCCGATCGCTGGAAGCTGTTTGCTGCAATCGGCGTGGTCGCCTTGATAGCGGTCGGATGGGCATTGACGCATCGTCCGGTTCCGGTTCCGCCGGGTCCGACTGGAGCGACGGGCGTATCCGGACCGACGGGGCCGACGGCTCCCGAACCTACTGGGCCCACCGGGCCTACCGCTGCTGAGCCCACTGGTCCAACGGGTCCCACTGCACCTCAACCGACTGGACCGACCGGACGCGGGCGGCCTCGATCGACCGGTCCGACCGGTCCGACCGGCAGTAACGTAATCCCTCCAGGGCCGACGGGTCCCACCGGACCTCTTCCTACCGGTCCGACGGGACCTCATCCTACCGGTCCGACCGGACCTTTGCCGACTGGTCCCACGGGACCTGCACCCACAGGCCCCGTCGGCGGCACCGATCAATATGGCGCGTTGCTCAACCAGGCCAAAGCTGCGTGGGCGCAGCGCCAGTATCCGCGCGTCCAGCAGTTGCTGCTGCAAGCCGTCCAACTGGACCCCAATAAGCCTCGTGCCTATGCCGGTCTGGGCGAGCTAAATATGTATGTTTACAACAACCTGCAGCAGGCCATCGAGTACGATAAGATGGCGCTGGCGCATGGCGGGGAAGCGGTGTTCCACGTCATGCACGATCACAGCATCGGAAACTTCGCCACCCACTGCACGGGTTTCCTGCACGTGAATGCGAACGGCGTCTGGTATGAGCCGGTGGATTCGGCCGTTCACGGTTTCAAGGCGACGCATGCCGAGATCGCGGATGCCGGAAAGAATCACAATATCAACATCGGAATCGGACGGCAGACCCGTCCGTCGATCGATCCGCACGCGTTTCATATCAAGTTGAAGAACGGCCAACACTATAATTTCGCTCCCGGCAGCAAATTTACCGAGGCTGAGCGCGACATGATTCTCAAATACATGGGTTTTTAGGTAATTCGCCTGCGCGGGCCGCGCCGATGTGGAGTATGAACGAGACTCTGGACCTTAGCATGGAAGTGATCGAGCATCAGCCAGCAGCAGCGCCGGTGAAGCGACGCCGCCGGTGGATGTGGTTGTGGATTGCAATGGCGGCCACGGTAGTATTGGCCGCGTGGCTTTTCGTGGTACCCAGGCCGTGCGCGTGTGCACCGCCGCCGGTTCCGATGCCTTGCTGCGGACCCGTTCCCGTGCCCCAGCCCCAACCGGTAAATCCTGTCGTTCCGCCGGTCGTTCCGTAGGAAACTGATTGAAAATGGGGACAGAGTGGTCTGTCCCCATTTTCAACCAGCTGCTCGTTTACTGCTGCGTGCGGGGATCGCTGCGCTTCACCTGCACACGGCGGCGGCCTGTATCGAGATTGTCGGACGCTTTCTGCTTGGCGGCGTCGCTCACTTTGATGTTATTCACCACCGCTTTGGCTCCCGCGCTTTTAGCCATCCGGGTAGCGGCACCTTTGTGCTGTAGGACGGTGGTTGTGCCCTCCCATGTTGCAACCCCGCCTTGGACGTGCACTTTGAATCCGTCCTTTCCGATTTTGGATTTTTCCAGCTTGGCGCGAATCGCGGCCTCAATCGCTTTATCTTCCTGCGCGGTGGTCCCTTGAGCGGGCGGTGGAGCTTTCGCCACCGGCTTGGTTTGTCCGGCCCACAGGAAGCCAGCGACGGAGACCGCGAGTATGATTCGAAGCACTTGTTGAAGTAGTTCCCAGTGCGGCGGAATAATCTCACGGGAAATTTGCAGGTTCACGCTATTGATACGGCGAACTGATAGTCTGAAGGTTCGTGACTGGCTCCCTTTTCCGCCGGCTCCTGCTGATGGCGCTGGCGCTGCTTGCGGCTACGCTGATTGCCGTCGATTACACGCTCACGCGTCCGTCCGGCGAATTGGATGCGGGCCAGGTCCGCGACCGTATTCTGGCCATTTCAGCCGGCTCGTTTATCCTGGCGCTGTGCATCGCGTTTGTGGTGTCGCGATCGCTCAGCTTGCGGGTGCGGAGGTTGAAACTGCTGGCGGAGAGTTTTCCCGGCGGCGCGACGCTGGACCGTCCGACGGCCGAATCGAGCGATGAACTGGGATCGCTGGAGCGGTCGCTTGCAGGGGTCGCCATCGAGCTGCAAAAGCTGCTGGACAATTTGCGCTACGAATCGGCGCGCCGGGAGGCAATCCTTTCGGGGATGGCCGAGGGAGTGCTCGCCGTCGACCATGAATTGCGGGTCACGTTCTGCAATGCGTCGTTTCTAAAGGCCATCGATTTTCGGGGTGGAAAAAGCGAAGGCCGGTTTCTGCTGGAGCTGGTCCGCGATCCGGACCTGCATGAGCGTTTGCGCGGCGTCTCGAACACGGGCGTTCCGCAGAAGCTGCGCTTCCAGCTCTCGGCCCACGCGCGCACGTTCGAGATGCAGGCTACGCCGCTCGAAATGCCTTCGGGACGTGGCGCGATCGCGATCCTGCACGACATCACGGACCTGGAACGGCTGGAGCAGGTGCGCAAGGACTTCGTCGCCAACGTTTCGCACGAACTGCGCACGCCGCTCGCGGGGATCATCGGATATGCCGATACGCTGCTCGACGGCGCGCTCGAGGATTTGAAGAATAATCGCCATTTTGTGGAGATCATCCGTAGCAACGCGGTGCGGCTAAACAACATCGCGGCGGACCTGCTGATTCTTTCCGAGCTCGAGTCGAATGCGGAGGCGAATGAGCCCGACGTGATTTCAGTGCGTGCGGTGCTGGACGGTGCGATCGCGACAGTCGCGTCCGAAGCGCGGGCGCGCAATGTGGAGATGGTACGCGAAGAGCTGGGGAATTTGTTCGTCAGCGGAAGCCGGCTGCGCCTGGAGCAGGCGATTTTGAATCTGCTGGCGAACGCGATCAAGTTTAACCGGCCCGGCGGCGAGGTTCGCGTGCGCGCGGCTGAGAATGGCGACGGACGGGTGGAGATTACTATCGCCGATACCGGCGCGGGAATCCCTTCGCAGGATCTGCCGCGGATTTTTGAAAGATTCTACCGCGTGGATAAGGCTCGATCGCGGCAGGTGGGCGGAACCGGGCTGGGGCTGTCGATCGTGAAACACGTGGTCGAGCGGATGAACGGCGGAGTGCGCGTGGAGAGCCAGTTGGGCAAAGGATCGACGTTCACGCTGATTCTTCCCGCAACCGCTTCGCCCACTCTATAAACTGGTCCTTATGCGAAGCGCGGCTATTTTTCTGCTTCCGGCATTGCTGCATGCGCAAGAGACGGGCAGCTTTACGATTCACATGATGCTCCACGCGATCGGCGAGGAGCATTACGAAATCACCCGTGCGGCCGATGGCGAATCGGTGGCCATGCATGCGGCGCTTGAATATTCGGATCGCGGCAATAAGCGAAACGCATCCGCGAAGCTAACGATGCAGGCGGATCTTACGCCGCAGCGCCTGGAAGTGAATGGCCGGCCTAACGGTGTGACGACGATCGATGGCGATCAGGCCAAGGTCCGCGAAGGCGAGACGGTGCGAAATATGGAAGTGGGGCCGCAGTTCTTTGTCGGGCTGGGGCATATGCCGTTCTCGGTCCAGATGATGATGATGCGGTATTGGCTGGCGCACGGGAAACCGGCTCGCCTGCCGATCCTGCGGGCGAATCCGGCCGCGGAAGACGCTCTGATCGAGCCGGCGGGGCGCGACTCGATCACCGTCGACGGAAAGCCGGTCGAACTCACGCGCTACACCGTCGCCAATATTGTTTGGGGACGCGAAGTGTTGTGGATGAATCAGGAAGGTCAGCTCGCTGCCGCAATGACGTTCGCGGCCGGGCTGCCGCTGGAAGCGGTGCGCGCCGAATATGAGCCGGCGTTTGACGAGCTGTTTCGGGCAGGCGTGGCCCAGGAGATGCGCACGCGGGAATCGATGGAGCGGCAGGTCCCAGCGGAGCACACCGGCAATTTCGCAATCGTCGGTGCGACTCTCGTGGATGCGACCGGGAAGGCTCCGGTGCCCGATTCGGTGGTGATCGTCCGCGATGGACGAATCGCGGCGGCCGGATCGCGCAGTCAGGTTCCGATTCCGAACGGCATGGCGACGGTGAACGCGAAGGGCAAGATGCTCCTGCCGGGTTTGTGGGAAATGCACACGCATTTTTCCGGAGTCGAGTTCGGGCCGGCATACCTCGCTGCTGGCGTGACTACGGCGCGGGATTGCGGAGGCGAGTTCGATTTTCTGGTCGCGGAACGTGACGCGATTGATCGGCATCACGGCCTCGGGCCTAGGTTGTTGCTGGCTGGCCTGGTCGACGCGAGTGGACCCAAGGGATTCGGCAATGTGTTCGCGGATACGCCGGAGGAAGCTCGCGCAGTGGTGGCGCGATATAAGGACGCGGGATTCGAGCAGATCAAACTGTACACGTTCCTGAAACCGGATGTTATTGAGGCGCTGGCCGCGGAGGCGCATCGCGTGGGGATGAGTGTTACCGGACATGTCCCGGCGGCGCTAAACGCGTTCCAGGGCGTCGAGGCGGGTATGGATCAGATCAATCATCTGAACTACGTTTCGCAGATGATGCACGCGCCGGGCGGTGGCCGCGGAGCTCCGGTCGACCTCGATTCGGAGCGGGCGCACAAGGCGGTTCAGTTTTTCCTGGAACATCACACCGTTGTCGATCCGACGGCCTCGTGGGGGGAAATGGGCGGGCATCCGGCGACGGTGGACATTCGATCCTTCGAGCCAGCGATCGTGAAAGCTCCGGCTACCGTGGCTGCGAAATTTTCGCAGGGATCCGTTACGGATGCGGGTCAATTTCGTGCGCGCATGGCGGAGACGGTGGCCGTGATCGGCGCGCTGCACCGGGCGGGCGTCATTATCGTGCCAGGCAGCGATACGGGATTGGTCGGATACGGGCTGATTCGTGAGCTGGAGCTATACGTTCAAGCGGGAATGAAACCGATCGAGGCGATTCAGTCGGCTACCATCGTTTCAGCACGGGCCATGAAGCATGAGCGCGATTCGGGAACCATCGAGGTGGGCAAGCGCGCGGATTTGATTCTGGTCGACGGCAATCCGCTTGAAAATATCAGCGACCTGCGCAGGGTCTCGAAGGTGGTCGCCAACGGCCGTATGTATGATTGCGCGAAGCTGTGGCAAGTTGCCGGATTTCATCCATAACGCGGTATCCTAAACATCCATGAGGAAAGTTTGTCTGCTTTTACTGTCCGCCTGTGCCACGTTTGCGCAGGCGAAATTCGAGTATTGGGCGGGAGCCACGTATAACCCTGCGGTTCCCACTCCTGCCAAAGTGCTGGGCTACGATTTCGGCGATCGCGTTTCCAGCCACGCCAACATCGTGAAGTATCTCCAAGCGCTGGCGGCTGCCGAGCCGAATCGCATGAAGGTCTTCGAGTACGGAAAGACTTGGGAAGGTCGCGAGCTGGTTTACGCGGTGATCGGGTCCGAGGCGAATATCAAGCGGCTGCCCGAGATTCGCTCGGCGATGCAGAAGCTTCACGATCCGCGCAAGACTTCGCAGGCGGACGCGCAAAGGCTGATGGCCGGCCTGCCGGCGTTGATCTGGCTGGCGTATGGTGTTCACGGAAATGAGATTTCCTCGCCCGATGCCGCGCTGGTTACGGCGTATCATCTGCTTGCGGCGCGCAATGACAAAATGATCCCCGATATTTTCGCGAATGCGCTGGTGATGATCTGCCCGTTGCAGAATCCCGACGGCCGCAACCGTTTCATTCACGATTTTGAAGTGAATGAAGGACTGGAGCCGGATGCGAATCCGATTGCCGCGGAACACAGTGAATCCTGGCCCGGTGGGCGGACGAATCATTATTATTTCGATCTGAATCGCGACTGGCTGGGCATCACGCAACCGGAGACGATCGGCCATGTGAAGGTGCTCCAGGAATGGTATCCGCTGGTGTTCATCGATCTGCACGAGATGGGCACGGATGCGCAGTACTATTTCACACCGGAATCCGATCCATATAATCCGTACTTAACGAAAGACCAGCACGACGATCTGTACTGGTTCGGTAAGAACAACGCGAAGTATTTCGATCAGTTCGGGTTCCGCTATTTCACTCGCGAAAATTACGACGCGTTTTATCCCGGCTATGGCGCAAGCTGGCCGTTCTACTACGGCGGAATCGCTATGACGTATGAAAACGGATCGACGCGCGGGCTGGTAGTGCACCGGTCGGACGACGTGACCATCACGTATCGCGAGACGGTGCGGCGTCATTTTGTGACCTCGGTAGCGAGCTGCGAAACGGTGGCGCAGCATCGCGCGGATCTGCTTCAAGCGTTTTACAAATATCAGGTCAATGCAATGGAAGAAGCCGCGAAAGATCCGGTGAAGGAGTACATTCTGCCGCGCCGCGGAAACACCTCGGAGGTGGACAAGCTCGCGCAGTTGCTGGTGATGCAGGGTGTGGAAGTGAATCGCGCGGGTGCGGCGTTTTCAAGCGGCGGGAAGCAATATCCGGCGGGATCGTACGTGGTTTCGCTCGCACAGCCGGAGCGGCGCATGGTGCGCGATCTTCTGGATCCGCAAGTTTCCATGGACGACGCGTTTCTGAAGGACGAAGAGCATCGCAGAAAGCTGCGGCTGCGCAGCGGGATCTACGACGTCACCGCGTGGTCGCTGCCGTATCAGTTCAACATTGAAGCGGTCGCTTCGAAGGATGCGTCCACGGCCAATTTGTCGGCCGTGAAGTTCGGCGATGTTCCTCCGGGCAAGATCGATGGAGGGAAAGCCACGGTCGCGTACCTGGTTCCTTGGGGAACCACCGCCGCCGCGAAGATGCTGACCGCCAGCCTGCGCGCGAATCTTCGCGTCTTAAGCGCCGATAAGAGCTTCAAGCAGAGCGGACGCGCGTATCCCGAAGGAAGCCTGGTCATCATGGTCAAGGAAAATGGCCCGGGCGTGCATGAGACGGTGCGGAAGCTGGCGGAAAGCTCGGGAGCGGAAGTGGTCGCGACGAATTCGAGCTGGATGGACGAAGGTCCCGATTTCGGCAGCTCGCGCGTTCCGTATCTGAAGCGTCCGGCGATTTTGCTGGCGTGGGATCGGCCGACCAATGGAGGCTCCGCGGGTCAGGCTCGATGGGTTTTGGAGCGCGAGTTCGGGTATCCCGTAACAGTGATCCGGACGCAACAGATCGGCGGAGCGGATTTGAGCAAGTTTCAGGTGATCATTCTGCCTGAAGCCGGCGGCGGCGACGGTTATGCCGGGGTTTTGGGAACCAATGGAACGCGGCGGCTGCACGAATGGGTGCAAAGCGGCGGAACGCTGATCGGCATGGGCAGCGCGTTAGGCTACATGTCGCAAAACGGGATGATGGCGATCCAACAGGAGAATGCACCCGGTTCCGACGGCGGCGCCACGGGAGGTCGCGGCGGGCGTGGCGGCGCGGCGGCTGCACCCACGACTGCGGCGCCGGCCACTACGGAAGCTGGTCGAGGGAATGCTCGCGTGCCGGGACACATTTACACGTCGGATGCAGATTTGGAAAAGGCGATTCAACCGGATACGCAAGCTCCGTGGCCAGCGCACGGATTCCTGGCGAAGGCCAAGGTCGACCAGGAGCATTGGATCACGGCCGGCGTGCCGGAAACCGTGTATGCCGTAGTCAGCGGGTCGACGATTTACACTCCGATCAAAGTGGATCGAGGCGTGAATGCCGTGGTGTTCGCGGGCGCGGATCAGGTGATGGCGAGCGGCTATTCTTGGGAGGAGTTTCGCAAACAGCTGGCCTACAAACCGCTGTTGATCGTGGAGCGCGACGGGCGCGGCAATGAGATCGGCTTCACGGCGGATCCGAATTATCGCGGCTATCAGGACGGTCTGTATCTGCTGTTCATCAACGCCGTATTTCGCGGCCCGGCGCACACCGGTGGCGGATTCGGCGGGCAGTAGATTATTGCGACCATCGTCGCAACGCGGCCGATCCGGCAGCGAAAGCGGCAACGATGGCGATGGTCGCCAGACCTCCACCGGCCACGCTGATCACCGGTCCGAACCATGCGGCGGTCCAGCCCGATTCGACCGCGCCTAATTGGTTCGAACAACTGACGAAGATGTTCTGGACGGATAGCACGCGGCCTTTGAGATAATCCGGCGTACGGGTTTGCACCAGCGATTGGCGCAGAACCACGCTGACGTTGTCGAACGCTCCGGTCAGCAGCAGCATCGCGAAAGAGAGCCAGAAGGATCGCGAGATGCCGAAGACGATGGTGGCTGCTCCGAATCCGCCGACGGCCCACAGCAGCGTCTGTCCAGCGCGTCGGGGCTTGGGCACGTGCGAGGTCAGGATCGCCATCGACACCGCGCCCAACGATTGCGCGGCACGCAACCATCCCAGGCCGCGCGCGCCGGTGTGCAGGATCTCTACCGCATAAATCGGAAGCAGCGCCGTCGCGCCGCCGAACAGCACGCCGAACAGATCCAGCGAAATGGCGGGCAGGATCAGCTTATCCGCACGCACAAACCGGATGCCTTCGAGCAACTCTTTGCGATCGACGGAGGGAACCATGGGGCTCGCCTCGACGCGGCGCACTCGGAGCAGTTGAAAGCACGCGAGGGTAAGCGTCGCGCAGACGAGCTGGACGATGTACACGGTCTTGCTTCCCACCGACGCCAGCAGCAAGCCTGCGACCGCAGGTCCACTGACGTTGGCGATCTCCTGGGCGCTGCTGTTCCAGGTGATGGCGTTGCGCAGGCCATCCTTGGCGACGACGTGAGGAAGGATTGCCAGCCGCGACGGGCCCTGGAAGGCTCGCGCGGCGGCGGTCAGGAACAGGGCGCTGTAGATCAGCGTGACCGATGGCGGTCTGCTGACCAATAAAAAGGTCGCCGCGATCACCAACGCCTGGGTGAAAATCATGATGCGGCGCCGATCGTAACGGTCCGCCGCGTGGCCGGCGAATAAAGCAAACATCAGGAACGGAGCGACTTGAACGAATCCCACGTTGCCCAAAACGGCGGCGGATCTGGTTTGGAGGTACAAATCCCAGCTCACCGCGACGGAAAGCATCTGCAAGCCGAGATTCGCGAGCAGCGATCCCGCGACGAAGAACCGAAAATCGCGGGAACGGAAAGATGAGTACGGGTCCAACTAAATAGCTTCGCACGCGCCGCGCGGCGAGCGGCATAGAGTGTCAGGTGTGCCGAACTGCTTCCATCGGGTCCATGCGAATCCAGCGGTGCGCGGCGAGATACGCGATGGCGAGGGAGAGTGCCGCCATGGCGCAAGCGACCGGCGCGAGTACGGCCCACTCCAGTCGATGAATGCCGTAGAGCTGCGAGCTCAAGAGAGTGCTGGCCGCGATGCCGAGTAGCAACCCCGCGAAAATTCCTCCGCCCGTGGTCGCCAGGGTTTCACGGAACACCATACTCAGCAATTGGACCGGTCGAGCCCCTAACGCGACGCGAATGCCCAACTCCCGCCTGCGTTCGCTCACCGAGTAAGAGATCGCGCCGTATAAACCGACCGTTGCGAGCAGCAGTCCCAGGGCGCTCAATCCGCTGACGGCGGCAAGCGTCGCCAAGGGGATGAAAAGCGTCAGGTGCATCCAGTTTTCCATGGTGATGGGCGGAAGCGGCTGGCCGACTCCGAGATCGCGCGCCATGCGCGAAAGCGGCTCGATCCACAGCCGAGGGTCGCCATGGGTGCGGGCGATCAGCATGACTCCGGGTTGATAATTCTGGCGCAGCGCAAGGTATAGATACGGGCGCGGGGCTTCGTCGAGATCGTCGTATTTGCCGTCGGCGGCGATCCCGACGACGGTCATCGGGCGATTCCCGTTGGCGAGCCGCAGAGTGCGGCCGATGGCGTCCTGCCCGGGCCAATACTTTTCCGCCATGAAATGATTGATGACGATCACGCCCGGGCTTTTCTCCCGATCGGTGGCCTGAAAGGTTCGTCCTTCGAGAAGGCGGATGCCGAGCGTGGAGAAATAATTCTCGTCCGTGGTGGTGCAATTGATGAAGATTCGCTCGGGATGATCGGGAAGGCGCACTTCTTCGCGATCGCTCGAATCGCCGCCGAGCGGCATGTCCAGGGCGATGGCGGCCGATTCGACCCCGTAGAGTTGCTCCGCGCCGCGGCGAAGATCGTCGTAGCGTCTCAGTCCCTGTTCGGGCGAAAGCCCGTCGAGACCGGAGAAGCTCCACATCGCGACGATGTTGCGAGCCGAAAATCCCGGGTCGATCTGTCGTAGATTGTGCAGGCTTCGCAGGCACATGCCGGTTCCGGCCAGAACCAGCGTGCAGACCGCGACTTGAACGATCACCACGGTGTTGCGGATGATTCCGCGCCGGGTGCCCCCGATAGCGATCTCACCGCTGAGCGCGGCGGCTAGATCCAATTTCGATGCGTAGAGCGCCGGCGCCAAACCTGCGGCGAGGCTTGCGGCGAGCGTCAATCCCAGCATCAGTACAAAAACCAGCGCGCCGGGGTGCAGATCCGCCGCGAGCTGCATGGAGCCGAACACCGGAAACGCCGCGTCGAATCGTGAGAAGCGATTCAGGACGGCTGCGGCCATCAAGTAGCCGATCACGCCTCCGAGAGCACAGATGACGGTACTTTCTTTGAGAAATTCGACAATCAGACGAGCCCGTGTCGCGCCGAGCGCGGTTTTGATCAGCGCTTCCTGCCTTCGCTGCGTGGCCAGCGCAAGCAGCAGATTCGCGACGTTCGCGCAGGCGATCAGCAGAATTAACAGAACCACTGCGATGAGTACGGCAGAGATCAGTTGCGCGGGGCGCATCCAGTCGGGATGCAGGAGCGTGGCGGCGGTCACCTCAGCATACGGATTTCTCTCGGAGCTGGGAAACGCGGCAATGAGCTGGTTCCACAAGGCCTGAACTTCGGCGCGTGCCTGCGCGCGCGTCGCGCCGGGATTCAGCCGGCCCGCGAGAAGCACGATCCGTTCTTCGCGATTGCCGAGCGTGGCTTGGTCGTCCGTGGCGAGATTGAGGACCACGTCAGTGCCGATGCCGAACACGGGTCCGATGTATTGTTTCGGCGCGACGCCGACAATGTTCAGCTCCTGATGATTGATGGTCACGGTCTTGCCGACAACGTGGGGATCCGCGCCCCAGCGCTTCCAGCATGAATACGTCAAAATCGCGGAGGGAAGTTTCTTGTCGTCGTCGCCGGACGAGAAGAATCGGCCTAGGAAAGGCTTGATTTCGAGAACCGAAAAGTAATTGTCGGAAACCGTATTGATCAGGCTCAGTTCGTCGCGCCCGTTGAAGTGCGTAACAGTTTTCGAGATGCCATAGTTGTACCCCGCCACGCCCGAAAACGTCTGGCTGTGGTCACGAATGTAGTGATAATCGAGGTACGAAAGATTATTCTTCGTTCCATCTCGCGCGATGGTGAAGATGGTGACCAGGCGGCCCGGATCATTCGCGGCGGGAGGACGCAGCAGGATGGTATCGGAAACGCTCAAGGCCACTACGGCGAGGCCTAGTGCGATCGCCAAAGAGAACACCGCAATCGAGTTGAGCTTCCAGTTCTTGAGCAGGCTCCGAATCATCCGGATGCTTTTGGCACGCCGCGGGCCAGTTTCGGCTCGCGGCGGATCAATGACTTGCAATTCCGCGCGGCGTGCGCGGATTTCACACTGTGGCTACTGGCGTTGGTTCGGAGATCCCGACGTTGGCGTGGGACGCGCGTTGGGATTCTGGTAATTGGGGAACGCGGGGCGATGCGGCTCCGGAACCGGATGCGTCTTCATCTGCTCCAGCGCCACGGCGACGGCGCGCTCCAGTTGCGGGTCGTGGCCCTCATGCACCAGCTTCGGATCCTGATCCACCATGACATCCGGCGGCGTGCCGTGATTCTCGACGTCCCACTGACCAGTGGGGTTGAAGAATCCGAAATTGGGCGAAGTCACGTTGCCGCCATCCATCAGGACCGGATATTGCGATACGCCGACCAATCCTCCCCAGGTTCGCTTGCCGACCAGCGTGCCGGTTTGCGTGTGGCGGAACATCCACGGCATCATGTCGCCGCCGGAGCCGGCCATTTCGTTGATGATCATCACTTTGGGCCCGAAGACGGAGGCCGCGGGCGTGCGATAAATCGCGCCATAGCGCGGCTGCCACCAGCCCATCAGCGGGCGATTCAGCGCGTTGATCACCAGGTCGGCCACCTGGCCGCCGCTGTTGAAGCGCTCATCGATGATGGCGCCCTGCTTGTCGACCTGCGCGTAGTAATAGCGGTTAAACGCCGTCAGGCCGCCTTGCGCCGTATCGGGCATGTAGACGTAGGCGAGCTTGCCGCCGCTCAACTGGTCCACTTTGCGGCGATTTTCTTCCACCCAGGCTTCATGGCGAAGCGGCTGCTCGCTGGCGACGGGAACCACGGTGATTTCGCGCGCATTGGCACCCGAAGCATCCGAGGCGACGCGCATCACCACGGTCTTGTCGGCCATTCCTTCCAGCAGATGCGAGATGTCGTCCGTGCCTTTGAGCTCATCGCCGTGGATCGAAAGGATGTAGTCTCCAGCGGCCACATTGAGCCCGGGTACAGCCAAGGGCGCGTGAAGCTGCGGATTCCAGCTTTCGCCAGTGTAGATTTTCTTGATGCGATAACGGCCGTTGGCGATCTCGAAATCGGCTCCCAGCAGGCCCCCGGGAACGCGAGCCGGTTCGGGAATATTTCCGCCGCCACCGCGCAGGTGGCCGACGGTGAACTCGCTCAAGAAATCGTGAATGATGTAGTTCAAATCCGCGCGCGAGGCCAGGGAATCGAGAAACTTTTCATACTCTTTTTCGCCGTCCGCGGAGTTGACGCCGTGCAGATTCGGATCGTAGAAGTAGCTTCGCTCGATGCGCCAGACTTCGTGATACATCTGCTTCCATTCGGCGAGAGGCTCGACGTTCACTTCCATGTTCGCGATGTGCAGCGCGCCTTCTCCCGGCTTCGCCGGAGCCGAAGCCGAAGTGATCACGTATTGAGGCGGTCCTGCGGGACCGGCGCCGCCGCGCCCACGTCCACCGCCATCGGGCGCGCCCATGCGCAGCAGCATTTTTTCGCCATTCGCCGATAGATCGAAGAGTTGGACATTATCGGCGAGCTTCTCGGCTTTGCGAGTCTTCAGATCGTATTTCGAAAGCGTGCTGCCGCCGCCAAAGCCGCCGCGTCCGCCGCCGCCCGTTCCAGGCTCCTGGTAATAAATCACGCCGGTTTTCCCGGCGGCCAGTTCGCGATAGGCGCGCGCGGGAAGCGGCAGCGCGACGATCCGTTGCATGATGCGGTCGAAATCGATGTGAACCGGTTTCGGAGGCGCTTCGGCCGATGCCGCGCCGCCGCGTCCACCACGACCCCCGGCAGCCGCAGGCTCGCCAGGCTTTTCTTCGTCGCTTTCCGGAGCCAGCGGCGAAGCGATGTTATTCGCCAGCACGATGAGGTAGATGCTGCGCGTCACGTCATGCTCATCGCTGGTCATATCCAGGCCACTCGACGTCGGCCCATAATTCGTGCTCGCGGTGAAATAAAGATATTGCCCGTCGCGATCGAACGCGGGCAGGCGCGCATCGCTCATTCCATCGGTGACCTGCGTGCTCTTGGCGTCGTCGAGCGAGTAAATCGAAATTGCGTGCAGGCGATTCGGCAAGGACTTCACATAGGCAATCCACTTCGAATCGCCGGACCAGTTGAAGTCGCGATTCAGTTCGTAAGAATAATCGGTGTCGATTTTCGTGAGCTTTCCGGAAGCGATCTCCACGTCCCACAGATTGAGCTGATTGTCGGTGAACGCGATGTGCTTGCTGTCGGGCGACCATTTCGGGTCGAAATAGAACGCCGATTTTCCCGCCAGTGCCAGCTTGCGCGTTTCGCCTTCGCCGCTCTGCGGCTTGACGTGCAACGCATATTCTCCCGATTCGTCAGAGAAGTACGCGATCGATTTTCCGTCGGGCGACCAGGCCGGCGTGCGTTCCATGACGCCGGGAGTGTTGGTCAAGTCGCGGATGTCGCCATGCTCGGCCGGAACCGTCATCACTTCGCCATGCGCTTCAAACACGGCTCGAACGCCAGTAGGTGAAATTTTCGCAGACCGAATCTCGCGCGAAACGTTTTGAAAATGCGGCCGGATCTCGGACAGGTCGGCTTCGATCTCGATCGGGACCTTGTTGCTCTTCTGCGTCGCCAGATCGTAGATATAAACCTGCCCGAACTGTTCGTACACGATTCCGCCGGGGCCCGCGCTGGCGTTCATGATGTCTTTGCCGGTGTTTTCGATCAGTTTCGTTACCGCTTGCGATTGGGGATCGTAGCGGAACAGCGACATGGGTCCGCTGCGGTCCGACAGGAAATAAATCTTGTCGCCGATCCACATGGGATTGATGTCGTTGGAATCGGTGCGCGGGATTTTCACGGTGCTCAGGTCGGCCAGGTTGACGATCCACAGATAGCTCGCCTCACCACCGCGGTAACGTTTCCATGCCACGAAATTCGTGAATCCGGGCGCGAACTGGCCACCGTCGAGCGGGGCGTAAACCATGCGCTTGCCGTCGGGCGAATAGGCTCCGGTGCACGCCATGGGAAGCGGCAGAACCTCCGGCATCCCGCCTTCGGTGGACACGCTGAAGAGTTGCGTGAAGCGCGAATAACTGTAGCGATTCGACCGGAACAGAATGCGCTTGCCGTCGGGAGACCAGCCGACCAGGCGATCGGGATCAGGATGATAGGTGATGCGCTTGGGAGTGCCGCCGGCCGCGGGCATCGTGAAGACATCGATGTTGCCGTCGTATTCGCCGGTGAAGGCGAGCGTGTTTCCGTCGGGGGAGAACTCGGCTTCGGTTTCGAACCCGACGCCTGCGGTGAGACGCTCCGCTTTGCCGCCTTGGCGGCTGACCGTCCATAGATCGCCGGCATAAGAAAAGACGATTTGCGTCTTGTTCATGGTCGGGCGTTGAACCAAGTGCACGGTGGCTTGCGCGCCGAATGCGGCGATGATCGAAGTCGAAAAAACAAGAATCGTAGAAAGCTTCATGGCAACATCCTCTGGCAGGCTATTTTACTACTTTTCAAATACTTACACGCCGGAAACAGCTTACGCCCGTGGAGGGTCTGATACATAGGGGCCAAGAAAGGGGCTCCGAGGGTTGAAGATTTTCGCCGCAGTTTTCGGGATTTTCGCGCTGTTTTCAAGTGACGTTAACATCGATGCGTCCACTCGTACCAGCACAGGTCCAGACATTCGGGTGGAAAAACTGGATGCGTTTTTCAAGTCGTATCGATGTCCTCAGCCGTTTCACGTCGACGAGTATATCGAGGCCGCGGATACGTATGCGCTCGATTACCGGCTGCTGCCCGCGATCTCGGTTACCGAGAGCACCTGCGGATGGTACGAGCGCGGGAACAATCGCTGGGGATGGAATTCGGCTCGAACCAAGTTCGAGTCGGTGACGAAGGGGATTCGCTTCCTGGCGAGGAAGCTCGCGCTGGGGCGCGATTATCGGGGAAAGAGCGTGAAAGAAAAGTTGCAAACCTATAATCCGCGGCCGGAATACGTACGCCAGGTCCAATCGCTGATGCGGCAGGTGGATTCCGATGAAGCCGCGGCGCGGCTTATGTCCGAGTTCCGCCCACCTGAGTGCGCCACGCTTGACCCAGACGGTTCGACGGCGGACGGCGATGCGCCTTGCGTTTCTGATCGGCCGCCGCTTGTGCCGCCACGCGCTTGGTGGCGTACCCCACCATGTCCTTCTCCGTGAACATGAGGGTTTGGCCGTGCTCCACGTCAGTGAGATCGGTGAGACCGGCAAGAAGATGCCGGCACAGCAACGGGAGCTCCTGCATGGGGATCGAATATTTCCGGATCAGCGTGAGGTCGACGCCAACGAAAAACTCGGTGCGCTTCTGTTTGCGATCCGCGGTGACGCCTTCAAAAGCGAAACGCCGGATATTCGATTCCTGACGGAAACCGGCCAACACGAATTCCATTTCACTAGCTCCTTCCCGGAAACACGGTTAGTGCTTCTCGGGTTCTCTCGTCATGGGAGCCCGCTCCAGTCCTGCCTCATCCCCTAGCTCCCGGTAGAGGGCAAAATCCAGGCCGTCGTCTTCATCCGGCTCTTCGGGCTTATCGCCTTGCTGCTTACGCATCAGCCGTTTGGCCAGCTTCTCCTGTTGCCTTTCCTTACGTGCCTGCTCCTTCTGTCGTTTTTTGAAGGTTTGTGGACCGCGACCAGCCATGGGAACTCCCGCAAAAGAGAATAGCCGCACGCGTTGGAGCAACCCAAACGCGGCGGCGAAGGTTATTAAAACGGCCGGAACCGCCGGCCGGAATCAGAAATCGCCTACCAGCGCTGTCCACGTCCGCCACCACCGCCGCTGCCGCGTCCGCGACCGCCGCCGCCGTAACCGCCGCCGGATCCACCGGCCGCCTTGGGACGCGCTTCATTCACGTTCATGGCGCGGCCATGAAGCTCGGCTCCGTTCAACTGGGCGATGGCGTTGGTGGCATCGCGCTTCTCGGTCATTTCGACGAAAGCGAATCCCCTGGGCTGCCCCGTATCCCGGTCGGTGATGATGTTAACCCGTTCCACGGCTCCATACTGAGCGAATGCGGCTTGCAGTTCTTCCTGCGTGGTCTGATAGCTTAAATTTCCTACGAAAATGTTGGTCACGAAAAGGTGTTCCTTTGGGATTGAAATCGTCTTTGTTCAGACTGCGCTCGGACCCAACGTTCGGAATAAGCAGGGAAGCCGCCCGAAAGCACTCGTGGTGAAACGGATGTACGCAAAGACAAAACTAGTATAGCACTTCGAGCGAAATCCGATTGCGTCCGGCCTACTGATTCTTCTCCGGAGATCCGCCAGAGGCGCCCGTTCGAATCGTCGGATACTTGATGCCGAGCTGCTCCAGATACGTGTCGTACTTGGTGGGATCGTAATACATCTTCTTCATCTCGTCGCGATACTTCGCCATGGTCTTCTCATTCAGCCAGATGGCGGGCTTGTCCTCGGGACGCAAGAAAGAGACATACTTAGTGCCCTTATTCTGAACATTATTGAAGTAATCCCAAGCGGACTTGACCAGCTCGGGATGCACCAGGATGTCGATCATGGTCATGGCCTGAACCTTGGCGCCGGCAATCACGCCTTTATGCGCGATGGGAGTGGCCATGGAAATCGCGTTGGCCCAGTTATGGCCGGGACCGCCGGGAATGTTCGAGGGGAAGCGCAGTGTGATCGTCGGCACCACCCAGGAAACGTCCCCGATGTCGTCGGAGCCGCCGCCCATGGGTTGCGCGCCCTGTCCCTCTTCACCTCCCTCGGCCGGCTGGACGCGCGGAGGACGCAGCTCGGAAACTTTGGTTGCCAGGCCGCGTACGGGCTGTTTCAGCTCCCGCTGGAAAGCCTTCGCGAGCGCCTGGTCGTCATCGGACCATTGCGGCAGCCCGACTTTCTTGATATTGGCCTGCATGGCTTCGGCGATCGGCTGGTTGAAATATCCCGGCCACGCGGCGCCGAGGAGGCGTTCCGAATATTCAGTATCGGTCATCAGCGTCGCGCCTCTGGCCATGTTGTCGCCGATGTGCCACAGGTTCATGATGTGGTCGTAATCGGCTTCGCGGAAATAAAACCACATGGAGGCGTTGGGGGGAACGACGTTCGGCTGATCGCCGCCGTTGGTGATCACGTAATGCACGCGGGTGGCCAGGCGCAGATGCTCGCGGCGGAACTCGTAGCCGACGCTCATCAACTCCGCTGCGTCGAGCGCGCTCCGTCCGCGCCACGGGGCTCCGGCCGCGTGGGCGCTTTCGCCCTTGAAATTGTATTCGATCGAGACCAGGCCGTTCGATCCGCTGGGTCCATAAGAGACAGCCATGTTATTCGCCACGTGCGTAAAGAGCACGACGTCGACGTCCTTGAACATCCCGGCGCGAACGTAGTAGGCCTTCGAGCCCAGCAATTCCTCGGCAACACCGGGCCACAGGCGGATGGTGCCCTGCATATGTTCGCGCTCCATCACCTTTTTGACGGCGAGCGCGGCGATGATGTTCAGCGGCACCCCGGAGTTGTGACCTTCGCCGTGTCCCGGCGCGCCTTCGATCATAGGATCGTGATACGCCACGCCGGGCTTCTGCGACGCTTGCGGAATATCGTCAATATCGGAGCCGAGCGAGATTACCGGCTTGCCGGAGCCCCATGACGCGATCCATGAGGTCGGGATTCCCGCGATTCCGCGCTCGATTTTGAATCCTTCTTTTTCCAGGATTCCGGTGAGATATTTGGAGGTTTCAAACTCCTGGAATCCAAGCTCGCCGAAGCTGAACACGCTATCGACCATCACCTGGGCCTGCTTTTTCATGTGGTCGATTTCGCCATTCAGGTCGGCTTTCATGGCGGCTTCTTTTTCGGGCGTGACTTTCGGCTGCGCGAACGCGCAGGCAGCGGAAATCAGGACGGCGAGCGAATACTTGAACATGGGCATCTCCTTCCGGTCGAATACTCAGGTTAATCTTCGCGCGCAGGAACTGCAAGCGGGTTTGGCGCGGAGTTAGCGCGCGAAGTCGATGTATCCACGACGCGGGTTAGTGCTGACCAGCTTCACTCGAATCTGGTCGCCGACGTCGACGCCGCTTTCGCCGCGGATTAACAGACCTTCGGCCGGAGGCCGCAGCACGCGCACGAACACGCCTTTGGGGGTGACGCCGGTTACGATTCCATTGAAGCTTTCGCCGATGCGAGGCGTCAGAGCCACGGCGGCGATGCGCTTTTCCATAACACGCTCCACTTTTCGCGCCGCGTCCTCTTTCAAGGTGCAGTTGGTGGCGATCGAATCGAGCTGGCCTTCGTTGTACGGAGTGGGATGCTTGGCCAGCACGGATTTGATCAGACGCTGCGCCACCAGATCGGCGAACCGCCGGTTCGGCGCGGTGGAGTGCGTGTAATCCTGAACGGCCAGCGCGAAGTGGCCTAGATCGGCATTCGCGGCGCCTGGGCGAAAGAGCACGTACTCGCCCGGCCCCATCAGCTTGATTACCGCGAGCGAGATGTCCGGGTAATGCACTTCATCGGACTCGCGCATTTTGGTCAGGAAGGCGTTCAGCGCCTCGGAATCGGGATTGGGCGGCAGCTTGCCGCCATAGCGAGCCGCTAAAGTAACGATGCGCGGCCAACGTTCCGGTGTCTTAACGACGCGCCGAATGGAGGCGACCCCGGCGTGCGAGAGCGTTTGCGCCATCACTTCATTCGCCGCGACCATAAAATCCTCGATCAGGCGAGTGGCGCGATTTCGCTCGCGGACCGCGAGTCCTTCGACTTGGCCCTCTGAGATCAGGGGTTCGGTCTCCACGCGATCGAAATCCAGCGCACCGCGGCGGTGTCGCCCAGTGCATAGAGTCTGCGCGGCCTCATCCTGAAGCTCGAGTTGTTCTTGCAAATCGGGCGATGCGGCTACCTTGCCCGGAGCCGGGCCGGTGCCTTCCAGCCACGCTCCGACGCCGTTGTAGGTCAACTGCGCATGATTTCGCACCAGCGCGCGATAAATGTCCGGAGACGTGATCGATCCGTCGGCGGTCACCACGTACTCGATTACCATCGCCAGGCGGTCTTCGTCCGGGTTCAGCGAAGTCAGATCGGTGGAAAAATCCTCGGGCAGCATCGGAAACGTCTTGACGCCGGTGTAGACGCTGGTGGTCTGCGAGGAAGCGTGACGATCGATGGGAGTGCCGATATCGACCGCGATGTCGACGTCGGCCACGGCAACCCGGACGCGTGTTCCGGCGGCGCCGGCGGATTCGGCCATTTCGATCTGGTCGAGATCGCGCGAAGTGTCGTTATCAATGGACGACCACAGGAGGCCGCGCAGATCGCGGATGCCGTCGGTCGGCTTCGGCGCGGCCTCGGCCCTGAAATCTGCGATTTGACGATCGGTACCGGCGGGGAAATCCGGATCGAAACCTCTGTCGATCATCTCCTGCCGGGCGGCGGCTGCCAGGTCAAAACGACTCACTGGAGGGTGAAAGGAACCGAGAAAATCGTGGTTTCCCACTCCATTTGAAGTTTGCCGGCCTTACCGCCTGCCGAAGACAACGTGATCTTGAAAGTATCGATCGGTTTGGAGGACTTGCTCATGTCCATCGCGACGCGGCCCAAATCTTGACCCTTGTTATATTCGAGTCCCCATTGGCCGGTCTGCTTGTTAACGATCAACTGAAAGCCTTTCTCGGTGGGCCAGATGAACAGCGTATAGTCGCCCTTGGGGATGTTGACGTTCTTCATCTGCAAGGCTGCATCGGTGTGCAGCGCCGTGGCCTCGTTCGCGCCCGCGCGCCAGACTTCTCCATAAGGGACCAGGCCGCCGAAAATCTTCCGCCCATGCATGGACGGCGCATGATATTGAATCGCGATCTTCTTGCCGGCGATGGTCACCGAAGTATCGGCAGGCGGGCTGGTATATTGCGCGACCGCCACAGTCGCGCAGGCAGACAGCAGGACAGGGATCAAAGTCTTCATGGGCAAGCCTTTCTCAGAATCGATAGACGATCGACGGCGCAGAATGTTCGGGAATTACTTCAATACCGCATCCTTCGCGCTGCCGAAGTACAGGCCGTTGAACAGAAGCTTGTAGGTCGCGTGCGGCTGGCTCCGGAAGGCCACTTCGGGACCAAGCATCATCACTTTGCCTTCGCCTACCGTGGCCTCAGCGGCGGCCGTGCCGCCGTCGAGGTATTGCTGTCCCCACGCCCATCCGCTGTCGAGCGGCGCGGGACCCGAGAACCACGCGACGGCTGAAGTCTTTTTCAGCTCCGCGTTCGGCTCCATGCGGAACACCGGGCTGTTGTCGAAGAACACGTCCACCTGCTCCGGCATCCCGTACGCCAGAGGATTCGTATTGTCGATATTGGTCTTGAGCAGCGATCCCGGGATGTAGAATTTTTCCCGCGGCAGCGCCCGATCGCGTCCATCGGGGCCTTTTTCCGTCAGATAATCCTTCACCGGAAGACCCAGCAACTCCGCCATGCTGGTCGAACTGCCGATGGTCACGATGGACCCGCCGGATTCGACGAACTTCTTGAGCTGCGGCATGGTTTTGTCTTCACTGATGCGGCCGGTCCAGCCTTGATACTCGCTGGGCAGATCCTCCGGGACCTGATTTCCGAAGCCGCCGCCACCTCCACGGCCACCGGTCCCGGCGCGGCGATACGCGCCGTCGGTGAACACCAGAACATCGAACTTCGATTTCAGCTCGCCTGCGTCCAGCGTCTGCGGATACACCACCTGGAACGGGAACTCATACTGCTCAAACAGCCAGCGCGTCCAGCCCGATGGCATGTTCCCGCCGTACTGATCGAAGAGTCCGATGCGGATCGGTTTCAGCTTCATCGCGTCACCCGCTGGAGCTTTCGCGACCATATGGGCCGGGACCCCAAGCTGCTTCGCGGTTTGATCGATGATTCCACGCGCGGATCCCGAAGCGGGAACCCAGATTGCGCCGGTGCCCAGATCCTCGCCGTCGGCGCTCATGTCTTTCTTGATCCAATACACGTCGGCCCCGGCTTTCAGCAGCCGGTTGATCAGCACGAACGAATTATTGATGCGATGGCTGATCAGAAATCCCGCAGTTCCAGTGCCCGTCACGGGTTCGGACGGCGGCGGCAGCACGCCATTGATCTTGGTGAACGGCCCGTCGAAGGCGTCGAGAATGCGATCGAACTTCACGCCCATCTGATACGCCAGCGTCCATCCCGTGATGTCGTAGGGCGGCTTGGGAGGACCACCGGGATACGCGAAATCGTTGGGGTGGTCCTGCGGCTCGAACATATCCATGACGTGCGGCCGGAACGCCTGCGCGGTTTTGACCACGTAGGAGCCATTCGGATAGCTCTTGCCGGCTACTGAAAACTGCGACGTCGCTTTCATTACGGTGATGCCGTTTTTCAGCAGCGCATCGACAAACTCGGTTGCGGTAGCGAAATCCGCCTGGTCGGACGGGATAATATAACCGCGCGGATCGCGCATTTTCGGATCGTGCAAAACGGTGTTGTAGAGTTCGCTCGGAAGGGTGGCCGCGCCTCCGCCGCCCGGAGTCAACCCGGCCGGCAGATCGCCGCCCGCCGCGCCGCCGCCGCGTCCACCGCGACCTCCACGACCACCCGCGGGAGCCATTTTCGCCGCGGCCTCTTCCAGCGCCGCGATGCGCTTGGGCGTGACGGTCCAAGTATCCTGATTGCCTTTCTGAATCGAATTGCGGCCCATCTGATAAATGTTGTAGAGCCATGTTTCGCGATACCGGGACGCCAGGTCGAGCATGGCGCGATTGTTCGACATTTCGTACTCGATCGACTGGCGGTAATGCCATTTCTGCCCGTTCGTGGTCGGCGCGATCGGCAAAGGCCAGTCGCCCTGCGGCAACTGCTTTTCGGCGACCAGCGGAATGTCGATGGGCGTGGGATTGCCGATAATCTCGGTTAGAATCCCGATCATGTTGTGGAAATACGTTACGGTTCTCAGACCGCCGTTCCACCATGTAGAATAATTCGCGCCGGTACGCATCGCCGATCCGCCCTTGCCTTCGGCGACCAGGCGGCTGTGCATCGCCGTGCCCACCATTTCGATTCCCAAGGGAACCAGCGGATCGAAATTGTAGTTGAAAGGATCGCGAAACGGCGGCATGAAGATCACCGCTCCGGCGGGTCCGGTCTGGTGATGGTTGTACATGATCTGCGGGTACCACTCGAGGAACAGTTGCCGGTTCATGTTGGTGGTTTCCTTCATCGCGGACATGTAGAAATCGCGATTGTCGTCATGCCCGACATACTTGGCGTACAGCATCGGCATGCCGTTCAGGTTGCGCTTCAGCGGATCTTTTTCGCGCATATA
>Ga0209415_10003888_pt1 | contig 27620 bp, 23 predicted proteins | sample PeaSoiSIISIP2007_FD_187696 | JGI IMG/M metagenome (GOLD analysis project Ga0209415, IMG submission 187696) | Peat soil microbial communities from Weissenstadt, Germany - SII-SIP-2007 (SPAdes) (version 2) | ecosystem: Environmental > Terrestrial > Soil > Wetlands > Peat | place: Germany... | reverse complement strand
TCCTCCCACGGCTCGCAGCCGTGGCGGGTGACGAAGACGAGCTCGGGGAAGTCGTACATCACCTGGTCGATGAGCCGCACCTCCTGCGGCCACATCGGAAACCGTGGACCTGGCACCCCGGCGCAGGAGAAGATCGGCACGCCCAGCTCAACGCACTTGGCGTAGATCGGGTACATCAAGGCGTCGGCGATCCCGACCTGCGGGTTGAAGCCGCAATTGAAGGCGCTGAACGCGCGCACGCCATAGGTCTCGTACTGGCGGACCATGTCGCGAATGCCGTCCATGCCCTTGTTCGGGTCGACGCCGCCGATGGGGACGAAGCGGTCGGGGTGGTCCTTCAGCGCCTTGGCGCTCACCTCGCCGCCGGCGCCGATCAGGCCGATCTCGATCCCGAACCGGTCCATCTCGTGCAAGGTCACCGCGATCGGGTCGTTCGCGCCGTAGAGCTCCTTCGGCACGTTCTTGAACATGTACTCGACGGGGAAGTCGAACTTGGCCGACGGGTCCTTCAGCTGCGCCCGGATGAAGTCGTACATTTTGAAGTCTTCGGCCGGGAAGCCGATCATGGTGTCGACGATCCCGATGCCGGTGGGCATGCCCATGGCGCTTAAGCCGCCGCGGCCATTAGCGCTTCGCGGAAGAGGTAGCAGGTCGCGTCGCGCGGGATGTCGGAGAGCGGCAGGGGCGTCTCGACCTGAGCCGGCGTCGGGCCGAACCTGGCCGCGAGCGGCAGCAGCTTTTCGAGGTCGAAGTTGTAGAGGGCGGCCGCGTTCAACCCCAGCACCTTGCGTCGGCGCGCGTCGGGCATGCCGCCGAACGTGAGACGCAGGGACTCGAGATTATAGGGGAAGGTGCCCTCGTAGTGCGGGTAGTCGTTGCCCCACAGCACGTGGTCCTCGCCGATCTGCTCAATGCCGGCGAGGTCCGCCATGCTGGGGAAGCTGGCGCCGTAGTAGCAGTGCCGCTTGGCGTATTCGCTGGGCGGCTCCTTCAGCGGCGACTCCATGCCGGCGTAGTTCATCTCGCCCGTCGCGCCGGCCTTGATCGCATAGTAGGCGCGGTCGACGCTCTTGAGCGCCGCCGGCACCCACGAACAGCCGGACTCGGTCAGGATGTGCTTGAGCTTGGGGAACTTTTCGAACACGCCGGCCACCAGCAAGTGCCGCCAGCCGGACTGGCCGTAGAAGGTCACGTCCTGGATCCAGATCGACTCGGCGACCGCACCCTGGCCGTACTCGGGCAGGCCCTGGCCGGTGTGCTGGTTCATGACCAGGCCATGATCCTGGATGGCGGCGTACACACGGTCCCAGGCGGGATCGTAGAGCGGCTTCAGCCACGTTGCATCCGGCGGGATCAGCGGCAACAGCACCCCGCCGCGCAGGCCAGCCTCGGCGATGAACTCGATGTCCTTGACCGCCTCGTCGAGGTCGTTGGGCAGGATGACGCCGATGCCCGCTCGCCGCGCCGGGTCCTCGGCGCAGAAGTCCTTGAGCCAGCGATTGTGCGCGCGAATGCCGGCGAGGCAGCGCTCGTACTCCTCGGGCTTCGGCGGATGAGCGGTGACGATGCTCTTCGAATAGAAGGGCGGCACGGTGTTCGGAAACACGACCTCGCCGACGACGCCCTGGCTGTTCTGGTCGGCGGTGCGGATGTCGAGGTCCCAGTTGCGCATCTTCTTGGAGCCATAGTGCTCCTGCGAGGGGTTCTTGTAGCCGCCGCGCCATTCGTCGAACGGCTCGCGCCACTCAGGATCCAGGTGCTCGCGATACTGCGCGTGGCTGCCGCCGGCGTGAGTATCGGCGGTGATCAGCAGATAGGGCTCTTGCGACATCGAAGGTCCTGGCGAGTTTGGCGAACGGCTGTGCGACCGTGTCATGAACGGAGAGAACCGCGGCGCTGTCAAAACAAAGTTCGGCGCGCTTGCAGTGTCTGGTCCAGGCCCTCACTGTCCCGCGGGGAATGCAGGTGCGGACCGAACTCGAGATAGGGCCTTTGTCCGAGGCCGTGGGCGCGGAGGTCGCGGGGATCGACCTTGCGGCGCCCCTCGCCCCGCCGACGCTCGCGGCGCTCCGCCAGGCCTGGCTGGACGCCGGCGTGCTGGTTTTCCGCGACCAGACGCTCGACGCCGACCAGTTCATGGCGGTCGCCCGCGCCTTCGGCGAGCCGATGGAGTACCCGTTCCTGACCGGGCTAGCGGGGCATCCGATGATCACCGAGGTGATCAAGCTGGAGCACGAGACGGTGAACTTCGGCGGAGTCTGGCACTCGGACACCACCTATCTGCCCGCGCCGCCGATGGCGACGCTGTTGCTCGCCCGCGAAACCCCGGCCGTCGGCGGGGACACGCTCTTCGCCAGCCAGGTCGCCGCGGACGACGCCCTGCCGACGTCGATGCAGGCGAGGCTCTCGGGCCTGCGGGCGGTCAACAGCTCAGCCAAGGCGGAGGTCGCGCGCACCCGCGAGGACCGCCTGCGCGACCATGCGCGGCCGGACGCCAGCGACGTCTATGAAGCCGTCCACCCCGTCGTCCGCGAGCATCCCGAGACCGGACTACTCAGCCTGTTCGTCAACCCTGCCCACACGGTCCGCTTCGAGGGGATGGACGAGGCGGAGAGCGCGCCCCTCCTGGCCGAGCTCTTCGAGCACCAGGTGCGCCCCGAGTTCACTTGCCGCGTCCGCTGGTCGCCGGGAACGCTGGCGATCTGGGACAACCGCTCGGTGCTGCACTTCCCGATCAACGACTACGACGGCCACCGCCGGGTGATGCACAGGATCACGCTCAAGGGCGATGTTCCGGTTTAGAGCCCGAACACCCGCCTGGCGTTCTCGCCGAGCACGGCGGCCTGGCGTTCGGGGCTCAAGGCGGCGACGGAGTGGCGGATCAGGTCCGGCGCGGCGAGCGTGGAATCCACATGGGGATAGTCGCTGCCCCAGAGGATGCGGTCCTCGCCGACGATGTCGAGCATGGCGCCGATCGTGCGCTCCTCCGGCTCGGCGACGAAGTAGCAGTTGCGCTTGATGTAGTCGCTCGGCTTGAGCTTCAGCGGCGACAGCGCACGGAACACCGAGTGCTTCTCGTCCAGCCGGTCCATCAGGTACGCCGCGTGCCCGCAGCCGGCCTCGACCGAGACGATCTTCAGCTTGGGGAAGCGCTCGAAGAGGCCGTCGGTGACCACGGCGGCGATCGCCGGGATCAGTTGGCCGGTGGCGCCGAGCGCGAAGGTGAAGACCGGGCCGGGCCGCGTCTCCTGCCAGTGCAGGAAGGGCGAGAACTGGCCGCCGAAGCGCACGATCACGTGGAAGCACCCCGGCGCGCCGGCCTCCTCGCAGAGGCGCCACAGCCGGTCGAAGTGCGGATCGCCCGGCCGCCGCCCGTCGATGGTTTCCGGCGGCGTGAAGAGGCCGCGGAATCCGGCCTCGAGGCAGGTTTCGAGCTCCTCGACGGCGCTATCGACGTCGCGCCAGTTGACCAGCGCAATTGGGACGACGCGGCCGGGCGCGGACTCGAAGAACTCGCGCTGCCAGCGGTTGTAGGCGCGGCAGTAGGCCGATGAGAGCTCCAGATCGTCGGTCGGGAAGGGCAGGATGCCGATGGTCGGGAACAGCACCCCGCGATCGACGCCCCAGGCGTCGAGCAGCGCCGCGCGCGCGGTCGGGTCGTAGCTCGCCGGCTCGCAGCCGTCGGCGTAGCTCAGGGCCCCGGAGAAGACGCTCTCGCGCGGCAGGTGCGCGCCGCCCAGGCCCGCCAGCACGTTCGAAAGCACCGAGACCTCGCCGATGATCAGGTGCTCGACCCCGTCGCGGCGCTCGATGCGGATGGCGCGGTCGCGATACTTGGGCTCGAGGTAACGCTGCCAGAGGTCGGCCGGCTCCATCACGTGGGAGTCGCAATCGATCACTATGGACATCGGGAACGCCTGCTCTCGGTTCAACGCCCGGCGATCAAGGCCCCGCCGCCGGTCGCCCGTCAATGCCGGCGCTCGCGCCACAGGTTGTGCAAGGGCGGGCTGGACGCGTATCGGAAGCGCAAAGGCGGCAGACCTCGAGGGAACGGATGGACAAGAAACGGGTCGGCATCCAGCTGCCCAGGCAGGCGCAGAACCAGACGGTCGAGCAGCGTTTCGCGCTCGAGCTCGAGGGCCTGGCGCCGGTCGCCGACATCGTCGAGGTGCGCGCCGACACCCCGGCCGAGTTCGCCGCCGGCGTCGCCGACATGGACGCGATCATCACCTCCTGGGGCCTCCGGATCGACCGGCAGGTGATCGAGAGCCTGAAGAACTGCGTGGTCATCGGCGTGGGCAGCGTCGGCGTCGACATGGTGGACGTGGACGCCGCGACGGCGGCCGGCATCGTGGTCACCAACGTGCCCGACGTCTTCATCGAGGAAGTCGCCGACCACGCGATGATGCTGCTGCTGGACGTGGCGCGGCTGACGCCGATGATGTCCAGGATGGCGCGCGACGGCGAATGGTACCAGGCGCGCCCGATCCTGAGCCGCGTCCCCCGCCTGCTTGGCCAGACGCTCGGCCTTTTCGCCTTCGGCAACGTCGCCCGCTGCACGGCCCGGCGTGCGCAAGCCTTCGGGCTGCGCGTCATCGCCTGCGATCCCTACGTAAGCGAGCTCGAGATCACCGCCGCCGGCGTCGAGCCGGTCGGGTTCGCCGAGCTGCTCGAGCGCAGCGACTACCTCTCCGTCCACGCGCCGCACAACGACGAGACCGAGCACGCCATCAACGCCACGGCGCTGGCGCGAATGAAACCGACCGCGGTCGTGATCAACACCGCCCGCGGCAACATCATCGACGAGGTCGCCCTGATCGAGGCGCTGCAGACCGGCATCATCGCCGGGGCCGGCCTCGACGTGCTCGAACAAGAGCCGCCGTCCGACAACAACCCGCTGCTGACGATGGAGAACGTCGTTGTCACCCCGCACGTGGCGTCGGCCACCACCCGCATGCGGCCGGAGACCCGCCGCCGCGTCGGCCGCGAGGTGGCGCTGGTGCTGCGCGGCAAGTGGCCGATGAGCTGCGTCAACCCCACCGTGCTGCCGCGCGTGGCGCTGGAGCGCTGGCAGCCCTATCCGATGAGCCGGGGACCCAATCGATGAAGGTCGTGCAAGCCATCGCCAAGGCCATGAAGGCCGAGGGCGTCGACATCCTCTTCGCCTATCCGGTGAACCCGCTGATCGAAGCGGCGGCGGCCGAGGATATCCGCACCGTCATCGTGCGCCAGGAGCGCGTCGGGCTGCACATGGCCGATGCCTATTCGCGCATGTCGTCGGGCGACAGAATAGGCGTCTTCTGCATGCAGCATGGGCCAGGCGCCGAGAACGCCTTCGGCGGCGTGGCGCAGGCCTTTTCCGAGTCCGTGCCGATCCTGGTGGTGCCGGCGGGCTACCCGCGGCGGCTCGCTGGCTATTTCCCCAACTTCAACTCGGTCCAGAACATGCGCCACGTCACCAAGTGGGCCGAGACGCTGACCATGGGCCGCATGGTCGGCGAGGTGATGCGGCGCGCCTTCTTCCAGCTGCGCAACGGCCGAGGCGGCCCGGTGCTGATCGAGGTCCCGGTCGATGTGTTCAACGAGGACATTCCCGACGACTTCGTCCACACGCCGGCGTTCAAGGCGAAGAGCGGCCCGGATCCCGACGCCGTCGCGGAAGCGGCGTCGGTGCTCGCCCGCGCCGAGCGGCCGGTGATCTACGCCGGCCAAGGGGTGCACTACGCCAAGGCCTGGGGCGAGCTCCGCGGGTTGGCCGAGGCCTGGAAAATCCCGGTCACCACCTCGATCGAGGGCAAGAGCGCGTTCCCGGAAGACCACCCGTTCTCGCTCGGCTCGGGCGGGCGGGCCAATCCGCGGCCGGTGAAGACCTTCCTCGCGGAGGCCGACGTCATCCTCGGCGTCGGCTGCAGCTTCGCGCTAACCGGCTTCGGGGTCGGCATGCCGCGCGGCAAGACCATCATCCACGCGACGCTCGACCCGATGGACCTCAACAAGGATGTGGTCGCGCAATACGGCCTGATCGGTGACGCCAAGCTGACGCTCACGGCGCTGCATGCGGCGATGAGCAACCACGACAAGGCGCCGGCCGCCGCGAGGAAGGACGTCCCGAAACGCATCCACGAGCTACGCGAGGCCTGGCTCGGCGACTGGCGCGAGAAGCTCGAGTGCGACACCCATCCGATCAACCCCTACCGCGTGATCGCCGAGCTCGACCGGCTGGTGGACAAGCAGAAGACTGTTATCACCCACGACGCCGGCAGTCCGCGCGACCAGATGACCCCGTTCTGGACCGCGACGAGCCCGCTCTCCTACATCGGCTGGGGCAAGACGACCCAACTCGGCTATGGGCTAGGCCTCGCAATGGGCGCCAAGCTCGCCAGGCCCGACCACCTCTGCATCAACGTCTGGGGCGACGCGGCGATCGGCTTTACCGGCATGGACCTCGAGACCGCGGCGCGCGAGCGGATCCCGATCCTCTCCATCCTGTTCAACAACTTCTCGATGGCGATCGAGATCCCGATCATGCCGATCAGCCAAGAGAAGTATGGCTCGACCGACATCTCCGGCCACTACGCCGACATGGCCAAGGCGTTCGGCGCCCACGGCGAGCGGATCACCGAGCCGACCGACATCGTCGCCGCCCTGAAACGCGGTATCGCCGCCACCGAACGCGGCCAACCGGCGCTCCTCGAGTTCATCACCGCCAAGGAAATCACGATCTCGAACGAGTAGCGCAGATGCCTGCCGCTCGCCCAATTCGGGATGCGACGCCGGACGATGCGCCGGCGCTTGCGGCGCGGTTCGTGGAAGCCTGGCGCGACGAGCATGCTGGCCACCTGCCCGAGACAACGCTCGCGGCCCGTTCGCGCGCCGAGTCGGAGGCGAATTGGCGCAAGACGCTCGGCCGGGAGGAGGGCCGAGACGCGGCCGTGCTCGTCGCTGGCGCCGGACCGCTCGACGGTCTCGTCGTCGGCGTCCGGGAGGCCGCCGACTGGCCGGGCATCGCGGAAGTGACTTTGGTGCAGGTGGCCCGGTCGGCAAGGCGGCGGGGGCTCGGCTCGGCGCTGATGCGGGCGATGGCCCGGCGGCTTGGTCAGGAAGGCGCGAGCGCTCTGATCGTCCGGGTGCTCGAGGTCAACGAGGAAGCCAGGCGGTTCTACGAAGCCCTGGGTGCCGAGCTTTCGGACAGCGTGCATGAAGTTGACGAGTCCGGGGTCAGCTTCACCGGGCGGACCTATCTCTGGCCCGACATCGGCCGGCTGAGCACCTAGATCAGCAGCTCGATCAGGAACGGGCCTTTGCGCTTCAGAGCGCTCGCCAGCAGGTCGGCGAAGCGGTCGGCGGTGTCGGCGGTGGCGCCTTCGACCCCCATGCCCTCGGCGATCTTTGGCCAGTCCAGGTCGGGGTTGCCTAAGTCCATCATCTCCAGCGCAGTGCGGCCCGGGTTGGCGCCGACGTTGGCGAGCTCGCCCAGCAGGATCTGGTACTTGCGGTTGGAGAGGATGACGGTTGTCACGTCCAGCCGCTCGCGCGCCTGCGTCCACAGCGACTGCACCGTGTACATGCCCGAGCCGTCGGCCTCGAGGTTGATCACCCGGCGCCCGCCCGCGGCCACGCCCGCGCCGACCGCCAGCGGCATGCCGCCGCCGATCGCTCCGCCGCTCGGGTTCATCCAGATATGCGGCGGCGAGGCCCTGGTGAAGGTGCTCAGGCCCCGCCCGTACGTGATCGACTCGTCGACGACGATCGCGTCTTCCGGGAGCAGGGCGCCGACGGTCGTTGCGAACGACTCCGGCGTGAGCGGGCCTGTCCCCAGCTCCGCTCGCGGGCCGTAGTCGGGCGCAGCGACCTCGGGCGCGCCGAGCGCGGCGGCGAGGCGGGCGAGCGCGTCGACCGGGTCCTGGTCCTTCCGCGCCAGCACGTGGATCTGCGCGTCGTCGGGGATCGAGGTCTGCGGCTTGCCTGGATAGGCGAAGAAGGTGACCGGTTTGCGCGCCGCGCAGAGGATGAGGTGCTTGGTCCCCTTCATCGCCTGCACGGCGACTTCGACGACGTAGGGCACGCGGTCGAGCACGATGCGCCCTTGACCCCGCGGTGTTATGCGCGAGGTGTCTGCCATCGCCCGGCAGCCGGTCGCCGCGGCGATCTGGTGCGCGAGCGCCAGGCCAGCGTCGCTCACGCCATCGCAGCCGACCATCAGCACGACGCCCTCGCCGCCGCGGCGCAGGATCGCCGCCGCCTCGTCGATCTGGCTGGGCGCGGCGAGCGGGGTAGGCAGTTCCGGCAGGGCGTCCGCGACAACGCCGCCGTCGTTCCAGGAGGTGTCCGACGGGAGGATGAGCGTCGCGACCTGGCCGGGCGCGATCTTCGACGCCTGCACCGCCGCGGCGGCGTCCGCGCCCACCGTCGAGACGTCCATCGCGGTGCGCACCCAGCCGGAGACGCCTCTCGCCCAGCCCTCCGCATCGGCGGTCAGCGGCGGGTCGAGCAGCCGGTGGTATGTCGCCTGATCGCCCACGATGTTGACGATCGGGCTCATAGCCCGGCGGGCGTTGTGCAGGTTGGCGAGCCCGTTCCCCAGGCCAGGCCCGCAGTGCAGCAGGGTCGCGGCGGGCTTGCCCGTCACCCGCGCGTAGCCGTCGGCGGCCCCGGTCACCACGCCCTCGAACAGGCCGAGCACGCAGCGCATGCCGGGAATCCGGTCCAGCGCCGCGACGAAATGCATCTCCGAGGTGCCCGGGTTGGCGAAGCAGGTGTCGACGCCGCTCTTCAGCAGCGAATGAACGAGGCTCTCGGCGCCGTTCATGCGGCCCTCCTTTGCGCGAAGCAGAACAGGCGCCCCTTATCGCCGCCCGCTCGGCCTTAGGGAACACCTCGGGCATTGACCACCCGCCCAAGCGTCCCGAAAGCTTTCGCTCAGGGGAAACGCGGACGGGAAGCCAGCATGATGATCGACGCGAAGCCTTTGACGACGCTCTTGAGCCTCATCCTCGAGACCGCCGGCGCCGAGCCCGAGCGGGCGCGCGTCTGCGCCGAGCACCTGGTGCTCGCCAACCTGAAGGGCCACGACTCGCACGGCGTCGGCATGGCGCCCTCCTATGTGCGCTGGATCAAGGCCGGCAAGCTCTTCCCCAACGCCCGGCCGAAGGTCGTCCAGGACGCGGGCGCGGTGATGGTGGTCGATGGTCAGTACGGGCTGGGCGCGCCGGTCGCGCGCGAGACGATCGATTTCGCCATCGCGCGTGCAAAGCAGATGGGCGTTGCGTGTGTGGCGCTGCGCAACAGCTGCCACATCGGGCGCATCGGGACGTACGGCGAGCAGTGCGCCGACGCCGGCCTGGTCTCGATCCATTATGTCAACGTGGTCGGCCACCCCCCGCAGGTCGCGCCTTACGGGGGCCGCGAGGCGCGCATGGTCACCAACCCCTATTGCTGCACGGTTCCCCGCGCGAACGGCGAGCACATTGTGCTCGACTTCGCCACCAGCTTCGTCGCCATCGGCAAGCTCCGCGTCGCCTACATGGAGGGTAAGTCCGTACCGCCGGGCGCGCTGGTCGACGCCCAGGGCAAACCGACCACCGACCCGCGCACCTTCTTTCGCGCCGACGACCGCTCGCTGCTCCTGCCGTTCGGGCTGCACAAGGGCGGCGGCATGCAGATCCTCTGCGAGATCCTGGGCGGCGCGCTCGCCGGGCAGTGGACCATGCAACCGGGGTCGAACCGGGCCTACGGCGCGGCCGTCAACAACATGCTCTCCATCGTGCTCGATCCCGATGCGCTGGGCGGCCGCGCGGCTTACGAGGCCGAGGCCAAGGCGATGCTCGACTACATTCGCTCGACGCCGCCGGCCGAAGGCATCGACCGCGTGCGCCTGCCGGGCGACCCCGAGCGCGAGAGTGCGGCCAAGCGCTCGGTCGAGGGTATCCCGATCGACGACAACACCTGGCGCGAGCTTCGTGATGCGGGCTTGAGCGTCGGCCTCGACGAAGCGGCGCTCGACGCGGTCGCCTGACGCCTTGCCCGATCGCCGCCGGCCGCCGCCTGGCGGCGAATTGACGCTGGACTTCCCTAGCGGTCGCGTCGTCAGCTAGCCCGATGGCGAGCGGGGTGCACACAGAAGGCCGGTTGGCCGGCAAGGTCGCGATCGTCACCGGCGCCGCGTCGGGGTTCGGGGCGGGCATCGCGACCCGGTTCGTCGCCGAAGGCGCCAAGGTGGTCATCGCCGACGTGAACGGCGAGGGCGCGGCGGCGCTCGCCGCCGAGCTCGGCGATGCCGCTCTCGCCACGCGCGCGGACGTCTCGGTCGATGCCGACGTGGCCGCCCTGGCCGCGGCGGCGACCGCGTTCGGTGGGCGCATCGACATCCTGGTCAACAACGCCGGCGTGGGCCAGGGACCCACCCCGCTCGAGTCGGTCGCCGAAGCGGAGTTCGACCGGCTGATCGCCGTCAACGCCAAGTCGGTCTACCTGACCGCGCGCCACGTCGTTCCGGCCATGAAGGCGGCCAGGGCCGGCGCGATCCTCAACATCGCCTCGACCGGCGGCGTCAGCCCGCGCCCAAACCTGACCTGGTACAATGCCTCGAAGGGCTGGATGATCACCGCGACCCGCGCCATGGCCATCGAGCTGGCGCGCTGGGGCGTGCGGGTGAACGCGATCAACCCGGTCGCCGGCGACACGCCGCTCTTGGCGACCTTCATGGGCGAGGACACGCCGGAGGCCAGGGCGCGCATCCTGACCACCATCCCGCTCCGACGCCTCTCCACGCCCACGGACATCGCCAACGCCGCGGTCTTCCTCTGCTCGGACGAAGCCTCGATGATCACCGGCGTCGCGCTCGAGGTCGACGGCGGCCGCTGCCTATGACGCATCCGGGCGAAGAGGCCCTGCTCGCCGAAATCGAGGCGCGCGAGGCGGAGGTGGTGGCGTTGACGCAGGCGCTGATCCGCATCCCCTCGGTCAACCCGCCCGGCGAACACTACCGCGATTGCGTGGAGCTCATCGGCCAAAGGCTGGCGCCGCGCGGTTTCGCGCTCACCTACCTCCGCGCCGAGGGCGCGCCAGGCGACAGCGACCGCTACCCGCGCTGGAACCTGATCGCGCGCCACGAAGGCGCATCGCCAGGGCCTTGCGTGCACTTCAACGGCCACATCGACGTGGTCGCGCCTGGCGAAGGGTGGACGCGGCCGCCGTTCGGCGCGCAGGTCGAGGGCGGCCGGGTGTACGGGCGCGGCTCGTGCGACATGAAAGGCGGCCTCGCCGCCGCTATCGTCGCGGTCGAGGCGTTGATCGACTCCGGCGCCCCGCTGCCGGGCGCACTCGAGATCTCCGGCACCGGCGATGAGGAGTCGGGCGGGCTGGGCGGCGTCGCCTGGCTCGCCGAGCGCGGCTGGTTCTCCAAGCCCCGCGTCGATCATGTGATCATCCCCGAGCCGCTCAACGTGGACCGGGTCTGCATCGGCCATCGCGGCGTGTGGTGGGGCGAGATCGAGACCAAGGGGCGCATAGCCCACGGCTCCATGCCGTTCCTCGGCGACTCAGCCATCCGCCACATGGCCGCCGTGCTGGAGGCGTTCGAGACCCGCCTCTATCCGGCGCTGGAGAGCCAGGCCACCGCCATGCCGGTCGAACCGCCGGGCGCGAGGACGCCCACGCTCAACATCAACGGCCTGCATGGCGGCCAGCCGGACCTTGACCCCGGCGAAGCGGCCGGCCTTCCCGCGCCGCTGGTCGCCGACGCCTGCCGCCTGGTCTTCGATCGACGCCTGCTGATCGAGGAGGACCTGGAGGAGGTGAAGGCCGAGATGCGCGCCCTGCTCGACGGGCTTGTGCAGGCCCGGCCCGGGTTCCGCTATTCGCTGCGCGATCTTCTGGAGGTGCGCCCGTCGATGACCGAGCCGGACCGGCCGGTGGTGCGCGCCGCGGCCGAAGCGGTGCGCCGCGTGCTCGGCCGCGAGGCGAAGCTCATCTGCTCGCCGGGCACCTACGACCAGAAGCACATCGACCGCATCGGTCAGTTGCGCGATTGCGTTGCCTACGGCCCGGGCATCCTCGACCTGGCCCACCAGCCCGACGAATACGTCGAGATCGCGGACATGGTCGCCTCCGCCAAGGTGATGGCGCTGGCCGCCTACGCGCTGCTGACCGGCGCATGAGCAAGACCGTTCTCGTCGCCGGCGCCTCCGGGCTGGTGGGCTTCGCGGCGATGCGGGCGCTGGCGAAGGAGCCGGGAACCCGCGTGATTGCGGTCTCGCGGCGCGAGCCGATCGAGACTTCCGGCGCGACTTGGATACAGGCCGATCTCACCGACGAAGCCGCATGCGCGCGCATCTTCGAGGCGATGGCCGAGGTGACGCACCTGGTGTTCACGGCGCTTTACGAGAAGCCGGAAGTCATCCCCGGCTGGCTCGATCCGGAGCAGATCGAGACCAACGGGCGGATGCTGCGCAACCTGTTCGAGCCGCTGCGCAGGGTGGCCAAAGGGCTCCGTCAGGTGATCCTGCTGCAGGGAACCAAGGCATACGGCGCCCATGTGCGGCAGATCGACGTGCCTGCGCGGCCCGGCCGTTCGGAGGCCCGCGACATCCCCAACTTCTACTGGGTCCAGCAGGACTATCTGGAGGACCTTCAGGCCGGCGCCGGCTGGGGTCTCACCATCATGCGGCCGCAGATCGTCTGCGGCGTCGCGGTCGGCGCGGCCCTGAACCCGGTCGCGGCCATCGGCGCCTATGGCGCGCTATGCAAGGAGGCCGGCGAGCCGCTGCACTTCACCGGCGGCAAGGCGCTGCTGGTGCTCGAGGCCGTGCACGCCGACCTCATCGCCGAGGCTATCGTCTGGGCGACCAACAACCCCGTCTCACACGGCGAGGCCTACAACCTGACCAACGGCGACGTGATGACGTTCCGTGGCGTGTGGCCGGCGATCGCCGACGAGCTCGGCATGGAGGTCGGCGAAGACCGTCCGCAGCGCCTACAGGAGACGATGCCCGACCGCGCAGCCGACTGGCAAAGGCTCGTCGCCAGGTACGGATTGCGCGCGCCCGACCTCGACGCCTTCGTCGCGCAGTCTTTCCAGTACGCGGACTTCCTCCTAGGCCCCGGACGGGACGAGGTCCGCGGAACGCCGGCCATCGTGTCGGCAATCAACCTGCGTCAGGACGGCTTCCACACGGTCTGGGACTCGGAGGACATGCTCCGCGACTGCATCCGCCAGTTCCGCGCGCTCAAGCTGCTGCCGCCCCGGTGAGGCGGGTCAGGCGACCGGGGGCAGGCCTAGCGCGCGCTGCGCCCACGGGAGGGCCGTGGCTAGTTGCGCCCTCTGGATTTCGCGAACCCGCGGCGCGTCCGGGATGATCGCCAAGCCGGCGCGGGCGGCAAAGTAGCCGGAGACCCGCGCGGCCACCTCCGCGTGGCCGGCCAGCAGCACCTCCGGCCGCGGCCCACGCTCCAGTTCGAGGCTCGGGAGCCAGAAGCCGAGGTCGAGCGCCGCATTGCCCTGGCAGGCTTCCGCCCGGTCGATGAACTTAGGCCCCGAGCGGGTGACGCAGATGTTGTCGCTCCTGAGGTCGAAGTGGGTCAGCGCCGTGCCTTCGACCGCGCAGGCCGCCTCCGCCGCGAGCGTGGGCAGCGCGCGGTCCAGCCAGGCCCGTGAGGCGAGCGCCAAGCTGAGGAAGGGCCACGGATCCTCGGCCACGACGGTCCAGCCGAGCAGGCCGTCGGGCATCACCTCGGCCAGCGTGGGCAGGTCGGCCGAGCACGCGTGCATGGCCTCGATCGACGCTCGCACCTGGTCGATCAGCGCCGGCGTCCACGGAGGCGGCCAGGTCGCGTCGCTGAGGTCTTCGATCAGCAGCAGGGGGGCATCGGGATCATCATCCCAGCCGATGAAGGCCGGTGCAAAGTCGCCCGCGACCACGGCGTAGGCGCGCGCCTCGCGGCGGAGCATGTCCGCGGTGATCGCGTTCGTCGCCACCTTGAGGAAGCAGCGCTCGCCGCCAGCAGAGCCGACATAGCGCGCCGCTGGCGTGTAGCCGCCATGCACTCGCCGCCACGTGCGCGGCGTCCAGCCCAATAGAGCGGCGGCGCGCTCTCTGACCGATCCTGAGGGCTCGCCCGACATCGGCTTCAGTAGCACGACGGGCCGCCGCCCCGGGCGGGGCACGCCCGGCTGCAGACGTAGGCTTGCCTCTGTGCGGCGCCGTTCTTCAGGGAACCAGCACCACCCGGCCGACCACGTTGCCGGCCTTCAGGTCCTCCAGCACCTGGTTCGCCGACGAGAGCGGGACTTCGCGAACGGGAATCGGGTCGATCTTGCCGTCGCGCACCAGGGCCATCATCGCCTCGGCTTCGGCCAGCGAGCCCACGTACGAACCGCCGATGGTGAGCGCGCGGAGCGGGAACATCGGGATCGGCATGCCCATGGCCCCGCCGAACAGGCCGACGATCACCACCCGGCCGCCGCGGCGCACGGTCTGGGTGTCGAACGCGAACGTCGCTTCCGAGCCCACGAAGTCGACGACGCCAAGCGCCCCGCCGCCGGTGTCGGCCATCAGCTTGCCGACCGCTTCCGGGTCCTTGGTGTTGTAGACGGCCTTCGCGCCCGCCCCCATCGCCGCCTGCAGGCGACCGTCGTCGATGTCGGCGACCAGCGGACCCTTGCCGAAGCGGTGCTTGGCGAACTCGATGCCCATCATGCCGACGCCGCCGGCACCCACGATCAGCACGTCGTCGTCGGGCCCGAGCTCGGGAACCTTGGAGATGGCGCCGTAGGCGGTGAGGCCCGAGCACATGTAGGTCGCGGCCAGAGCCGGCGGCGTCTTGCCATAGTCGATCAGGTAGCGCGGATGCGGGACCATGACGTGGCTCGCGTAGCCCCCGGGCGTGCCCGCCGAACAGCCCAGGTTGCGCGGCCGGTTGCAGTAGTTCTCCTCGCCGCGCAGGCAGCTCGCGCAGGTCCCGCACCCGATCCAGGAGTAGAGCGCGCGGTGGTCGCCCACCTTCACGCCGCTCGCATCCGGGCCGAGCGCGACCACCTCGCCGGCCACCTCGTGCCCCAGCGTGTGCGGCAACGGCAGGCCGAGCGGCAGCTTCGCCTGCCCGCCCAGCCCGATGAATCCTTCGTGGATGTGGACGTCGGAGTGGCAGACGCCACAATGCTCGACGCGCACCAGGACCTCGGTCCCCTTCGGCTCCGGCGTCGGCGCCTCGATCCTTTGCAGCGGCTTGCCGAACTCGGTGATCGCCTCGCAATACATGACGCGCTTCCTTTCTTGCTGGTGACGCGTTCTTCTAGCAGACGCTTGAGCCGCGCGCCTTGCTCGCGGGCGCCCTTGCGCCTACTTTCGCCGGCTTTCGCCGAGGGGCGGCGGGCAAGGGGTTCGATGGCCGCGCACTATCTGGACTTCGAGCGGCCGATCGCGGAGCTCGAGGCCAAGATCGAGGAGCTGTCGAAGCTCTCGGAGGAGGCGGGCGCCGGCTCGTTCGGGACCGAAATCGACGCGTTGCGCGAACGCGCGGCGCGCATGCGTCGCGAGGCCTACGCGCATCTCGACACCTGGCAGAAGACCCAGGTCGCCCGGCATCCCGAGCGGCCGCATTGCGTCGACTACATCGCCGGCCTGATCGACGACTTCGTCGAGCTGAAGGGTGACCGCAAGTACGGCGACGACCAGGCGATCGTCGGCGGTCTCGGCCGCTTTCGCGGCGCTCCGGTGGTGGTCCTCGGCAACGAGAAGGGCCATGACACCACCACCCGCATCAAGCACAACTTCGGCGCAGCCCGCCCCGAGGGCTACCGCAAGGCCGTGCGGTTGATGGATCTCGCCGACCGGTTCCAGCTGCCGGTGGTCAGCTTCGTCGACACCGCCGGCGCCTATCCGGGAGTCGGCGCCGAGGAGCGCGGGCAGGCCGAGGCCATGGCGCGCTCGCTGGAGCGATGCCTGACGCTCGGCCAGCCCATGATCGCCACGGTGACCGGGGAGGGGGGCTCGGGCGGGGCGCTCGCCATCGCCGCGGCGAACAAGGTGCTTATGCTGGAGCACTCGGTCTACTCGGTCGCTTCCCCGGAGGCATCCGCCTCGATCATCTTTCGCGACCGCGACGCGGCGCCCAAAACGGCGACGGCGATGAAGATCACGGCCCAGGACCTGATCGGCTATTCCATCATCGACCGCATCATCGAGGAGCCGCCGGGCGGTGCGCATGCCGACCCGAAGGCCGCGATCGCCGCGGTCGGCGATGCCGTCGAGCAGGAGCTGGCCGCGCTGCTCGAGCTTTCGCCCGATGCGCTGCGCAAGCAGCGGGCCGACCGCTTCTACGCGATCGGCCGCGTCGGAATGGCGTAGGGCGTCGTCGCTGAGGGCCGGCGGCGCCCGGCGCCGCGCGCTCGTCCTAGCTCTTATCGCGGGTTCTGCTTGAGCCAGTCCTTGGCGTCGTCCTTGCCCTGATCGGCGGACTTCTGCATCCACATCCGGGCCGTCGCCATGTCCTGCGGCACGCCCTGGCCGTGGGCGTAGAGCCAGCCGATGTTGAACTCGGCGTTCACCTCACCCTGCGCCGCGGCCTGGCTGTACCAGTGGGCAGCGGTCCCGTAGTCGACCGGCACGCCGTGGCCATAGTAGTAAATCTCGCCGAGATTGTTCTCCGCGTCGGCGTCCCCTTGGTTGGCGGCTAGCGTGTAGTACTTCAGCGCCATCGTGTAGTCCTGGGTCACGCCATTGCCGCCAGTGTCATAGATCAAGCCGGCGGAGTACTGAGAGTCTTCGTCGCCCTGGTCGGCCGCGACCAGGTACCATTTGAGCGCGGTCGCGTAGTCCTTGGCGTCGTAGGCCGCGTCGGCCTTCTGCGTCGCGTCGGCGAACAGCAGCCACTTCTTGGCGTCGTCCTTGCCCTGGTCCGCTGACTTCTGCATCCAGCTGCGGGCGGTCGCGAGGTCCTTTGGCAGGCCGCCCTCGCCATGGGCGTACATCCACCCGATGTTGAACTCCGCGTTCTGCTCGCCCTGCGCGGCGGCCAGAGTGTACCAGTGCGCCGCGACGGGAAGGTCCACCGTCACGCCGTGGCCGTAGTAGTAGAACTCGCCAAGGTTGTTCTGGGCGCCGGCGTTGCCCTGGTTTGCCGCCAGCAGGTAGTAGCGCCGCGCCGCGCCGTAGTCTTGGGTGACCCCGCCGCCGCCGTTGTCGTAGATCCAGCCGGCGTTGTACTGGGCGCTGGCGTCGCCCTGATCGGCGGCGATGACGTACCAGCGCAGCGCGGTCGCATAGTCGTTGGCCTGGAAGGCCTTGTCGCCATTGGCGTTGGCCTCGTTGATCGAAACCGGGGCCTGCGCGGCGGCGGGCGGCGGCGTCAGCAGAGCCGCGCCGAACCCCCCGCCGGCCAGCGCAATGGCGGTTGCGGCCAATCCATGCACGCTCAGGCGGCGGACCCGCGTCAAACGTGGAACCATCTCAGAAATCTCCATCGACCAGCCTTGTCCCATAGCTGAGCCGTTTCCGAACGATGATCAAGACGCTGCGTCGTCAGGCCGCCGGCCTGGCCGAGATAGGGCGGCCCTCGGGCTTGCTCAGGCGATCCCTTGTAGGGCCGCGCCCAACTCGTCGACCGCTTCCGCGGTCGTGGCCCATGAGCACATGAAGCGCACGCTGCCGTCCAGGAAGCGATAGGCGAACCAGCCAGCCTCGCGCAGCCGTTTCAGCGCGGCGTCGTCCATGGTCACGAAGACTCCGTTCGCCTCCACAGGGTAGGTCAGCGGAAACGGCATCCGCTCGGCCAGCCGCCGCGCCATGGCGTTGGCGTGGGCGGCGCGCGTCGTCCAGGCGCCGCCCTCCAACATCCCGATCCAGGGCGCCGAGAGGAAGCGCGCCTTGGAGACCAGTTGGCCGGCGTGTTTCAGCCGCGCGTCGAGGCGACGGCTGAGGCTTTTGTCGAAGAAGACCACTGCCTCGCTGGGCGTCGAGCCCGCCTTCGTGCCGCCCAGAACGGCGATGTCGATGTCGAGCGCCTTGAGGCTCTTGATGTCGAAGCCGGCGGCGACGGCGTTGGAGAGCCGCGCGCCGTCCAGATGCAGCTTCACCCCACGGGCCTTCGCCATGCGGGTGAGCGCGGCAAGGTCGGCTTCGGCGTAGACAGCGCCGAACTCGGTCGCATTGGTGAGCGACAACGCCGCCGGTGACTGGCGGTAGGAGACGTCCGGCTGGGCCAGGAGGTCGCCCAGCGCGTTCGGATCGATGCGCCCGGCCGCCCCCGGCAGCGGAATCAGGCCGGCGCCGCCCGAGAAGAACCCGGGCGCGCCGGCTTCGTCGGTCGCGACATGGCTGTGCTCGTGGCACAGCACCGCCTCGTGCGGGCCGGCGAGCGCCGCCAGCGCAACCGCGTTGGCTGCGGTGCCCGACGCGGTGAAGCGCACCTCGACGTCGGCGTCGAGCAGTTCGCGCACCAGGTCCGCGGCGCGCGCGCTGATCGCGTCGCCGCCATAGCCGGTGACCGCGCCCTCGTTCGCTTGCGTCAGCGCCCTCATCACCTCCGGCATAGCGCCGACGACGTTGTCGGAGGCGAAGTCGTAGCGTGCGGTCATGCGAGCGAGGCCTGTCGCGCCCAGGCGCGCACGTCCTCGACGTAGAGGTCGGGCTGCTCCATGGCGGCGAAATGCCCACCCCTGGGCGGCTCGCTCCAGTAGGTCAGGTTGTACGCGCGCTCGACGTAGCTGCGCGGCGGACCGCCGGTGTAGTCGGAGTCGCCGAGATATTTCGCAAAGCCGGTCGGCGTCTTGAGCGGCAGGTCCCGGGCCGCGCCCATGCCGCCCTCCTCGACCAGGCCGCGGTAGTACCAGGCGCCGGTCACAAAAGAGCCGGTCACCACGTACAGCATCACGTTCGTCAGCAGCTGGTCGCGCGTGTACACGCCGTCCAGCGGCTGCTCGCGCAGATCCGACCAGTCATGGAACCGCTCGATAATCCAGGCGGCCTGGCCGACCGGGTTGCCCGCGCCCAACCAGGCGACCGACTGCGGCTTAGAGACCTGCAGGCGCAGGTAGGCGCCGAACATGTTCCCGGCGGCCTCGCTGCGGACGGCCCACTCGCGCTCGGCATCGGTCTGGGGACCGCCGGGCGGACGGAAGGCCAGCATGTTGAGGTGGATGGCGCGGGCATGCGCGCCGTGGTCGAACCCGAGCCACGAGGTGATGACGGCCCCCCAGTCGCCGCCCTGGGCCAGATAGCGGTCGTAGCCCAGCACGTCCGTCATGAGCGCGTTGAACAGACGCGCGGTGAGGCGCTGGCCGACCGGCCGCCTCGGTTTCGACGAGAATCCGAAGCCCGGCAGGGATGGGACCACGACATCGAACGCGTCGGCCGCGCTTCCGCCGAAACGGCTCGGGTAGGCCAGCTTCTCGATCACGCCCCAGAACTCGTAGTGGCTGCCGGGCCAGCCGTGGCTGATCAGCAGGGGTCGCTGCCCCGGCGCCTCGCTGACCACGTGGACGAAGTGGAGGTCGAAGTCCTCGACGCGGGCGAGGTGCTGCGGGAAGCGGTTCAGCTCGGCTTGGGCGCCGCGCCAGTCGTAGCCATCGGCCCAATAGGCGCAGAGGGATTTCAGGAACGCCGCGTCGCAGCCGTACGCCCAGCCGTTGTCGCCCTCAGGCGCGATCGGCCATGGGTAGGCGCGCACCGCGGCCAGAATCTGGTCGACGTCGGACGCCGACCAATCGACGGCGAAGGGACGTGTCTGGCTCATGGCGCACTCCGCTTAAGGCTGCAGCCAAGGCTGAAGGCCCTCACGCGGCGGCGGTCAAGCGGTTCTGCGGACCGAATCCGACGTTCAGCGCCCGCTGCATTTCCTGCCACAAACGATCGAACGCGATGTGGGGCGCAATCTTGTCGGCCAGCTTCAACACCACCAGGCCGTGGATCGCCGCCCAGCAGACGTGGGCAATGATTTCCGGCTCGCCGACCAGCTGGCCGGCGCCGAGCAGGCACTCGACATAGGCGCTCATGGTCTTGCGTGCACGCTCGCCTGCGCGCGCCAGCTCCGGGTAGTTCTCTTCGTTCGGCTGGGTGAGGTCGAACATCAGCCGGTAGGCCGACGGGTTCTCGAAGGCGAACTTCAGGTAGGCGTCGCCGACCATCCGGGCGCGCTGCACCGGGTCATTGACGGAGTCGTATGCCGTCTCCAGCGCCTCGGCGAAGCGGTCGAAACCCGACGCGCGGGTCGCGGCCAGGATGTCGTCCTTGTCCTTGAAATAGCGGTAGGGCGTCATGACGCTGACGCCGAGCGCCTGGGCGAGCTGACGCATGCTGACCGCGTCGCGGCCCTGTTCTGCGAACAGACGCTCGGCGACGCTGATCACCCGCGTTCTGAAGTCATCGATTTCGGTTTGAGACAGGGATTTGGGCACCGGGTGTTGGGCCTCCTACGCCGCGAAAAGGCTGAGATTCGGCTCCGACGTTTCGCTGGCAATGTCGAGCGGAGCAAATCCAGCTGTGAGTGTGCGCGCGAGCTCGCGCCAGAGATGTTCGAAGTCGACGTCCGGGGCGATCTTGTCGGCGAGCTTGAGGACCACCAGGCCATGGAAGGCCGCCCAGAACACGTGCGCGACGATCTCGGGCTCGCCGACGAGGAGCCCGGCGTCGCGCAGGTTCTTGATGTAGGCGCCCATGGTCACCCGCGCGCGGGCGCCGGCGCGGGCGAGGTCCGGGTAGGCCGCCTCGTTCGGCTGGCTGAGATCGAACATCAGCTTGTAGGCGGCGGGGTTCTCGAAGGCGAACCGGAGATAGGCTTCGGCAACCGCACGCGCCGCGCCGGCGCAATCCTCGGCCGCCAGATGAGCGGCCTCCAGCGCATCGGCGAATCGGTCGAAACCCGAGACGCGCGCCGCGGCCAGAATCTCATCCTTGTCGCTGAAGTAGCGATAGGGCGTCATGACACTGACGTTCAACGCCTCCGCCAGGTGACGCATGCTGACGGCTGCCGCACCCTGCTCGGCGAAGAGTCGCTCCGCGACGGCGATCAGCCGGTTGCGAAAACCCTCGACTTCTGAAGGGGAAAGCGACCTTGGCACTGGCTCCCGGCCCCGTTGGAAAATTGCCTCTTGCCCAAGACTATCGGTTTAGGCGATACATTTACACTGTAAATATTGCAGAATATGGAGATGATTTCGTCGTGGATGGCGCTCAGCCGGTAAACGCGTACCTCAGCGGCAATTTTGCACCGGTGCACCAAGAGGTTGCCCTGGACCTGGAGGTCCGCGGCCGCCTTCCGCGCGAGCTGAGCGGCGTTTTCTATCGCAACGGTCCAAATCCGCAGTTCGAACCGCGTCGTCTTTACCACTGGTTCTCGGGCGACGGCATGGTCCACGCCTTCTTCGTCGAGGACGGCCGGGTCCGCTATCTGAACCGCTATGTCCGCACGCCGAAGTGGCGGCTGGAGCATGCCGCTGGCCGGGCGCTGTTCGGCGGGTTCGACCCGCGCGCGGCGGATCCCTCCGTCGCTGGCCAGGATGGCGGCGTCGCCAACACCAACATCGTCTGGCACGCCGGCCGGCTGCTTGCGCTGGAGGAGGCTCACGCACCGACGGCGATGGACCCGGAAACGCTAGAGACGCTCGGCTACGTCGACGCCTATCGCGGCAATGTCACCGCCCATCCGAAGATCGATCCCAAGACCGGCGAGATGGTCTGGTTCGCCTATGGCGTCGGCGCGCCGCTCAGCGCGACTGTCTCCTATGGCGTGACCGACGCCAACGGCCATGTCGTTCGCCGCGACGACTTCGAAGCGCCGTTCTCGAGCATGGTGCACGACTTCCTGGTCACCGAGCGGCACGCGCTCTTTCCGATCCTGCCACTCACCGCCAGCCTGCCGCGGGCGATGGCGGGCGGACCGGCGTTCGCCTGGGAGCCGGACAAGGGCAGCCACGTCGGGGTCATGCGGCGTGAGGCCGGCGTCGAGACGCTGCGGTGGTTCGAGACGGATCCCTGCTACGTGTTCCATCCGATGAACGCCTGGGAGGACGGCGATCGAATCGTCGCCGACGTGATGGCCTACGAGCGACCGCCGTTGTTCCCGGGCGTCGACGGGTCCGGCCCTGGACCCAGCGATGCGAAGCTCGTGCGCTGGACGTTCGATCTGGCCGGGTCGTCGAACGCGATCGGCCGCGAGACGCTCGACGACACGCCTGGCGAGTTCCCACGCTTCGACGAGCGCTGCGCCGGGCTGCCTTACCGCCACGGCTGGTTCGCCGCCAACAGCCGCAGCGCGCGCGACATCCGCTTCGACTCCATTGCCCATATCGACCACGCCTCGGGCAGGCGCTCGATCTACGTTTTCTCCGCCGGCGACGCGCCGGGCGAGCCGGTGTTCGTCCCGCGCCGCCAGGACGCCGAGGAAGGCGACGGCTGGCTCGTGGCGCTGGTCTACCGTGGCGCGGAGGACCGCAGCGACTTCGCCGTCTTCGAAGCGCAGGACATCGCGGCGGGCCCGATCGCCCTGGCTAGGCTCCCGGGGCGCGTTCCCTTCGGCTTCCACGGCAACTGGCGCGGGCTCTAGAGGCTTCGGCCAATCCCGCCAAACGGGACGATCTTGTTGTCGGCGTCGTGGCCAATGTCGGCCAGGCCTAGCCACGGGATGCCTGACCGCTCGCACCAGAATCGCGCCACCTCCTCCGCCGTCATCCCGAAGTCGGGGTCGTTCGGCGGAATGTCGCTGCAGCGACCGAGACGGATGCCGGCGACGCGGCGGATCTGCGGGGTCGATGTGATGTGCAGGAAGGACCGGTCGATGCGGTAGACCGCCTCCGACACCTCCTCGAGCATAAGGACGTGGCCGCTCAGGTCGGGCTCCATGGCTGTTCCGACCAGCTGGCTGAGCACGATCAAGTTGTAGGCCGCGGCCTTCTGGCCAGGCTCGAGACTGGGCTCCAGCGTCGCCGGATTGTGGTCGACCAGCCAGGCCAGCGCGCGCTGGATCGCCGCCTCGCCACCGGGTCTCAGCACGTCCTGGGCGACCGGACCGTGCGCCGCGCCCCGCAATCCGGCGCGATAGAGCGCGCCCAGGAGGGCGCCTGCATCGCTATAGCCAAGGTAGGCCTTGGCGCGCGCGGCGTCGGTCAACCCCGCGACAGCCGCCTCGGCGATCCGTCCCGAGCCATAGCCGCCGCGCGCGATCCAGACGGCGTCGATCGCCGGATCGTTGGCCATCTCCAGGAAGGCGCGCGCGCGCGTCGCGTCGTCGCCGGCGAAGTGGCCGTCGCGGGCGAGGGTGTCGGGGTGGACGATGATCTCCAGGGCGTCGGCGGCATAACGCGCGGCGGCGATGCTGCGGACCTTGTCCGCGACCTCCGGCGACATGCGCGAAGCCGTCGCCACGATGCCGATCCGAAACGGCTCTGCCGCCACGTCTGCAAACTCCAGGCTGATCGAGGGTCGCGGTTGCCTTCGCCCCGGCCGCCACCCTAGGGTCCCATGATGATTCCGGGCCAAGCCTACTTCTTCTGCGGCGTCGGCGGCAGCGGCATGACGCCTTTGGCGCTGATCGTCCAATCGCTGGGCGGCGTGGTCGAGGGCTCCGATCGCGCTCTGGACCAGGGCCGCAACCTGACCCGCTTCGACTTCCTGCGCGCGCGGGGCGTGCGCCTGCACCCGCAGGATGGGAGCGGGATCACCCGAGCCGAGCAAACCCTCGTCGTGTCGACCGCGGTGGAGGAGACCATTCCCGACGTCCGGGCCGCACGCCGCCTCGGCGTCCCGATCGTCACACGCGCCGCGCTGCTCGCGCAGCTGTTCAACGCCAGCCCGCTCGGCGTCGGCGTCGCCGGAACCAGCGGCAAGTCGACGACGACCGGCATGATCGGCTGGATGCTGACCGCGACGGGACGCGACCCGACCATCGTCAACGGCGCCGAGATGCGGAACTTCGTCTCGGCGGACGTCCCGTTCGCCAGCGCCCGGACGGGATCAGGCGAGGCCTTTGTCGCCGAGGTCGACGAGAGCGACGGCTCGATCGCCCTGTTCAGGCCGAAGATCGCCGTGGTCAACAACATCTCGCTCGACCACAAGTCGATGGACGAGCTCAGGGGCCTTTTCCGCGGTTTCGTCGCCGGCGCCGAGACGGCCGTGCTCAATCTCGACAACGCCGAGACGCGCGCGCTGGCGAAGGGTGGCGGCGGCGGGCGGGCCATCACCTACAGCCTCACCGATCGGTCCGCCGACCTGGTGGCCGGCCCGCCGCGCTTGCGCCCGGCAGGGGTCGCGTTTCCGGTGACCGCGCGCGCATCGGGCGAGACAGTCTATGTCGACCTCAAGGTCCCCGGCCTGCACAACCTCTCGAATGCCCTGGCCGCCCTCGGCGCCGCGCACGCCACTGGCGTAAGCCTCGCGCAGGCGGCCGAGGCGCTGGCGACCTTCAGCGGGATCCGTCGCCGGCTCGAGGTCGTTGGCGAGGCGGGCGGCGTGGCGGTCATCGACGATTTCGCGCACAACCCAGACAAGATCGCCGCCACGCTCGACACCCTGCACGCCTTCCCTGGCCGCCTGCTGCTCATGTTCCAGCCGCACGGTTTCGGGCCGCTCCGGATGCTCCGTGAGCCGCTGATCGAAACTTTCGCCGGGAAAATGGCGCCGACCGACGTCCTCCTCATGCCGGAGCCGGTCTACTTCGGCGGCACGACCGACCGCAGCGTCAGCAGCCGTGACATCACCGACGCGCTTGATCAGCGGGGCCTGAACGCTGCGGCGCTGATCGACCGCGACGCCTGCGGCGAGCGGCTTCTGGCCCTCGCGCGCCCCGGCGACCGCATCGTGATCATGGGCGCACGGGACGACTCCCTGTCCGCCTTCGCGGTCGACCTGGCGCAGCGGCTCGGCGAGCGGAGCGCGGCGTGAGCGACACGGTCATGGTGGCCACGCGGCACGGCCCGATGTTCGCGCTGGCCGGTGACGCCTACATCACCCGCTCGATGCAGCTCTACGGGGAGTACGGCCACGACGAGGTCGATCTCTTCCGCCAAGTCGTCAGGCCCGGGATGACGGTGGTCGAAGCCGGCGCCAACATCGGGGCGCATACGGTCATGCTCGGCCGCGCATGCGCTCCCGGTCCGCTGCTCGCCTTCGAGCCCCAGCAGCCGGTCTTCCAGTTGCTATGCGCCAACCTGGTGATGAACGGCGTGACCAATGTGCTCGCGTTTCCCGATGCGGTTGGGGCCGCCGCGGGAACGGCTCTGATCCCGCCAATCGACTATGGCGCAAGTTACAATTTTGGCTCCGTCAGTATACGGATGACAAAGGCTTCCGCCGGTCTGGATTGGGACGCAGGCCAGCCGACCCGCGTCGTGGCCATCGACGATCTCGACTTGCCGGCGTGCGGGTTCCTAAAGGTCGACGTCGAGGGCTTCGAGGCGGAGGTTCTAGAGGGCGCACGGCGGACGATCGCGCGCTGTCGCCCTGTGCTCTATGTCGAGAACGATCGCGCGAGCCTGCAGGCCGGCTTGATCGCCCTGATCGACGGCCTCGACTACGCCCAATACTGGCACGTGGCGCCGCTGTTCAGCCGCGACAACTTCAACCGCGCCCAGACCGACGTGTTCAACGGCTCGGTCAGTTTGAACATGTTCTGCGCGCCAAATGAGAGCGGGATTTCGATCAGCGGCTTCGAGCGCATCGACCCGAAGAACTGGCGCTCTCCGGTTGGCCCGATCCCGGACTAAGCGGCGGCGTCCTAGACCAGCGCCCCGTGGCAGTGCTTGAACTTCTTGCCTGAGCCGCAGGGACAGGGGGCGTTGCGGCTGGTGCGTTCCCAACGATCGGGCAGGGCCGAGGCGGGCAGCGCCGCCGCCTGGGCGCCGCCGGCGGCCATAGCCGCGGCCGCCATCGCCGGCTCGCGCTCGTTCTGGCCGGTGAGCGGGTCGACATGCACCTCGACGAGGCTCGCGGCGGCCGGGGCCTCGACGGCCGCCGGCTCCTCGAAGCGGAACTCCACGGTCAGCAGCCACCGGGTCACGCTTTGGCGCAGGTCGGCGAGCAGCTTCTCGAACAGCGAGAAGGCCTCGGTCTTGAACTCGTTCAGCGGATCGCGCTGGCCGTAGCCGCGCAACCCGATCACATTCTTCAGGTGATCGAGGTGCATCATGTGCTCGCGCCAGTGCATGTCGATCATCTGCAGCAGGAAGTGTTTCTCGATGTTGCGGTGCTGCTCGGAGCCGATCAGCTGTTCTCGCTCCGCCGCGCGCGCGTCAGCGGCGGCGATGATGCGGGCCTCGACGTCGTCGGGCGCGATGCCCTCTTCCTTCGCCCAGTCGGCAAGCGGAAGCGTCAGGCCCAGGAGGTCCTGCAACCGCTCGTCCAGGCTCTCGATATCCCACTGTTCCGCGTAGCTCTTGGGCGGCATGTGGCGCTGCGCGACATCGTCGATGGCGTCGTGGCGCATCTCGACGGTGACGTCGGACAGATCCGTCGCCTCCATGAACTCCTGACGTTGTTCGAACACGGCCTTGCGCTGGTCATTCACGACGTCGTCGTACTTGAGCAGGTTCTTGCGCATTTCGTAGTTGCGCTGCTCGACCTTGCGCTGGGCGGTCGCGATGGCGCCGTTCAGCCAGCGGTGGGTGATCGCCTCGCCTTCCTGGACGCCAAAGGTGCGCATGATCGAGTCCAGCCGTTCGCCGGCGAATATGCGCAGGAGGTCATCCTCGCAGGAGAGGAAGAACTTGGAGACGCCCGGGTCGCCCTGGCGGCCCGTCCGGCCGCGCAGCTGGTTGTCGATCCGCCGGCTCTCGTGGCGTTCCGTACCCAGAACATAGAGCCCGCCAGCGTCGATCGCCGCCTTCTTCTTGTCGGCGATCTCGGCCTCGATCTCCCCCCGCCGCTTCAGGGCCTGGGACGGCGTCACCTCGATGCCGAGGCCGCGCTGCTCAAAGCGCCAGCGCTCGACGCGCATGTCGACGTTGCCGCCGAGCTGAATATCGGTGCCGCGGCCGGCCATGTTGGTGGCGATGGTGACCGAGCCCGGCACGCCGGCGTCGGCGACGATCAGGGCTTCCTGGTCGTGGTAACGCGCGTTCAGCACCTGGTGCGGAATGCCGGCCCTCGACTTACCCTCATGCTCGAACTTGTGCTTTTCGAGCAGGGCCGAGAGCGCCTCCGACTTCTCGATCGAGACGGTGCCGACGAGAACGGGCTGACCGCGCACGAAGCAGTCCTCGATCTGCTCGAGGATGGCGCCGTATTTTTCCTTCTCGGTGCGATAGACCTCATCGTCGTGGTCGGTCCGCCGCACGGGCCGGTTGGTCGGGATTTCGGCCACGTCCATCTTGTAGATGTCGCCAAACTCCTGCGCCTCGGTGGCGGCCGTCCCGGTCATGCCGGAGAGCTTGGCGTAGAGGCGGAAGTAATTCTGGATCGTGACCGAGGCCAGCGTCTGGTTCTCGGGCTGGATGGTGACGCCTTCCTTCGCCTCGATCGCCTGGTGCAGGCCCTCCGACAGCCTGCGCCCGGTCATCATCCGGCCGGTGAACTCGTCGATGAGGATCACCTCAGGACCACTGTCGCCCTCTTTGACGATGTAGTCGCGGTCGCGCTGGTAGAGCTTGTTGGCGCGCAGCGCCTGGTTGATGTGGTGGACGATCGAGATGTTGG
>Ga0209415_10003887_pt1 | contig 27623 bp, 29 predicted proteins | sample PeaSoiSIISIP2007_FD_187696 | JGI IMG/M metagenome (GOLD analysis project Ga0209415, IMG submission 187696) | Peat soil microbial communities from Weissenstadt, Germany - SII-SIP-2007 (SPAdes) (version 2) | ecosystem: Environmental > Terrestrial > Soil > Wetlands > Peat | place: Germany... | reverse complement strand
TGACGCGCGATTCGCGCATGAAGGAACGCAAGAAGTACGGGCAGAAGGGCGCCCGCAAGCGCTTCCAGTTCAGCAAGCGCTAAACAAAAGGTCTCCGGTGCGGCCGCAAGGCCGGACCGAATTCACGGCCGGCAAGGAGCCGGCGATCGGACGTTCGGCGGCGCGAGTCATCTCGCGGCCGTTTGCAAACGTCTAATTCACTAGGAGGAACTTTGGCAGTAGAGATTACGATGAAGGAGTTGCTGGAGGCCGGGGTGCATTTCGGCCACCAGACGCGGAGATGGGACCCGAAGATGAAGGAGTATATCTTCGGCGAACGCAACGGAATCCACATCATTGATCTGCAGAAAACCCTCAAGATGTTCCGCGACGCCAGCCGCTACGTCAGCGAGCTGAGCGGCGGGGGCAAAACAATCCTTTTTGTCGGCACCAAACGCCAGGCGCAGGAAGCCGTCGCCGAAGAGGCGCGCCGCTGCGGAATGTACTACGTCAATCACCGCTGGCTTGGCGGCACGCTCACCAACTGGGCGACGTTGCAGAAATCCATCAAGCGTCTGAAGACGTTGAAGGCCATGATCGAGGACGGCCGAATGGCGCAGCTCTCCAAGAAAGAGTCTGCGCGCCTCGAACGCGAGCTGAAGCACCTGCTGCAAAATCTCGAAGGCGTCGAGAACATGACGGCGATTCCGGATGCGATGTTCGTGATCGATTCGCACGCCGAAGCGATCGCGGTGCGCGAGGCGCGGCGCATGGGCGTGCCCGTGGTGGCCATCGTGGACACCAATTGCAATCCCGAGCACGTGGACTGGGTAATTCCGGGCAACGACGACGCTCTGCGCGCGATTCGGTTGTTTACGTCCAAGATCGCGGATGCCGTGGTCGAAGGCCGGCAGGCGTTCGAGCAAACGCAGATTGCGGACCAGAAAGTCACCGAAGGCGGCGCTGCCGACGGCGATAACGCCGAATATGTGGATACTAGCGCGTACGAGGCTTACGAAAAGCAGGAAGGCGATTTTGCCGACCCGGCGCAGATTGATCTGCTCGAGGCGGGCGCCGAACCTGCCGCGGAGGCCGCCGTCGAACCGCACCCCGTGCCGGATGAAGGCGAGGGCAAGGTCTAGAACGGCCAGTGGCGGGCGCGCAGAAGCAATCCAGCCCGCATTCGCTTGAGCTTAAATCAATCGAAGGCAAAGGATACATGGGAACGATGACCACAAATCCTGAGGGTGTCAATGTCCCCGCGAATCTGGTGAAAACGCTGCGGGAACGCACGCAGGCGGGGTTTGCCGATTGCCGCGCGGCGCTGATCGAAGCAAAGCTCGATCTCGAAGCGGCCATCAGCATTCTGCGGAAAAAAGGACAAGCGGCCGCGGCCAAGAAGGCGCAACGCGCGGCCAGCGAAGGGTTGGTCGGGCACTACATTCATGCCGGGGGCAAGATCGGCGTGATCGTGGAAGTGAATTGCGAATCCGATTTCGTCGCGCGCACGGAGGATTTTCAGCGGCTGTGTCACGACGTGGCGATGCACATCGCCGCGCTCGACCCGCGGTTCGTGCGGCGCGAAGAAGTGACGCCGGAGCTGCTCGAGCGCGAGCGCGAAATCTATACGGCGCAAGCGCGCGCCACCGGCAAACCCGAAAAGATCGTCGAAGGAATCATCAAGGGCAAGATGGAGAAGTTTTTCGGCGAGGCCTGCCTCTACGAACAGCATTTCATCAAGGACGAATCCGTGACGGTGGGCGAGCTGATCGCCCAGGTCATCGCCAAGATCGGCGAAAACATCTCCGTCCGGCGCTTTGTGCGTTTCAAGGTCGGCGAGGTTCCCGGCGCGGAGCGTCCCGCGAGCGAAGACGCGCCGCCGGAAGCAGAGCCGCCGAGCGAGCCGGCTCCGGCTTGAAAATTGGGCGCGCCAGAATCGCATTTTTGAAACGCGGCATGGCCGCTTTCGCGGTGGACGCCCCATTACCGGGAATCTTTGCTAGAATGCCCGCCGGGTCACGCCTTCATGCCTAATTCAGATTCCGCATCGCCGCGAATCATGACTCCACGGCTCGCCTTCCAGCGCATCGTCCTGAAACTTTCCGGAGAATCACTGCAAGGGCCGCAAGGATTCGGAATTCATGCCGAGACGGTGGCCGGAATTGCCGGCGAACTAAAAGAAGTTTGCGACCTCGGCGTGCAGGTCGCCATCATCGTCGGCGGCGGGAATTTCTTCCGGGGCACGCGCCAGAAAGCGCTCACGATTGACCGCGCCACCGGCGATTACATGGGCATGCTGGCGACGGTCATCAACGGCCTCGCCTTGCAGGACGCGCTCGAAAAAGAGGGCGTGATTACGCGGCTCCAAAGCGCGATCGAGATGCACCACGTCGCCGAACCGTTCATCCGCAGGCGCGCCATCCGGCATCTGGAAAAAGGGCGTATCGTCATTTTCGCCGCCGGCACGGGCAATCCGTTTTTTTCCACGGACACCGCCGCGGCCCTTCGCGCCATGGAAATCAAAGCGCAAGTGTTGATGAAGGCCACGCGCGTGGACGGAATTTACGATGCCGATCCGGAAAAAGTGGCCGGCGCGCAGAAGATTCAACGCATCAGTTATCTGGACGTCCTGAAAAAGGGGCTCAGCGTGATGGACGCCACCGCCATCTCGCTGTGCATGGACAACCGGATGCCCATCATCATCTTCAATATGAATGTGCCCGGCAACATCAAACGAGTGGCGCTCGGTGAGCGAGTAGGCTCGATCATCCGCGCCGATTGAGAAGCGCCGAAGGAGGAGGGCAACAATGTCCGCCATTGCCAGCAGCAAAGACGCAATCACACAGGCCAAGACGCGCATGGAAAAAGCGGTCGAGGATTTTCGCAAAGAGATGGCGAGCCTGCGCACCGGCCGCGCCCACGTCTCCTTGCTCGATCACATTCGCGTGGATTACCACGGCACGCCCATGCCTCTCAATCAGCTCGGTACGCTCGCGGTGCCCGAGCCCGCCATGATCGTGATTTCGCCGTGGGACCCCGGCGCTGTGGCGCTGATTGACAAGGCGATTCGCACTTCCGATCTCGGCTTGAATCCTTCCAGCGACGGCAAAGTGGTTCGGGTGCCGATTCCATCCCTCACCGAGGAACGGCGCAAGGAAATCGTCAAGCAATTACACAAGGTGCGCGAGAATCACCTCACGGCCGTGCGCAACATCCGCCGCGATGTCAAAGAAGGCGTCGAGAAGCTCGAAAAAGAAAAGAAGATCAGCGAGGACGAGCGCAAGCGCAGCGTGGATGAAATCGAAAAGCTCACCCACCAGGAAACGAAGAAAATCGAAGAACTGACGGCCGCCAAGGAAAAGGAAATCCTCGAAGTGAAATAGGGAAGTCTGCTGTCGCGCGCCTCGTCGGCCCGCTCGCCAAAGTCTTCGTAGCGGCGACCTTCAGGTCGCCATCTTCCTCTCCCCGCCATCCTTGCCCGCCGCGCGCGTAACAGATACACTTTCAAGTTTGCACCGAGCGATTATTTCACGTTTGATGGAAGGCCCATGAAGATTCACGAGTTTCAGGCGAAGGAGATCCTCAGGCGGTACGGCGTGCCCACGCCGCGCGGGGAAATGGTGGATACGGCCGGGGCCGCGCGTGTTGCTGCTGAAAAACTGGGCACGAAGGTGGTGGTGGTCAAGTCGCAAATCCATGCCGGCGGGCGCGGCAAAGGCGGCGGCGTAAAACTGGCGAAATCTCCCGCCGAAGCCGAGGAGATCGCCGGCCGTATGCTCGGCATGACGCTGGTCACTCCGCAAACGGGCCCCGGCGGCCGCGTTGTGAAGCGTTTGCTGATCGAGGAAGGGCTGGACATCCAGCGCGAATTGTATTTGAGCATTTTGGTGGACCGCGCCGTGGCCGCGCCGGTGGTGATGGCGAGCGCCGCGGGCGGCATGGAGATCGAAGAAGTGGCGCGCGAAAATCCCGCCGCGATTTTGCGTGAGACGATTCATCCCGCCGCCGGACTGCAACCCTATCACGCGCGAAAAATCGCGTTCGGCTTGGGACTCGCGGGCGATTCCGTCGCTGCGGCCGGGCCGTTCTTGCAATCCTTGTACCGCGCGTTTGTGGAGACCGACGCATCCCTCGCGGAAATCAATCCGCTGGTCGTCACCGGGGATGGGAAGCTCGTTGCGCTCGATGCCAAGATGACCTTCGACGATAACGCGCTCTATCGCCACAAAGAGATCGCCGAATTCCGCGACCTCAACGAGGAGGAGCCGCTCGAAGTCGAAGCCTCTAAGTTCAAACTCAATTACATCAAGCTGGATGGCAGCGTGGGCTGCATGGTGAATGGCGCGGGCCTCGCCATGGCCACGATGGACATCATCAAGCTGGCCGGCGGCGCGGCGGCGAATTTCCTGGACGTCGGCGGCGGCGCTTCGGCCGAGCAAGTGAAAAATGCCTTCCACATTTTGTTGAGCGATCAGAGCGTTCGCGGAGTCTACATCAATATTTTTGGCGGCATTTTGCGCTGCGACGTGCTCGCCACTGGAGTCGTGGCCGCCGCGCGCGAACTGCACATCAAAGTGCCCGTGGTCGTGCGCATGGAAGGCACCAACGTCGAGCAGGGCCAGGAGATCCTGCGCTCCTCGGGCCTGGATTTCACCATCGCGCGCGACATGAAGGACGGCGCCGAAAAAGTCGTCGCCCTCGCCCGCCCCAACGGGCAGGCTGGGGGTGGGCGATGAGCGTCCTCGTAAACGAGAAGACAAAGGTTCTCGTGCAAGGTCTCACCGGCCGGGAAGGCACGTTCCACGCCCAACAGATGATTGAGTACGGCACGAATGTGGCCGGCGGCGTTACGCCCGGAAAGGGCGGCACCACGCACATCGGGGTCCCCGTGTTCAATACGGTCGGCGAAGCGGTGCGCGCCACCCGCGCGAATGCGTCGGTGATTTTCGTGCCGCCGCCGTTTGCCGCAGACGCAATTCTTGAAGCCGCGGACGCCGGGCTGCCTCTCGTTATCTGCATCACCGAAGGGGTGCCGACGCTCGATATGGTGCGCGTCGCCGCGGCGCTCAAAGATTCTCCCACGCGCCTCATCGGGCCGAATTGCCCGGGAATTATTTCGCCCGGCCAGTGCAAGATCGGCATTATGCCGGGCCGTATCCACAAGCGGGGAAACGTCGGCGTCGTCAGCCGCAGCGGTACGCTTACTTACGAAGCTGTGGACCAACTCACCAAAATGGGAATCGGTCAATCTACCTGCATCGGAATCGGCGGCGATCCGATTATCGGAACGTCGTTCCTCGATGCGATCAAACTTTTTAGCGACGATTCCGATACGCACGCCATGATCCTCATCGGCGAGATCGGCGGCAACGCCGAACAACAAGCGGCTGAATACATTCGCGCGCACGTGAAGAAACCAGTCGTGGGCTTCATCGCCGGGCAGACCGCACCGCCTGGCCGCCGCATGGGCCACGCGGGAGCGATCATCAGCGGAGGCTCCGGCACGGCCAAAGAAAAGTACGAAGCCATGGAGGCTGCGGGAATTCGCTGCGTCGCCAGCCCGGCCGATATCGGCAGGACGCTGGCCGCGGTACTTGGGCCATCCGGGAAGCACTAACGGGAGAAATCGAAATGCCAGCCGAACGAACTCTTGCCATCATCAAGCCCGACGCCGTGAGCCGCGGACTCGCCGCGCCGATTCTCACACGCATCGATCGGGCCGGTTTTCGCATCGCCGCGATCAAATCCTTGCGCCTGACGCGCGATGAAGCCGAAGGGTTTTACGCCGTCCATCGCGGCAAGGGATTCTTCGCCGAGCTCACCGAATTCATGAGTTCCGGAAAGATCATCGTCCTCGTGCTGGAGGCCGAAAACGCCATCATGCGTTGGCGCGAAACCATGGGCGCCACGGATCCCGCAAAGGCTGCGCCCGGCACAATCCGCAAGGATTTCGGCACCAGCATCCAGAACAATTGCACGCATGGTTCGGATGCGCCCGAGACCGCCGCCTTCGAGATCTCTTACTTTTTTGCCGGGCACGAACTCCTGTAAACTTCAGCGAGATGGCGCTTCTCTCCGATTGCGCCGAAACCAAGACTCTCCGGTAGAATGAGCGACGATGGATTCGGCGCGCGAACTCGGCAAGGTGTTGCTGATCGCCGGTGTGTTGCTCGCGTTCGGCGGAGCCTCGTTGATGCTGGGCGGGCGATTGCCGCTGCGATTGGGCCGCTTGCCGGGTGACATCGCCTACCGCGGCAAGCACGGTTCGTTCTATTTTCCCGTTGTCACGTGCTTGCTTCTGAGCGCCGTGCTGACGCTGTTATTCTGGTTGGTCGATTGGTTGCGCCGGTGATGAATCGCCTCTGCTGGAGACCAAAAAAGGAGAGCCCGAGCGATCGCTGTTCCTGCGCGGGCCATTCATGAGCGCGGACGATACCACTCAATTCCAGCTTAATCTCGCGCCGGCACGAAAAGTGTGGTCGGTCAGCGAACTGACTGGCCACATTCGCGATCTCCTCGCCGGAGCTTTCTCCGATCTTTGGGTGGAAGGTGAAGTCTCAAACTGCCACGTCTCGCAACCGGGACACATCTACTTCACGCTAAAAGACGCCAAGACGCAGATTCGCTGCGTGGCGTTCCGCAATCAAGTCAACCGATTGAAATTCCGCCCCGAGGATGGATTGAAAGTGACGGTGCGCGGTTCGATCGGCGTGTACGAGCCTCGCGGCGAATATCAAATTTACGTCGAGCACATCGAACCGGTGGGTCTCGGCGCGCTGCAGCTCGCATTCGAGCAATTGAAAAAGCGGCTGGAGGCTGAAGGCCTTTTCGATCCGGCGCGCAAGAAGCCGTTGCCAGGGCTGCCGCGTCGCGTGGGCATTATCACGTCGCCGCGCGGAGCCGCCGTGCGCGACGTCATTCGCATCCTGCGCCGGCGCTTCCCGAATCTTAATTTGCTCGTCTATCCCGTGCGCGTGCAGGGAGAAGGCGCGGCCGCGGAAATTGCCGCCGCGATTCAATATTTTGATCGCAAGCGCGCCGTCGACGTTATCTTGCTGGCGCGCGGCGGCGGCTCGCTCGAGGATTTGTGGGCGTTCAACGAAGAAATCGTCGCGCGCGCGATTGCCAAATGTGCGATTCCAATCATCTCTGGCGTGGGCCACGAAAGTGATTTCACGATCGCCGATTTCGTCGCGGACGTCCGCGCTTCTACTCCTTCGGCCGCTGCGGAGCTCGTCGTGCGTTCGCGGCAGGAATTCGACCGGCACCTGCGGGAGTTGCGCAGTAATTTAGCGGACAAGATGCGGCTTCTCTTGCACGCGCAGCGCCACCGCCTGCACGAACTTGTGACGCACGCCGGATTCCGCCGTTTGGAGGATTTGCTGCGGCAGAATCGCCAGCGCGCCGACGAATTGCTGCTACGGTTAGGCGACGCCCTCGAAGCGCGCCTCGATCTTGTGCGTCGCCGCTTCACGGTGGCGCAGACGCGCATCGCTTCGTTCGATTTGCGCCAGAGAATTCAATCGATGCGATCGCGCATCGGCCAACGCTCGGAAGAATTGCGCCGGCGCGTCGAGCGTTTGCTGGCCGCGAAACGCCAGCGCATCGAACGCCTCGTCGTGCAACTCGAAGAACGCAGCCCGTTGCGAGTCCTCGAGCGCGGCTACGCCATCGCCTACGACGCCGCGGGCAACGTGCTGCGTTCTCCGGATCAAATCTCGTTGGGTGATGAAGTCCGCGTGCAGCTCGCCCGCGGCCGATTGAGCGCCGAGGTCCGGCGAAAAGAGCCGAGGGAATAATTGTCGAATTTTAATTGGGGATACTGAATTGCTCAGTCCTCTTCGGAAGAACTGGCGACCTTCAGCACCGCCAGGAAAGCTTCCTGTGGGATATCCACTCGCCCGACGCGCTTCATGCGTTTCTTGCCTTCTTTTTGCTTTTCGAGCAGTTTCCGTTTACGCGTGATATCGCCGCCGTAGCACTTAGCCAAGACATTCTTCCGCATCGCCGCGACGGTCTCGCGCGCAATAATCCGGCTGCCGATTGCCGCCTGAATCGGCACCTCGAACATCTGCCGCGGAATCAGCTTCCGCAGCCGCGAGACGAGTTCCTTGCCGCGCTCGTATGCGAATTCCCGGTGACACACCAGCGTCAGCGCGTCCACCGGCTCGCCGCCGACCAGCACATCGAGCTTCACGAGATCGGCCTCTTTATAACCGGAGAGGTGATAGTCGAGCGAAGCGTAGCCCCGCGAAACGCTTTTCAGCCGGTCGTAAAAATCGAGCACGATTTCGTTGAGCGGCAGGTCGTACGTCAAGAGCACGCGCGTTGGGGAGAGATACTCGAAATTTTTCTGCACGCCGCGCTTATCCTCGCAGAGCTGCAAGATGGCGCCCACGGACTCTTCGGACGTGATGATCATCGCCGTAATCACCGGCTCCTCGATTTTCGAGATGGCGCTGGGCGACGGGAATTTTGTGGGATTGTCCACCTCAATCGTATCCGCGCCCACGGTCGTGATGCGGTAGCGCACGCTGGGCGCCGTGGTGATCAAATCGATATCGAATTCGCGCTCCAGGCGCTCCTGCACGATCTCCATGTGCAGCAGGCCCAAGAAACCGCAGCGAAAGCCGAAGCCGAGCGCGACGGAATTTTCCGGTTCGTAAAAAAATGCGGCGTCGTTCAATTGCAATTTGCCGAGCGCGTCGCGCAGCACTTCGTAGCCGGACGCCTGCGTTGGAAACAGCCCGGCGAAGACCATCGGCTTGATGGCCTCGAAGCCGGGCAGCGGCTCGGCCGGGCGCGCGGCTTCGATAATCGTGTCCCCCACGCGCGCATCGGCCACGCGCTTAATACCGGCGACGATGAAGCCCACGTCGCCCGCAGCCAATTGTTCGAGCGCGACGGGCTTGGGCGTGAGGACTCCCAGCGTCTCGACTTCGTGCACTTCGTTGTTCGAGCAAAGCCTGATCTTCTGCTGCGGCCGGATGCAACCCTCGAACACGCGGACGAGCACCACCGCGCCCCGGTAGGAGTCAAACCACGAATCAAAGATCAGCGCGCGGAGCGGAGCATCGGCCGATCCTTTCGGTGGCGGAATCCGCGCGACAATCGTCTCCAGCACGGCTTCCACGCCCAGGCCGCTCTTGGCGCTGATCGCCAGCGCGTCCGCCGCGGGGATCGCGAGCACATTTTCGATTTGCTCTTTGATCTCGTCGGGCCGGGCTGCCGGAAGATCGATCTTGTTAATGACCGGCAAAATCGTGAGATTGTGCTGCGCGGCGAGGAACGTGTTGGCGACCGTCTGCGCTTCGACGCCCTGGCTCGCGTCCACCACCAGCAGCGCTCCTTCGCAGGCCGAAAGCGCGCGGGAAACCTCGTAGGAAAAATCCACGTGGCCCGGCGTGTCGATCAAATTCATCTGATATTCATTCCCATCTGCGGCCAGATAATGCAGACGGATGCTCTTGGCCTTGATGGTGATGCCACGTTCCTTCTCCAGGTCCATCGAGTCGAGGACCTGCGACGTCATCTCGCGCTGGCTCAGCGCGCCGGTGAGCTCGAGCAGGCGGTCCGCGAGTGTGGACTTGCCGTGATCGATATGCGCAATGATGCAGAAATTTCGTATGAAGCGGGGATCCATGAACTCGTTCGCGCGGCTCGCGCGTCTGGGTGTATCTGAATTTTCCAGTCTGCCACAGATTCGCCTCGCGGCCAACGCGGGATCCGCCGGCGGCCGCGACTCCCGGCGCGTCGCATCGGCGCTTGAGGCACAGGCCGGGAGGCTGGTGTGTCATGGGGCCCCTGGACGGTATATAGTGAAAGTTCGGTGCAAAGCGGCATTGCCGCGCCGAAATCTCCACGGGGTGGGCCGGCCGGATTCGCATGGCAGTCGACGTACCAAAACAACTGGAGCGCGCGAAGCGCTATCTCGAGAAGAACAAGCTCGCCGACGCGGTCGAGGCATACTTGTCGGTTCTCGAAGTGTCGCCGAACCATCTGGAGTCCTTGCAGGCGCTCGGCGATCTCTACTCGCGATTGGGCCAGTACGATCGCGCCGCCGTCTATTTCGGTTTTCTCTTCGACCGTTTCACCGATCCAACCGACGAGTCCAAGGCCCTGGCGATCTATTCGCGATTCCTGAAAAACACACAACAACCCGCCGAGCGCGTGGCGCGGTACGCTGTCCTCTTGCAGAAACAGAACCGCAACGACGAAGCCGTCGAGCAATACACCGCTGCGTCTGAAAAATTCCTTGCTGCCGGGAAAGAGGAGTACGCGGTGGCTTGTTTGGAACGGATCGCCCAGCTGGATTCGGAAAACCCCGCGCGGCACACCGTTCTGGGCGAGATGGCGGAGCGTCTCGGCAAGAATGTAATTGCCTCCCGCGGATTTCTGCGCGCGGCGCAACTGATCGACGCCGGCGGCGATCTCGATCGCGCCATCGAACTTTTTGCGCGGGCGCACGCGCTGGCGCCCGCAGAGCGGGGCGCCGCGCTGCTTTACGCGCAAGCCCTCTTGCGCAAGGGCGACGCCGCCGCGGCCGCCGCGTTGCTCGCGCCCATCGCCGAATCCGAGCACGACCCGGCTTTTCTTGAAACCTATGGCGTCGCCCTGATGCGTTCTTCGGAAGTGGAGCGCGCTCGTGACGTTTTCGCCGCGCTGGCCAAGGCAAAACCCGCCGCCTGGGCCTTCCAGATGGAGATTGCCAACAATTACCTCGCTTCCAAGCAAGACGAACTGGCCATCGAGATCCTCGGTACGCTGAAGAATGCGATGCTCCTCGCGCGCCGTGAAAATGAATTCGCCGGTGAACTCGAGAAGCTTGCCGCCGCGTATCCGAATTCCATCCGCCTGGTGGAATTTTGGGGCGGCTTTTACGCTGAACTGAACCGCGAAGCAAAATATTTTGACGTGCTCGCCCGCCTGTTCGATCTCTATCTGGCCGATGGACACATTGACCGCGCCTGCGAGACGCTCGGCCGCCTCGTGGACATCGACGCCTACGATCAACGGAACCAGGAGAGGCTTCGCCTGCTGGAAAAGGCCGGCGGCGCGGAATTGGCGGCGCCCGTGAGGGCCCGTCTCCAGCAGTCGGATACGCACGGAGGGACCGCGGCCTCAACGGAACCCGCCGAAGCGGACGGCTCCGCACGGCCGGCCGCTAGCCAAGAGAAGCATTCTGAGAACGCGCTCGAGGATTTGATCGTGCAGGCTGAAATTTTTGTTCAGTACTCCCTTCAGGCCAAGGCCATCGAACGATTGAAGAAAATCACAGAACTTTATCCGGGTGAGATCGAACGAAACGAGCGCCTCATCAACTTGTGCCAGCTGGCCCAATGGTGGCCCGCCGGGGCCCGTGCGCGGATGGATATCGCCGCGCAACGTGTCTCCTCCGCGGAGGCCGCAGCGCCTGCCGCCCCGGCAGACGCCATGCGCGACCTGACCCGCATTTCCGAAATCTCGCAGAATCTGCTGCGCCAGCCCACTCCGCGGGCGATCCTGGGCGCGGCGGTGAATGAAGTTGGCAACCACTTGCGCGCCGCGCGTTGCATCGCCGTCATCGGCGCCGCCGGACAGCCGCCCCAACTCGCGTCGGAGTTTTGCGCGCCGCGCGTGGAAGCGGCCGCCGGCGCAGCGATTTTGCGTTTGCTGGCCCAATTGGAGCGTGCGACGCCGGACGCGATGAACGCTTTGACTGTCGACGCGGGCGCCGCGCCGTTCTTGCGCGAAATGGGGCTGGAGTGCGCGCTGGGAGTCACGCTCACCGACCGCGAAACGATGGCGGCGGCCGGCATGCTGATCGTCGGCTATGAATCCCCGCACCCGTGGAAGCCGAACGAGACCTATTTCCTGCAATCGGTGGGCGACCAGGTGCTGCTGAGTGTCAATCACACGCGGCTCCGCTCGCTCGTCCGCAATCTCGCGGTCGCGGACGAAAAAACGGGCCTCTTGCGCCGCAGCTCCTATCCGGATTGCCTGGTGCGCGAATCGCAGCGCGCGCGAACGCAGAACTCCGCCCTTTCCGTCGCGATCCTGCAAATTAACCAGGGCGCCGAACTGCTGCAGCATCAGGGCGAGGCGCAACTGGATCGTCACATGGAGCAACTGGTTCGCACGCTGCAACCGGTCGTCCGGCACGCGGACCTCGCGGTGAAATACACGGCGTGGTCGCTGGCGTTCATTCTGCCGGATACGAATCTCGCCGGCGCCCGCATCATGATTGAAAAATTGTTCAAGACGGCCGCAGCGGCTCGCGCGGCGTGGGACGGCGCCGACGCGACCCTCTCCGCCGTGGTGGCGGAAGCGGTGACGCGGCCTGAATTCGACAGCGAGGATAGCGTCACCGAGTTGATCAACCGGATCGAGTCGAGCCTCGATCGGGCGCGACAGCAAGGCGGCGACGCGATCGTGGCTCCGGAAGCCTTGCAAACCCAGACATAGAATTCGCCAGACGGCCAATGCCGTTGCATAATCGCAGCGAACCGCCTGCGAAGCGGGCGGGCCCGTGCGGGGGAATCCGATGGCAATCGAGAAGGTGGGCGTTGTGGGGTGCGGCCTGATGGGTTCGGGCATTACGCAGGTGTGCGCGCAGGCGGGCTGCTCGGTGTTGATGAGAGAAGTCTCACCGGAATTGGTGGAAAAGGGATTGCGTGGGATCGAAAAGAATCTCGCGAGGATGGTGGAGAAGGGAACGCTTTCGGCCGCAGAACGTGAAAGGGCTCTCACTCGGTTGCTTGGGACTACGCGGCTTGATGAATTGAAGGATTGCGATCTCGTCATCGAAGCTATCGTCGAGCAGCTGCCGGCGAAGAGGGAGTTGTTTTCGTCACTCGATTCGATTTGCGGACCGCAGACGATTTTCGCCAGCAATACGTCTTCGATCTCAATCACGGAAATGGCCAGTGCGACCAAACGCCCTGGCCGCTTTCTCGGATTGCACTTTTTCAATCCTGTGCCGGTGATGAAATTGGTCGAGGTGATTCGCACGATTGCCACAGACGCCGCTGTGTTCGATGAAATGGTCGAATTTGGAAAACGGCTCGGCAAGACGCCGGTGTGCACCAGCGATCGTCCCGGCTTCATCGTCAATCGTTTGCTGGTGCCCTATTTGCTCGATGCGGTTCGCGCGCTCGAAGAAGGGGTCGCTTCGATTGTGGATGTGGATCAATCCATGAAGCTCGGCTGCGGGCACCCGATGGGACCGCTGACGCTGCTCGATTTCGTCGGTCTCGACACGACGTATTACATCGCCAATGTAATGTTCGACGAATTCAAGGAGCGCCGGTTTGCGCCGCCGCCGCTGCTGAAGCGCATGGTCTTGGCCGGATGGAACGGGCGCAAAGCGGGCCGCGGCTTCTACGATTATTCCGACCCGAAGAACCCAAAGCCGATCGAACTCTAGCAACAGCGTACCGCACGGAGAGGAACGCCCATGGCGTACGAAAATATTCTCTATGAAAAACGCGAAGGCATCGGCTGGATCACTTTCAACCGGCCGAAGGTGCTGAACGCGCTGAATGGAAAAACGATTGCCGAACTGGACGACGCGATCTCGAACGCGCGCGAAGATTCGGAAGTGCGCGCGTTGATTTTGACCGGCGCCGGCGAAAAGGCGTTCGTCGCCGGAGCGGACATCGGCGAGCTGTCGCGCTCGACTCCAGTGGACGGACGCGAGACATCGTTGCGCGGCCAGACCGTCTTCCGGAAACTCGAGACGCTTGGGAAACCTTCGATTGCGGCCATCAATGGCTTCGCGCTCGGCGGGGGCTGCGAGTTGGCGCTGGCGTGCACGATTCGCGTTGCGAGCCGCACGGCGCGCATCGGCCAGCCTGAAGTGAAACTGGGATTGTTGCCGGGTTACGGGGGCACGCAGCGGCTGTCGCGTCTCTGCGGAAAGGGAGTCGCGCACGAACTTTGCTTGACCGGGGAGATGATTTCCGCGGACGAAGCCTTGCGCATTGGTTTGGTGAATCACGTCTACGAGCCGGAGGAGCTTCTGCCCGCGGCCGAAGCCCTGGCGAAGAAAATGATTGCCAATGCGCCGCTTGCTGTCCGTTATGCTATGGAAGCGATCGAACACGGAATAGAAATGCCGCAGGCCGAAGGACTCTTGCTGGAGGCGGCGCTTTTCGGGATCGTCACTGCGACGGAGGATTTTCGCGAGGGCACGCAGGCGTTTCTGGAAAAGCGTCCCGCGAAATTCCGGGGAAAATAATGTCCCACGCGGACAAGGATTCGGAATGAAGGAAGGATTTGAGCCATCGGAGTTGCGCGGCGCCGCCACGGCGAAGGGATTCCGCTTCGGCATCGTCGTCTCGCGATTCAATAGTTTCATCACGGAGCGTTTGCTCGCGGGCGCGTTGGACGCGTTGCACGCGGCGGGCGCGGCCGATGACGCGATCGAGATTGTGCGCGTGCCCGGCTCCTTCGAGATTCCCCTCGCCGCAAAAAAGATTGCGGCGGCCGGCCGCGCGAGTGCGGTGATCGCGATTGGCTGCGTCCTGCGCGGCGAGACTTCGCACTATGAGTATATTTGCAGCGAAGTCGCGCGCGGCGTGCAACTCGCTCAAATGGATACGGGAGTGCCCGTGATTTTCTGCGTGCTCACCTGCGACACGCTCGAGCAGGCGATCGATCGAGCCGGATTGAAAGACGGCAACAAAGGCTACGAAGCGGGCCTGGCGGCGATTGAGATGGCGAATCTGTCACGCACACTCGGGCGGCCATCCCCAGCGCCCGCGCCAGCGGCCGCGAAGAAGGCGGCGCGCGGCGGCAAGCGCCACTCATAGCATGGCCCTCCGGACGAAATCCCGCGAATTTGCGTTGCAGATGCTGTTTCAGTGGGAAATGAGCCGCCAGGAGCCCGCGCAACTCGAAGCTATATTTTGGAGAAGCGCTCGGGCGCAGGGTTCAACCCGCCAATTCGCCAACGAATTGTTTGAGGGCGCCGTCGCGCAAGCGGACAAGCTCGATGATTTGATCGGGAAGCACTCCGAACACTGGCGGGTGGGCCGGATGTCCGCGATCGACCGCGCCATCCTTCGTTTGGCGGCTCACGAAATGACGCGAACCTCCACGCCGACGAAGGTCATCCTGAACGAAGCAGTAGATCTCGCAAAAAAATATTCTTCGGAAGAGGCCGCGCCCTTTATCAATGGCGTGCTGGACGCGATTGCGAAGTCGCTCAGCCCGTCTGCGCCCGCGGAATGATGCCTGAAAGCGTGCCTAAATCGTGCGGACGGCCGCACAGGTCTCTTCCAAGAGGCGGTTGGTGAGCGCCGCGCTCGAAGTTTCCGCGTAAACGCGCAGGACCGGCTCCGTGCCTGAAGCGCGCAGCATCAGCCAGCCAATGTCGCCCAGATACAGCTTGATTCCGTCGAGGTCCTCGCGCCGCGTAACGTCCCAATCCAGAACGCGCTTCAGCTTCATATCGGAGTAGCGTTCGATGGCGCGCTCTTTTTGGCCGGGTCGCAGCATCATGTCCACGCGGCCGTAGTGAAACTCTCCGAATTCCGCGTGGAGTTGCGCCACCAAGTGGCCGAGCGATTTCCCGTGCCAAGCCATCAATTCCGCCAGCAGCAGCGCCATGACCGTGGCGTCGCGCTCGGGAAGATAGAGCTTCGTGCCGATGCCGCCGGATTCTTCTCCACCCAGCAGGATGTCGCGCTCAAGCATGAGCTCGCAGATATATTTGAATCCGATCGGCGTCTCGTACACCGTGCGGCCGTATTTTGCGGCGATCTCGTCGATCAGTTTCGTCGAAGAAAAAGTCTTGGCCACGTCGCCGGTGAGGCCGCGCGTCCCGGCAAGATGCCAGAACAAGAGCGCGAAAATCTGGTGCGGCGTGATGAAGGCGCCGTCACGATCGATCGCGCCGATGCGATCGCCGTCGCCATCGGCGCAAAGCGCCGCGTCGTAGCGTCCGGCGAGAACTGCCTGCCGAGCGCCCTCGACATGCGGTTCGATGGGTTCCGGATGGATCCCGCCGAAGAGCGGATCGCGTGTCCCGTGAATCTCGTCGCAAACCACGCCGTTCCGCGAACAGAGCGCGCGCAGCAGCCCGCTCGCCGAGCCGTACATCGGGTCTGCAAGGAAATGCAGTTTGGCCGCGCGCAGGCGATCCCAATCCACCAGCTTTTCAATCGTGTCCAGGTAGGGCGCTTCGGCATCAAGCGAATCAATCAGGTCGGCGCGCGGCGGAAGCGGCGGCACGCCGTCGCGCAGGACGACGTCCAGTTCCTGCTCGATTTGTGCGACGATCGAAGGCAACGCGGAGCTTCCGTAGCTCGCTTTGAATTTGACGCCGTTCCATTTGTAAGGATTATGGCTCGCCGTGATCATGATGCCGCCAGCCGCGCCGCGTTGCCGCACCAGCAGCGAGAGCGCGGGAGAAGGGCACGATTGCTGGGTGAGATGCACCGCGGTGCCGGTCATGGCGACGGTTTCGGCGGCCACGCGCGCGAATCGCTCCGAGGCGAACCGATTGTCGTAGCCGACGAGGACGCCGCGCCGCGGATCCGCCGCCCGCACGATGTATCTCGCGATGGCGTACGCGGCGATGCGGACATTCACTTCGATGAAGTCTTCCGCGATGACGCCGCGCCAGCCGTCGGTGCCGAAGTGAATTCCGCTCACGTCGCGAAAGTATAAGCGAAGCTCGCGCGGCGGAGAAGGGAAGCGCGATGGCCTAGATCAATTGCTTGAGATTGCGCTCTTCCAGCCATTTCACGATTTTTCCGACGTCTTGAGCACGTCCGCGAGGGCAGAGAAGCAGCGCATCGGGCGTTTCGACCAGGACCAGATCCCGGACCCCGATGGCGACAATGAATTTCCGCGGGCTCCAAAGGAAATTGCCCGTTGCCTCGAGCGCGCGGAAAGGGCCCGCGGAGACGTTTTCGCCGGGCATAGTCGCGAGGAGTTCGTACACGGCCGCCCATGAGCCGATGTCGCTCCATCCCACTTCAGCCGGGATCACCAGAACGTGTTCGGCGCTGCGTGTGCGCGTGGCGGGCTCCAGAATCCCGTAGTCCACCGAAATATTGGAGAGCTTCGCGTAGGTGCGCTTAAGGGCCGCGGCGTACCTCGGTGTCCCGATTGTGTCCGCAAGGCGAAGCAAAGCCGCGTGAGTGGCGGGCAAGAATTTTTCGAGCGCGGCGAGAAACGTCGAAGCGCGGCTAAAGAACATGCCGGCGTTCCAGTAGTAACGCCCGGAGGAAATGTATCGCCGCGCGAGCGGCAGCGCCGGCTTTTCGGTGAAGCGCCGCACTTCGTAAACGTGAGGCGACGTGCGGACCGTGAGTTCGCCGCGCTCGACGTAACCAAATCCCGTGTCCGGCCGCGTGGGCGGAATACCGAGGACCACCAGATTGCCCGGAACTTCCGCGGCGCGCAATGCGGCGCGCACGAGGCGGCGATATTTCTCCGGCTGGGCGATGTAATGGTCGGCGGGCAAGATCGCCAGCAACGCGTCGCCGTTACGCGACTCGCGCAGCAAGTGAATCGCGGCCAGACCGACGGCGGCAGCCGTGTTCCGGCCGACCGGTTCCGCGAGAACGTGGCGCCGGGCGGCGCGCGGAATTTGCGCTCGTACGGCCGCGGCCTGCTCGGAGTTCGTGACGGCCCAAATTCGCGCAGGGGAGAAGATCGAAGAGAGCCGGGCGACCGTCTGCTCTAGCATCGTGTCGTTGCCGACGATGTTGAGCAATTGTTTCGGCGTGCGCGTGCGGCTGCGCGGCCAGAAGCGTGTGCCGCGTCCCCCAGCAAGGATGATCGCGTGCGCTTCTAACTTTGATCGGGCCACGCTCACGGGAACACCGTCCTGGCGAGGGCGGCCGCGCTATCGCTACGCGCGGCCAGCTCGCGTGCGAGTGTGGCGAAGTCAGGCACAAATGCCCGAAGAATGGTCGTAGCGTAGCGCGGCACAATTACATATTCGCCGAGCGCCGCGGGGAGGAACCACGCCTCTCCTGGCACGTATTTTGCCGACACGCCTCGTGATTCGACGTCACCCTCGCCTTCGATCACGATCAGCAATTCAAATCTCTGATGGGATGTCTGCGCGGGGCGCCGCGAAGAAAATGTCCATCGTTCCACTGCAAAATGCCGGCAGGCAACAAGCAAAGTTCGTTCACCCACGTCGCTGGCCAGCGGCAACGGCGTGGCTCGTCCTCCGGTTTGCGCTCCGAAGCGCATTACCTCCAGCGCTTTCTGGATGTGCAGCGCGCGCGGTTTCCCATCGGCGCCGGCGCGGTTGTAATCGTACACGCGATAGGTGATGTCTGAGTATTCCTGGATTTCGCAGAGCAGGAGGCCGGGGCCGATCGTGTGCGCCGTTCCCGCCGGCACGAAAACTGAATCCCCCTTGCGCAATGGCAAGGGTACGAGAGAACTTTCGGCGCTCCCTTCGCCGATGGCGCGTTCGAGTGATTCGCGGGTGACTTGCGGCCGCAGGCCTACGCGCACTTCCGCGCCGTCGCGCGCTGCCACGACGTACCACATCTCCGTCTTGCCCGCGCCGCCCGCTGCTTGCTCATATCGGGCAGCGTAGACGTCGTCCGGATGGACCTGCACCGAGAGATTGTCTTCGGAGAAAATAAATTTGACCAGCAGCGGAATTTGCGGCTGTCCTTGAAGTTGCGTGCCTGTCCAGGAAGCCGGCAAACCGCGCCAAGCCTCGTTGAGCGTCCGCCCCGCGAACGGGCCGCTTGCGAAGCGGCATTCGCCGCCGGTGAGCCAGACTTCACCGATGCGTTCGTCCGCGGCTTTTGAATCGGGAAAAAGCGGGGCGAGTGTGTGCGTACCCCAGATGCGCGGAACAATAATTGGCTCCAGCCGGATTGCAGATACGGACGCGCCAGCACTCGCGGACGGAGCAGCATCCGGCGTCACGAAGCGGCAGCCTCCGCCTCAGCTGCGAAGAAATGCTGGAAGCGTTTAAGGCCCTCTTCGATTCTCGCGATCGAAGTGGCGTAGGAAATCCGCAAATAGCCGGGCGCGCCGAAGGCCTCACCGGGAACGACCGCAATGTGCTCGCGTTCGAGAAGAGCCTTCGTGACCGCGGCCGTATCGGCGTGTCCTTTGCCGCGCGGCCCCGCGATGTGCGGGAACGCGTAAAACGCGCCCTTCGGTTCCACGCAGGTGACGCCGGGCAGATCGTTCAGTCCCTTATAAATGCGGTCGCGCCGCCGGGCATATTCCGCAAGCATTTCGCCGACCGACTCCATCGAGCCGGTGAGCCCGGCGATCGCCGCGTGCTGCGCGATCGAGGTCACGTTGGTGGTGGACTGGCTCTGTTGTTTGATCACGGCGCCGACCAATGGCTCCGTCCCGAGAACGTAACCCACGCGCCATCCCGTCATCGCAAACGTTTTCGAGAGCGAGCCGATGATGATCGTTTGCGGCCCGGCCTCGGGGCGGCTGGCAATCGAGAACGGGCGCACACCGCCATAAATGAAATGAGAGTAGCACTCGTCGCTCATCAACCACACGCCGCGGCCGGCGCACAGCGCCGCGATACGCGTGAATTCCGCGTCGGAAAGAACCGCGCCCGTCGGATTGCAAGGCGAATTGATGATGACCATGCGCGTGCGCGGCGTGAGCGCAGGTTCAATCTGTTCCGCGTGGAGAGTGAACCCGGCGTTGGGATCAGTCTCAACGAAAACGGGCGTGCCGCCGCAAAACTTCACAATGTCCGGATAGCTCACCCAGTACGGCGCGGGGATGACGACTTCGTCGCCTGTGTCCACCAGCGCGCCCATGACCTCGAAAATGGCGTGCTTGCCGCCGGAAGTGGCCACGCATTGCGCCGGTTGGTAGGACGTCCCGAATTGTCCCGCATGCCACGTGCAAATGGCTTCGCGCAGCTTAGCGATTCCCGCCGCCGGTGTGTACTTGGTTTGATTGCGTTCCAGTGCCGTGACCGCCGCCTGCTTAATGTGTTCAGGCGTCGGAAAATCCGGTTCGCCCGCGCCAAAATCCACCACATCCACGCCGCGGGCCTTGTACTTTTCGGCTTCCATGACCACTGCCGCCGTCGGCGAGACGGCAATTCGATTTACGCGTTCCGCGAATTTCATCTTTTGGTCTCTCCCGTCAGGAAACTTTTGCGCGCAGCCGGGCCTCGACCGTCTCGGGCACGAGCCCCGTGAGCGGTCCCCCCAATTGCGCAATCTCGCGAACCAGCCGCGAACTCAAATAGCTATACGGCTCGGCCGGTATCATGAAGACTGTCTCAATGTCCGGCTGAATGCGACGATTCATCATCGCCATTTGCAGTTCGTATTCATAATCCGATATGGCGCGAATCCCGCGAAGGATCACGCTCGCCCCGCGCTTCCGTGCGTAATCCACCAGCAGGCCGTCGAAGATGTCCACCTCGACGTGCGGCGTAGCCGCCGTGACTTCGCGCAGCATCTCCACGCGCTCTTCCAAAGAGAAGAGCGGCTGCTTCTCGAAATTGCGCAGGACGGCGACGACCAAACGATCCACGACCTTTGATCCGCGATCGATCAGATCGAGATGACCGTTGGTCACCGGGTCGAATGTGCCGGGATAGATGGCAAGCTTCATGGCCGCATCCAATCGTATCGCATTTTAGCCTATCGATTTAACTCTCGCCTCGAAATTCCGGCCTTGGGCCAGGCCAAAATGGCCGAGGAGCGCGAAAAGGGGAGTTTTCAGCTCGCTCTCGAAATTGGACCGTTCGCTCCTTAATTATTGCCATTCAATGATGGTTTTGACCGCATATCCGACTGAAGTGGTCGCATTGTAAATCACTCACAGCTTGGGAGATGCAGCGCTATCCTATGCTTGACAATCATGCCCCGGCAGGCTTACGATTCTAAATGCGACCGATTGAGTCGCATATCAGGGAATGCTGAAGCTCTCGAAAAAAGCCGACTATGGTCTGATTGCCGTGCGTCACCTGGCGTGCCACTCAGCAGGGGAATCTTGCAGCGCGTCGGATATTGCGGCCGTCTATTCCATTTCGAGTCCGCTGCTGGCAAAGGTGCTTCAGCGGCTGGCTCGACAAGGGCTGGTGACTTCGCGGCACGGTTCAGGGGGAGGCTATCAATTGGCGCGCGATCCGAAGGAGATTACGGCCTTCGAAGTGATCGACGCGATTGACGGCCCTATGCGGATTACGTCGTGCTTGACCTCGCACGGGGAGTGCGGTCAGTCCAGCAAGTGCACGGTGCGCGAGCCCTTGCGGCGTGTGAACGAGAGCATCATGCAGGTCCTGCGGAACGTCACCATCTCTCAGATGAGTGATGACACCGCGGGCGAGCTGGTAGAGCTTTCAAATTAGGGGAGAGACGCATGGCGATTAAGCTGCCTGTTTACATGGATTATCACGCCACGACTCCAGTGGACCCGCGGGTCCTGGAGACGATGCTGCCGTATTTCACCGAGCGTTTCGGCAACGCGGCAAGCCGCAATCATGAGTTTGGCTGGACGGCGGAGGAGGCGGTCGAGAATGCGCGCGCGCAGATCGCCCGGCTCATCAACGCCACGCCGAAGGAGATCATCTTCACCAGCGGCGCCACCGAGTCCGACAATCTGGCCATCAAGGGCGCGGCGGAGATGTACCGCGAAAAAGGGAATCACATCATCACGCAGGTCACCGAGCACAAGGCGGTGCTCGATACCTGCAAGCGCCTCGAGAAATACGGCTACGAGGTCACCTACTTGCCCGTGCAGAAAGACGGCCGTGTGAACCTCGACGCACTGCGCAGCGCGATCACGCCGAAGACGATTCTCATCTCGATCATGTACGCCAACAATGAAATCGGCGTGATTCAGCCCATCGCCGAAATCGGTAAGATCGCTAAGGAAAAGGGCGTTCTCTTTCATGTGGACGGCGTGCAGGCGGTAGGCAAGGTTCCTGTGGACGTGCAGAAAGACAACATCGACATGCTGGCGATCAGCGCGCACAAGATGTACGGCCCCAAGGGCGTTGGCGCGCTGTACGTGCGCCGGCGCAATCCGCGCGTGCAGCTTTCGGCCATCATCGATGGCGGCGGACACGAACGCGGCATGCGTTCCGGCACGCTTAACGTGCCGGGCATCGTGGGCTTCGGCAAGGCGGCGGAGATCTGTCAGAACGAGATGCCGCAGGAATCCGCCCGCATGAGCGCCCTCCGCGATCGCCTGAAAGACGGACTCTTCGCCAAGCTGGACGAGCTTTATATCAACGGTTCGATGGTTCACCGGCTGCCGAACAATTTGAACGTCAGCTTCGCGTTTGTCGAAGGCGAATCGCTGCTGATGGGCATCAACGACGTTGCGGTGTCGAGCGGTTCGGCCTGTACCTCGGCCACGCTCGAACCGAGCTACGTGCTCAAGGCGCTCGGCGTCGGCGAAGATTTGGCGCACACGTCCATTCGCTTCGGGCTGGGCCGCTTCAACACGCAGGAAGAGGTGGACTACGTCGTGGATCGCGTTTCCGAAGTGGTCATTCGCCTGCGCGAATTGTCTCCGCTGTATGAGATGGCGAAAGAAGGCGTGGATCTCAGCAAGATGACCTGGAAGCCGGCGTAAGGATTCTTCATCCGTCGTAATTTGAACGGCATCTAATTAGAGAGAGGAACCGAAAATGGCTTATAGCGACAAAGTGATCGATCACTACAATCACCCGCGGAACGTCGGCAGCATGCCCAAGGAAGATAAGAACGTGGGCACCGGCCTCGTCGGCGCGCCGGAATGCGGCGACGTGATGAAGCTGCAGGTGCGCATCAATCCCGAGACGCAGGTCATCGAAGAGGCGAAGTTTAAGACCTTCGGCTGCGGCTCGGCGATTGCCAGTTCGTCGCTCGCCACCGAATGGGTGAAGGGCAAGACCGTCGAGGAAGCGCTCGCGATCAAAAATACGGACATCGTGCGCGAATTGAGCTTGCCACCGGTCAAGATTCACTGCTCGGTGCTCGCCGAGGACGCCATCAAGGCCGCCATCGGCGATTGGAAGCAGAAGAAAGAATCCGACTCCGCCAAGGCGTAAAGAATTTCCTGCCTCTGCGGATTGCCCGGGAAGGCGCTGACCGCGCGACTCCCGGCGGGCCCCCGCTCATCTAATGGTGTGGAGGATGAGCGAGAAAAGGACTCGGGTAAGGTAGATGACCATGATTCACGTGACAGAAACGGCTGCGACCAAGATCCAGGAGCTCCTCGCCAAAGAGGGCGTGCCTGCCGATTCCGGCGGACTGCGTCTGGGCGTGCAGGGGGGCGGCTGCTCGGGCCTGAGTTATGCGATGCGTCTCGAAACGCAGGCGCGCGACCGCGATAAGGTGTTCGAGGAAAACGGCGCGCGGATTTTCGTGGACCCGAAAAGCTATTTGTATTTGGCGAATACGACGCTCGATTACGAAGAGACGCTGATGCGGCGCGGCTTCGTGTTTCAAAACCCGGCCGCCACGCGCAGTTGCGGTTGCGGCAGTTCGTTCACGGCCTGAGCGGCAAGCGAGGGGGCGCTGCGGGTGCGTTGGGCAACGAGCGAGTTTGGACGCATGGCCCCGATGCGGCATCGGGGCCAATTTTTTTGCACGGCATTGAGGGGACGATTCCTCCTGAACTTCCCGAAAGTTGATTGGCGATGAGTGTTTCCACAACAAGTGTTGCGGCTGCCTGCTGGAACTGCGGTGCGCCGACTTCGGGCGAACATTTCTGTTCCGCCTGCGGAAAGGTTCAGCCGCTGCCGCGCGACGCCGACTATTTCGCTTTCTTCGGCTTGCCGCAGAAGTTGGGGATAGATGCCGCGGATTTGGAACAGCGATTTCACGCGCTTTCCTGGAAGCTGCATCCCGATAATTTCGTTCGCGCCACGGAGGCCGAGCGCAAATTGTCGCTCGAGCGTTCCTCGCAGTTGAACGACGCGTACCGCACGCTCGCCGATCCGATTGCGCGTGTCGAGTATCTGCTGGAGCGCGAAGGGATGCGCAAGGAAGGGCAGCAGAAACAGCAAGCGCCGCCGGAATTGCTGGAAGAGGTGTTCGAGCTAAATGAGTCACTCGACGAATTGAGATCGGCGCGCCAGGCGGGCGGTGACGCCGCCGAAATGGCTCGACTTACAAAGACACTCGAATCGGCTGAGAAACACTTTCTGGAAAAATTGGAAGGCGTCGATGCAGAGCTGAATGCTTTGTTTGTTTCATGGGACGCGGCATTAGACGCTAGCGCGGATGCGTCAGCGCGCCGCAAGCTGCTTGATCGGATGAATGCCGCATTGAATCGCCGTTCGTACATTCGCAACCTCGTCGCGGGCGTCCAGAAAGAATTGGCGGAGAGCAACTAGGAACATGGGAAGAACCGTCGGAATCGATCTCGGCACCACGTACAGTCTGATCGCCTATAAAGACAAAGCTTCGGGAGCGCCGAAGTGTATTCCGGGGCCGTACGGCACGCCGCTGTGCCCCTCGGTCGTCAGCGTGGATGCGGACGGCGCGATTTTGGTGGGGGAACCGGCGCGCCGCCGATTACTCACGCAATCGGGCCGCACAATTTATTCCGTGAAGCGGCTGATGGGCCGCGGCGTCGCGGATGTGCAGGATGAGCTCAAACTTTTCCCGTTTCGCATCGAATCCGATAGCGGAAACGTGATTCGCGTGCGGCTCGGGGAAAGCGTCTTCACCGCGCCGGAAATTTCCGCCTTCATCTTGCGCGAATTGAAACAATGGGCCGAACATTATTTCGGCGATTCCGTGGATCGCGCCGTCATCACCGTTCCCGCATATTTCAACGACGCGCAGCGCCAGGCCACAAAAGATGCCGGCCGCCTCGCCGGCCTCGAAGTGTTGCGCCTCGTGAATGAGCCGACCGCGGCGGCGCTCGCTTACGGCTTGCACGAAAAGCGCCGGGGTAAAGTGGCCGTTTACGATTTTGGCGGGGGCACGTTCGATATTTCAATCTTGCGCCTTATCTCCACGGGCGAAGGCGATATCTACCAGGTGCTCTCCACGAACGGCGATACGCACCTCGGCGGCGACGATCTCGACAACGTGCTTCTCGCGAAGGCGCGTGAGGAGATTCGCCGCGAGCGCGGCATCGATCTCGATCGGCATCCCGAGGCCGTGCAGGAGCTGCGCAAGGCGCTGATCGCCGCGAAGCACGAGTTGTCTCAGTCCGATCACGCGGTCGTGATTTTCGATCCGCCCGGCGGAGCGACCTGGGTACGCGAGTACACGCGCAGAGAATTCGAGTCGTGGATTCGCCCGATTCTCGAACGCACGATGGGCCCCGTGAAACTGGCCCTGGCGGATGCGAAGTTGAAGCCATCCGAAATGAATGAGGTCGTGCTCGTCGGCGGTTCGACGCGCGTGCCGCTGGTGCGCAGCATGGTCGAGGAGTTCTTTGGCCGGCGTCCGCACGCGGAATTGAATCCGGACGAAGTCGTCGCGCTCGGCGCGGCCGTGCAGGCGGACATTCTCGAATCCGGTGTGCGCGACATGCTGCTGCTGGACGTCACGCCTCTTTCACTCGGCATCGAGACGATGGGCGGCGTGGTCGCGAAAATCATTCCGCGCAATTCGACCATTCCCGCGAGCGCGCAGGAGATGTTCACCACCGGCGTCGAGAATCAGACCGGCATCGATCTCCACGTTCTGCAAGGCGAGCGCGAACTCGCCAAGGATTGCCGATCGCTCGCGCGCTTTCAATTGCGCGTGCCGCCCGGCCCGGCGGGCCTAGCACGCATCGAGGTGAAGTTTTTGATTGACGCGAACGGCATCCTACAGGTCTCCGCGAGCGATCTGCGGACCGGCGCGCAGCATTCCATCGAAGTGCAGCCCAGCTACGGTCTGGGCGACGCCGAAATCGAGCGCATGCTCGAAGAATCCATCGAGCATGCCGAGCAGGATTTCGCCGAACGCCAGTTGATCGAAGCGCGGAACGAAGCTGAGACTGTCATTGTCGCCACGATGAAATCGCTGGCGCGCGTGAGTTCCGGCGAGTTGCCGCCGGAAGAGCGCCGCGCCATTGACGCATCGCTGACGATATTGCGCGAAGCCGTGGCCGGAACGGATTACAAACTCATCCGCGCGCGCCTGGACGAGGTGAACGCGGCCACGCACCATCTTGCAGAGCTGCAGATGAACCAGGCGCTGGCGACGGCGCTCGAAGGCAAGCGCACCGGAGAAGTGTAGAAGAAAGGCGGGAGACGATGGGCGGTTCCAATCCTTATATCGAGCAGACGAAATACACGCCTGCGACGAAGAGATTCAAGGTCACGTTTCTCCGCGAAGGAAAGACGGTGGAAGTGGACCCGGCGAGAATTCCCTACGGCCACGACGGCTTGCCCGGCAGCGTCCTCGATATCGCCACCGGCGCACACATGGGACTCGATCACGCGTGCGGCGGCGTTTGCGCGTGCTCGACGTGCCACGTCATCGTGCACGAAGGCCTCGAGTCGTGCAACGAAGCGACCGATGCCGAACTTGATCAGCTCGACGAAGCGCCGGGCCTCACGCCGAAATCGCGCTTGGGCTGCCAATGCGTTCCGGACGGCACGCGCGATATCGTCGTCGAAATTCCGGAGTGGAATAAGAATTACGCCAAGGAAGCGGAACACTAAGCTTCCGTTCGCAATTAAATATCTAAGGAGCTAGCCAGCATGCCGCCGAAATTCGGGTGGGACGACGCGGAAGAGATCGGAATCCAGCTCGCGGAAAAATTTCCGGACACGGATCCCCTAACGATTCGCTTTACGGACCTGCATAAATGGATCGTAGGGCTCGAAGGATTCTCCGGCGACCCTGCGCAATCCAGCGAGGGCAAACTCGAAGCGGTCCAGATGGCTTGGTACGAAGAATACAAAGATCGCCAGGCCGGTTGAGGCGCAAGCCCTTTCACACGGGGCCTTCGAGCGCCGTCCGGCGGGGCCGCAACGATTCGGCTAAGGCTTCTGCTCGACGGGCGCGGCGACCGGCTTCGAGAGCGAGCGCACGTAATTCACCAGATCCCAATTCTCTTCGGGCGTGACGCGCTGGCCTTCCGGCGGCATCTGCAAATGGCCGGTCTTGATGATGTAGAAGATCTCGCCGTCGGTGCGATTTTTGAACGTGGCAGGATCCCGGAAATCGGCGATCGTCAGCTTCATGCTGACTGCGACCTCACCCTTGCCGTCGCCGTTTTGGTCGTGACACATCATGCAGTCCATGCTCCACCACTTTTGGGCGCGAGCGATGGATTCGGGTGATGGCTTGACGGGGTTCGGCATCTTTGCGGCTTCCGCCGGAATAGGCGCATAGGACGGCGGTACCACGTTCGGCGGCGGCGGATTCTGTTGTGCGGAAAGCACAGCCAGCGAAAAGAGCGCGACGGGGAGAACCACTGCAAGTTTGGACATGTGAGTCTCCGATCCACTGCGACTCCAACTCCACGTGGATTGTAGCACCGCGAGGACAGGCAGGCTGAAGTTTGGCAAAAAAGCACGCGAATCGAGAGAAGAAAGCGTCCCGAAGCAAGCGGCCCTTCGCGCGCACTCGCTCGGCTCTCTTGCTCGCTTGTTAATTCCCCTGCTTTCCTTTAGTCTGATTTGAGCTGTGAGTTTCCCGCCCGCCCTCCGCGGGCAGTCCCGTGGCGCTATGGTGCAACGGTTAGCACGCGGCCCTTTCAAGGCCGAAATACGGGTTCGATTCCCGTTAGCGCTACCA
>Ga0209415_10003886_pt1 | contig 27623 bp, 23 predicted proteins | sample PeaSoiSIISIP2007_FD_187696 | JGI IMG/M metagenome (GOLD analysis project Ga0209415, IMG submission 187696) | Peat soil microbial communities from Weissenstadt, Germany - SII-SIP-2007 (SPAdes) (version 2) | ecosystem: Environmental > Terrestrial > Soil > Wetlands > Peat | place: Germany... | reverse complement strand
ACCGAGATCTACCAGATTTCGGCGGCGATCGCCTCGGCGGTCGAGGAACAGGGGGCGGCGACCCGGGAAATCGCCCGCAATGTCGAACAGGCCGCCGCCGGCACCCAGGAGGTGTCGCTGAATATCGCCGGGGTGACCCAAGCCGCCGGTGAAACCGGTACTGGGGCCGGCCGTGTGCTCGCCGCGGCTACCGAATTGTCGAAGCAATCGGAAATCTTGGGCAATCAAGTCGATCAGTTCATCGCCAGGGTGCATGCGGCGTAACCAACGATCGATGGAAACGGGTTGGAGCCACCAACGCGCGGTTTGAAGTTCCGATCGTTATGCCGGCAACGGGATAGGCCGTGCCTGAGCGATCAGCCGACGCTCGACGATAAGAGCCCCCCCGTTGGCCACAAACGGCGAACGGTCATCCTCGCAAATTACTGAGAAATTGATACCCACAAATGGAGTAGCGAAAACTATTCCATTAAATGCGATGTGCGCCCATAGACGTCATCTAGATTGATCAGCAAATGGGCACTTCATCTATTTTTTATGCATTACTCATTGAGCAACCGAAACAGAGATTGGGATCGGCGATGATCTTTGGCGTTTTTCAAGCCTGGCTTGCCGCTTGCAGGAGGAGATAGCGGCGCAACTTCTCGTGTTAGCGGAAGAAGGGCCTTGTAAATGTGATCACGTTATGGGATCGTTGAATGGTAAAATTCAGATATATGACAGCATACAGCCCAAAATGCCGCATATTTTGAATATCAATGTGATCACTTTGTCGGAATAAGGCACCGTGAGAAAGGATGATGCGAAAAGCATCCGGTCCGCCCGTCTTCCAAAGATGCTGGCACAGACTGGAAAAGTCTTTCGCACGAAATGGTGATGAAATGGAAAATACAGTCGCTCCAGAGCAAGACCTGGAGCCGTTCATGGCCGAATATCCGGAGATCGAGGTTCTGGAGGCGTTCATCGTCGATGTGAACGGCGTCACCCGCGGCAAATGGATCCCGCATGACCGCGCCAAGGAAATCCTGACCAAGGGTCTGGCGTTGCCACGTTCGGTGCTGGCCCTCGACATCTGGGGCCGCGATGTCGAGGCGGCCGGGTTGGCGGAAGGCACAGGCGACCCCGACGGCATCTGCATGCCGGTGCCGGGAACCCTGGCGCCCGTGCCCTGGCTGGAACGGCCGACGGCGCAAGTCATGCTGACCATGATGGAAAGCCCGAACAAGCCGTTCTACGCCGATCCCCGCTCCATCCTGGCCGCGGTTCTGAAGCAATTCTCCGACTCCGGGCTGACCCCCGTGGTGGCGGCGGAACTGGAATTCTATCTGATCGATCCGCACCGCTCGGCCACCGATCCGGTTCGCCCGCCGAATTCCCGCAGCGGCCGCTGGCAGGGCTGGCAGACGCAGGTTCTCTCGATCGCCGAACTGCATGAATTCGAAGCGTTGCTGACGGATATCTCCCGGGTCTGCAAGCTTCAGGGGATTCCCGCCGATGCGGTCTTGCGGGAAAACGGGCCTGGCCAATATGAGATCAATCTGAAGCATGTGTCCGACGCCATGAAGGCCGCCGATCATGCCGTGATGCTGAAAAGAGTGGTGAAAGGGATCGCGCACAAGCACGGTCTGGACGCCACCTTCATGGCCAAGCCCTATGGCGACCGTGCGGGAAGCGGCATGCATGTGCATTTCAGCCTGCTCGACGGTCGAGGCCGCAATGTGTTCGCCAGCGACGACGGACGCGGCAGCGACGTCATGCGCCATGCGGTGGGCGGACTGGTCAACACCATGGGCGAGAGCATGGCGATCTTCGCGCCGCATGCCAATTCCTACCGGCGACTGACCCACAGCGAGCATGCGCCGCTTTACGCCTCCTGGGGCTACGACAACCGCAACGCGGCGGTGCGCCTGATCAACACCAGCGAACAGGCCACCCGTATCGAGCATCGCGTCTCGGGCGCCGACGCCAATCCTTATCTGGCCATCGCCACCCTGCTCGCCGGCGCCCATTTCGGCATCGCCAACCAAATCGAACCGGGAAACCAGATGGTGGACGATGACGACGAGGAATTCGAACGCCTGTCCTGCAACTGGGACGATGGCATCGAGCAGTTCGCCGATTCCGAGTTCATTGCCCAATATCTTGGCACGGACTACCAGAAGCTGTACGCTGCCTGCAAAAGCCAGGAGTTGAGCGAATTCCGGCTGCGCGTCACCGACGTCGAATATGACGCCTATCTACGGAACGTTTAATGCCGGCCTATCTGTCACTTGCCATCGCGATCATCGCGGAGGTCGTCGCCACGACGGCGTTGAAGGCGTCCGAAGGCTTTAGCCATCTGGCGCCTTCCGTGCTTGTCGTGGCCGGCTACGCCATCTCCTTCTACTGCCTGTCGCTGACGCTGAAGGACATCCCGGTCGGCATCGTCTATGCGATCTGGTCAGGGGTCGGCATCGTCCTGATTTCGCTGCTCGGCTGGACCCTTTACCAGCAGAAGCTCGATCTTCCGGCCATGGCCGGCATGGGGCTGATCATCGCCGGCGTCCTGGTGATCAATCTGTTTTCCAAGTCGGTCGGAGCGTAAGAGCCCTTGCCCACACTGGAATTTGCCGTCATCCCCGCGAAGGCGGGGATCCATGGCATGACACACAATTTCCTTTGAATATCAAACAATTCTCTGCCGCAAGATGGATCCCCATCTTCGCGGGGATGACGAACAAAGGGTAAGTAAATCCGGTGATCCGTATTCAGGGATTTTCAGGTCTGATGGCCGCGCAGAAACCGCCGCAACCCTTGCGCGATCACGGATGAATCGGTCGTCGCGTCCTCCTTGTCCAACCCGGCCAAGGCGGCGCGGCCTGTGTCTTCCGGCAGGGACACGCCCACATAGGCCGACAGCAGCGCCTTTTCGAAGGACAGGGTGAATTCGGGATGGGCCTGAAAACTGACCGCCCAATCGCCATAGGCCAGAGCGGCGATGGGACAGTCGGGAGCGGTGGCCAGAACGGTGCTGCCCTGTGGCGCCCGCACCACCTGGTCTTGATGGATGGCATTGATCCGCAAACTGTCGGGCGCGCCTTCCAACCAGTCCGGACGCGCGGAGAGCGCATAGTCCTTCAGACCCAATTGCCACCCCTGCGACGCGACGCGAACCTCGCCGCCCAGAGCCTTGGCCAGGATCTGATGACCGAAACAAATGCCGATCACCGGGCGACGCAAGAGCTGGGCGTCGCGCAAAAAGGCTTCCAGACGCACCATCCAGGGCAATTCCTCGGTCACGCTGTCGCGCGAACCGGTGATCATCCAGGCATCGCAATCCCGGGCGGATTGGGGAAACTCGCCGTCCGGCAGCCAAAAGTGCAGACATGTCACATCGTCGCCATCGGCGACCAATTTGGCGGTCATGTCGGCATAGGAGCCGAATTCCCGGGCGAGCATCGGAGCGGGACGCCCGGTTTCCAAAATACCGATCAGCATCAGAGGGCCCCCAGGTAAGTGGCATATTCCACATCGGTCACCCGACGGCTCAATTCCATCAATTCCTGGGCCTTGGTTGTGCCGAAGGCGCGCATGAAGGTTTCTCCGAGATAACGCCGCAATTCGGTTCCCTTGTCGAACGCTTCGATGGCAGCCCCCCAGGTCAAGGGCAAGATAACGGCTTCGTTGCCGTCGCCATAACCGTCACCGGCCAACACCGGTGGCGGCTCCTGGCGACGCTCCAGACCATGGAGCGCGCCGGCGAGGATGGCCGCGACCACCAGATAAGGATTGGCGTCGGCGCCCGCCGGCCGATGTTCGAAGCGTCGCGCCTTGTTGGAACTGGCGGGAATGCGCAGAGAGGTGGTGCGGTTCTCATAGCCCCAACTGGCCGTGGTCGGGGCATGCGCACCAGGCTGGAACCGCCGATAGGAATTCAAATGGGGCGCGAAGATCAGCATGCTCTCCGGCATCAAGGCGATCATTCCGGCGATGGCATGGCGCAACGCGGCGCTGCCCTCGGGCGTCCCGTCGTCGAAGATATTGCGCCCGTCTCCGTCGAGCAGGCTGCAATGCAGATGAAAGCCGCTTCCCGCCGCTGTTCCATAGGGCTTCGCCATGAATGTGGCATGCAGGCCATGCTGGCGCGCCACCGCCCTGACGGCGCGACGCAACAACATGGCATGGTCGGCGGCGAGCAAGGGGTCCGCCACATGATGCAAATTGACCTCGAATTGCCCCGGACCGTTCTCCACGATGATGGTATCGCTGGGCAATCCTTGCGCCCGGCAAGCATCGCGAATACCGGTCAGCACACCGTCGAATTCGTCCAGTTCCTCCATGGAATAGACATGCGGCCCATCCAGATCATAACCGCTTTTCGGCGCCTGGGGCGGTCTGGGGCGACCGGCGCCCGCCGAATCGCCGGCCATCAAGTAGAACTCCAACTCTGTCGCCACCATGGGCGTCAGCCCCAGGCCGCGAAACCGCGCGACGACGCCGGCCAACACTTGCCGCGGATCGGCCGCGAAAGGCGTGCCGTCGAGATTGTTCATCATGGTCAGCATTTGCAGGCGCGGCCGCTCGCTCCAGGTCATCGGCATCAGACCGGGGCCGCAAGGTTTGCAGACCCCGTCGCCATCGCCGCATTCCCAGACCAATCCGTTGGCCAAAACGTCATGCCCCCAAATGTCCAGGCAGAGAACCGAGCGCGGAAACTTCATGCCCTCGCTGAACGCCTTGTCCAGACTGAGCGCCGGAATCCGCTTTCCCCGCAAGATGCCGTTGAGGTCGCAGGCCAGCAGGTCGATTTCTTCGGCTTCGGGATGGAGGGCCAATTGCGCCCGCGCCGTCTCCAGCGTCACTTCACTTGCCATTTTGCCTCGACCTCGCCGCACAATTCATATAACCGTAAATGCAGAATACGCTGCATGTTGATCACATTCCACAAAATGTGATCACTTTTTTCGACCACGTCAACCACCAGGAGTTTCTCGCCATGGCGTCTGCGCCGCCACTCAATTTACCCGTATTGGGGCGTGAGCCGAAAGAGACGACGAATCAGTGGGTTTACCGTTCGTTGCGGCGCGCCGTGATGATCGGCCTGGTCCCGCCCGGCCGCGCGCTCACCATCCGCGATGTGGCGGCCGCCTTGGGCGTCAGCGCCATGCCGGTTCGCGAAGCCTTGCGCCGCCTGTCGGCCGAACACGCCCTGGAGGTCAGAGACAACCGCCGGATCATGGTGCCGCAAATGACGGCCTCCAAATTTCGGGAGCTTTGCGAGTTGCGCATCGCCTTGGAATGCCATGCGGCCGAACGGGCCCTGCCCTATATCACCTCGCAGCGCATCGACGAACTGGTAACCATCGACCGCCGCATCGACGTGGCCAATGCCGAGGGCGACCGCGAAGCCGTCACCATGTTCAATCAGGATTTCCACCGGCATTTGTATGAGGGCAACCCCAATCAGGTCGTGATGCCGCTGGTCGAGAGCATCTGGTTGCAATTGGGACCGTTCATCCGCTTGGCCCTCTCCAAATTGCAGGATTTCTATCAGGTCGACCGCCATTCGGAAGCCCTGACGGCCCTGCGGCGACAGGACCCGCTGGCCTTGCGTATCGCCGTCGAAGCCGATATCCGCGATGGCATCACCCATGTCGGCACCAATGAATTGTTGAAGACCTATGTGGAAAGCGCGGGGCAACAACCCTGACAAGAGGTGGCATGGGAGCCCGGCGGGGTCCGAGGCGAAAAAAGGCAACACGGACGGACAACACAGCACACCATCCACATTGACAGCCCCATCACAATGTGATCACATCATGAAAATGTGATCACATTTTCTTTGGCGAGGCTGTCATGTCCGACACCATTCCTCAAGACCTCTGGCGGCAGCGGGCCGAACGGTTGGACATCCGGTCCCAGGCCTTCATCGACGGCCGGTTCTCGGACGCCTTGGACGGACGGCGGTTCGATTGTGTCAGCCCGGTGGACGGCAGGGTTATCGCCCGCGTTGCCGAATGCGCCGAAGCCGACGTCGATCGGGCGGTGGCGGCGGCCCGCGCCGCTTTCGAAGATCGGCGCTGGTGCGGCCAATCGCCGGCCCAACGCAAGACCGTCCTACTGGCCTTTGCCCAGTTGGTCGAACAGCATGCCGAGGAGCTGGCGCTGCTGGAAACCCTGGACATGGGCAAGCCCATTTCCGATTCCCTGTCCGTCGACGTTCCGGCCACCGTGCGCGCTCTGCGCTGGTACGCCGAAGCGGCCGATAAGGTCTATGGCGAAGTGGCGCCGACCGCCGATACGGTCTTGGCGACCATCACGCGCGAACCCTTGGGCGTCGTCGCCGTGGTGGTGCCGTGGAATTTCCCGATGATCATGACCGCTTGGAAAATCGCCCCGGCCCTCGCCGCCGGCAATTCGGTGGTGGTCAAGCCTGCCGAACAAAGCCCGTTGACCGCATTGCGTCTGGCCGAACTCGCCCAGGAAGCCGGACTGCCCGCCGGCGTGCTGAATGTGGTTCCCGGCTTCGGCCCGGTGGCGGGACGGGCCTTAGGCTTGCACCATGACGTCAACGGCGCCTTCTTCACCGGTTCGACCGAGGTGGGAAAGCTGTTCCTGCAGTATTCCGGCCAATCCAATATGAAACGCATCGGCCTGGAATGCGGCGGCAAAAGCGCGCAGATCATCCTGGAATCCTGTGCCGATCTGGACCGGGCGGCGGCGGCGGCGGCGGCGGCCATTTTCTTCAACCAAGGGGAAATGTGCACGGCCGGATCGCGACTGGTGGTGCAGCGCAGCGTTCATGACGCTGTGATGGAACGCCTGCTCGCCCACGTGGCCTCCTTCCAGCCAGGCGATCCTCTGGATCCGGCCACCAGCATGGGCGCTCTGGTCGACGAACAGCACACCCGGCGGGTTCTGGAGTATGTGGACGTCGGCCGAGCCGAAGGCGCCCGGCTGCTCACCGGCGGATCGCGAGTCCGCGCCGAAAGCGGCGGCTGTTATGTGGAACCCACCGTTTTCGATGGCGTCACCAATGACATGCGCATCGCGCGCGAGGAGATCTTCGGACCCGTCTTGTCGGTGATCACCGTGGAGAGCGCGGACGAGGCGGTCGCCACGGCCAATGACAGCGACTACGGTCTCGCCGCGGCGGTGTGGAGCGACGACGTCAATATCGTCCATGGCGTGGCGCGGCGTCTCAAGGCGGGCATGGTTTATGTCAATTGCTATGACGCCGACGACATGACGGTTCCGTTCGGCGGCTTCAAACAGTCGGGCATCGGCCGCGACAAGTCGCTGCACGCCCTCGATAAATACACAGAACTGAAAAGCACTTGGCTGCGCCTGCGCTGACAGTCGCGTCTTGCCGAAAGAAAAGGAGTTTCGCCATGAATCTCATCAATAAGGGGACCGCCTACTGGCAAGAGCTGGATCGGCAGCATCACTGGCATCCCTTCACCGACACGCAAGCCCTGAATGCCAAGGGCGCCCGCGTCATCACCCGGTCGAAAGGCGTTTATCTTTGGGACTCGGATGGCAACCGCATCCTGGATGGCATGGCGGGGCTGTGGTGCGTCGCCCTCGGCTATGGCCGCCGCGAGTTGGTGGATGCGGCGACGAGCCAAATGCTGGAACTGCCCTATTACAACAACTTCTTCCAGACCACCACGGTTCCCAGTACGGAACTGGCCGCCGCCATCGCCACGGTCACGCCGGACGGCCTGGATCGGGTGTTCTTCGCCAACTCCGGTTCGGAAGCCGTCGATACGGCGATCCGCATGGTGCGCACCTTCTGGGCGGTCGAGGGTCAGCCCGCCAAGACCTGGCTCATCGCCCGCAAGAATTCCTATCATGGCTCGACCATCGGCGGGACGTCGGTCGGCGGCCAAGGCGCCCAACGCGCCCAGGGCGGCCCCAACCTGCCCGATATCGCCCATGTCGACCAGCCGTTCTGGTACGGCGAAGGCGGCGATATGAGTCTCGAAGACTTCGGACTGGAGCGCGCCCGCCAGATCGAAGACAAAATCCTCGAACTGGGCCCCGACAAGGTGGCCGCGGTGTTCGGCGAGCCCATCCAGGGTGCCGGCGGCGTCATCGTTCCGCCCGCCAGCTACTGGCCGGAGGTGATGCGCATTTGCCGGAAATATGACGTGCTGCTGGTCGCCGACGAAGTGATCTGCGGCTTCGGCCGCACCGGAAACTGGTTTGGCGCGCAAACCTATGGCATGACACCCGACCTGATGACCATGGCCAAGGGCTTGAGCTCCGGCTATCTGCCGATTTCCGCGGTCGCGGTGGGCAACCGGGTGGCCGACGGCTTGATCGCCAAGGCCGGCGAGTTCTGCCACGGCTTCACCTATTCCGGCCATCCGGCGGCGGCGGCGGTGGCGCTGCGCAACATCGAACTCTTGAAGTCCGAAGGCATCGTCGAACGGGTCCGAAGCGACATCGGCCCCTATTTCCAGGAGGCGCTGGCCAGCCTGGCCGATCATCCGCTGGTCGGAAAAATCGATGGTATCGGCCTGATCGCCGGAATTTCGCTGGTCGACAGCAAGTCGCCGAAAAAATTCTTTGCCGAAGCGGGCAAGATCGGGCTGATCTGCCGCGACCACTGCTTCAATAATGGGCTGATCATGCGCGCTGTTGGGGCAAGAATGGTCCTGGCGCCACCGCTGGTCATCACCAAAGATGAGGTGGACGAACTTGTCTCGTTGGCGCGCAAAGCCTTGGACTTGACCGCACGGGATCTTGGCCGCACCTGACAGCGGACTTTTAGAACGCCTATCAACAGCCCCGACTCAATGAGTCCGGGCTGTTTTTGTTTGCATAACAATTGGCACCAAAAATGCAGGGTTTCCCGACAGTGGCGAACGACCGCGTAGGCCACAAGGAAAAGCTGCAAAGACACAATACCACTATTCTGAGTATGCCTTTTTTTGTGCAGTAATGATTATTTTTTATGCATATCGATTAATTGCCTAAATTTTTCCCTTCGCAATTGACAGGGTGGCAGGGTCGGTTAATAATATGATCACATTTTGTGAGATTGACAGAGTCGGGTGGCGTAACAGGGTCGCCGAATATCACTTTCAGGACGGCTATTTAGGTCAGCCTGGGCCAGATTTTGTTTTGTGAATCGCTTCTTGCGCACATTTGTTGTGATCACAAACTGTTTGGGAAAATGTGGTGGGGGAGCCGTTGCCATTCCTGTTCGAGGGACAGCACGTCGTTTTGTGGGTTATCGGAAATAGGAAGAGGTGGTCCATGGCTAAGAAATATCGTCGCGGAGTGGCGGCCTTTGCCTTCGCTTTGTCAGTTTTTTCCGCAAACTGTGCCCTGGCGCAACAGTCCACGTTAAATATCTATAACTGGAATGATTATATCGCGCCTGAAACCATTCCAAATTTCGAAAAATCAACCGGCATCAAGGTCACCTACGACGTCTACGACGCCAACGAAACGTTGGAAGCCAAATTATCCGCCGGCGGATCGGGTTATGACGTGGTCGTTCCGACCCTGGTTCCCTTCGCCGCCCGTCAGATCCAGGCCGGTTTTTATCAGCCCCTGAACAAGGCGAAACTTCCCAATTACGGGCATCTGGACAAGTCCCTGCTGGCGCGCATGGCCGTCTATGACAAGGATAACAGCTATCTGATCCCCTGGATGACCGGCGTCGTCGGCATCGCCTACAACGTCGACAAGATCAAGCAGATCATGCCCGACGCTCCGGTGAACAGCCTCAGGATGGTGTTCGATCCGGAGATTGTCTCCAAGTTCAAGGACTGCGGCGTCTCCGTCATCGATTCGCCGACCGAAGTGTTCCCGCCCGCCCTGAAAACCTTAGGTCTCGATCCCGACAGCCAGGTGATCGCCGATCTGCAAAAGGCGGCCGACGTCCATTTCAAGATCCGCCCCTATATCCGGCGCTACGACAGTTCGGAATATATCAACGCCTTGGCCAACGGCGACATCTGCGTCGCCTGGGGATATTCCTCCGACATCCAGATCGCCAAACATCGCGCCATGGAAGCGGGCAAAGGCGTCAACATCGCCTTCTCGATCCCCACCGAGGGGGCCCAGCGGTATATCGACACCATGGCAATCCCCAAGGATGCCCCCCACCCGGACGCGGCTCTGGCCTTCTTGAACTTCATCATGCAGCCGGAAGAGATCGCCAAGACCAGCAACAAGATCTATGTGCAAAGCGGCAACGCCGACGCCCGGCAATTCGTCACGCCGGACGTGGCGAGCGACCTTGGCATTTTCCCGTCGGCCGAGATGGAAAAGACCATCTATTCCATTTCGCCTTCGACGCCTGACGTCGACCGCGCCCGGACGAGATTCTGGACCCGCGTCAAAACCGGTCATTAATGGGTGATTGCGGATGTGTCCAGACGGTAACGATTCATCCGCACCCCTTTTTTCAGCACAACATCATCGAATGGGCAGGGAGTTCATCCCCGAAATGCTGACCATCAGCCAAGACGGTTATCAGCCGTGGACCGACGCGGCCGCAGAACCTCAGATAAAAATCGAGAATATCGTCAAAACCTTCGATGGTTTCAACGCCGTCGACAATGTCAGCATCGACATCTATCGCGGCGAGTTTTTTTCGCTTTTGGGCGGCTCCGGGTGCGGCAAGACCACGCTTCTGCGCATGTTGGCCGGCTTTCTCACACCCGACAGCGGCCATTTATCAATGGACGGCCTGGATCTGGTGCCGCTGCCGCCCTACGAGCGGCCGGTCAATATGATGTTCCAGAGCTATGCGCTGTTTCCGCATATGACGGTGGAAAACAACATCGCGTTCGGTCTGCGCCGCGACGGCACGCCGAAGGATGAAATCGCCGAACGGGTCTCCAAGGTTTTGGATCTGGTGCAATTGGGCGAATTCGCCAATCGCAAACCGACGCAACTGTCCGGTGGTCAGCGCCAGCGCGTGGCCTTGGCGCGTTCGCTGGTGAAACGGCCAAGCGTCTTGCTGCTCGATGAACCGCTCTCCGCGCTCGACAAGAAATTGCGCGAAGCCACCCAATATGAACTGGTGAATATTCAGCAACAGGTGGGCATCACCTTCGTCATGGTCACCCATGACCAGGAGGAAGCGATGACCATGTCCACGCGCATCGCTGTGATGGACAAAGGCAAGATCGTCCAGGTCGGGGCTCCCGCCGAAATCTACGAATATCCGCAGAACCGCTTTGTCGCCACCTTCATCGGCTCGGTCAATTTGTTCGACGGACCGCTGGTGGAAAATCAAGCGGACCACGCCGCCATCGCCAGCGACGAATGGGGCGGAAAAATTCAGGTGGGCCGGGGGATCGGCTACAGCCTGGGCCACAACACGACCCTGGGTGTTCGCCCCGAAAAGGTTCGCATCGCCAAGATTCACGACCCCATGGCGCTTGCCAATCGGGCGGTCGGCCGCATCAAGGATGTCGCCTATCTCGGCAACAGCCTCGTTTACCATGTGATTTTGGAAAGCGGCAAAGTCCTCAAGGTCACAACCCCCAATCTCGGCAGCACTCCCGATCGGAAATTCGTCCGCGACGAATCCGTTCATGTGGGCTGGGCTCCCAATGCTTGCGCGGTGGTGGAACCATGATCAAACAGGTACGCTTCCTGGGCAGCCCCAAGCCGGGCGAAGGTCGCCGCTGGGTGATCGCCGGGCCTTTCCTCTGGTTCCTGATCTTCTTCCTGGTGCCCTTCGTGGTGGTGGCCAAGATCAGCTTGTCAACGGCGGCGGTCTCCATCCCGCCCTATGTGCCGCTGATCAGCTGGAACAACGACGCCACGATGAATATTGCGCTGCATTTCGGCAATTATCATTTTCTGCTGACCGACCCCGAATATGTGATCGCCTATCTCAGTTCGCTCCGCAACGCGGCCGTCACCGCCCTGGTCACCCTGCTGATCGGCTATCCGGTGGCTTACGGCATCGCCACCACTCGCGCCAATTTGCGAGGGCCGCTCCTGATGCTGGTGATCATGCCCTTCTGGACCAGCTTCTTGATCCGCGTCTACGCCTGGATCGGCATCCTGAAACCCAATGGCCTGATCAACAATTTCCTGATGTCCACCGGACTGATCAACCATCCGCTGGATATCCTGAACAATCAGTTCGCGGTCTATGTGGGCATGGTCTACGCCTATCTGCCCTTCATGGTGCTGCCGCTCTATTCCTGTCTGGAAAAGATGGACCATTCCTTGCTGGAAGCGGCCAGCGATCTGGGAGCCCGGCCGCTCAGGGCGTTCGTCTCGATCACGCTGCCGCTGTCGATACCCGGCATCGTCGCAGGAAGTCTGCTGGTGTTCATTCCGGCGGTCGGAGAATACATCATCCCGACCCTGTTGGGCGGCGCCGACACCCTGACCATCGGCACCGTGTTGTGGAACGAGTTCTTCGGCAACCGCGATTGGCCGGTGGCCTCCACCGTCGCCGTGGCGCTGATCATCCTCCTGGTCGGGCCGTTGATGCTGCTCCAGCATTTCCAGAGCAAGGATGAGCCATCATGATCGCCGCCCTGACCCGGAGCCGCCTCTTCTTGCGGGTGATGATGGGGCTGGCGATGGTCTTCCTCTACGCGCCGATCCTGTCCATCATCGTCTATTCCTTCAACGAATCGCAGTTGGTGACCGTTTGGTCGCGGTTTTCCACCAAATGGTACGCGGCCCTGCTGCATGACGAGCAGGTTCTCCATGCCGCGAAGATTTCCCTGGAAGTGGCGGTCTTAAGCGCCAGCGGCTCGCTGGTGGTCGGCACCTTGTCCGGCTACATCCTGTCGCGGTTCAAGCGCTTTCGGGGCCGCATGTTGTTTTCCGGCATGGTGATGGCGCCCCTGGTGATGCCGGAAATCATCATGGGCATTTCCCTCCTGCTGCTGTTCGTCGGCATGGAGCAGATGTTCGGCTGGCCGCAGCGCGATGTCCAAACCATCGTCATCGCCCACATCACCTTTTCCACGGCCTTCGTCGCCGTCGTGGTGCAAAGCCGGCTGGCCGGCATCGACGTATCGCTGGAGGAAGCCGCCATGGACTTGGGCGCCAGACCGGGCGAAGTCTTCTTCCTGATCACCCTGCCCTTGATGGTTCCGGCCCTGTTGTCCGGCTGGCTGCTGGCCTTTTCGCTCAGCCTGGACGATCTGGTGATCACGGCCTTCGTCTCGGGGCCAGGCTCGACCACCCTGCCGCTGGTGATCTTTTCCAAGGTGCGGCTGGGCTTGAATCCGGAAATCAACGCCTTGGCCACCGTCATCATCCTCGCGGTGGGGCTGGTGTCCGGATTAGGCGCCCTCAAGACGATGTTCAAGATGGTGAATTCCAAGAAGGAAGACATCCCTGAGGACCAGGAAAAATGCGTCTCTCCGGCTTGAGGACGTGGCACGAAATGATCGCACCACGTCCTCAAGATTTATGTGACGCCTCCGCTCCGCTTCTGGCGGGCTCAGGCGCCGCTCGGGCTCTGGGTCTGGGGCGTCCGCCCCAGCCCGCACCGGGGTGTGAAATCCATCGCTTTGGCGAAACCGCAAGGAGATGAAGAGAAAATGAGTAATAGCCTACACAAGCGCGTCCTCCCATCCGGCCTGATGATGGTCGGCGCCGCCAGCCTTGCGGTTCTCTGTGGTGGCGTCGCCAAAGCCGATATTCCGCTTTACGGCAGTGGTGATTTTTCCGCCGCCGCCGCGCTGTCCACCGGCTTTGGCGCCTTCACCGTCCCCCAGGCCAATTTCGGCCTCGGCACGGCCAAACCGCTGTCCGGCGCCAAGCTGGCCGATCGCACGCCCTATTGGGCGGAGGGATTCGCCAAACCGGAACTCAAGCTGACCTATCATAACGGCGACGTCGGCACCATTTTCGGGGATGTCAGCGCCATCGGGGCCGGCACCGTCGGGCATGGAGAGGCCTCCTTCTACGGCTCGACGACCACTTACGGCAATCCCATGCGGGTCGATCTTGAGGAAGCCTATGTCGGCTACGCCAACGACATGCCCTTCGCCAATCCGGGCGATACCGCCATCGTGACCGTGGGACGACAGGCCTTCACCGTCGGCGACAATTTCCTGATCGGCTCGGGCACGGCCAATGTCGGACAGCGCGCGGCCTATTGGATGGCGCCGCGCACCGCCTTCAACGGAATCGGCACCGTCAAGCTCAACGCCGATCCGGTGCGCGCCGATATCTTCGCGTTGCAAAATTCGGTCGATCAGCGCATCACGCGCGGCTACGACCAGCCGAAGACCTCCTTCGCCGGCATGAACGTCGAATATTTCAAGACGGCCGGTGTTGCCGGCGCCGACGGCGCCACCAATTACGCCGATCGCCAGTTCTATGTGGGCGCCACCTATTTCAACATCTACGAGGCCGACAGAAGCGGCAACAATGGCGGTGTCTTCACCAACGATCAGGTGCCCGGCAATGCCGCCCTGTCGTCTTACGGCGACCGCGATGGCATGAATGTCTATTCGATACGCCTGGGCGGCAATCCCTTCAGTGGCCCGCCCATCCTCGCCAATGCCTCGGTTTACGGCGAATATGTGCATGAGATGAACGGCAACGCCAATCGCAAGGTCAACGCTGACGCCTATTACGGCGAAGCGGCCTATGCCCTGCCCGACCTTTGGTACAAGCCGAAATTAAGCTACCGCTATGCGCATTTCAGCGGCGACAAGGTCGGCGTTCAGTCGGGCACCGATACCAAGCACAGCTATGATCCGCTGTTCTATTCGGCCGGCCCGCGCGACTACGGCAGTTGGTACATGGGCGAGATCACGGGACAGTATTATCTGTTCAACAGCAACGAAGACGTCCATATGATCAACCTCACGGTCGCGCCGACACCGACCTTGAAACTGATGGCGATCTACTACCGCTTCATGCTGGACCAGGCCCAATCGCTGGGCATCCAAAGCCGCCATTTCGACGACGAGATCAATCTGGTTGGGGAATATGCCTATTCCTCCGCCACCAATTTCGCTGTGGTGGCCGGCGCGGCGAAAGCGGCGGCTGGCGCCAAGGCGCAGTTGCAGGCGGCGAGCACCACGCTCGGACGCGGCTTCTCCGACAAGACTTACGTCATCGAAGGATCCGTCACCATCAACTTCTGACACGTGTCCCCGCTTCATCCGATCGACGGATGAAGCGGGGCTTCGACCATCCAACCGAAGCGGCAGGACCGGTTATTCCGCCGAGTCGGCGACAGCCGGCATCTCCCCGCCCAGGCGCAGTTCCTTCCGCGCCTGACGTACGATTTGCCATCCCCCGGACACGCTTAAGCTCGCCATGATCGCGGCCACGGCCACGTCCGGCCAGCCGGTCCCGGTTCCAAACACGCCGGCCGCCGCGGTCAGAACCGCAATATTGCCGATCGCATCATTGCGCGAACAAATCCACACCGAGCGCATATTGGCATCGCCGCCGCGAAAGCGGAAAAGCATCAGCGCCACCCCGCCATTGGCAAGAAGCGCCAGAAAACCGACGACACCCATCACCTCGGCTTGCGGCGGCGTCCCCGCAACGGCATGCCATGCGGTGGAGACGGCGACCCAGACCCCGAGAATCAGCAAGCCGCCCCCCTTGACGAGAGCCGCGCGCCCCCGCCAGCCCAGGCCGAGGCCGGCCACGCCGAGGCTGATCGCATAGTTCATGGCGTCCCCCAGAAAATCGAGCGCGTCAGCCTGCAACGAGGCCGAGCCCGCGGCGACGCCGGCCGCGATCTCGGCGGCGAACATGCCGGCATTGATCACCAGCGCGATCGTGAGCGCGCGGCGCCACAAAGGGCTGTTCAACGCCGCGGCGTCATCCTGCGTCGTCGCGCAATCATGGCAACATCCACCCATCGGATCCTCACTGGCAGGTTCAAGCGCGACACCCTATATGCACCCTATAGTCACTATAGGGTCAAGACCATGACGAACGGATATTCGATCGGCGATCTGGGCAAGGCGACCGGCACCAAGGTGGAAACCATTCGGTATTACGAACAGATCGGATTGTTGCCGAAACCCTCGCGGACAGCCGGCAATTACCGCAGCTACGACGCCAGCCATCTGGGCCGGTTGAGCTTCATCCGCCGCGCCCGCGATCTCGGTTTCTCGCTGGAGAACGTCCGCGCCTTGCTCGGGCTCTCCGATCAGAAAGATCGCTCTTGCGTGGCCGTGGACACCATCGCCCGCCGCCATCGGGCCGACATCGACCGCAAGATCGCCGATCTGACGGCGCTTCGCGGCGAACTCGATTCCATCATCGACCAATGCCAATGCGGCACCATCGCCGAATGCCGCATCATCGAAGCCCTGGCGCCGCATCCTTAGGGACAGGCCCCCTCGGAGAGAGGGGGCCTCCGAATGTGCGTTCAGGCCGGGTGCGCGCCGGTGTGGATGATCGTCCCGACATGCTCGCCACGCAGCGCGGCGGTGAGCCGGCCCGGCACCAGCCCGTTGACGATCTGCACGCGTTCGATATGGCGCGCGTTCGCCATGACCTCGGGGAGCGCGCGGTCGAACGGCAGCGAGCCCTCGAACGCGGCAAGATCGGCGGCGCTCGTCTCGCGAAGCAACTCCGCCTTCTCCCCGCCGGGGCCCTTGGGATCGGAGGTGTACACGCCATCCACATCCTCGACGATCGTCAGGCCGGCCGCTCCGAGCGCGTCGGCGAGCAGAAAGGCGCCCGTATCAGCCCGGTGCGGCGGGATGCGCGAGGTCGGGAACTCGTGGTGGTGATAAGGCGGAAAGGCGCTTCCCACGACCGCGCGGGCTGCGGAGAGGTGGATCGCCAACTGGGTGGCGACGGTGGGGTGCTCGACGTAGGAGACTCCCTCCGACGCGAGCAGCGACGCCAGGATGTGACCGTTCTGGCCTGCCTCGCTCGCGGCGAGCGGCGCGAGCGATCCGACCGGCAGGCCGAGGTCGAGGCCGACGCCGTAGAGGTGGCGGGCGCGAATGCCGGCACCGGTCAGGATGAGCAGACGATGCTCGGGCAGCAGCTTGCGGATCTCGTCCACGATGGGGAGGATCGCATCCCGGCCGCGATCCATGATGGAACGTCCGCCGATCTTGACGACCTGCAGCCAGGGGAGGAGCCGGATCGGGCGCCCGCCGGCGACGGGGCGGGTGAGTGCGCCGTCGAGGAGGGTTTGACGCGCGAGCGGCGAAGCGACGTGCTTGATGCTGTTGGTGGTTTCGGGCATGGCAGTGATCCTCTAGCTCGCGGTGATGATGGTGCCGACGTGCTCGCCGGCGAGCGCGCGGGTCAGATTGCCGGGGACGAGGCCGTTCACAACCTGCACCTGACGGACGTGCTTTGCCGCCTTAAGCAGATCGAGCACCGGGAACTCAAGGATCGAGTCGTGCAGCCCCTTCGCCTTCATCTCGTCAACCGAGATCTTCGGGATGAAGGTGGCGCCCTTCGAGGTTTTCGGGTTCGCGGTGTAGAGGCCGTCTTCGTCCTTCACATAGATCATCGCCTTGCAGCCGAAATGCTCGGCGACGAGGAAGCATCCGGCGTCGGTGCGGTAGGGCGGAATGACGCCCTCGGGCGCCGGGCGGATCCACAGCTTGTAGGGCGGCATGCCGCTGAAGATGACGGCGTTCACTTCGGCGAGGTAGAGCGGCACCGACGAAAGCCCGACGTCGTCGACCATGGAGATACCGTACTTGGCGAGGAGCTGCCCGAGCATCGCGGCGTTCTGATCGGCTACCGAGGCGCCGAGTTGCGTCAGCACGCCCGTCGGCAGGTTGAGCCCCGCCGCGATCGAGTAGAGGTGGCGGGCCCGGGTGCCGGCGCCGGTCCCGATCATCAGCTTGTGCAGCTTACGAGCGGCGACGATCTCGTCCACCAGCGGGTAGACGGCGGCGCGGCCTCGGTCGATGATGCTCTGCCCGCCGATCTTGATCACCGTCGCGTCCGGCTGGATCCGGAAGTCCGACGACAACGACGCCGCTGCCTGAAGCTGCGCGTCGGTCAGCGATCGCTGCATGAGGAGCTCTTCGAGTTCCGCCGTCGTGTTGGCCATGGGGCGTCCTCCCTTTCGTTGTTTCAATACATGTCACGGGCCCGCAAGGACCCAATGGAACACAAAAGCGGCACCTTGCCTGTCGGCGTCAGAATGACCCAACCAAGGGGCCACGCGCGCCGTTCCAAGACAGGCCACTGACGGAAAATGATCCATTCCCGCTCGCGCGTCAATCGAAAGAGAAGAAAAATCGTTATAATTCAATACGTTATAACGGTTTAGGTTATAGCGCTTTCAAATACAAACCCCTCCTCCTCACGCCCACCGAAACGATCAATGACGGAGGGCCGACATACTCCGGTAACCTCCGCCACCAGAACCACCTGTCTGTTCACTGAAAAAATTAATTTTCGAGCGTCATCCCGCCGAAAGCGGGGCTAGCCCTTCATCCCACTGGTGGCGATGCCCTGCATGATGTGGCGGCGCAGCAGCGCGAAGACGATCAGCATCGGCACGATGCTGATCACCGCCCCGGCGGCGATCGGCCCATACTCGGTAAAGAAGGACCGCTGGAATTCGGCCAACCCCAATTCGGTCGTATACATGTCCCCCGTGGAGACCACCACCAGCGGCCAGATGAAATTCGCCCAGGCCTGCGTGAAGGCGAACACGCCGATGGCCATCAGTCCCGACTTGCTTAAGGAGAGAACGATCCGGAGATAGATCCACCACTCGCTCGCCCCGTCGATGCGTGCCGCCTCAAGCAGTTCGTCGGGAATGGACATGATGACCTGGCGCATGAAGAACACGCCGAAGCTCATGATCATGATCGGGAAGATCAGCGCCGCGTAGGTGTTCAGCATGCGCACCTTGAAGACCATGATGTAGAGCGGCACCATATAGGCTTCCAGCGGAATGATCGCGCTGGCCAGGATCAGCATGAACAGCGGGCCGCGCAGCGGAAAGTGGTATTTGGCGAACACGAAGCCGGCCAGGCTCGAGGTGATCATGATCGCCAGCGTCGAGCCCACCGCGATCAGCAGCGAATTGAAGACGTAACGCATGAAGGGCGTTTCCCGCAGCAACTGCTGAAAATTCTCCATCGTCGGGTCGTGCGGCAGGAAGGTCGGCGGCCACAGGTTGATCTCCGCCGCCGACTTGAAGGCGGTGGCCAGAATCCAGATGCAGGGCAGCATGGTGAACAGGGTCAACGTCAAGCAGGCCACCCAGGCGGCGAGGCGAATCGAGGGTTCCTTGAACATCGCCGCTCACTTCTCCCGGAAGGCCAGAAACTGCACGACGAGCAACGACATCACGAACAGCAGCACCACGACGCATTGCGAGCCGGCATAGCCCATGTGATAGAAGACGAAGCCATTCTGATAGATCTCGCCGACCACGACCTTGAAGTCGTAGGCGGGCGCGCCCTGCGAGGAGGCGGTCAGCACATAGACCGGGGCGAACACGTTGAAGCAGATGATGGTGCAGGTGATGACGGTGAACAGGATGATCGGGCGCAGTAGCGGCAGCACGACGTAGCGCAGCTTCTTCCAGGCCGTCGCCCCGTCGAGATCGGCGGCCTCGAGCAACTCCTCGGGAATGCTGCGCAAACCCACGCCATAAATCACGACGAAGTAACCGACGAGTTTCCACACGGAGACCATGACGATCGCGTACAAGATGAGATGCGGCTCTTGCAGCCAGCCGAGTTTCGGAATGCCGAGGCCCGACAGCATATAGTTCAGCGCGCCATAGGCGGGGTCGTAGATCCATTTCCAGATGACCGCCGCCGGCACCCAGGGAATGACCATGGGAACATAGAACAGCAGTTCGAAGACAGGCGCGGCACGCTCGATGCTACGCAGCAGGATGGCGATGGCGAGCGCCAGCAGCAAGGTGACGACGACGGTCAGCGCCGTGTAGCCGATGGTGTTCAGAAGCGCGGTGCGGAATGGGTCGTCGTCGAACAGGCGGATGTAGTTGGCGAAGCCGACGAACGGGTTACGCCGCTGGGTGATGTTGTAATTGTAGAACGACAAGCGGACCGTCTCGACGATCGGGTAGATCCGGATGAGGACGAACAGGGCCATGATCGGCCCCAGCGCGCAGAGCACGAAGCCGATGTGATTGCGCCGCATCCCCGTCCAGGCGCGGCGCCAGCGCGCGACGGGCGCGGAGGGGAGCGGCGAAGCGAGCTGCGGCGGCGCCCCGCTCATGACGGCACTCCGCCCGGAGAACACATCACGGCGCGTAGATGCCGGCGTTCTTCAAGATAGCCACGGCGACGTCCTGCGCCTTGAGAAGCACCTTCTTCGCGCCTTCGGGGTTGTTCAGCAGCGAGGCGTCGCGGTAGGCCGCGAGGATGACGTCGCCGGTCCGGCTGGTCACTTCCACATAGGCGGTGTCGGGCGCCTCGATCCACGGCGTGTAGCCGGGGGTCGGTTCGAGGAAAGCCTTGTATTCGGGGTTCTTGCCGAGAAAGGCCGAGAAGTCGCGGTCCAGGCGCAGCGGCACCCAACCGCTCTCCTGCAGCACATTGTCGAGGTATTTCTGTTCCTGCAGCAGACGGATAAAGTCCCAGGCCGGCTTCTTGACTTTTGAATCCTTGTTCACCGACAGGATCTCGATGAAGTTGAAGTTGCCCCAGGCCTTGTCGCGCGGCACCGGCGCCGTGGCGAAGTGAGTGTCCGGGCCGTTCTTGCGCACGAAGGCGACCACCCAGTCCTCGCGCATCAGCATCGAGGCGGCGCCGTTGGCGAAGCCTTGGGCGTCATGCTTGAGCGCCCAGTCGTCAACCTTCTTGGGGCCATGCAGATGTTCGACATAGTCGAGCAGCAACTGCGCTCCGGCGTCGAGGTTGTCCTTCAGCGTCACCCGCACAGTGCCGGGCTTGGGGCCGGGCTCCAACACCTGCACACCGGTCACCGCGTAATACATGTCGCTGAATTTCTGCAACCCGCCCGAGCCTTCGGTGAGGCGGAGCGTAATGCCGGCCCGGGTAAGGGTGCCGTCCGGGGCCCTCTTCGTCAGCTTCTCGGCATAGTCCCACATCTCTTTCAGTGTCTTGGGCGGACCGGACAGACCGGCTTCCTTGAAATGATCGAGATTGTAGAACAGCGCCCGTCCGCCCTTCCACCAGGGGATGCCCCACGGCTTGCCCTCGCGCGAAGCGATCTTGGCGAAGACCGGATCGACGATCCTGGGATCGTTGACGACCGCCGCCAGGTCGGCGGGCACGGCATCGAGAGACTCGTTCTCAAAGTAATGCGGAAAGATATAATCGTGCAGCGTGAGCAGATCCGGACCATTGCCGGTGGGCACCGCCACCGCCAGCTTGGCTTCATATTCATGCAGATCGAACGTCAGTATTTCGACCTCGATGTTGGGATACATCTCCTTGAACGCCGGCAGCGCCAGCCGGTAGGTCGGCGCCGTCTCGCCGTAGCCAAGCCAGATCGACAGTTTTCCGGAGACGGGATCAGGGGCGGCGGCCCTGGCGGGCGCCAGGCCGACCAACGCAAGAGCTGCACCACCGATAAGAACAGCGCGCCTTTTCATTGGTCGTTCCTCCATGTCATCACTAGAGCACGTCCCTGTATTCTAGTATACTAAACACAGCCTCAACAGCGCGCAAGTCGTAAACCAAACCACAGACCAAACCATCCGGTTACGCCACATCATCCCCCACCGAGAACGCCGGCGTCGATCGTCTGGTCAACAATGTTGGGATTTAGGACATGCGTAACTGCCGACTGCGTCGACAAGGAATCGGGCGCGGATGGTTGGCGGCGGGATCGCCTCCCCGACCCCGCCTGATCCGTCAGATCAATTCGAAGAAAATATCCTGAGCCCCTTTCCACAAGGTCAACTCGCCCAGCGCCGCCAGATTTTCCTGCCCTTCGGTGATCGTCAGAAAGTGGTTTCCGGCCAATTGTCCGGCCTTGCTGGCGAAGCAAACGCCGCCATAAGCCAACAGGATTTCCGTTTCGCTGACGCCGCCGGGATAGAAGATGAACTGACCGGGCGCCGGATAACTGGTGGCATTTTCGAAGCCGAGACCGAGATCGAGGTCGCCCATGGGAATCCAGCAGCCCTGACCACTCCAACGAACATGAATGATCCGTTCGTGGTAGGGCAGCAAGCTCTTGAATTTCGCTACGGTTTTCGGGGCCGCCTCGCTTTCGAAGCGTGCCGTAAAGCTGAATGGGCCGGCTTTGACCCGGATATCGCCCATGGTGCGTATTCTCCAATGTCTTTGAACAGTTTCACCAGCTTATCATCGAAGATGCGAAGCGGTCTCAGCAATTTCCGACCAAGAGGCTTGCGAGCCTTGGAGATATTAGGCACAATCGTTTCACTATCACAGGATGACGGAACAATCGTTTCACCCTTGCGATCGACAACCGGCAAGTCCGGACGACCGCGTCATAACAGCCGGTAACCGCTCCATGGTCGAATTGCGCCCCGTTCCCTTTGCCACTCTCGTCACCCGCATGTTTCGCGAATTGGAGCGCAAACAGGCGATTTTCGACTATCCGGTCAGGCGCATCGTGCAAGCCGCCCCGTCCCGCGATTTGTCGGTCTCCATCTACGGACACGTCGCCTCGTCGCCTTTCGGTCCGGCGGCAGGCCCGCACACGCAATTGGCCCAGAACATCGTGCTGGCCTGGCTGGTCGGCGGCCGGGTGATGGAACTGAAGACGGTCCAGATCAAAGACGACCTGACAGTGTCCCGCCCCTGCATCGATATGCAGACGGTCGGCTTCAATGTCGAATGGTCGCAGGAGTTGTCGCTGGAACAATCGCTCGAGGAATATGTCAAAGCCTCGATGCTGATCGACATGCTGAAGGCCTATGGCATCGCCCCCGATTTCGGCGATACGGTGTTCGACATGAGCGTCGGCTACGATCTGGCCGGCATCCGTTCGCCCAAGGTGCGCGCCTTCCTCGACGGCATGAAGGACGCGAACCACGTGGTCGAAGGCCTGCGCCGCCAGATCCCCGCCGCCTTCGCGCGATATCGCGATCTGGCCTTCACCACCCGGCTTTCCGATACCCTGACGCTGTCGACCTTCCACGGTTGTCCACCCGAAGAAATCGAACGCATCGGCGCCTTCCTGCTCGATGAGGTCGGCTTGCACCTGGTGGTGAAACTCAATCCGACGCTGCTTGGCCAACAGACGTTGAACGGCATTTTGCGCGACCAGCTGGGTTACGCCGATCTTACGGTTCCTGACGCGGCTTTCGCCAAGGATGCGCGGTGGGACCAGATTGTGGGCATCGTCGGCCGATTGGGCGATCTTGCGCAAAAACTGGGGCGCGGTTTCGGCGTGAAATTTTCCAACACCTTGCTGGTCAAGAACCACAAAAGCTTTTTCCCGGCCAGCGAAACGGAAATGTATCTGTCCGGACCTCCGCTGCATGTCCTGGCTATTGCGCTGGTCCGCCGTTTCCGCCAGACATTCGGCGACCGCTTTCCCATCTCCTTCTCGGCCGGCATCGATGCGGCCAATTTCGCCGATGCCGTGGCTTTGGGCTTGAAACCGGTCAGCGTCTGTTCCGACCTGCTCAAAGTCGGCGGTTACGGCCGGGCGCAACGCTATTTTGCCGATCTGACCGCGCGCATGGAGGCCTTGAACGCGACGAACATCGACAGCTTCGTGCTGAAGGCCTATGGCCAGGCCATGCCAACGCTGGCATCGCTTGACGTGCCGGCGGAGAAAGCCGCGCTATGCCGAGCGGCGCTGGCAAATGGCGGCGATCTTGCCGCGGCCGCAGGTGACGCCTTCGAGGCCTGGGTGTCCGCCGCACGCCTGAAAAACACCGAAATCTACGCGGCGCGCGTCATGGCCGATCAGCGCTACCGAGCCGCCGAAAACAGCCTGCCACCGAAAAAAATCGGCAGCCAGTTGGTCCTGTTCGACTGTCTGACGTGCGACAAATGCATCCCGCTTTGCCCGAACAATGCCAACTTTTCACTCTCGATCGCCCCAACCCATCTGCCGATTCAGCATCTGCGCCAAACGGGCGGCGACTGGACGCTGGAGACGACCGGTGAGATCGCTCTCGACAAACCGCGTCAAATCGCCACCTTCGCCGATGCTTGCAACGAATGCGGCAATTGCGACGTCATGTGCCCCGAAGACGGCGGCCCCTATCTGACCAAACCGCTCTTTTTCGGAAGCCTCGCCGCCTGGGCCGCGGCCCCCGATCGCGACGGCTTCGCCTTCGAATCACGCCCGGATGGCCTGCATATGTTTGGTCGTTTCAGCGGTCACGCGGTCAGCGTGGTCAGTGGCAAGCCTTTTCTCCGTTACAGGGGTACGGGATTCGACCTCTCTCTCGATCCGGCCGATCCCGCCGGAACCGTTCAGGGCCACGCCGACGGCAGTGTCAACCTCACGTGGCTCACCGTCATGGAATTGCTGCGCGGCGCCGTCACGTCGGCCGATACGGTCAACTATCTGTCGGCCGGGTTAGACGTTACCGACACGGTTTGAGGACACACACGCGATCTCTGTTCGGACAGATCAAGTCTCGATCCACACAGCGTGACACCAAAATCCCCTGCTTATAGAACAGGCATTTTTAATCGTCATGCGTGCCTGTACAGAGCAAATCCCTGTCGCGGTAGAGCCAATCCAGGACGGTCTCTGTAACAAAGTTTTCCAAAATCCTGAATTTTTTGACGCACTGTTGCAAAAATAGCGCAGTTTCAGGAAAAGCGGCTGGATAACAAGACCTTCGCGCCGTTGGCACGCCGTGTTTTGCCCAAAATTTGACCATTTGGTCAGAAAGAGGAACAAAACTTAGACAAAAGTTATGCTTTTTTTGGGGTCTTCTTCGTTTTGATCCCCCGGCTCCGCCATAACACATTGTCATTGAATGGGAAAAAATCGGATCCCCAAAAAAACCAGTGTGGCATGACCTGTGCTTAATGTGTATGCCAGTGGCTTGGGGGTGTTTTCGAAGAGCGTTCGAAACCGCATCCCCAAGGAGGTCCGAGCGGAGGACCTTCGGTGCCGGAGGACAGGTTCTCAGCCAATGCGCTCGGCGGTCGATGCCGCCGCGACATGGCAGCGATCGGAGAACCACGTCGGCCGACCCATCCCAAACCGCCGGACCATTTTGATCAATTCACCTCAACGGGGGACTGAAATGCTGAAGAAATTGTTGCCGTCGCTGTTGGCTCTCTGTGCAGGCATGGCTGCCGCGCCTGTGCAAGCAAGCGACTTCCAATGGACTGATACCTATTTGAGCTACCGCTATCTGTACCAGGACGTGCAGCCCGGAACTTTCAAGCATGTGCGTGAGAGCGCGGTCAATCTGTCGCACGCCGACGGCTGGGATTACGGTTCCAATTTCTTCAGCCTCGACGTCGAGCAGTTCTCCCATCAGGACCCATCCAATTCGCTCTCCGGCGGTCCGAACAGCACGGGTTCGGGCGAGTTCTACGGCCTGTTCCGTTCGACCTTCAGCGGTAACAAGATTTCCAACACCAACAGCTTTTCCTTCGGCCCGATCAAAGACATCGGCCTGGAAATCGGCGCCGACTGGTGCACCCAGAACGATCAATTCGCTTCCAACAAGAAGCTGCTCGTCCTCGGCCCGCAATTCGCCTTCGATCTGCCGAAGGGATTCTGGGATTTTTCGATCCATATGGCGCATGAATGGAACACTGACGGTTATCATTCCAGTGGCGGCAGCGATAATTTCAACCTCGTTCCCGAGTTGGAAACGGCCTGGATGATTCCCTTCAACGCCGGTCCGGTTCCTCTGAAGTTCGCCGGCTACGCCAACCTCATCGGCCCCAAGGGCCGGGGCGATTCGCAGGATGCCAAGCATGCCACCGAATTCCTCGCCCATCCCAAGCTGATGGTCGATGTCGGCACCCTGACCGGAATCAAGCCCGGCAAGATCGACGCCGGTGTCGGCTACGAGTATTGGCTGCACAAGTTCGGCGACGTCAGCTACGGCTCGGGCGGCGTCACGGCTGTCCCGGTACAGCACGCCGTCTTCTTCGAAGTCGGCTACCACTTCAACTAAGCGCGGCAAAGCGGGTGGGACTGTCTCCCACCCGCCTCTCGCGCGATCTGGTGATCTTCGTGGTGAATATCCCTCTGCGTTATGCCATAAAGACGCTTGAGATCAGTTACACCATGAGCCCCACTCCTCAATGCCGGTAAGCGTTTTCGACCTGTTCAAGATCGGCATCGGCCCATCGAGTTCCCACACCGTGGGCCCGATGAAAGCGGCTCGTCGTTTTATCGATTCCTTGACCGAAAGCGGGCGCTTGCCCGACGTTGCGTCGATCGACGTCGGATTGTTCGGTTCGCTTGCGCTGACCGGAAGCGGACACGGCACGGATCGCGCCATCATCCTGGGTCTGGCCGGTGAAACACCGGAGGACATCGCAGTCGAGGCCATCTCCGGCATCCTGAACGCCGTGCGCGATCAACAGCAACTCCTGCTTCCCGAGGGGCGGATCATCGCCTTCGCGCCCGATCGCCAAATCCTCTTTCATCGCAACGAAAGCCTGCCACTGCATCCCAACGGTTTGCGGTTCCAGGCGACCGATGCGGCCGGCAACCTGTTGGCCCGCGAGGACTTCTATTCGGTCGGCGGTGGTTTTGTGGTGACGAAAGACGAATTCGCCCAGGCGCCGGCGGACGCTCGGAGGCTGCCCTATCCCTACCGGTCGGCCCGTGAATTGCTGGACCTGGCGCGCCACCATGACCTCTCCTTGACCGCCCTGGCCCGCGCCAACGAGGACTCGCTCAGGTCCCCGACCGAGGTCGATGCCGGTCTGCGGCGCATCTGGTCGGTCATGCAAGACAGCGTGCGTCGTGGCCTCGAACAGGACGGATGCCTGCCGGGCGGTCTTGACACCCGGCGCCGCGCGCCGCAGTTACGCCGCCGTTTGGAAGAGGGCAAGCACCGCCGCGATCCGCTGGAGGCGCTCGAATGGGTGAATGCCTTCGCCATGGCGGTCGGCGAAGAAAATGCGATGGGCGGCCGTGTCGTCACGGCGCCGACCAATGGCGCCGCCGGCATCATTCCCGCCGTCCTGCATTACCTGACCCGCTTCGTTCCCGATACCGGCGAAAAGGACGTCTTCACCTTCCTTCTGGTCGCCGCCGCCATCGGCGCGCTTTACAAGGAAAACGCCTCGATCTCGGGCGCCGAAGTCGGCTGCCAGGGCGAAGTCGGCGTCGCCTGTTCGATGGCGGCCGCGGGCCTCGCCGCGGCGCTGGGCGGCAGCAATGAACAGATCGAGAATGCCGCCGAAATCGGTATGGAACATCACCTCGGCCTGACTTGCGACCCCGTCGGCGGCCTCGTCCAGGTCCCTTGCATCGAGCGCAACGCCATCGCCGCCAGCACGGCCATCAACGCCGCCCGCCTGTCACTGTCCGGCGACGGCCGGCATGTGGTTTCCCTCGATGTGGTGATCGACACCATGCGCCAAACCGGCGCCGACATGCAGGCCAAATACAAGGAGACGTCGCTGGGCGGCCTCGCGGTCAATCAAGCGAAGTGCTAGGGCCTGTCGTCAGTTACCTCAAAGGTTCGCCTGCGTGTATTTTAGAGTCGTCGTCCCCGCGAAAGCGGGGATCCAAAAACGGCAGAAACGGGCCCTTGCGCCGCATGGATTCCCGCTTGCGCGGGAATGACGGGATAGAGCTCAAGA
>Ga0209415_10003885_pt1 | contig 27624 bp, 25 predicted proteins | sample PeaSoiSIISIP2007_FD_187696 | JGI IMG/M metagenome (GOLD analysis project Ga0209415, IMG submission 187696) | Peat soil microbial communities from Weissenstadt, Germany - SII-SIP-2007 (SPAdes) (version 2) | ecosystem: Environmental > Terrestrial > Soil > Wetlands > Peat | place: Germany... | reverse complement strand
GGAACGGGATCGGGCTATAGAAAGCGCGCTCGTCGTAGTCGGCCGAGTCCAGTGAGTTGCGCAGCCACCACAGCTTCGCCGCCGAACGGGCGAGATCGAGGCCGAAGCGAATCAGGCGGGCGTGAGAGCTTCCTTCCTCGCGCGGGAAGTAAGTAAACGGCACTTCGACCACGCTAAAGCCGCGCGCGAAAGCTTTGACCAGGATTTCTTCGAGCACCTCGAAGTTGCGTCCTTCGAACTCGAGATTTTGGACCGCTTCGCGCCGGTAGAGACGAAACCCGCTCGACAGGTCTCGCACCGGCATCGAGAGCATGCGGCGCAGCACCAGATTGAGGATACGGCTCAGCGCGCGCCGCCCCCAGGAAGCGTACGCTACCCCGCCGCGCACGTAGCGCGAGGCGATGACGATATCCGCCTGATGCCGGGCCCGCCACATCTTGGCGACAAACGCGGGTTCGTGGGACATGTCGGCGTCGAGCGTCAGGATGTAATCGCCATTGGCCTCGGCGAAACCGGTGGCGAGCGCGCCCGCATAACCGCGCCGGCGCTCGTCGACCACCCGAGCGCCCATTTCGTGGGCGACTTCGCGCGTGCCGTCGCGCGAGCCGCCGTCGACAGCGATCAGTTCGTAGCGCAGGTGCAGGTGCTGAAACAGCGCGCTCAAGCGCGGCAGCAGCGCGCGGAGGTTTTCGCGTTCGTTGAGAACCGGTAGAACTACGGAAACATCCATCGGACTTGTCCCAATCCTTTATGCAAAAACGCGGGCTGTGGGAATATGCCCGCAATCTTCGCGTTTACAGCTTGCCCGCGCTCGGCGCACTATTTAATCTCTGAGCGGGGTCGAGCGATTCCTCAATGATCAACCTAGAACTGTGCGGCGCCACCTATGTTCGCCGACTGACGTCGGTACTGATGCTGTGCTGCCTGCTGTCGGTCTCGGCTTCCGCGCTCACCGCCAGCCGGCGCGGTGCGCCGCGGCCGGCCGCGTCGGCCGAACTTTTGTCCCAGATTCGGGTCCTGGACAATCGGCCCGCGCCTTTCGCGCTCGACGCGCGCTCGGCAATCATGGTGGCGGCTCATACCGGCGCCGTGCTCTACGCTTTCAACGAACACCTGCGGATGCAGCCGGCGAGCCTTGCCAAGATCATGACTTTTTACCTGACGCTGGAAGCGCTGAGGCAGGGCAAGATCAAGCTCGACACGCCGGTGACCGTGAGCGAAGCGGCCTGGCGGCTATCGATCGATAAAACGGTCTCGAAAATGTTTCTCGAAGTCGGCCAGCAGGTCGCGGTGCGCGATTTGCTCCTGGGCTTGATGGTCTCGTCGGGCAACGACGCCGCTTTGACGCTGGCCGAATATCTCGGCGGCAGCAACGAAGGTTTCGTCGCCCAAATGAACGACGAGTGCCGGAAACTGGGACTGGACGAAACCCATTTCAGCAGCCCTGACGGCCTGCCCGAGCCCGACCAGTACACTACCGCCGCCGACATGGCGAAGCTGGCGCAAATCGTGCTCGAGCGCCATCCGGAGGCGCTGGTCTACACTTCAACCAAAGAGTTCACGTTCCATAGCATCACGCAGCGCAACTGGAACACGTTGCTATTCTATGACTCGCGTGTAAACGGCCTCAAAACCGGCCACGTCGAAGAAGCGGGCTTCCACCTGGTCGCGACCGCACACTCGGGCGGGATCGATCTGATCTCGGTGGTATTGGGGACGCCCAACGCTGAGAAGCGCCGCACCGAAACCGAAAAACTGCTCGACTGGGGCTTCCGCAGCTTCGTCACCGTGAGCCCGCAGTGGCGCGAGGTGGTCCCTAGCGAGTTGCGGGTCTACGAAGGGAGCGCGCTTGCGGTGGCGATCGCGCCCTCGCGTGCGCCGGAAATCACCGTCGCCAAGGGCGAAGAGCGCCAGATCAAATTGGCCAGCAGCCTCCACACGGACCACCTGATAGCTCCGATCGCCAAGGGAGTGTCGGTGGGCGAGCTCACAGTGCTGAAGGACGCGAAAGCGGTGCTGACGATCCCGATCGAAACCCAGGCGCAGGTCGAGCGCGGCGGATGGTTTCACGTGATGGCCGATCGGATCAGGCTGCTATTGCACGGAATCGGCCGCGCGCTCGGCGCCCCGTGGCGCTGGCTGTCATCGCGGCGCCGGTGACGGAGCCGGCACGAAAGCCGGATAGCCGGAGCCTCAATCGGCCGGGAGCACATCGCCGGGCGAGGGGTTGGTTATTTCTCTATTCGTAAACGCCACAGGCCGTCCATGGCGGAGTGATCGATCACCGCATAGCCCTCGGCTTCGGCGGCACGAGGAATGTCACGCGCACCACGCGGATCGTCGACCAGAAGCTCCAGCGTATCTCCGGACGCCATCTGTTCGAGAACAACCTTGGCCCTGGCCCAACTGATGGGGCACTTCACACCCCTTAAGTCCAGCGTCGAAGTTTGAGTTCCGGCTTTCACGAGCCGCTAGTTCGCGGCATTCCTCTCGATTGCGCGGGCGATTAACTTGCGCATCACGTCCAGGCTTTGCGCTCCCACCAGCGGCAGCCGGCCGATAAAGAAGGTGGGAACGCCGCTCACGTCACGATTGTGGGCCACCATCGCGGTGTTCTTGAGCTTGAGGCTATATCTGCCGGAGCGCAGCGCGTTTTCAGTCGCGGCGCGATCGAGGCCGACCTCGCCGGCTAGCGCGCCGATTACGCCGGGGTCGCCGATGTTCGCGTCCTCTTGAAAGTAGGCCCTAAAAACGCGTTCCTCGAAGGCTTCGCCGAGGTTAGCCTCAGCCGCGAGCTCGGCTGCCTCCAGCGCCAGGCGCGAGTTCACCAAGATCGCCGGAGGCTTGATTGGCAATCGGATCTCATCGGCCAGCGCCTGGATGTTCCGCCAGACGACGCGCCGCCGTTCGGCGCCCATGGATTGATAGAAACGCTCCGGCGGCATCCCTTCCGCCGGCCATTCAGGATGAATCTGAAAGCCGCGCCATTCGAGCTCGAGGTCGAACTCCGGCTTAAGCTTACGGAGCACCTCGAAACCGATGTAACAGAAGGGGCAAACGAAATCTGAAAACATCAAGATTTTTAGCGCCATCGCGGCCTCCTCCCTTCTATGGAACTATACGGCTAGCGCTCGCATCTGGTCAAAACAATGATTGTCAACCGTCTCGGGCTCGACCGGAAAAATGCTATGGTCAGTGCTGGCGTTGCGGCCGAGTCGGGAAGCGACGGTAGTTTTGCCGAGGTTGGCCACTCGCGGATATGTGGAGTTGCCGAAATGTTTCAATTCAAGAGCCTGCTCACCCCGATCGACTTTTCCGACTACTCGATTGAGGCCGCCACTCGCGCCTATGAACTGTCTAAAGCGGCCGGCGCCCGACTGCACATGCTGCACGTGGTGGTGCCGCATCACAGCCTGCTCCCTTTGATACCGCTGATAGCGGACGCCGAGCGCGCTCGCGAACTGGCGCGCGAGGCCAGCATGGTCGAGCAGGCGGAAGCGGAACTCGCGCGGCTCAAGGCGGAGCGGATGGAAAATTCGCCCACGGTGACGGCGCTTGCGCTGGTCGGACCGGCGGCGGCAAAGATTCGCGAGTATGCAGCCGAGCAGAATGTCGATCTGATTGTGGTTTCGACTCGCGGCCGCACAGCGGTCGAGCACGTATTGATCGGGAGCGTCGCGGAGAAGCTGGTACGGACCGCTCTCTGCTCGGTCCTAGTGCTGCGCCATGCGCGCCGATAGGCTCGGGCAGGCACGTTCCAATCGTGACCATCATTATCGCGCAGCGGCCGATGGCAGCGCGCTGCGCAGGTGTGATATCCACTTCGGATGCGCGAACTGGAAGGTAAACGGGCTCTGATAACCGGAGGCACCCGCGGGCTGGGCAAAGCGACGGCCCTGGGATTGGCGCGCGCCGGCGGCAAGCTCGCCCTTAACTATCGCCGCGACGAACAGAGCGCGGCCGCAACGCTAGCCGAGGTCCGCGCGCTGTCGCCCCAATCGATCCTGGTCAAAGCCGACCTCGAGGACGAAGCGCAGGTTCGCGCGATGGTGGCGCGCGCCGCGGATGAATTCGGCGCCCTGGACATCTTCGTCGCCAACGCGGCGGCGACCGCCTTCAAGCCGCTGCTGCGGACCAAGCCGCACAATCTCTCACGAACCTTCAACCTAAGCCTCGGTTCGTTCATCGCCGCCAGCCAGGAGTTGAGCCGCTTGATGGTGGACGGCGGACGGATCGCGGTGGTTTCGGGATTCGACTCGGTGCGTTACATGGAGGGCCATGGAGCGCTGGGGGCGGCCAAGGCCGCGCTCGAAAGCATGGTCCGCTACCTGGCGTTCGAACTCGGCCCGCGCGGGATCACGGTCAATGGCGTCAACACCGGGTTGTTCGATACCGAGTCGTCACGGCTTTATTTCGGCGAAGATTTCCCGCGTGCCGCGCAGGCCGCGATCGAGCGCTCGGCGCTGCGGCGCCTGCCGCGGATCGAGGAGATCGCCGCGGTGATTCAGTTCTTGTGTTCGCCGGCGGCAAGTTTCCTGACCGGTCAGACGATTATGGTCGACGGGGGGCTGACGCTCTGCTCTCCGCTTTCCCGCTGAGGCGCTTCGCGTAATCGATTTCCGTCGAGCAAGTTCAGCGAGCGCTCTTGCATCATGCGCGGCAAGCAGGAAAACTCTGCTTGTGCTGTTGGAGATGGAAATTCATGGGTTCCGCTATGGCTTCCTTCATTGTTTGTCATAGGTAAGGTTTCATGAGCAGCGGCAATCGGGATCTCGAGTCCTGCATCGGACAAGGAACGCGGTTTGCGGGCAAAATCGACTTCGGAGCGCCGGCAAGGATCGAAGGCGAGGTCGAGGGCGAAGTGACGGGAAGCGAAATCCTGATCGCTCAGGGCGCCACGGTCAAGGCTCGCGTAGTGGTAGACAGGATGATGGTGGCCGGCACCTTCAGCGGCGAGATAATCGCTCGCGAGCGGGTTGAACTGGCGGCTACGGCGCGGGTGCAAGGCAACATCGATACGCCCAAGCTCATCCTGCACGAGGGCGCACAGTTCGACGGCGACTGCAAGATGCCGCGGGATCAGATGGCGGCCTGAAACGGCGCCTAGCCTGGCCGCGAAGGATCAAGCGCGGCGTAAATCGGCAGTGCCCATCCGCGTGCGGGCGCGCGGCGGCCTTGTCTCTTGGCGAGGTTCAAATTAGCATCGAAGCTCGCCTATGAGCCGCGAAAACCATGAGACGGACAAATTCCCGCCGCGCTTGATGCGATGCGCGTTGGGACTGGCTCTAGCTCTCGCCCTGGGAGCCTGCCAATCGACCGGCGACGCTCCTGGTTCCTACGTCGCAAACAGCAAAGCGGATGGCCTGCCCGACGTAACGCTGGTCGACCAGAACGGGCACAGCCTTTCGCTCTCTTCGCTCAAGGGCAAGCCGGTCTTGATCGATTTCATTTATACTTCCTGCCGCGGGCCCTGCCCGATGTTGACCAGCAAGTTTGCCCTTATCGCCAAACTCCTTCGCTACGAGCTTGGCACCAAGGTCACGCTGGTTTCGATCACGATCGATCCGGAGCACGACCATCCGGCACAGCTCTTGGACTATGCGCAGAGTCACGGAGCCAGCCGTGAAGGCTGGCTTTTCCTGACCGGCTCGCCGGCGCAAATCGAGCAAGTCCTGGCGGCTTATGGGTTGCTCCGCAAGCGCGAAGCGGACGGCTCTGTGACGCACATGACCTCGGTCTTTCTGCTCGGTCCCGACGGCCATCAAATGCGAATCTACAATGGCCTCGAAGCTAAGCCCACAACCGTAACCGCCGACATCTTGAGAGCGTTGGGATAGGGCTAAGGGAACTCCGCGCCTGCGGTGATTCGCCTAATCCGGGGCGGCGGGCTCGAAACTCGTGAGCAATGTCTGGTCGCCGCGGCTGTCGATACGGCGCACAATTCGTCCCTCGCCATCGAGCTCGATCTGCTCGCGTTCTCCGATCGCCGGCTCAAATGACCACAACAGGCCGTCCGAATCGCGCTGCTGATAAGTCTGTTTGACCGAACCGGCAACCAGCGTAGCCGGATCGATTACCGCGACCCGTCCAGTAAATCGCAGGCGTCCGCTGGCGCGGATGTGGGCTATTACGATCGCCTTGAAGATCAGCAAGTCGCCATCGATCTCGCGAAAGCGGCCGAGTTTGGTTTCGATCGCGTTACGGCCGGCCAGCGCACTCACGGTTCCGCGCAGGATATCGCCGGCCGCCTCGTAGTTAGCACCGCGCGAGAACGGGCCGCGGGTATAGCGCAATCGGAGGCGGGTAATCAGCGCCTCGCGATCGAACTCGGCTTCCACTTGGTGACTATTGCCACCCTCGACCTGGATACGCTCACCCAAGAGCCGGTCGGCCGTGAGCAGGTCGGTCTCTACCGCCGTCAGGCGTTTCTGAAAGCGGTGCTCGTAACGGTAGCGGCCTGGGGGCGGAATCATCCGGCGTGCGCTGCTTCGGCAACCAGCTCCCGCATCCTGAGGGCAAAGCCGGGGGCGGCGGTCTGATGTTTGAAGTAAACGTAGACTTCGGCGCCGTCAGCGGCAAAGCCAATCAAGCGCTCCGCCCAAGACCGAAGGCTTTGGTCGTCGTAGCGCTCATTGCGTAACCGCACGTACACCTGCGGCGGATAGAAGCCGCCCAGCCACTCCTTGTAGCTGAAACCTGAAGTGCGGATCCGAATTGCCGACGCACCGTCCATCTTCTGGGCACGCTATCGGTCGCGAACCTGCCGGACAAGTGAGTTATGGTTGGACTTGGCGGGCAAGGCGCGCACGGGTAGACTTAGCTCGATTATGCCTACCGATGTTTCACTCAAGACCGCCTCGTTCACCGAGTCCGTGATTCGCGAGCAGACCCGTCGCGCGCTCAAGCTCGGTGCAGTGGATCTGGCCCAGGGCTTCCCCGATTTTCCCGCGCCGATCGAGCTCAAGGAAGCGGCCAAGCGCGCGATCGACGAGGACTACAACCAGTACGCGATCACTCACGGCTCGCCGAACCTGCGCCGCGCGATCGCCGAAAAGGTGCGCTCCTACAATCGCATCGATTGCGACCCCGAGCGCAATCTGACCGTCACTTGCGGCGCGACCGAGGCTATGATCGCGAGCCTGCTGGCGGTAATCAATCCCGGCGACGAGGTGATCGTGTTCGAGCCGTATTACGAGAACTACGGCCCTGACACGATTATCGCCGGCGCCGCGCGACGCGTCGTCGCGCTCCACGGAGCGGAATTCTCGATCGACCCGGGCGAGCTCGAACGCGCCTTCGGCCCCCGCACCAAGGCGATCATCGTCAACACGCCTCACAACCCGACCGGCAAGGTCTTTACCCTGGCCGAACTCGAGATGATCGCCGAACTGTGCCGGCGCTTCGACACGCTCGCCATCACCGACGAGATCTACGAGCACATCATTTACGGCGCGGCTCGTCACGTGTCGATCGCGACTCTGCCAGGGATGGCGGATCGCACGATTACCATCAGCGGCCTGTCCAAGACCTATTCGGTCACCGGCTGGAGGCTCGCATACACGGTCGCGTGCGAAAGGCTGACCTCGGCGATTCGCAAGATCCACGACTTCCTCACCGTCGGCGCTCCTCATCCGCTACAGCAGGCCGGGGTGACCGCGTTGCGATTGCCGGAGTCGTTCTACGCCGAACTCAGGGCGATGTACGAACGCAGGCGGATGGCGCTGTTCAAGATGCTCTCGGAGGCGGGGTTCAGATGCAGGCTGCCGGACGGCGCCTACTACATCATGGCCGACGTGAGCCATCTCGGATTTGCCAACGACGTCGAGGCCTGCAACTTCGTGCTGGAGCAGGTCGGCGTGGCCTCAGTTCCGGGGTCGAGCTTTTATCAACACAAGGAGTTGGGGCACGGCCTGCTGCGCTTCACGTTCTCGAAGAGCGACCAAACCTTGGCCGCCGCCGCTGAACGCTTCAAGCAGCTTGAGACCAGGTTAGGGGCCTTTCGTCGCTAACTGTTCGGGAAAATCTGGTTTAGGAAGACAAAAGATGGTTTTTCGCCCAATAGGCCGCATCTTCGGCGATTAGCCTACCATCCGAGACCTGATCAGAGTTCTTTCTTTACAGCCTGTCAGGCGCGATCCGTCTAGATTGCGATTGTCGAGCGCGCCACCCCCCTTCGCGTTCGGCACCGGCGCGGGGGTTGTGCAAGCAGCTCTCGCGCCATCCTTTTTGAGGCTAACATGGACGATGCTCGGCAATGTCGCCGCAGGGCTCGGCTGCGACGCTACCGCGTCGCTATTCAGCCATCAGGCGGCGGCGCACGAAGGCTTCGGCCAGGATCAGCGCGATCGCCAACGGCAGCAGGTACGGCTCGGTGCCGCTATGTACGGTCACGGTGGCACCAGTGTGCGCGAGGATTTTAGCCGGCGGTTGGCCAAAACCGCCGCCGGTTTCCGCCGCGATCCGTCGCAGCAATTCGATGTTGGCAGGCCGGATACGCAACTCGGCGGCGTCGGCGGCCAATGGACCAGGGACCGCGAACTGCCTGCTGAGTAGAAGCTGTTCGCCAACCCCGGTCTTGCGAATCAGCGCGACCGAGTACTTGCCGCGCGGCAGTGCGGCCGATTGGCCCTGAAACAGCGCTTCGCCGGTCGCGCTCAACGCGACATCGAACCGCCGCCCGGCCCCTGTGACGCGGCAAATGAGGCTATCGACCGCGGTCGAGTCGGCCTTCTCGGCTTCAAACCTGATGCCGCCGTCGCTCTCGCTGGTGATTCGCAGATCGAAGGAGCCTGCCTCGCCTTGGCGCATCGCCCAGGTGATGAGCTGGGACCAGAACTCGGCGTAACGATTCCAGTGAACCCAACTGAGGGTGGCCATAGAATCAGGATCGGCGGCGAAGATCGCGGTGCGGCCAAGTCCATACTGCCAAGCCGCCACCAGGGGCGATTGTTCTCTCCCGCGCTCGATTCGAATCGGCACGCTGGCGCCGTCCTTGGCCTCGGTGGTGGTGTAAAACTCGAGTTGTGGGATTTCCTCGGGCTTGATCCCGCTCAAGATGGCGCTGCGGCCTTCGGATTTGAGACGGATGCGGTTTTGTGGGGTTCGATTGACCGCCTGCCTGGTCAGACGGACGAACAGTTGCGGCAGCTTCTCGATATCGTCCACCCGGTAGAAGACCCCGCCGGTCGCTTCGGCGAAATCCTCGAGCAGGCGCAGGTTGGCTTGGTCGGGCCCGATGCGGACGGTTGAAACCGGAATGTGCTCGCGGGCGAAGTCCGCGATCAGGGCGTCGTGATCGTGATACTGGCGATTGGTATCGCCGTCGGTCAGCAGAATCACCTGGCGCACCGCTAGACGGCTGGCGAGAATATCGCGCTCGGCGATTTCGAGCGCCTCCTTGAAGTCGGTTCCTCCCCCGGGTTCCAGGCGCTCGACGCGATCCTCCAGCGCGGCGCGATCTTCACCCAGCGGATGGAGCCGGGATAGCACATAGGGCTGCGAGTCGAAGGCGATCACGCCGGCGAAATCGGTATCGTCGAGCTGGCGCAGGAGCGCGACCGCCGCCTGCTTGGCGTAGCGAATCCGTTCACCGTCGCGCACCGCCGGCAAGCGCGAGTTGTAGCTCATCGAGTTCGAGCGGTCGATGCAGAGGTAAATCGCGATCGGTTCGCGGCTCGGCGGCCGGGGTTGGGGCCGGAATTTGACCGGCAAGACGCTCTCGAGTGCGCCATGCTCGAAGCGGTCGTCGGCCAAGGCTTCACCGGTCACGATCACCCCGCCACCGAAATCGCTCACATAGCGCCTGAGCGCCTGCTGAACTTGATCCGGCAGCGCAGGCGCGGGCACATCGGCCAGGATCACCGCTTGATATGCCAGAAAGTCCTGTGGGTTTCGCGACAAAGTTTGCGGAGCGCGTTGATCGACCTGGTAGTCGCGCAGCTTAAGCGCCTCCAGGATGCTGTGGGGCGGCTCGTTGGAAACCACTAGCACCCGTGGCGGGCCGATAACCGAAATCGCGGTTTCGGCGCGGCGGTTGAGCGTTATCACCGGCGACGCTGCTTCGAGTTCAGCGCCCGCGATATAGGCCCCCGGCCGATCGAGCCGATAGGGAAGCTCGAACCGGTTGAGCCCTGGATGGAGCCTTAAATCGCGGCTGCCGACAGCAACGCCGTCGGCCTCAAGCTTGATGCGGGCCGTGGTCGTCGAACGCGCTTCACTCTCGATATCGACGTGAAAGGCGAAGCTGGAATGGGCACGCACCACGGCGGGCGCGTCGAAAGTCGTTAGCGCAACCCGCTCAGTCGCGGACGGCGGCGGGGTGTCGGCAAATACCCGAATTCCCTGCTCGGCGAGCACAGGTAGCTCGCTGACGGCGCTACCCTGGGTCTCGATGCCGTCGCTCAGCAGCACCACCCTTTTTTCGACCTGGTCAGGAAACAGCCCGGCGGCGATCGCGAGTGCGCCGGCGATATCGGTGCCACCCGGTTCGGCGCTCTCGTTCAGTCGGCCGATGAGCCGTGGATCGCCGAGCGGCGCGAGCAGGCGCGCGTCACGGCCGAAGCCGAGCACCGCCAGCCGGTCGCGCGAACCCATCGCGCGCCCTATCTCGATCACCTTGCGGCCCATCCAGGCGACCTGGTCGGGCGCCATCGAACTCGACTGATCGAGTGCGACGATCACGGCGAGTCCGCGTGCCCCGGTGCGCGTCTCGATCCTAAGTCCCGCGAGCAGCAGTACCAAAACCACCAAAGCGGCAAGCCTGAGCCCGGCCGCCGCGCCGCCGGCAAGCCACTTACCGTGGCGGATCGCGGACAGCCCCGGTATCGCCGCGACCGGCGCCAGAATCATCAGCCACAGCAGTTCCGGCCGCTCAAACATGACGCCGCGCTCCCAACACGGCGCGCCCGGCAAGCAGCGCCGACTCGGAGAGGAAGGCGATCGCCGCCAACGCGATCAGCGCCAAAGCGACCGGCCGCACGCGCGGCAAGGCGGTCGCCGTGAACGCACCCGCGCCGGCCTCGCGCGCGCGGATCGTAACCGGTTTCGATTCAAGGTCGGATTCAGCGGCGTCATAGTAGTTGGCGAAAACCTGCTGGCTGCGGCCCGCCGAGCTCACCTGATAGCGGCCCGCCTGTAGCGGCCGAAAGCGCGCCTGTCCCCACTGATCGGCGCTGAGCCGGATGGTGGTGCCGTCGGGCGCCAGCACCTGCGCCCGTCCGGTTGCGGGGATGCTCACGTAGGTGCCGGTAGGCGTTATGTACAGCCCCTGCGGTGCGGCCAGCGCTTTGATCAGGTCGACGGTCAAGACCAGCGCGTCGAGCCGATCGGGGTCGAGCAAAAGATGACCCCGGATATCAAACGCGATAACGCCCAGCCGGCCTTCGCCGTTGGTCCCAATCGCGGCAAGCGGTATCGTGCCGGAGGGGCCGGGCCCGGCGCCGCGAGCGAGCGGTTCCATCCAGATCGGCAGCACGATGGAGCGCGCCGCGCCCAACAGGACGGGATGGCTCAGCACGCCACTATCGGTGCGCTCCGCCATCTCGCAGTATGGGACCGCCGCACCAACCGATACTTCGCGCGCAGCGGCGGGATAGATCAGCAGCCGCGAATCGGCGCGTATCCCGGCGTCGTCGAGGTCATGCATCACCGCGAGCTCGAAGTGAGCCGCGCCCGCGGCCTTAAGATGCGCGGGATCGGTTGCCGCAATGACGAAGTTGGGATCGATCGCGCGCACCACGCGCGCCAGGTCGTCGCGCACCTCGGCGTCAGGCGAGACGATCAGCACGTGGAAGGAGCGGCTGGCCGTGGCGTAGGCCCATCGTTGGTCGTCTGCCGCGAGCGCGTCGGGCGTAAGCAACCGCGCGTGAAGCAATCCGCCGTTCGCGAGCGGACCGAACGGCACGATCGCCTGTCCGCGGGCCGGAATCGAGATGGAGGAGCGATAAACCTCGCGTCCGTCGCAATCGATCGCGAGTTGCGAGGTGCGCGCGTCCGCGGAGAAGTTGCGTATCACGCAGCGGCCCTGCGTGCGGCCCGGCACACCCGAATCGAGTGAGACGATCGCCAGATTGTCGGCGTCGGTGCCGATCTGATGGAAGCGCAGATGTGGCGTGGAGTTGTCGAGCTGCGCCGCGCCGGAAGGTAACCGGTCGGCGAAGAGTTCGGCGGAGTCGGCCTCGCGCGCAAGCATCAGGGCGGCTGCCAGCGCCGCCGGCCGCGCCGCGACCGCGTTCGCCGCGAGCGATTCGATTGCGGCCCGTACCGCGCTCCGGTCACCGCTGGTAGCGTGGCGAACGTTGGCCTCCTGCGCATAGGTGACGACGCTGAACTGATCGCCGGCCGGAGCCGCGGAGACGATCGCCAACGCCTGGCGCTTGGCCTGGTCGAGCCGGGTTCGATTGCCTTCGCGGGCGCCCATCCCGGCCGCGATGTCGAAGATCAACGCGTGGCGGCGAATTCGCTGGGGTGCGGCTTCAAGCTTCAGATACAAACCGGCGACCGCCAGCGAGAGCGCGGCTAGCGTGGCAAGTTCGAGCCAGAACAGCAGATCGACTCGCGCCAGCTTCGGCTTCGCCATCGGCTGCTCGACCTCGTCGAACAGCATCAGGCTCGAAACCTCGAGCGTCGAGCGCGAGCGGGCGTGCAAATAGATGAGCACCAGCACCGCGATGCTCAGGCCGTAGAGCAGGTTGAGCGGGTTCAGGAAACCCATCGCTACCTCACCAAGCCCAGGCGCGGGAATTCTTGAGTGATGATCCGTTCGAGGTTGGCGGCGCCGAAGGCGGCGACGTAGGTTATCGAACGCGCGGCGCAGAATTCACGCAGGCGGCGGACGATGTGTTCAACCTTGCTGCGGCAGGCCGCCGCCGCTTGCGCGCCCAACACGATCTCCCGAATCTGGCCGGTCTCGCAATCGCGCATTCGATAAAAGCCCGGCGCGAGCGCGCCGGTGCTCTCCCGCTCGCCCATGACGTGAAGCACCTTGACCTCGTTGCGCGCGGCCAGAAGTTTCGTCAGCGCCGTTTCATACTCGCCCGCCGCGACCAGGAAATCCGAGATCAGGACCACCATGCCGGGCTGGCGGCGCCCGAGCAGAAGCTGCTCGACCGCGCCGTTGAGCGAGGTCGAGCCCTCGCCCTTGAGCCCCAGGACGAATGGGAGCAGGCCCAGATAGGCCTCACGGCGGCGATGGAACTGGGTCTGGGTCAGCGCGGTCTTGCCGTTGCGTACGCCGAATGCCATCAGGCGCACCGCGTCGTTCTCGCTCATCCCGACGTAGGCCAGCGCCGCCCCCAGCGCCACGGCCAAACCCAGCTTGTCGTCCTTGGCCGGCAACGCCATCGAGGCGCTGGTGTCGATCAAGATCGTGACCTCGATCTCGCGCTCGGCCCGAAAGGTCCTAATGAACAGTTCGTCGAGCCTGCCGACCGCGTTCCAGTCCAGAAAGCGCAGGTCGTCGCCCTCGACGTAATCCTTGAAGTTCTCGAGCTCGATGCCGATGCCCTGGACGCGCCCGAGCGTGCGCGGACCGATTCGGGCCGTGCGGGCACGCTTGATTCCCAGGATCAGGCCGTCCAGCCGCTTGAGGAACTCGGGCTCGAATGCGCGCTTGGCCAGCATCGGCCCCGCACAGCGCTCAGCCGCGCCGATCGCGCACCGATTTGAGCACCCGCTCGATCAGATGGCTCGTGTCGATGCCGTCGGCTTCGGCGGCGTAGTTGAGCATCAGGCGATGGACCAGCGCGGGTTGCGCGACGCGCTCGATATCTTCGTAGGCGACGTTGGCCCTGCCGTCGAGCAGGGCGCAGACCTTGGCGCCGAGGATCAACGCCTGGCCGCCGCGCGGGCTCGAGCCGAAGCTGACGTAGCGGTTGACCGCCTCGTCGCGCGCCAAGCCTTGTTTGTTAACGATAAATTTCGAGCTTTCGGGCAAGGTCGCTCGAATCACGAGCGCAGCGTAGCGCTCGATCTCCGGAGCGACCATGACCTCGCGCACCAGCCGCTTGAGCGCCTCGACTCGCGCCGCGGTCTCGCTGGCGGGAAAGACCAGCTCGACCTGCGCCTCTTCAGGGCCGGTGGTGGTCGAAATGATCTGCGTCAGTTCGGCCTCATCCGGATAATTGAGCCGGACCTTGAACAGAAAGCGGTCAAGCTGCGCCTCGGGCAACGGATAGGTGCCTTCCATCTCGACCGGGTTCAGCGTTGCCAGGACGAAATAGGGCGGCGTGATTCTATAGGTGGTGCCCGAGACCGTCACTTGCAGCTCCGCCATCGCTTCGAGCAGCGCCGATTGGGTCTTGGGCGTGGCGCGATTAATCTCGTCGGCGAGCAGGATGTGGCAGAAGACCGGCCCGCGCGAGAAGCTGAACTCGCGCCGTCCGTCTTCGCCCGACACTATCACCCGCGTGCCGGTGATGTCGGCGGGCATCAAGTCGACCGTGAACTGAATCCGGTTGAAGCTCAGGCCGAGCGCTTGGCCGAGCGTCTTCACGAGCATCGTCTTGCCCGAGCCGGGCACGCCTTCAATTAGCACGTGACCGCCCGCGAAAAACGCGATCAGCAGCTCCTCGACCGCCTGATGGTGGCCGACAATAACTTTATGAATCTCGTTCTGGATACGGCGGAAGGCGCGGGCAAAATCCGCCACGCCGGGCAGCTCGATAGGGGCCGCGCTCATCGTTCGAAAACTCGCTTGATGGTTTGCCGATCGTCGGCTGGCACCGCGCCGCGGGCCAGCGGCTCGTCCGGCTGCTGACTGGAGTTGAGGGTGGAGCGAACCTTGGGTGGCACGTATCCATGACCGCCGGCGGCGGGACCGTTCTCGGAAAGTCGCGCTTCGAGCGTGATGCTGAATCCATCCTTGGCGGTCGAGGGCTTCTCGGCGCGGCCGAACAGATGCCCCGGATCGGTGCCGGTGCCGTGAGACGCTCCACCGGGTCCATTGCGGCTAATGCCTGGCTCGGATGGCCCGTTGGAAAAATTGTTGCCCGTTTGGAGGCCGGGTTTGGCCGGCTCAACTATCGGCTTGTTAGACGCCATATCGCCGGGGCTCGGTTGCGCCTGCTGGCCTTGAGAGGACTCCGTTCCGGGTTCAGATGCGCCGCTGCTCGAATTCGGCATCTGCTGCTCGCCGCGTTCCGATCCGTTTTCGGCCAAACGCTCGGGCTCGGTTTGCGAGCCTGGGCGATCGCGGCCACTTCTCGACTTGGGTTGATCCTTGGCCTCGTCGGTCAACCGCAGCTTGATTTTCGGCCGCTGCGCCGGTTTTCGGCCGGTGAGCTTGTTTTGCAAAGCCGACGCCAGCTCCCGCGCCTTGTCCATCAGCTTCGAGGTGCCGCCACGATCGCCCGGCGCATCGCCATCTACGCCCTCTTGTTCGCGGCCGGCGAGCTCTTGCATCGCAGCCGGGTCACCGCTTACTTCAACCCCTGGATCGAGGGCGGGATCGGATGGCCTGACCTGGAGATTCCCAACCTGCACGCTGACCTCGCGCGGAGCCGAAGCCTTGGCGGCGAGTCCGAGTTTCGCGGGCGCGACCACCAGAGTCGCCGCAAGCGCCGCCAGCACCCCGGAAATCAAAAGAGCGTATAGCGAGCGCGACACTCGATGCCGCTCGACCCGTGACACGCCGAACTCTTGTTGCTGCGCGAGGGTTTCCTCAAGCAAGTACGGCCACAGCGAGCTTTCGCCCCGTCCGGCCAAGGCGACCAAGGTCGTCAGCCGGTCTTTGAAATCGACTCGTCGATCGGCAAGTGACGCGGTCCGCGCAGCGTCAACGCGCGAGCGCCACGCATCTCTGATGGAGCGCACCATGCCAATTATCAGCGCGGTGGCCAGGAGTATCGCCGAGGCCAAAAAGGTCAGCGGCCCGAACGCCAGCGCCGCGAAAACCAGCACGGCGCCGCCTCCAATCAGCAGGGCCAGGCTGATGAATAGCGCCCGTTGCAGAGCCAGCGCGTTCAGACGCAGGCGTAATCGACCGATTTGGTCGAGAATCGCCCCGAGCTTTTCGTCAGAGCTCGATCGCAGGCTTTGTAATGGCTGAGGCATCAAAAACAACGCTGAAGATGCATACTGACAATACGTTAAGGCTCCGCTATTAGGCAACGTGTCCGCCGTAACGCCTCGCTCTTAAATAACGTGGGTCGAGCCGCGGCGGTTCCCAAACAGCCACCTAAAAGGTCCAACCGATTATCGATTTTGTGAAAACTCCCTGACTTTCGCGGGTAACGCCGAAACCAACCCCGAGGTTCAGCTCGAGACGCGGCATCAAATCGAAGTTAACGGCCGGAACGACGAAATGCTGCTGGCGCTGGACGCCGGGCAGCGACTGCACAGGTCCCATGTCTCCATAATACTCCAGCGCGGGCGTGAACCAGGAAAAAAGCTGATAGCTCACCTGGCCAGATGGCGCAAAGGTTACTCCGCGATGAGTTGTCGGGCCGCTAAATGGCTTTTCGAAAGCGAAGTTGCCGATCACCCATAGCCGCCCGAGGTGCGTTTCGAGAATCGGCCGCAGCTCCAGAGTCAACGGATTTTCTTCGGCCGCCCTGCGCATGTAGTCGAGCTCGATATTGCCGCCGAAGGCGATCGGCCATCGCTCGGGATCGTTGAGTCCAAAGTGCAACTTGGTCCGGCTGCCGGCGTATTCGTAGTTCCCTGATTCAAGGCGCGCAGTGGCGAAGTATTGCCCGAGCTCCAGATGCGGCAGCAGCCCGTAGGTGGCTTCGAGCGTTTCGTGAATCTCGTATGGGCGCATGGCCTCGCGCGCCGCGCTTCCGGTCGCGGTGGTCACGGTGTTCGAATGGAGCTCGAGTTGCAGATGGTATTGCTCGGCGGTATCGACGGAATAGATCTGGATTTCGTAAAAGTCGATTGCGCGCGCGATGCTCGGAAATGCCATCACCAACGCTACGATCGCGCCGAGCAGCCATCCCGCGATTTTCCGTCGGCTCATCGCGAACGGATGACGCCGATCTTTGGGCAAAGTCCCTCGATTGGGCATCGTGAACACAGGGGAAAACGGGGCTGGCAGATGGTTTGCCCAAAAGCCACCAACAAACCATTATATTCAAGCCAGTGGCGGCGAGGCAGCACCGCCCGCAGCGCCGCTTCGGTTTTCTCCGGAGTCGCGGTTCGCACCAGCCCCCATCGGTTCGAAATCCGATGGACGTGAGTATCGACGCAGATGCCGGGCTTGCCGTACGCCTCGGTCACTACCAGGTTGGCGGTCTTGCGTCCTACGCCCTTGAGCGTCAGCAAGGCGTCGATGTCGTCGGGCACGCGGCCGCCAAACTTATCGATCAGGTCGCGGGATAGCTGGCGTATGACTCGCGCCTTGGTGCGGTAAAAGCCCACCGGATAGATGCATTTTTCGAGCTGGCGTTGCGAGAGCGCGATTATCGCGGCCGGCGTGCGGCCGCGGGCGAACAGCTCGCGTGCGGCGACCGCGGTGGTTTGGTCGCGGGTCCGGAGGCTCAAGATACAGCCGACCAACGTCAAGAACGGATCTCGCGATTCCGCCGCAACCAGGGTCATCACCGGCGCGTTCCAACCCGGCGCCACGCGGCGGAGGATTCGCAGCGCTTTGCTCACGGTCGGCGCCGAAAACCGCAGACGGAGCGCTCGCGCCGGCGCGTCGGGATTGATTTCTCGCGCTTGGTTGCCGACTCGCGATCGCACATCGCCGACTTTAGCATGCGCCGTGGCGGCGGCTGAGCGTTTGGCCTCGATCGCGCGGTTTGACGCCCGAGATTATTGGTAATAGTTTCTCACGCCAGCGCCGCTCTGCGGCGCCGATTAGGGAGGGCTTCCAGTATGGACGTCGGCAAAGACCTGCTGCTGAAGATGTATCGTTCCATGCAGCGTATCCGCCAGTTCGAGACCAAGATTCGCGACCTTTTCCTGGCCAACGAGCTTCCCGGCTTCGTCCATCTGTCGATCGGGGAAGAGGCCAGTGCGGTCGGCGTGTGCTCGGCGTTGCGCGATACGGATCGGATTACCTCGACCCATCGCGGCCACAGCCATCTAATCGCCAAGGGCGGCACGCTCAGACAAATGATGGCGGAGCTTTACGGCAAGCGCACGGGATACTGCAAGGGCAAGGGCGGCTCGATGCATATCGTCGACTTCTCGCTGGGAATTCTCGGCGCCAACGGCATCGTCGGCGGCGGCCTGCCGATCGCCACCGGTTCGGCGCTGGCGGCGGTGATAACCGGACGCGACGACGTGACCGCCTGTTTCTTCGGTGACGGCGCCTCCAACGAGGGGACCTTCCATGAATCGCTCAACCTCGCCGCGGTCTGGAAACTGCCGGTAGTCTTCGTCTGCGAAAACAACCTCTACGGCGAATTCACGCCGATGCAGGACGTGACCTCGGTCAAGGATATTGCGGTGCGCGCTCAAGGGTACGGAATCCCGGGTCAAATCGTCGACGGCAACGACGTGATCGAGGTTTACAGCCGTACCAGCGAGGCGGTGGCTCGGGCACGCGCCGGCGAGGGTCCGACGCTGCTCGAATGCAAGACCTATCGATGGGAAGGTCACGTGGCCGGCGAGCAGGCGTTCATCGGTGCTGGCGCCTACCGCACAGAGGCTGAAATCAACGAGTGGAAGACCCGCTGTCCGATCCTGCGTTTTGAAAAAACCTTCGCCGAGGGCAAGAAGATCGGCCGCGCCGAAATCGACCAAATTATCAAAGAGACGGCGGCTGAACTGGAAGAAGCGATCAACTTCGCGCGAACTTCCCCACTGCCCGACCCCTCCGAAGTAACCGACGACGTATTCGTCTAGGAGATTTTGCGATGGCGCTGACCAATTTCACTCAGGCGATCAACCAGGCAATCGCCGAAGAGATGGAGCGTGACCCGCTGACCTTCCTGATGGGCGAGGACGTCGTGCTCGGTCCCTTCGGCGCGACTAGAGGGTTGCTGCAGAAGTTCGGCCCCAAGCGGGTGCGCAACACTCCCATCTCGGAGGCCGGCTTCGTCGGCGCGGCGGTCGGGGCCGCGATGGCGGGTACGCGGCCGATTTGCGAGGTCGAGTTCGCGAGCTTCTTCTACTGCGCCTTCGACCAGGTCTGTAACCAGGCCGCCAAGCTCCGTTACATGTCGGGCGGACAGGCGCGCATGCCGATCACTTTCCGCGCCCTGTATGGCGCGATGGGCGGCGCCGCGGCGCAGCACTCCGAGACCGTCTACGCTCAATTCCTGAGCGTTCCCGGCCTTAAGCTGGTGGTGCCATCGGGACCCGCCGACATGAAGGGTTTACTCAAGACCGCGATTCGTGACGATAACCCAGTGATCGTTTTCGAGCACGGCGCGCTGGGCCGTCTCAAGGAAGAAATTCCGGACGGGGACTATCTGGTGCCGCTGGGCAAGGCGAGCATCAAACGCCCCGGCAAGAACGTGACCATTATCGCGATCGGCGCGATGGTGCCCAAGGCGCTCAAGGCGGCGGAAAAACTCGCGGCCGACGGAATCGACGCGGAAGTTCTTGACCCCCGGACCCTGATTCCGCTTGACGAGGAGGCAATCCTAACTTCGGTCGGGAAAACCAATCGCGTGGTCATAGCGGACGAAGGCCATCTGCGTGGCGGGGCGGCGGCGGATATATCGGCCCTGATCGCCGAGAAGGGCTTCGACTTGCTCGACGGCCCGATCCGGCGAGTGACCGCGCTCGACGTGCCGATTCCGTTCAGCCCGCCGCTGGAGAAAGCGGCGATTCCGGACGAAGCAAAAATCATAGCGACCGTGCGCGAACTGATGGGCGGTTGACCGGATCGTTTCCCGCTTGACGCGACCCGCGCCCAAACCACATAAACCCATGCCCCGCGCCCAGGCGGTGACGATTCCGGGCGCGCGGCGCATCCAACGACTGCACAGAGTGTAAGGATGGCGATCGAAGTGCGGATGCCCAAGTTTGGGCTCACAATGCAAGAAGGCACCGTCCAGCGCTTCTTCAAAGCGATGGGCGATCAGGTCCGCGAGGGTGAACCGCTTTACGAGATCGAGACCGAGAAGGTTCTCTACGAAGTCGAAGCGCCGGGCTCGGGAGTGCTCGCGCTGACGATGGCCGAGCCCGAAGCCGTCGTTCCGTGCGGCGAACTGGTGGCAGTAATCGCGGAAGCGGGCGAAGCGGTCGAGGAAGTGCTGGCGCGCTATGGGCGAGCGGCGGGCGCGCAGGCGGCCGGCGCAGCGCAAACACCGGCGTCCGTGGCCAGCGCAGCCGCATCGCCAGCCTCGGCGGGCGCGGCGACCGCCGCGCCCGCCGAGGCCGGCCGACGACCGGTGAGCCCGGTGGCGCGCAAGCTTGCCGCCGAACTCAACGTCGATCTCGACCAGGTCGCCGGCACCGGTCCGGGCGGCAGGATCACGCGCGAGGACGTCGAGCGCGCGGCCGCGAAAGCGATGCCGGCGGCGCCGGCGCCGCGGCCGACCGCCGAAGCCGCCCGGCCGCATCCCGCGACCGTCCCGTTTCGCGGGATGCGCAAGATCATCGCCGAGCGGATGCATCAGAGCCTCCAGCAGGCCGCCCAGCTCACCATCACCAGCGAAGCGGACGTGACCGCCGCGGTCGAGTTCAGGACTCGCGCCAGCAAGGAGACGGAGTTCACTTACACAGATCTGATGATCCAGGCGGTGGCGCGCGCGCTCAAACGCCATCCCCGGCTGAACGCGCGCCTCACCGAGGTCGGAATCGTGCTACTCGAGGAGATCCACGTCGGGATGGCGGTCGCGCTGGAGGAGGGCTTGATCGTCCCGGTGATTCGCGACGCCGACCGCAAGACGGTGGGCCAAATCGCCGCGGAGAACAAAGTGCTCGGCGAGAAAGCACGCAACGGCCAGCTCAAGCTCGAAGACGTCAGCGGCGGAACCTTCACCGTGAGCAATATGGGCACTTACGGCGTCGACGCCTTCACTCCGATCATCAACCTTGGCGAAGTAGCGATCCTGGGAGTTGGCCGGATCGTCGAGAAGCCGGCGATCTATCGCGGCGAGATCGCCCGCCGCTCGATGATGACGCTGAGTCTGACGTTCGACCATCGCTTGATCGACGGCGCTCCAGCCGCCGCCTTTCTTCAAACCGTGATCGCGAACTTCAACTACGGCGAACGCTGACCCGCAGCCGGCCGCTTGCCCGGCGGCGCTCCAGGGCGCAATTGTAACGCTTGTAACGCGCTTCGTTTTCTCTTAGGCGGACAATCACATCCCGTGTCGAAGACCCGATCAATTCCGGCCACTGATTCGATAGGCGCTCCACCAAAGCGCCGCGTGCGCATTCGGGCGGCCTTGCTGCTTGCGGCAGTGATGCTGGCGGTCGTAACCCTCGCGCGTCCGCTCGATGCGCGGGAACTGGACAAGCCCGCTTGGGATCGGATTACTGCCGAGGCCACCGATCTGCTCTCCCAGTACATCCGCCTCAACACCACCAATCCGCCGGGCAACGAACTGGACGCGGCGGAGCTTTTGAAGAGAAAGTTTTCAGCCGACGGCATCCCGTCCGTGGTCTACCAGCCCGCGCCCGGCCGCGGGGTAATCGCCGCCCGTCTGCGCGGAACCGGCAAGTACAGGAAGAGCCTGGTGCTGCTGAGCCACATGGACGTGGTACCTGCCGATGCCAAAGATTGGCAGGTAGATCCGTTTTCAGGCACGGTGAAAAACGGCGAGTTATGGGGCCGCGGCGCGCTCGACGACAAGGGGCCAGGCGTAGTCGAACTGATGGCGCTCCTGGCGATCAAACGCACCGGCGTCCTGCTCGACCGTGATATCCTGTTCCTGGCCACCGGCGACGAAGAGACCGGGGGCAAGCTCGGTGCCGGCTGGGTCGTGGACAATCAACGCAGCCTGGTCGCCGAGGCCGGCTACCTGCTCAACGAGGGCGGCGAAGTCCGCGTCGAGCCCGACGGCCACAAGTTCTACGAAGTCTCGATCACCGAAAAAAGCCCGCTCTGGATACGGCTCACCGCGACGGGCCCCGTCGGCCATGCTTCGACGCCGCCGGATCAAACCGCGGTTACCCGCTTGATCCGGGCGCTCAACAAGCTCGTGAGTTACCAGCCTCCGATTAAGATCGAGCCGCTGGTAGACCGGGAATTTCGCCGCCGGGGCGCGCTCAGCCATCGCGGCAACGCCCCGCGCGACCTGCGCAAAGCGCTCAAAGATTCGGCCTTCGCCAAGCAGTTCCTGTCCGTACCGGCGCAGGCGGCGATGGTGCGCGATACGGTCACGCCGACAGTGCTGCGGGCTAGCGAGAAAATTAACGTAATCCCGTCAAGCGCCAATGCTGAAATCGACTGCCGCCTGTTGCCCGGAGAAGATCCCAAGTCGTTCTTGCAAACCATCCGGGAACTGATCGGCGACGACAACGTCAAGATCGAAGTGATTCTGAACTTCCCGTCCGAGTCGTCGCCGGAGAAATCCAGCCTGATGAATGCGATCGAGGCCCTGGCCGCCCGCCAGGATGGCAAAGCACCGGTCATCCCCACGATGCTGACCGGCTTCACCGACTCGCATTATTTTCGCCGGCTGGGATTGGTCGCTTACGGCTTCATTCCACTGGAAGTCACCCAGGACCAGGCGCGCACCGTGCATGGCGCCAACGAGCGAGTTTCGATCGACAATCTGCGCCGAGCGATCGAGCGCATGACGAGCCTGCTTCGAATCATGGGCAACCGCTAGTTCCGAGGCGCTGAGATGTTGCGAGCCGGAGCGGGATATTCCGTAAATCGCGATTCGCGTCAGGCAGCGGTCGAGGCAACCCACGCGGCTCTGGCCCAGGCCGGGCTTAGGCAGGCGACCGGCGCGCTCTATTTCGCCACCAGTGCCCACGGCGGAGCATATCCGCTGATTCTCCGCACGATCGCCGCTCAAAGTGGAACGGCCGAGGTCGCCGGTTGCGGCGCGAGTGGGGTTATCGCCTGCGAACGTGAGCTGGAATCGGGCCCGGCGATCGCCGTCCTGGTTTTCGGCGGCGGTGCTCTGAGCGCCAAGCGGCTGTTCGCGCCGGGATTGCGTGGGCGGGCGGAAGAAATCGGCCGCGAGCTCGCCGAAGCAGCGCGCCCTGCGCTTAGGCGAACCAACCTGCTCTGCATCTTTCCCGATACCTACAACCTGGAGCCCGAGCCCTTGCTCTCAAGCCTGGCGCGCGAACTGCCGCGAGTTACGGTGGTCGGCGGTGGTGCAACCGAAGACGGTTCGATCGGCGAGACCTTCCAGTTCTGCGGCGACGTGGTGAGTTCGAATTCGGTGTCGGGGATGCTGCTGGCGGGCGACTTCGACCTGAACCTGGGTGTGTCGGTGGCGTGTCAGCCGCTCGGCCGATGCCATCGCGTGACGGCGGCCCGCGAAAATGTCCTGATCGAACTGGACGGCCGGCCGGCGTTCGAGGTCTTCGCCGAAGCGATCGGGCCGCTCGCCGCCGATCTGCGCCGCGCCGCCGCCTTCGTCTTCCTCGGCGTGCCGCTCGATTCGGGCTGCGAACGGTTGGAGCGCGGCTGCTACCTGGTGCGCAACATCCTGGCCGCAAGCGAAGAGCGCGGCGTCCTCGCCGTCGCCTATCGGCCGCAGGTCGGCGAGATGCTCGGACTGCTGTTGCGCGACGGCGAACGCGCCCGCGAGGACCTCAAGCTGATGCTGGAAGAAACGGCCGCTGCGTCGAGCGGCCATCCGGCTTTTGGCCTCTACTTCGACTGTATCGGGCGCGGTTCAAGTCTCTACGGTATTCCCGACCACGACACCGCCTATATCAGGCAATCCCTGGGTCCGATTCCATTGGCTGGTTTCTTCACCGGAATGGAGATCGGCCCGATCGGCGATGCGACTTGCCCGCTACAGTATTCGGGCGTCCTGGCGCTGGTTTCGGAAACCCAGGCCTGATGCCGCGTTGCGCGCGAGGACCCTCGGCCAAGTCGTGCAGGTTTTGCCCAAGTGGCGTGCCAGTAATGCGGTAGACCCGGCGCGCTTGCGATTGCGAAACGCTTAATGCTACCTCAAAGTCCGAGAGTCTCGGCGAAAAACATCCAGCCGCCTGCCGCGAATTTCAAGCGTGGCAAGACGGATCAAGCCGAGGCTTTGACCCGCCGGCTCGGACGGCGTTCTGCGGACAGGAGGTAAACGGATTTGGATTTCGGATTTTCAGAAGAACAAGAAATGCTGCGCGAAGCGGCCAAGCGCTTTCTGGCCGACAACTGCCCGACCACCTTCGTTCGCAAGATGATGGCCGACGAGACCGCTCACGACATCGCGTTCTGGCGAAAGCTGGCCGAACTCGGATGGCCGGGATTGCTGATTCCCGAATCATACGGCGGCCAAGGCGGAAGTTTCCTGGACATGACCGTGATCGCCGAGGAAGCCGGCAAGGCTCTGATCCCTGGTCCATTCTTCGCCAGCGCGCTGCTCGGCGTTCCGATTGTGATCGAGGGCGGCTCGGACGCGCTCAAGAAGCAGATCCTCCCCAAGCTAGCCACCGGCGAGAGCATCTACACCGTCGCGATCGCCGAGGCGTCGGGCCGCTTCGACGCCGGCGGCGTCGAGCTCAAGGCGAAAAAGCAAGGCGGAAGCTACGAGCTATCGGGCGAAAAGTTTTTCGTGCCCGACGCTCACGTCGCCACCGGAATCGCCGTCGCGGCGCGTACCGGCCAGGGTTCCGGCCCGCAGGACGGCATCACGGTGTTCCTGGTGGACCCCAAGGCCAAGGGCGTAACCATCACCCAGCTCAAGACGGTCGATATGACCCGGCGCCTGTGCCACATCAAATTCGACCAGGTCAAGGTCGACGCCGCCAGCTTGCTCGGCAAGGAAAATCAGGGATGGCCGATCGTGAGCCGCACGCTCGACATCGCCACTGCCGCGCTCTCGGCCGAGATGGTCGGCACCGCGCAGAAGGCGCTCGACATATCGGTCGAGTACGCCAAAACCCGCGTCCAGTTCGGTAAGCCGATCGGCTCCTTCCAGGCGGTCAAGCACAAGTGCGTCGACATGATGGTCGCGGTCGAGAATGCCCGCTCGCTCACGTACTACGCCTGCTGGACGGTCGATGAACGCGCGCCGGAAGCGGCGACTGCCGTGCCGATGGCGAAGGCTTACGCCTCCGACATGGCCAAGAACGTCACCAGCGAGGCGATCCAGGTGCATGGCGGAATCGGCTTTACCTGGGAGCACGATATGCACCTGTACCATCGGCGCGCGCTGGCTGGGGAAGCCAACTTCGGCAACGCGCCGGTCCATCGCGAGGTCGTGGCGAAATCCTTGTTCGTCTAGAGTTCGGCCGTAACGGCTAGTGCGCCAGAGTCGCGACCGTGCGCCGCGCGGCGCGCTCGTTGCCAGCGCGATCGATTGCTCTCACCATCAGCTCGTGGAGCCCGGTGCTCTCGCTGGCGGTTGGCCATCGCCAGCTAAAGGGCGTCGTGGTCCCGGTCGCGCGGAGCTTCCCGTCGACGAATAGCTCGATCTTGTCGACCACGCTGGCGCTGTCCGTTACCTCCACGACCACAGTGAGATTGCCGAGCGCCTGGACGCTCTTGGCGCCGACTTGCCCGACCTCCTGATCGTCGACGTAGGCCGCGCCTTTGCGCGGCACGATGAATCTGACTTTGAGCGGATTGGGGATGCCCTTCGCTCGCTGAGGCTTTGGCGTGGCGCTCGGCGTCGGCACGGCCGGCCTCGCCGCAACAACCGGCGTTGCGGCAATCGGTGAAGCTGTGGGCGTGGCATTCGGGGTCGATGGCCTAGCGGTCGGCGTCGTAGTCGCGGTCGATGGACTCGCGCTCGGCGTCGCGGTGGTAGCCGCGGTCGCGCCAGCAGCGGCGGTCGCGAAACTCGTCGGTGTCGCGGAAGCTTCAGCGGTCGCGGTCGCCGTCACAGTCGCCGTGCTCGACACGGCGGCGTTGCCGAGCGTTGCTGAAGGAACCGGTGACGCGACGCTCGAAGTCTCCGACGGCGTCGGCGTCGATGGCGCAACGCTTGGCGCCTGCGAGGGCGTCGGCGAGACGCCGGGGGGCGCGGTGGCAGCGGTGGTCGCCGTCGCGACAGCGGTGACAATCGCGGAACTGGTCGGCGCCGCGGAAGCCGTCGTCTCAGGCGAAGGAGTAATACTGGGCGAGGGCTGCCGAATTTCAGGCTGTTCGCGATTCGTGTCCGGCTGCGACGCCTCGCCCTGCGCTCGTGCGTCGATCACCGGCAACGCGAGCATCCAGATTGAGAATCCGATAAGTAATGCGCGCAAGGCGCAAGCTCGTGTTGACCCGACCATTACGATGCCGCCCAGCATAGCTCGCGCCCACGAGTGCTTCGAGCGTAGAAGGAACGGCAAGCCTCGATTGTTGCCTTTCTCGTCGAACACGCGACGGTCGAAAGGTCGCGCTTGGCCGACTAAAGATATTGGTCGCGGAGGATGAGGATGGGCTTCGACGCGGTCTTCAACACCGGGGAGGTGACAAGTGGCTGAGCTTCAAAATGGAACCAACGAACGAACCGAGCGGATACGACTTATCCGAGTGCTTCGCTTTACCGACCTCATTGCGCTGTTGCTTCTCCTGGCAACGAGCATCCAGGCCTTCGCGGCCTGGAGGATCTACCTGGTGACCAATCAGATGCTTCAGGTTTCGGATCGTCCCTATGTTGGCGTGCAGCACGTGACTCTCGATCTCAGCGATCCGCAGATTCCCAAGGTGGTGGTCGAGTTTCGGAACTACGGACAGGTGGCGGCGGAAGACGCGGTACTCGAACGCTGGGTGACGGTCGATGGAAACCCCACGGCGGGGCCGGGGCATGACGAAAAGATCCAGCTAGGGATCTTGTCGCCGGGGGTGCCTCATTTCTCGTACCAACTTCTGCCACCCGCCGATACACGCGCGATTCTGGAAGGCAAGTCGGCTCTGGTCGCGATCGTCAAATTCTTCTACAACGACCCCTTAGGCGTGAGCTTCTGTTACACGATGAGCTTGCATTACGATCGCTACCTCAAAGCCTTTCAGGCCGCAGGCGGCTCCGCCCGCTGCGAGGTTACCAACTCGCCTTGAGGCCACCAAGGCAGTCGGCGCCCGAAGAAATCCTGCCAACGGCCGGATCGAAGATCCGCACAATGAACAATTGCCGTTGGAAAGATTTCTCCGCGGACGCTCCCTCAAAATCTCTCTTGTAGCAGCAACGGAAGGTACGGCGCGGTTCCGGGCGTGGGAACGGGCACGGCTCCGGTCGGCGTGGCCACCGGAGTCGCGGTCCGAGTCGCCGTTGGCGTAGCTGTCGGAGTCGCGGTTCGGGTCACCGTTGGCGTAGCTGTTAACGTTGCCGTCGGCGTGGCTGTCGGAGTCGCGCTCCGAGTCGGCGTGGCGGTTCGGGTCGCCGTTGGCGTAGCTGACGGCGTGGCGGTTCGGGTCGCCGTGGGGGTTGGAGTACGCCCCGTTGCCGTTGGCGTCGCGGTCGGCGTGGCCGTCCGGGTCGCGGTCGGAGTCGCGGTCGGAGTCGCCGTCGTGGTCGCCGTGGCCGTCGGAGTTGCCGTTAGCGTAGCTGTCGGCGTGATCGTCGGAGTCGCGGTCCGAGTCGGAGTCGCCGTCGTGGTCGTCGTGGCCGTCGCAGTCAGCGTTGGCGTAGCTGTCGGCGTGGCCGTCGGGGTCGGGGTCCGAGT